>Ga0079997_115775_pt1 | contig 93154 bp, 88 predicted proteins | sample PerSpoCPS_CMetaG_FD_69200 | JGI IMG/M metagenome (GOLD analysis project Ga0079997, IMG submission 69200) | Archaeal communities from Yellowstone National Park, Wyoming, USA - Perpetual Spouter C (PS_C) MetaG (SPADES assembly) (version 2) | ecosystem: Environmental > Aquatic > Thermal springs >...
TTTACATTATAGTTTTTAATTTATTAAGCAATAAAGTTATTTTAGCAAAGAGTGGAATTTTTTGAGCAATCGCCAAAACTTTATCTCCATCATGGCAGTGTTACTTTAAAGCCGGAGAGAATTACGAAACATTAGGTAGATATCTTCATCCTGCTCAAGACTTTTGGTCTCACTCGAATGCTATATTTGTTCCAGGGTGCGGGAATAAAAAATGTGTAAGTGGTCCCCCTCCTAAGTGGATATGTGAAACATCTGGTAAAATAGACGATAGCATTAGAACTGCTTGTGAGAGAGGCTGTAGGAAGTATGAATGTGTGGAATACACCGTAGAAAAAAAGTATACAGGAAGCTTTATACCTTCACCAGAAGATGTGTCAAGATTTGGGCTATTTTCAGGTCTATACGGAGGAGAAGGATGGTCAGCGGTAGACGATATTCTATGTTCAAGTTTTGCTTCCGGGGCAGATCCACGTTTGTCCAAGGATATTCCTTGTGATGTGGGAAGAAAAATCATGACTCATTGTATGTTAAATAAGGATGGTGAATGGGGAGGAGATAGAAGTTGTATGAATGCTTGTGATATGGGTCTATGGAGGGGTGATTGTGGCGGTAGTGATAATATTCAAAGATATGCTTTTTGGAGCGCTTTTTATACAGCAGAGACTTCAACTCAAAATTATTTACGACTGTTTTGCACTGGGGATGTAGCTACAAGCTTATGTTATTAGTTTTTTTTATAAACTTTGTGATTTTATTAACTTCGGTAGAAAGCAAAGAGTATAAATATACATTAGAAATTAATCCTTTACCTTTTGTCATAGGTGGTGGTCATGCTCCCGAATTCTTTCTACCAATTCCTGGAATAAATTTTGAGATGAAAGTTAAAGATGGGATTTCATTGAATTTTGAGTTAAATAATGTCTGGTTTATATTTCCTGTTGAGGTAGAGTTAGGAATTAGGGAATATTTGGGAAGAGAAAGCTTTAGAGGTACCTATTTTTATCAAGGATTAACATGGGGATGGATAAATATTGCAACTTCCGCAGAATCCGAAGAAAATTCGGAGAAAAATCGTTATAGAAAACTTGCAAAGTATGTGCCAAATTTAATATTAACTTTGGGAAACAAATCTATCTCAAAGAAAGGTTTTACAATAGATCCATTTTTAGGTTTAAGGATAATATATGGAGGCGGTTTTCTTATAGGAAATTTTTCATTTGGCTCTTTTAAATTTGGAATTTTGCCAGCCTTAGGTTTATATTTAGGTTATAGCTGGTAAATTTCAAATGGAGGAACTGAGCTATGTATTTTGACAATGCGCCGGTAGAGAAGTACAGGAGAGGGGAATTTGGTCCATTTGGAGAGCCATTGTATGAAAGAGGTGTTGTGAGCAACTATATTCCATTTAGGCTGTATGGGATGTATAAGGATATAGAAACAGGCTTGTATTATAATGTGAGGAGATATTATGATTGGAGAGTAGGAAGGTATTTGCAACCTGACCCTGTTTCTGACTTGAATTTGTATGTGTACGTGAATAACTCGCCCTATGATTTGGTTGATCCATTAGGGATGTTTGAGACAACTATGCAATTATATGGTGCGCTTTGGCATGAAGGTCACTCAGTACATGAAGGAATCACAGAGGATGCTATCAGGGGTCTGAATTATCCGAAATTAAGCCAATATGGATTTAGAGTGGATAACTGTTGGGATAATGGACCATTTACAATTACTGTTATCCCTTCTAACCCTCCTACGGTTGTTGCACTACAATGCAGATGTCCCAGAGACACAGTAGCCCAAGGTGTAAATAGAGCAGATTGTTTTTATGCTTCAGATTCTTCTTACCATTGCGATAATAGCAATTTTGACGGATGTTACCAAAAAGCAAAAATGATAGAATCCCCAGTCAGCTCAGGTTTAGTAACTTGCATATGTACCTCACCACCAGGGTGGCAACCTCCACCGCCATCATATCCGCCACCAGCAGGAGGAGGACCAGGAAAAGGTGAGGGCGGGGGAGAAGGTGGAGGTTGTTCAGTTGGGAGACATGGAAGATTAAGTGAGAAATCTCATGCATCTTGTTCTTGCTCCTTCAAAAGTGATTGGAATTATGAAAAATTGGGGAGGTTGCTCCATGCTGTTCAAGACTTTTGGGCTCATTCTAATGGGGAATTCGTTACAAAATGTATTGATAAAGTTGGCATTTTAGACGAGGAGTGTGCGGAGTATGAGGTGAAACCGATATGGAATGGTTCTAATGTGCCTTCTGGCTCAACAGCTAGCTGGTGGGGACTATTCACAGGATTATTTGATGGAAGTGGATGGTCAGCGACGGACGATATCCTCTGTATCCTCCCATATCCTTTTTATCCAGCAACTCCTCCTGGATATCCAATACCAATTCTTATAGATTTTTTAAATCAGAGAAGACATCCTCCCTGTGATTTAGGACAAAAAATTATGGCTCATTGTATGTTAAATAAGGATAACCCAGGTTGGGATGGAGATTGTATGCATGCATGTGATCTAGGAGATTGGCCAGGTGATTGCGGAGGCGATGATAGTATTCAAAAATTTGCTTTTAACGATGTCAAAAATAGAGCAATAGCATCATCAAGGTTTTATCTGATGCTTTTTTGTGCAGAAAAAGCAAATATATGCTATTAGGATTTTTTATACTTTCTTATTTCCAATATTTTTGCCTCATGAGAGAAGAAGCATAGGTATGTTATTGTTATTAGGATTTTTAACATTCGTGTGGATTTTTGGAAATTCATCTGAGTCAAGAAATTTTAGTTATACCTTGGCGATTAATCCTTTACCTGTTCTAGTGGGTATCACACGTGAAGCATCTATTGTAATTTGGATTCCAGGAATAAATTTTGAGTCAAAACTTAAAGAGAATTTTTCGCTGAATTTTGAATTAAATAATGTGTTTTTAATTTTCCCCTTTGAACTAGAAGTAGGAGTTAGGGAATATTTGAAGGGAGGAGGTATTAAAGGTTTTTATCTTTATCAAGGAATAGCAGGTACGCTTACCTATTTTTTTAATGGTAAATTTGAAGTTATACCAAACTTAACACTGACTTTTGGGGATAAATATATTTCTCGGAAAGGTTTTACCTTAGATCGTTTTATAGGTTTAAAAATAGTGTATGGTGGAGGTTTTTTCAGCGAATATTTGTCTATCGGATCTCTTAAGTTTGGAATTCTGCCAGCCATAGGTTTATATTTAGGTTATAGTTGGTAAGTTTTATGCAGAATGATTAAACTACTATGATGGATTGGAGAGGAGTGCCAATAGCTATATACGGCGAATTAGGGAAGGAGATATGGAGAGGGGAATTTGGTCCATTTGGAGAGCCATTGTATGAAAGAGGTGTTGTAAGCAACTATATTCCATTCAGGTTGTATGGAATGTATAAGGACATGGAGACAGGCTTGTATTATAATGTAAGGAGGTATTACGATTGGAGAGTAGGGAGGTATTTGCAACCTGACCCTGTTTCTGACCTGAACTTGTATGTGTATGTGAATAATTCACCGTATGATTTGGTTGATCCGGTAGGAATGTTTGAGACGGCTATTAGAATTAGAGCAGAGGTTGATTTGGGACCTATTACTTATGTATATCGACATTCAGGAGCTCCAAAACATGAGGAAATTACAGAGGAAGCTATAAACAGTTTAAGATATCCTAAATTATCTCAATATGGTTTTAGGATAGATGATTGGGAGGGCGGATTGCAATTTCAAGTTGGTAGTAAGGTAAATCTGCGGTGTAGGAGGGAAGCAGATAGTGTGGCTCAAGGTACAAATATAGCAGATTGTCTCTTTAAAGATTCTTCATCCTATCACTGTGATAATAGCGATTTTGATGGATGTTTTGAAAAGTTTGAAATGATAATTTATCCTGAAACTAAGGGTAATATAGTGGAATGTCGTTGTGAGAGTAGAGGAGGTAGTGGGGGTAGCTGTGGGGGATGGGGGAGCGGTGTGGGTGGAGGCAATGGTGGAAATGGGGGAGGATGGACGGATGCTGGGGGTTGGAATTGTAGATGGACTAACTATGGTGGAAGATTAGTTTATGAATGTGCAAAGAGTGGAGGTAGTGGAGGTGGAGGCGGTGGGGGAGGGTGTTCAGTCATAGGAACCCGGCAGGTCGTGGGGGAGGAACGTTACTGTAAGTGTTCCTGCTTTTTCAAAAATAGCTGGAACTACATGAGATTAGGCTATTTAATACATGCTGTTCAAGATTTTTGGTCCCACTCTAATGCGATATTTGTTCCGGGTTGTCAGAAGACGGAGTGGGCTTGGGTTACGAAAGGTACTGCCCTTGTTTATAGAAAAGTATGTGTAGAGTATAAAGTAGAAAGAAAGTTCGACTGGAATCTTATAGCTTCATCATCAGAGGCAAATCAAAATGGACTCTTTACCGGATTATATGGAGGTGGAGGTTGGGGTGAAATTGATGATACTGCATGTGCGATCCCATATGTTCTACAATCACTCGTTGATTTGCCATCACCAAAACGTCCTCCATGTGATATTGGAAGAAAAATTATGGCTCATTGTATGCTGAATAAGGATGGCGATTGGGGTGGGGATAGAGCTTGTATGGATGCGTGCGACCAAGGTTATTGGAATGGTGATTGTGGAGGATCAGATACTATTCAAAGATACGCACATAAGGAGGTTAAAGATAAAGCTTATGTTGCAACTAAATGGAGTTTATGGTCCTTCTGTGCCTGGGAAGCTCCGCATTTATGTAGATGATTGATTATTAAGACATTTAAAGAAATGGCTCATGCCTTTAAGTAATCGGAAAACGGATGCTACAAATTACCCCACATAACAAAAGCTTAAAAAATCAGATTTACTCCTGTTCCATCTTTTATAAATGCTTTTTCACTCAATAATTCCGATAACTTAAATGGTAGAGCCAAAGAAATTTTTGTTTTAATACCTGTAATGCTTTTAAGTTTTTTCATAATTTTTTGGACGTTAAGTGCTACAGAGGAAGGCTCAAATTTTAAATATACATTATCTATTAACCCTTTTTATCTTACTACTATATACGGTGGTGAGAGTTACTATGTCCCTATAATAATACCTGCCCCTGCGCCGGGAGTAAATTTTGAGTTAAAATCAAGGGGTAATCTTTCACTAAATTTTGAGATGAATATGCTACTTATAATTCCTGTTGAGGCAGAAATAGGGATTAGGGAATATCTGCAAAAAAAGAAAAACTTTCAGGGATTTTACTTTTATCAGGGAATAGCAATGGGATGGATATTGTTTCCAGTATTTCCTGAAGGATTTTTACCAAGTATAATATTAACTGCTGGGTACAAATCAATTAGAGAGAGTAGGTTCACGATTGATCCTTTTTTTGGTGTGAAAGCTTTTTATAAGACGTTTTCTGGGAAGAGTGAAGAAGAGGGAAGAGTAGACATAAAAGGAATCGTAAATATAAGTTCCTTTTTTATAATAATACCAGCCATAGGTTTATATTTAGGTTATAGTTGGTAAATTTCAAATGGAGGAACTAAGCTGTGTATTTTGATAATGCGCAGGCCGAGAATTGCGGGAGAGCAGAGTTTGGACCATTTGGGGAGCCATTGTATGAAAGAGGTGTTGTAAGCAACTACATTCCATTTAGGCTGTATGGGATGTATAAGGATCTGGAGACAGGCTTGTATTATAATGTGAGGAGATATTATGATTGGAGGGTAGGGAGATACTTGCAACCAGACCCTGTATCTGACTTGAACTTGTATATGTATGTGAATAACTCACCTTATGATTTAGTTGATCCAAAGGGGATGTTTAAGACAACGATGAAAATTTTAGGTGTAGATGCATGGGGAGTAGGTGTTCCTAGACATGAAGAGATAACGGAGGATGCTATCAGAGCTCTCAAAGATATCTATCCGAGATTGTATGAAAATGGTTTTAGGGTAGAAAATTGGGATAATGGATCTTCCACATTCCCAACTTACTGCAGGGGACCAGCAAATACAGTGGCTCAGGGGACGAATAGAGCTGATTGTCTTTTCTCAAGCAATGATTCCTTTCACTGTGACAATAGTAATTTTGAGGGGTGTTATAATTTGTCTTTGTATCTGTTGGACCCATTAAGTAGAGGCATAGTAAGTTGTAATGTTCAGCAGAGTGCAGCTTGTTGTGGAAGTGGAGGAAGTGGTACAGGGGGAAGCAGTAGGGGAGGTGGAGGAGGGTGGACGGATGCTGGGGGTTGGAATTGTAGATGGACTAACTATGGTGGGAGACCAGTTTATGAATGTGCAAAAAGTGGAGGTAGTGGAGGTGGAGGCGGAAGTGGTGGGGGAGGATGTTCAGTAGTAAATGGTAGATTGAGAGAAAAATCTTCTTGTCCTCCTTATCCTTGGATGTGTGATCCAAATAATCCGGGATATGTGAAAGATTCTACGACAAGACGATATTATTGCGAGTGTTATACTGTAACAAGTTGCAGTTTCGCCAGCGGATGGAGTTGGGAAAGGATAGGGCACTTTATTCATCCCGTTCAAGATTTTTGGGCTCATTCCACAGCTATATATGTCCCTGGCTGTAAGACAAAAAAGTGTGTTAGTAGTGTTTTTGGTGCATGCCTTGATTGGGAATGTGCAGAGTACGATAGGGAGAGAAAATGGGAGTCTACCCAAATACCAAGTGGAACTCAGGCAAATGATTCCGGGCTCAGAACAGGTATATTTGGGAAAGATGGATGGGAAGGTTTTTTTGATTGGCAATGTCAGGTAGAGGTTCTGCCTTGGCCATTCTCCGCCTCATGCGCTTCACATTGCAGGTTGAACAAGGATGATGCTGCCCTTGACCGTGACTATTTTTCTCCATGTGATGGAAGAACGGGAAACATTCAAAAAGATGCTCACTGGGAAGTAAAAAGCAAGGCAACGGATACAACGAAATTCTATTTAGACAAATTCTGTAAGGAGAAGCCAGGAGTATGCTATTGGTAGGATTTTTAGTGTTCGGATTGATATTAGAGACCTCAGATGAAAATTTAATCAGTAAAAATAAGGATACATTTAAGCATACATTAGCGATTAATAGTTTAGCCGCCGTGGGATCATTATCTGCAATAGTTTTAGGCTTAGACTTATCTCCTGCCCCTGGTGTAAATTTCGAATTGGGAATCAAGAATAATTTTTCAGTTAACTTTGAGATAGACCTGAATAATATATTTTTTTTGATACTTCCAGTCGAAGGTGAAATAGGATTAAGAAAATATTTGCAAGAAGAAAAGGAATTTTGGGGATTTTATCTTTATCAAGGTATAGCGTGGGGATGGATTAATCTCCTATATACTGATCCAGCAAGATATGGGAAGATTGCAAAGTATTTACCTAATTTGATATTCGCAGGCGGTTATAAATATGTTTTCAAAAGTGGTTTTACGATAGACCCATTTTTAGTTTTAAGACTAATATATGGAGGAAAAATTTTTAGTTTAGGGCGGATTGGTTTTGTAGAGCTCTTCCCACTATGGGGCTTATATTTAGGTTATAGCTGGTAATTCATGCATTTGTTTGTTTAAGTTTTTTGTAAAAATATAGGGATATGTTGGGGATTTTAATGTTCCTAATAATATCAGAGAATTTGAATGAAAAAATAGACCATAAATATTCGCTTACTTGTAATGTTTTAGGTGTGTTTATAGCGGCGTCACGCGAAGCTGGAATAATTTTGCCTAATCCTGGAATAAATTTTGAAATGAGAGGAAAGGGTAATTGGTCATTAAACTTTGAAACTAATGTAATATTCCCAATTCCTATCCCTACTGAAATAGAAGTAGGGGTTAGGGAGTATTTGCAAAAGGAGAAGAAATTTAGAGGATTTTATCTTTATCAAGGTTTATCATGGGGTTATGTCAATCTAGTATCCTTACCAGAAGAAGAAAAATATAGAAAGATTGTGAAATATTTACCGAATTTGATATTAACATCGGGCTATAAATATATTTCAAAATCAGGTTTCACAGTAGATCCATTCTTTGTTTTAAGATTAATGTACGGTGGGGGATTTATAGGGTTTTATCTTGGTGCTATTGAAATTTTCCCAGCATTAGGCTTATATTTAGGTTATAGTTGGTAAATTTTAAATAGTAGGAGGATGAAAATATTGATAGCATATCCGAGCTGGTTGTGTTTTTGGGATAAGACCTTCTGTGAAGGAAGGTATAAGATATTTTGTGCCATTATTAGATAAGGAGGGGTATATAATATCAGATTGGAGAGGGGTGCCGAGAGCGGTGTATGATGAATTAGGGAAGGAAATATGGAGAGGGGAATTTGGTCCATTTGGGGAGCCATTGTATGAAAGAGGTATGAGCAACTATATTCCGTTTAGGCTGTATGGGATGTATAAGGATATAGAAACAGGCTTGTATTATAATGTGAGGAGATATTATGATTGGAGGGTAGGAAGGTATCTGCAACCTGACCCTGTTTCTGACTTGAACTTGTATGCGTATGTGAATAATTCACCTTATGATGCAGTTGATCCGGTAGGGATGTTTCAAACTACAATGAGGGTCACCAAAACCGTTTGGTCTCCGCCAACTGATAGTTGGCACGAGGGGCATGCAATACATGAACGTATAACTGAAAATGCAATCAATGAAGCTTTTTGGTGTTTTACGACTGATGGAGCAAAAAGAAGCATCTGCCGCCATAAAGATAGAGTAGAAAATTGGGATATGGGACCGGAGGTTTGTTTTGCTTATGACCAATTTTGTCTGAGATGTAGAACATATGCAAATACAGTGGCTCAGGGTACAAATAGAGCTGATTGCCTTTATGCAACTAAATCTTATTTCCATTGTGATAATAGTGATTTTGCTGGCTGTTATGATATAGCATGGGAAATATCTAGGCCAGCTATTTATGATTTAATAAACTGTAGTTGCGCTGACATTAGCCCTATTATTCTCCCCATTATTGGAACAAAACGTGAAACTGAAACTGGAGGTGGGGGTAGAGGATGTTCAGTAATACCAAGGTTACAGAAAAGATCATTTGATCTTTGCAGCTGTAGCTTTGGTACATTTAGTGTTTGGTTCAGAGTTACAATGCGTGGCTTTCCTCCTGGAGCACGAATCCCTTCAAGCGATATACCTCGGGAGCAGATGGATTATGAAAAATTGGGAAGATTGCTCCATCCCATTCAAGACTTCTGGGCCCATTCAACCGCTATATATGTCTCAGGCTGTAGAAGGTATGTAAGCGGAGGCTGCACAGAATATTATAGAGAAGTAAGGTGGGATGAAACTACTTTACCAAACGAAAACGATGCAAAAAGTAGAGGAATAATATCTGGTGTATTTATGTTTGATGGCTGGACCGATATTGAAGATTTCTTGTGTAGAAAGGGACCATTTAGTACTGCTAATCCTAAAGGATTTCCCCCTCGTTGTGATGCTCATTGCGTATTGAATAAAGATTCGTGGGGAGGTTTGGATCGTACAACAACTGATCCGTGTGCCAAGGGTGTTCAAAGGGACGCTTATTTTGAGGTAGAAAGTAGAGCTAAAGATTCAACCAAACACTACTTAGATATTTTTTGTAGGAGTGGAGGTGACTTATGTTTGAGGCTTAATGACTAAATTTTTAGATTTTCGTAATTTTTTAGAAAAGAATGAGGATTAGCTCTATGCCCGCAGGATTTTTAGTTTTTGTCTTAATAATGGAATCAACTGGTGATTTAGGAGAAAAATACAAATATACTGTATCTATTAATCCAACTTCTGTTTTACCTTTTATGCTTTCTGATAGCGGTTTTTCCATCTTACAACTTCATCCCGGAAGAAAATTAGTAGTTGTTCCAAGTCCTGGGATAAACTTTGAAGTAAAAATTATAGGGAAGGTATCAATAAATTTTGAAATCAATAATATGACCTTTTTCGGAAGCATAATTCCAGCTGAGTTGGAGTTGGGTATTAGGGAATATCTGCAAGAAGGCAAAAAGTTTTATGGATTGTATATTTATCAGGGATTAAGTTGGGGAATTGTAAATTTTTATACTCGTGTAGAAAATTTTGAGAGAACAACGAAATATGTATATGTACCAAATTTGATATTGTTATGTGGGTATAAATATATTTCAGGAAGTGGTTTTACAATAGACCCATTTTTAGGTTCAAGGATAGTATATGGGTTAGGGTATGGAGTAGGATTTGGGAAAGTTGATTTTTTCCCAGCTATAGGTGTTTATTTGGGGTATAGTTGGAACTATTAGATAATAACTTTATGTTTTTGTGGTTTTTATTGTTTACTTTAATTTCGGAGTTTTCAGCTGAAGAGCAAGAGGGAAGATACAAATATACTATATCCATTAACCCTTTTTCTTTTATGATTTTCGTTGAGGAGAAAGAACCACCACTTATTTTAACTGAATATTTACCAACTCCTGCGATAAATTTTGAGATAAAGTTTCCGAATATATTCTCAGTCAATTTTGAAATAAATAATTTGTTTTTTGTTTATCCAGTTGAAATTGAAGTAGGCATTAGAGAATATTTAAGAAAAAAGAAAGATTTCCAAGGTTTATATTTTTATCAAGGGATAGCAGTAGGGGGATTAAAAACAAGAGATTGGGAAATTGCAGGAAAGTATCCACACTTTATATTGACCGTTGGATACAAACTTATCGGAAAGATTCGATTAACTTTAGATCCTTTTTTTGGTATAAGAATAATGAGTGGTCGTTCTCCTTTTATGTATAATATTAGCCCTTTTGCATATTTATCATCAGTTTTAGGCTTATATTTAGGTTATAGTTGGTAAATTTTAAATAGGAGGACTGAGCTATGTATCTTGTTAATACATCGGTAGAAAAGTACTGTGGAGCAGAGTTTGGACCATTTGGGGAGCCATTGTATGAAAGAGGTATTGTAAGCAACTACATTCCGTTTAGGCTGTATGGTATGTATAAGGACATGGAGACAGGCTTGTATTATAATGTGAGGAGGTATTACGATTGGAGAGTAGGGAGATATTTACAACCTGACCCTGTTTCTGATTTGAATTTGTATGTGTATGTGAATAATTCACCTTATGATTTGGTTGATCCTTTGGGAATGTTCAAAACAGAGCTGCAAGTTGTTAAAACATTTGTTGGCACCTGGCATGAAGGAAATCCTATACATGAAGATATAACCGAAAGGGCGATTAATGAAACTTTTTTATGTAGTCAATTCCCATCACGTGAAATATGTGAGCATGGTTCAAGATGTGATGGATGTGGATGGGAAGGACCATATGCATTTGATATACTACGATGCAGGAGCTATAGAGATAGAGTTGCTCATGGTGTAAATATAGCTGATTGCCTTTATGAAACCGATTTTTCTTTCCATTGTGATAATAATAATTTTGGAGGTTGTTACGACAACGCTAGTAAGTTGGAAAAGCCTGTTAGCTCTGGTCTGATAATTTGTTACTGTTATAGCGAAGATGAAGAAGGACATGGCAAATGGGAATGGTGGCAAGGTTATGGAAGTGAATTGGGTGATGCATTAGGAGAATTAATAGAAGGATTACTACCTGGGTGTTCTGTTGCGGGTCAAAGGTTGAAAAAGAAATCTTCCTCATATTGTGCTTGTACATTTGGTTTTTATGGTAGTGGAAGCGAAGGAATGGATTTTGAAAAATTAGGTAGATTGCTTCATCCCGTGCAGGATTTTTGGTCACACTCGACAGCGTTTTTTGTTGAACCAGTCCTTGTGATGATAGTTCCTTGTTCTATTGATCCGAGTGGATTGTGTCCAATATATGATTATCCTATACAGAACAATTGGCCATATACCTCACTACCTACACCTGTTGAGGCAAGTAATATAGGACTTGAATCTGGAAAATTTGATTCAGGTGGTTGGGGTTGGTTAGAAGATCTCGTCTGTTCTTGGCCTCCATGTAAAGCTCATTGTATATTGAATAAAGATGAACCGGGAGGGGATTATTGTTGGTCAAGTTGTGATAGTCAATGTAGTATTAAAGGAGCAGGAAATGTTCAGAAATTTGCTCATAATGATGCGAAGGAAATGGCTGTAGCTTCAACCAAACATTATCTATTAACTTTCTGCTTTGTAGACGCAAGCATATGCTATTAGCCTTTATTATATTTTTTTTAGTATCAAAACAATACACATTGGAAATTAATCCTTTTTCTTTTATCACACCCTTCCTTTTTCTCCCAACTCCTGGAATAAATTTTGAATTAGGACTTAAAGGAAACTTTTCTTTGAATTTCGAAGTAAATAACAAATTGTTAATTGAGCCTCTTGAAGGTGAAGTAGGAATAAGGGAATACTTAGAAGAAGATAAAGCATTAGAAGGTTTTTATCTTTACCAGGGTTTAGCCTGGGGATGGTTAAATATTTGGGGACCAGATAAAAAATATAGGGAAGTTGCGAAATATATACCATGTTTGATATTAACACTTGGATACAAAAGTATTTCAAAGAGAGGTTTTGTGGTAGATCCATTTTTGGGATTAAGACTAATGTACGGTGGAGGATCTTTTGGTATTGAACCTATTGGATTTTTACCGGCTTTAGGTTTATACTTGGGTTATGCCTTTTGAGAGAGTAAAATAGTTTTACATATGTTGGGTAATTTTTTATTTTTGTTTATCTTATCATTTAATGTTTCAGAAATCAAAAATTTCAGATATACATTTGGAATTTGTCCTGCTTCCGTTATTATAGATATTAGGGAGAAAAAAAGAATTATTTTTTCATCTTTGGGAATGAATTTTGAGATTGGAGTTAAAAATAATTTTTCATTAAATTTCACTCTAAACAGTGCTCTGATTATACTTCCAGTAGAATTTGGGTTCGGATTTAGAGAATATTTACAAGGGAGAGAAAGATTTCAAGGTGTTTATCTTTATCAAGGTGGAAAGTTGGGATGGATAGATAAGCTCGATATTGAGACCTTAACCAAAGTCAATTATCCATATTTAGTATTGGGTGCAGGCTATAAATATATTGATAATCAAGGTGGTTTTACAATAGATCCATTTTTGGAATTAAGAATAGTTTATGTAAAAGAAAGAGAAAAAAGACCGTTAAGTTGGATGCCTTTTTTTCTATTTCCAATCTTAGGATTATATTTGGGTTATAGTTGGTAGATTATGAATGGGATAAAATCTATGGTAGTTTCCGGGTATTATGATTGGAGGGTAGGAAGGTATTTGCAACCTGACCCTATTTCTGACTTGAATTTGTATGCTTACACAAATAATTCTCCATATGATTTGGTTGATCCTGTGGGAATGTTTGAGACAACGATGCAATTATATGGTGCGCTTTGGCATGAAGGCCACTCAGTACATGAAGGAATCACAGAGGATGCTATCAGTATGCTGAATTATCCGAAATTAAGCCAATATGGATTTAGGGTGGATGACTGTTGGGATAATGGACCATTTACACTTACTGTTATCCCTTCTAAACCTCCTACGGTTGTTGCACTACAATGTAGATGTCCCAGAGACACAGTAGCCCAAGGTGTAAATAGAGCAGATTGTTTTTATGCTTCAGATTCTTCTTACCATTGCGATAATAGCAATTTTGATGGGTGTTCCCAAAAAGCGCAAATGATACAATCCCCAGTCAGCTCGGGTTTACTAACTTGCACATGTAGCTCAGGGTCATATCCGCCGCCGGGAGGGGGCGGACCAGGAAAAGGTGAGGGTGAGGGAGGAGGTGGAGGTTGTTCTGTGGCAAGGTTGAGGGAAAAATCTTCTTCCTCTTGTTATTGCTCCTTCCAAGGTGGTTGGAATTATGAAAAATTGGGGCGATTGCTACATGCTGTTCAAGACTTTTGGGCTCATTCTAATGGGGAATTCGTTACAGCATGTACTAAGAAAACATGTGTTAGCTGGACCATTGTTTGTTTGAATTGGGAGTGTGCGGAGTATGAGGAGAAAACGGTATGGAATGGTTCTAATGTACCTTCTGGCTCAACAGCAAATTCCTCTGGAATATTCACAGGATTATTTGGGGGAGGCGGATGGCAAGATTGGGAAGATGTTGTATGTGCTCTTCCATATCCTCTATATTCATCGTTAAGGAGGTATCCCCCATGTGATGTAGGGAAAAAAATTATGCCTCATTGTATGCTAAATAAGGATTATGAAGGTGGAGATAATGATTGTATGTCTGCATGTGATCAGGGAGATTGGCCAGGTGATTGTGGAGGTAAAGACAACATTCAAAGGAAGGCTTTTAATATAGTCAGAAATAGAGCGCAATCATCTTCAAGATTTTACCTGAGGCTTTTTTGTTTTGAAGGAGCTGGGATATGTTATTAGGATTTTTTATGTTTTTTTTAATTTCTGAGGTTTCCGCTGAAAATTTGGAGCGTAAATATACCTTAGGAATTAATCCTTTGGCTTTAATTGGAGGAGGTGGAACTCCAAGTGTTACGATTGTGATTCTGAATGCTGAAATAAATTTTGAATTAAAAATTAAAAATAAGGTTTCTTTAGATTTTAATCTAACCAATTTGTTCTTCATAATTCCAATTGGTGTAAGATTAGGAGTAAGGGAGTACCTGGGAAAAGAAGGATTCAAGGGTTTTTATCTTCATCAGGGATTGGGAGCATCTTTTGTTTATGATGAGGGAAATATTATACCACCAGCAATAACTATACCATATTTTTCCATTAAAGGGGGTTATAAATATGTATCAAAGAGTGGTTTTACGGTCGATCCTTTTTTGGGTTTAACTTTGTGGTCCAAGAAGTTGATTCTCAAATCTTCAGAGATAGAAGGTATTTCTTTTATCGGATTACCAGATGCTCCTATTATCCCTTGGCCAAATATAGGTTTATATTTAGGTTATAGTTGGTAAATTTTATACAGAATGATTAAACTGTTATGACAGATTGGAGAGGGATGCCGAGGGTTATATATGATGAGGGAGGGAAGGAGATATGGAGAGGAGAGTTTGGACCGTATGGAGAGCCATTATATGAAAGAGGTGTTGTAAGCAACTATATTCCATTTAGGCTGTATGGGATGTATAAAGATGTGGAAACAGGTTTGTATTATAATGTGAGGAGGTATTACGATTGGAGAGTAGGGAGATATTTACAACCTGACCCTGTTTCTGATTTGAATTTGTATGTGTATGTGAATAATTCACCTTATGATTTGGTTGATCCGTTAGGGATGTTTGAGACGAAGATGGGAGGTGACTTATCTCTTGGGGACGCTAGACACGAGGAAATAACGGAGGATGCAGCGAGAGCCGTTCTTCCACCCTACAGGTATAACGTTTATGGAGGAAGATGGAATAATTGGGATAGTGGACCAAACTTCCCTTTCCGCTTAATCGTTTTCGGGGTAACCCTTGTAATAAAATGTAGAAGCTTTGCAGATACGATAGCACAAGGAGCAAATAGGGCAGACTGTATTTTTGCTGACAACTCTGGATTTCATTGTGATAACGATAATTTTGAGGGATATTATTGGAAAGGAAAAATGTTAGAATCTCCGGAGAGTTATGAATTAGTGGTTTGCTCTCGTCAGCAGAGTGCAGCTTGTTGCGGGAGTGGAGAGAGTGGTGCAGGGGGAAGCAGTAGAGGAGGTGGAGGAGGGTGGATGGATGCTGGGGGTTGGAATTGTAGATGGGCTAACTATGGCGGGAGATTAGTTTATGAATGTGCAAAAAGTGGGGGTAGTGGAGGTGGAGGCGGAGGTGGTGGGAGAGGGTGTTCAGTAGTGAATGGTAGATTGAGAGAAAAATCTTCCTGCCCTCCTTATCCTTGGATGTGTGATCCAAATAATCCGGGATATGTGAAAGATTCTACGACAAGACGATATTATTGCGAGTGTTATACTGTAACAAGTTGCAGTTTCGCCAGCGAATGGAGTTGGGAAAGGATAGGGCACCTTATTCATCCTGTTCAAGATTTTTGGTCTCATTCTAACGCCTTGTTTGTTTCAGGTTGTGCAGTGTATAGTGAATCTGTATTTGGAGCTCGTGAATGTGTAGAACCTGTGGTAGATAGACCGAGGTGGACACAGGTATATTTGCCAAATTATAGCCGTGCATCAGAGATAGGTTTATTTACAGGATTATATGGCGGAAGTAAAGCTGGTTATAGCTGGGAGGCTTGGGAGGATATGCGCTGTGCTATTCCAGGTAGCCCATTCTTATCAAGGTATCCCCCGTGTGACTTAGGGAAAGGTGTTATGGCTCATTGTATGTTGAATAAGGATAGTGATGGGTGGGACAACGATTGTTATGCTCCATGCTATCAGGGAAGTTGGGAAGGTGATTGCGGAGGAAAGGATAACATGCAAAGGTACATTTTTAGTGAAGCGAGAGAAAGAGCTCTCTCTTCATCTAAATATTATTTGGGTATGTTTTGTAGAAATTCCCCGGGGTTATGTTATTAAGTTTTTTTATAATTTTTTTGATATCATCGGAGCATAAGTATAAATATACTCTATCTTTGAATCCTTTTTCTTTTGTAATTTATGCCACTTTAGCTGGGCACGGTGTAGGAGTGCTTTTTCTACCTTCTCCTGGAATAAATTTTGAGTTAGGGGTTTTAAAGGATTTGTCTTTTAATTTTGAATTGAATAATGTACTTTTCGTTCTTCCACATGAGGTGGAGGTAGGTGTTAGAGAATATTTAGCAAAGAAAAATTTTAAAGGTTTCTATATTTATCAGGGATTGGCAACCGGATTATCTAAGTCATTTGTACCTGCTGATCCTAGTTTGGTGTTAGTAGGTGGTTATAAATCTATTGAAGATAGCGGATTTACAATTGATCCTTTTTTGGGAGCAAAAATATTTTATGTAATAGAAAAAAAGAGGATATTTCCTATCCCAGCATTAGGTTTATATTTAGGTTATAGTTGGTAAGTTTTATTTGGAATAGTAAAGCTATTGCGATGGATTGGAGAGGTGTGCCGAGAGCAGTGTATGACGAGGCAGGGAAGGAAATATGGAGAGGAGAGTTTGGACCATTTGGAGAGCCATTGTATGAAAGAGGTGTTGTAAGCAACTATATTCCATTCAGGCTGTATGGTATGTATAAGGATATGGAGACAGGTTTGTATTATAATGTGAGGAGATATTACGATTGGAGAGTAGGGAGGTATTTACAACCCGATCCTGTATCAGAATTGAACTTGTATATATATGTGAATAATTCACCTTATGATGTGGTTGATCCGTTAGGGATGTTTGAGACACAAATGCAACTATTTGGTGCTTCTCCTCTTGGACATGTAGGTTCTCCTAATCATGAGAAGATTACGGAGAAAGCTATTGAATCTCTTAGAAACAATCAAGGATACGGAATATTATATCAGCATGGTTTTAGAGTAGAAAATTGGAGTGGTGGTCCATGGCTTTATGGAGTTATTGCCCAATGTAGAGGTTATGAGGATAGAGTAGCTCAAGGTGCAAATAGAGCCGATTGCTTTTATGAAGATGATTCTTCATACCATTGTGATAATAGTAATTTTGCCGGATGCTATGCAAAATCTCAGATCGTAATCAATCCTTGGGCAAGTGGACTAGTAGAGTGTTCATTTGATTGGTACTATTGGTTAAATTGGCGGATAATTCCTTGCGGATGGAAAACAATTAGGCAAACGGTTTTTGTACCTGTCCGTGCACCTAGGTATGAATCTACGCCTCTGGTTGGGCGTATTAGTGAAAAGACGATTCTTTATCGTGATGATCGTCCTATTATCACCGATCAAACTCTTTTAGGCACAATAACCAAGTGGCAGTATAATCCTTCTCAACAGTACGCTGTTGCGGAAGTAGAATTCCGGACAGATTATGAAAAATTAGGGCAACTTATACACCCTGTCCAGGACTTTTGGTCTCATTCAAATGCAATATATGTTCCAGGTTGTGCTGTTGGGGTGTGTATTAGTTTTGCTTTCAGTAAGGGGAAATTGGTGTGCTCCAGATGGGCATGTGGGGTATATTCTAGGAGATATTTTTGGCCCACAATTAGAGCAGATCTACCATCGGAACAAGAAGCAAAAACTGCAGGATTAAAGACTGGGACTTATGGAAGTGGAATCTGGGGAGCGTTGATAGATAAACTGTGTACTGGTGTAGGCTGTGATGCTCATTGTAAGTTAAATAAAGATGCGCCGGGAGTAAATCGTCTTATTTTTAATCCATGTGATGGGAATATTCAAAGAGATGCTTATTACGAGGCAGAGTCTCGAGCCATAAGCTCAACAATTTACCACCTTGACAAATTCTGCCGAAATGCTCCGAATTTATGCAGATAGTATTAGTATTTGTAATATTTATTTTAGGTTCTGAAGATTCAGCTATGAATTTCAAATCAAATTACAAATATACTATATCTGTGAATCCTTTATCTTTCCTAATTGTATCTGGTCGCCATATTGATTTTACAGTGCCAATTTATATTCCTGGAATAAACTTTGAGGCGCTACTTGGGGAGAGTAATCTTTCTTTAAATTTTGAGCTAAATAATTTTTTCTTTGTGATTCCTGTGGAATTAGAGTTAGGAATTAGGGAATATCTCCAAGAGAGAAAAGAGTTTCAGGGATTTTATCTTTACCAAGGAATAGCAATAGGATTTATAATCCCTACTGGTACTTCTGTAATATTAACCGGGGGGTATAAATCCATCAAGAAAAGTAGTTTTACAATAGATCCTTTCGTGGGAATAAGAATAGTTATTAAATCTTTTTTCCCATTACCAGCATTAGGTTTATATTTAGGTTATAGCTGGTAGTTTATTTTGTTTTTGGTTTCTTTTCAGAAAATTCCTGCTGCTATTGCTACATTCGGGAAAAGATATTTTTTCACTTTTTTACCATTTTCTTCAATCCATCTTTCTCTTGCAGCGTCCATAGTCTTTATTATAGTTTGATAGTCAATATTATCTTCCGGTAAAATTATAACATCCCACTCGTCTGGATATTTTTGTTTTATTTCCCAGAGTTTGTCGTTAAGAGCTTTGAAATCATATTTACCATCTACTTTGGGAATAGTTGGCTCTCCTGCTTTTTCTTGTAATATTGCCCCTGCTCCTCCCACATAAAACCCTTTATCTGTAATAGCTATTGTTAGATTTAATTTTTCTTTCTCCTCTTTTTTCTTTTCAGGTTGTGCGACTGATGCACTTTCTCCTCCTCCCTTTGGCATAGAACTTTCAACAACACCAAGATTGAGAAAGCTTGCAACCATTATCAAAAATATTATTATAACGGAGAGCATATCTATGAAAGGTATAACATTAACATCACCTGCCACAGGTAGTTCTCTTTTTCTCTTCATCATAACCTAAATTATAATACATCATGAGAAAATTTTGGGTTTTTATCTTATTTTTTTCTACATATAAGATTTTCTGTTCCCAACTAACCCTATGTTTCCAAATAATCCAGAAATCTCAAAAGCATAAGCAAATAATATTACTATATGCTTATGTTTGTTTTTTCGTTCCTCCTTTTGCTTTTAGGAGACTATAACTTCAATTTTTCACTCCCCAAATTAGATATAGAATCTCTCAAAAAAATAACCGAAAAAGATACGCTAACTATGTTGAGAAAATGTAAGGATCTTGAAGGAAGGGTAGCAATACTTTCAATCTCTGCTACACAGATTTTTGCTCCTCAAAAGAAAGTCCTTGAAGTTTTATGGAACCCACAAACGATTAGCAGAGCGGTTCCGGGTATAAAAAGCGTGAAAGTTCTAAAACAGTTAGATGAAAATACATACGATGCTGAATTTGAAATTGAGATAAACATAATTTCTTTTATAAGACCTACTGTGAGGTATATAGCTCAAACAAAGTTAGATGGTAATAAAATTCTTTCCTTTATAAGGCAAGGTGATAGTAAAGGGGGATGGAGGATATGGGAAACATATGAGACAGAAAAAGGAACTCTTGCTATCTTAGGTATGTGTGAGTATTTCAGAAATATACCTCTGGCTTCAAAGATTTTTCTTGAAAATCCTCATTTTGAAGTTGGTATGGCTTCATCTGCTACATTAATACCGGTCCTATATGTCAAGAAATTTATAGAAAAAACTCAAATATCTAATGAAGATTATAAAGAGGATTATCAGAAAGGAACGAAGATTTGGGAATGAATTTATTTCAGTGAACTATTTCTCTATCTGTGTGTTTCATTTCTTTGTTTATGTTATCTACTTTCTCTAATACTTTCCTTGTAGTTGATGATATGTAATACAGAAGTTCAAGAAAATATACTACTCCTGAAAATATCCAATACAGGGTTATAAAAGCGAAGAACGAGAATATTGCAAGTAGCCAGATCGGAGGTTGAGCGAAAACTTTGAGTATAAATGTAAGTCCAGCTGTGTTCAGTATGCTTGAAAAAACTACAAAGTATTTACCGAAAAGCACCGAAAAGGACATAATATATGTGTGATCTTCCATACCATAGACAGAAAACTTCGCCTTATCTTTAAATGAGGAAAGCAATGTTTTCCAAATAGAGTAGAATGGGTAGACAAAAAGAGAAAAAATCATAGACAACCAAACCATAAGATTATTTTAATTCCTAAAATGAAAAAAAATCATAAAAAGTAAAAATTAAAAGGAATTTGTACAGTGAAAGGTAAATGGATAGATCTCAAATTTTCCCTTTAATAATTTTACTTTAATCTTGGGTCTCCATGGTATCAAAAGTTATATCAATTCTTATTTTACCTTTTTCAGATCTCTTTATACTTAGATTTTTGATATCAAAATAGTATCTGCTTTCGTTTATGAATTTTATTGTAGCAAGAAGATCAATAAATTCACCTTCAAGTTCCGCTCTTTTTGTATAGGAGTAAAAGCATATTTTTTCTACACAAGAAAAATCAGAATTTAATGTTTCCGATGATATTACTCTAAATGGAGTATAAGATAGGTCAAACATTTCTACATTTTTCAATTTTTTCGTATATTCTCTGATGTCATTTATTATTTGCTGCTTTAATTTATTTTTCATCTTTACATCTTCATATTCAGATTTCAGTTCTGAAAGCTTTTCTTTGAGTTCAAAATAATGTTCAATAGATGGTACGATAAGAAATTTCAAGCAAAGAGCCAAGTTCAAAATAGTCAAAAGTATTAATGTGCTTCTACTCATTAGAAAAAGTTCTCTTCTTCGTAATTTGTTTTTTGTTGCAAGTTTTCAATCTCGGCTCTTAGAAATGAATCTATTTTTTTTAGGGTTTCTATATCAAGGTCGGTAATTCTTATTTGTTGATTTTTCGGAAAACCGATGTATTCTTTTATCTTATTGAAAATTTCTCCTTTATTTATTTTCTTTTCACTTTCAAGCTTTCTCACCATATCAAATATAAAAGAAATAATTTTTGATTTTTCAGACGGTAGAGCTTTTTCGGATGTCTCGCCATAATTGTGATTTTCTTGGCTTCTCTCTATATGTGATATATCTATGTCTTCGTCGGAAAGTTTTTCTACATCAATATCTTCATCAAAGTCTGCTCCAACTAAATCAGCTATTGCTTTGTTTATTGCTCTTGTTTGTGCTATTGAAGATAAAATATATTCCGGCATATTTGATTTCCCAGGTTCATCCGATGAACACACGCCTACTGCTTCCGCCGACATCCCTGCCTGAGTATATACTCTTGATTTGCACAAATATATTATTTTATTCCCATCTTTTTCCCTTCTTATTTCAAGGATCTCGCTTGATATACCAAAAAATAACTTTATCTTCCTCCATCCAGATTTTAGAATCATTTTCCTTTTTCTTATTTCACCGGTTCTCCTATCTTTTGATGAAACTTCAATAAAGTCTTCCGGAGATAGTATTTTATTTTTTGCCATTCTGAATTCATCAAACATTCTTAATCTTTCCTGAAAACCTATTGGTTCCTTTTTAACCCCTGTTTCTTTCATAATACTTTATTTTAAATCTTATTTTAGCAAAGAGAGAATAAAAAAGTAAAATATTTTTATTCAATCGTTTTAATTGAAAGGTTGTGTTTAGTTTTGTAGCATATAATAATTTGATCAAAGATATCTTAAAAATCATTTTTAGATAGAAAAAATAGCTAAAATAAAATGATTTAGATAAAAAGGAGGGTAAAACTATGGGAGTGGAGAATGAAAAGGTAAAAAAAATGAATGAATTTATATTGTCAGAGATAAGACCTAGGATAAAGGCAAGTCCTCAAATAGAAGATGTAGTTGTTTGGGTCAAAGATTATGATGAAGAAACGGGAACAGCTCTTTTAGGGTTAGCCTTAGGTGATGGAGTAGGTTGTTCTCCTTTCTGTGGTTGTGCTGCAAATCAGATAGCTCAAATTATCGCAAATGAGTTAGCTTATGAGTTCCCAGAAATAAAACGAGTTGTTGGGCTCGCTGAAATCCCGCCAGAGGAATACCTAAAGGTTTGGTCAGAGGAAAATTAATCGTTTAAAATAAAGTATTAGAATAGAGAGAATAAAAAGTATTTTTGGTCGCATAATGCTAATAGGAACCAATATAGGACAGGATTATACTGATAAAATATCCAAGATTCAAAATGAATTAGATTTTATAGATAGAATTTATGTAATAGAAGAAAAAAATGATGAGATAGTTTTAGCTGTAAGGATAAAGCCGTCTAAATCGTACCGGAACCACGATGAAAGTGTTGTTTTAGACGAGGATGAAGAGTTGAATATTTTAAAAAGTAAAGCCGAGAGTATTTTTGGTAAAAAATTAGTAATTCTTAAATCTGCAATCGAAGAGGTTAATTATGTATTGAGTAAAATTTCAGAGTATCTCAAATCACACAGTGGAGGTGTCAAAGTAAAAGAGGTAAATGAGGAAAAGGGAGAAGTTATTGTTTCACTTCAAGGAGCTTGTGCTCTTTGCCCTTCTGCAATCGTTACTATGAAAGCCGGAATAAGGAGAACTCTTTCAAGATATATTCCTTGGATAAAGAAAGTTGAATCTGCGGAAAAACCTGTTGAACCTAACTTCAACTTCAAATTAGCCCCAAAACCTCAAAAATAAAAAAATGTTCATTACCAATCAATAAAATAGAAAATCTATGGAGATTTATTTTCATGTAGGTTTAGGAAAAACCGGTACAAAGTTTCTCCAACATGAGTTCTTTCCGAAGATTACAGGTATTTACTATATAAAACCTCAAAAATATATAAGGGCTAAAAGTATAATTTTAGATTGTCTCAAAAAAAATAAAAATCAAAATTTGAAGTTTCTTATTTCTTGTGAATTTGACAAGCAATTTGAAAGAGAAACCGAAGATTTCTCAAAATTTTTCCCTGATACCGGAATAATAATTGTGTTCAGAAGACATGATGAGTGGATATTATCTCAATACAAAAGAACTATAAAAAATGGTTTCCATGTGAAATTTAAAGATTTTTTCAATCTTGAAAATACAGGATGGTATAAAATAGAAGATTTGATTTATGCAAAAAAGATCGAGCACATCAAGAATAGATTTTCAAAAAATCCACTTATTTTGATTTATGATGAACTCAAAAATAATCCACAAAAATTTTTGCAAAAGATTTTAGATTACATAGGGGGAAAGTTTGATGGTGAGTTTCCAAATAAAATTGTCCATAAATCCTACGGAGAAAAAGAGTTAAGTTTAGCCTACATTATCTCCCGATTTATAAATTACACCCCGCCTGAAAATAATCTTTTGAAAAAATATCTTTATGTTTTTCCTTTAAGATATTCTATACTTTATCTTGGCAAATTCATCCCAGAAAACAAGTTTTTGAAATCTGTAAAAGATGAAATATTTCCCACTTATGAGGAGCTTATGGAGATAAGGGAGTTTTTCGGGCAAGATTGGGAATACTGCGTTGCTGAGGCTGAAAAATCTTATCAGCTATTAAGAAAATCTCACGAGTGATGTAGTCTGAAATATAAAGAAAGTTCTTTTTGATTTTTAATTTGTCGTTTTCAAAAAGAATAAAATCCCCCAATTTTCTACTTATAAGATCTGAAAATTTTTCAATATCTAAGTAGTTGCGAAGCTCTTTTAGGTCAACTCCTTCATTTACTTTTCTTAACCCTAAAAATATTATCTCGTATATCAGCCTTTTTGTGTCAATAGAATCAATATGTGATACTGCAAATTTTTTGTTGCTTATTTTTTCTATGTATTCTGTTATTTTGGGAGTGTTTGCAAATCTTGTCGAACGAATTTTTGACCAAGCGGAAATTCCCAAACCTAAAAAATCATTCCTGTTCCAATAAAGCAGGTTATGTTTGCAGAAAAAACCAGAAAATGCAAAGTTGGAAATTTCATACCTTATCATTCCATTATCCTCAAGGTATCCTTGAATATCAAAAAAACCGGATACATCCTCCGGCAACTTTATTTCTCCTCTCTTTACTTTTATACCCAAAGGAGTGTTTTCGTATGGTGTGAGAAGATAAGTTGAAATATGTTTTACACCGAGATCTAATGAGATTTTCAGGTCTTCTAAATGCTCTTCCGGAGTTTGTTCAGGAATACCGAAAATTATATCTACATTCACATCAAAGTAATTTGAAAATTTTGAAACTAATTTTTTTGATTCATCATGTTTATGATTTCTTCCCAGAAATTTGAGATTTTTTTCAGAAAAAGATTGGACTCCAAATGAGATTCTTGTTGCAAAGGAAAAGTCAGAAGGATCAAGATTGCCCGATGGGTTTGCTTCAACTGATATTTCTTCTATTTTGGGGGCATATTTTTTTATAGTTTCTACAATCTTTTCAAGATTTTTTGGAAATAAGCTGGGAGTTCCTCCTCCAAAATAGATTGTTTTGCATTTTGATAAATCAACAATTTCAAGATAAAGAAGAAATTCTTTTTCAAGTGCAGAAAAATATTTATCTACGGTTGAGCTTTCTGGTTTGATCCCGGATACAAAATCGCAATAAGGACATTTCTCTATACAAAAAGGTATGTGTATGTATAGACCTTCGGGTTCAGAATTTGAAATGAAATTTTTAAATTTTTCATCGTTGCTTTTCATTTCTGCTTTTTTTATTTATTTCATCTTACATTTCATTTATCCTTTTTTAAATATATTTTTTATGTCGTTTGATATTCCTATGAAAGCTAAAATAAGTATGAGAAATAAACCAAAAACTGTTATTGCAAATTTTGTTTTATAATTCAGTCTTCTTCTCATCAAGGCTTCTATTGTGAATATTAATATGTGTCCTCCATCTAAAACTGGTATAGGTAAAAGATTAAGTATAGCGAGATTTAGGGATATAAGAAAAGACACAGAAAGAAGTGATTGTAAGCTTTCTTTTGCTGCGTCAGAAGTCACTTTTGCTATTGTGATTGGTCCACCTATGCTTTCAATTCCTTCCTTAGTAAATATTAGCTTTATAGCGTAGAACATATCTAATATTGTTCTGACTGTGTTTTCTACACTTTTAGGAACGGCCGAAATGGGAGAATATCTTATCAAGATTTTATTATTTTCATCTGGTAAAATTCCTATAATTCTCCTTCCATCACTTATTTTAGGTTCAATTTCAAAATATAAAATTTGTTCTCCTCTTTGAACTTTTAATTTCACCTTGCCTTCCGATAGAGCTATCTCTCGCCTTATATCTTGCCATGTTTTGACAGCATTTTTATTTACTTCTAAAACAATATCTCCGGGTTGAAGTCCAGATTTTTCTGCTGGTGAGTTCTCTAAAATTTTCCCTAATTTATTCCCTAAATTCTCGTATCCTGCAACTAAAAGAAAGTACATAAAAAATATAGCGAGTATAATATTGAAAAGAGGACCGGCAAGAACTATGAGAAATTTCTGATAGTAAGGCTTTGATTCCAGAAATGATTTTTCAGAATTTTGTGATATTCCGAATTCTTTTCTTATTTCTTCCCACGCTATCTCTTTTGCTAAACTTTCACTTATGTTCATGGTCCTTGTAATTTCCTGAACTCTTTCCTCAATTATAACTTCTAATTTTTCCTTTTCAAGTGGAGTCACATAACCTCCAAGTGGTATCAGAGATAATCTGAATTCTGTGTCTCCTATTTTTCTTTTGAAAATTGCGGGACCAAATCCAATAGAAAATCTAAGTACTCTGACACCAAATATTTTGCAGAATATAAAATGACCGAACTCGTGAAATAAGATCATCAATCCAAGAATAATTATTGCTAAAATTATGCTCATTTTTTAATTTTAATACTTTATTATAACGGATTTTATATTTACAAATTCAAGTATTCCATATCTTGAAAGCTCTCTACCAAATCCTGATTTTTTAACTCCACCGAAGGGGAGTCTCGGGTCGCTTCTTAGCTGGTGATTTACTGCGATATTCCCGGCTTCTATGTATTTTGCAAGGAATTTAGCTCTTTCTATATTTTTTGTGAATACTGTTGCACCAAGACCAAATTCGCTTTTATTTGCTATCTCAATTGCTTCATCTTCTGTTTTGAATTTAAAAATTGGCATTATTGGAGCAAAAGTTTCTTCTTTGAATACGGGAGAAGAGAAATCAGCTTCTTCAATGATTGCAGGATAGAAGAAAAATCCTCTTTCACCTATTTTTTTGCCACCTTCTACTTTTGCTCCCATTTTTTCTGATTCACGAACTATTCTCAGAGCATTTTCTAAAAGATCTCGCCTTGCAATTGGTCCAATATCAACATTATCTTTTGGGTTCCCTATTTTTAGTTTTTTTGTTTTGCTCTTTACGGCTTCAACAAAGTCTTTGTAGATTTTTTCGTGAATTATAAACCTTTTAGCAGCTATACAGCTTTGTCCGGAATTTATTATCCTTGCTTTTACTGCTGTTTCAACTGCAACTTCGAGATCTGCGTCATCAAATACTATAAACGGATCAGAACCACCGAGCTCAAGAACAACCGGTTTTATATTTTTACCTGCTAATTCTCCTACCGATTGTCCTGCCCTTACGCTTCCTGTTAGAGATACCCCCTGAACTTCTGGTATTATGAATTTCACATCTTCTTCTTTTATAAAGAGGTTAATTAAAATTCCGTCAGCGTACTTATAGAATATTTCTTCTATTTTTTTTGCACATAAAAATGTATTTGGTGAATGTTTTAGAGCTACTACATTTCCTGCAAGGACAGCAGGGACTGCACATCTTATCACCTGCCAGAATGGGAAATTCCACGGCATTATTGCCAATATAACACCAAGTGGATCAAACTCTATATAAGCTTCATCTGCGAAGTCAATTTTTACGAATTCTGGTTCCAAAAACTTTTTTGCATTTTGAGCAAAATATTCACATGCGTATGCGCATTTTTCAACTTCACTTTCTGCCTGGCTTATAGGTTTTCCCATCTCTGATGTTATAAGATCTGCATATGACTTTTTATTTTCTCTGAGGTCTTGGGCTATTTTTAGTATAACATTTGCTCTTTCATCTATGCTTTTTTCTCTCCATTTCAGAAATGAATCTTTCAAATATGCTATTTTTGAAAGGGCTTTTTCTTTTGATTCAAGTTCATGCTCGGCTAAAATTTCCTCACTTGCGGGATTTTGAGAAATTGCTTTTTCTCCCATAAATTTGAAATTTATCAGCTTACATAAATTTGGATTTTATTATAAGAAAACAAGGAAATTTTTCCATTTTTAGTCTCTAAAAGGCATACCCATAAGTTTGAGAAGTTCTTTTGCTTCTTCATCTTTTTGAGCAGTAGTGACAATTGTGATGTTGAGACCTTTTATATATTTTATTTTTGCATATGGGATTTCTGGAAAGATTGTATGTTCTCTTATTCCTATATTGTAGTTGCCTTTGCCGTCAAACCCTTTTGACCAAAATCCTTTGAAGTCTTTTGCACGGGGCATAGCGATATTTATAAGTCTATCAAAAAAGTCATACATCATATCCCCTCGCAAACAGACAGAAATCCCAACGACTTCTCCTTTTTTTAGATGAAAACCTGCTATGGCTTTTCTTGCTCTGCGTAGAACAGGCTTCTGTCCTGTAATGAGGGTGAGGTCCTGAATTGCTTCTTGAATATAATTTGCGTCATCTTTCCACTTGCCTACTCCTGTATTCACAACTATTTTGTAGAGCCTTGGAACAGACAAAGGATTTTCATATTTGAACTTCTCCATCATCTTTGGAACAACGAATTCAAGGTAGTGTTTTTTGAGTCTTGGTATATATTTTGTGTTTATATTTTTGCTTTCTGATGCAATTTGGCTCTGCATATTTTATTGTCCTCCTTTCCTTTTTTTGATTATTTATATTTGATCAACAAAATCTCCACATTTTTTGCAATATCTTATTTTCCTTTTATCTTCTAAAATCTTTATTCCTACTCTTGTTGGTCTTTTACATTTTGGGCAGATGAGCATAAGGTTAGAGATATGGATTTTACCGAATACTTCTATTATTCCACTTTGGGGGTTCCGAGGTGTAGGTTTTACATGTTTTTTGATTTTATTAATTCCTTCAACAATTACTCTTTCTTCTTCCGGAAAAACTTTTATGATTTTGCCAGATTTTCCCTTATCTTTCCCTGCAATAACAAAAACATCGTCTCCTGTTTTAAGCTTTCTCATTTTTTATTCCTCCCAGCTATTAAACTATTTCTGGGGCTAAGGATGCAATTTTTGTGAATCCTTTATCTCTAATTTCCCTTGGTATTGGACCGAATATACGAGTACCTTCTGGTTCTCCTTTTTCATTTATGATAACAACTGCATTATCATCAAACCTTATAAGTGAGCCATCTTTTCTTCTGAATTCTTTTTTTGTTCTAATAACTATTGCTCTTTTCACATCTCCTTTGGATATTTTCGTATGGGGTATTGCATCTTTTACTGCTATTACAATTATATCTCCTATATAAGCATATCTTTTCCCGCTTCCACCGAGAATTCCTATACATTTTCCCCATTTTGCTCCGGAGTTATCTGCAACAACGACTTTCGTTTCTCTTTGTATCATGGCGATTTACCTCCTTCAATATTAGGGGAAATCTCTTGTCTTTGGTTTTGTGATTTTACATTACCTAATATTTTTGCAACATAGAATCTTTTGAGTTTAGAGAATGGTCTTCCTTCTCTAATTATAACTTTATCTCCTTCTTTACATTTGTTTTCTGGATCATGAACAAGATATTTTTTTCTTTTCTTTATGCGTTTTTTGTATGTTGGGTGCATAGCAAGTCTTTCAACCAGGACCTTTACTGTCTTATCCATTTTCCCAGCAGAAATCACAATTCCTTCAAATTCTCTTCTTGGCATAGATGTTTCACCTCCTTTATCTTGAATAGAACTCTATTATTAGGGTTTCATCAATTCTGAGGTCAAGATCCTTTCTTTCCGGCAGCCTTATTATTTTAGCTTTTCCCTCCTTCAAATCTGACTCAATCCATGAAGGAGTTTTCAGAACAGGGGTTGAGGGGATAAGTTCTTTTGGTACTATTTCTATTTCATCTCCTACATCTACAAGATAAGATGGTATATCAACTTTTTTACCGTTTACTTTTATATGTCCGTGTGAAACTAATTGTCTTGCATGTCTTCTTGACAACCCGAAGCCAGCTCTGAAAACTACATTGTCTAATCTCCTTTCAAGGATCTCAATAAATCTGTTTCCTGTGTTGCCTGTTGCCCGTAGAGCCATATCAAAGAATCTTCTGAACTGCTCTTCTCTCATAAAATAGAATTTTTTGAGCTTTTGTTTTTCAGAGAGCCTCACTCCGTAGTCAGATAGTCTTATAATTTTCTTCTTCCTACCGTGTTGTCCTGGGGGAAAAGTTTTTTTCTCAAACGGACATTTTTCAGTGTAGCATTTCTGTCCCTTTAGATAAAGTTTCATCCCTACTCTTCTACATGACCTACATACTGGTTCGCTTCTTATTGCCATAGTATCAAAATCCTCCTTCTATTGTTTTATTTTTTATTTCAATTCTTACTTTATACTCTCCTTCTTCCTGGTGCTCTGCAACCGTTATGTGGAATAGGTGTAATATCCCGCAACAGTACTATTTCTATGCCTTCATTTTGGATTGCTCTTATTGCTGTTTCTCTACCGGGACCCGGACCTTTGACATATACTGCGCATTTTTCAACTCCGTATATTGATTTTGCCTTTTTTGCTGCTTCGGAAGCTGCTCTTTGAGCGGCATAAGGTGTTCCCTTTTTTGTACCTTTGTATCCAACGGCACCGGCTGATGCCCATGTAAGAACATTCCCATCAAGATCCGTAAATGATACAATTGTGTTGTTGAAAGTTGATTTTATATAAGCTATTGCATAAGGAACTTTTTTTACTTTCTTTTTCCTTTGTGCCATGTCCAAAACCTCCTTGTATTGTTATTATCTTTATTTTTCTATTTTTTCTTTTTTCTCCTTGCGAGTACTCTGTGTTTTCTTGGTCCTTTTCTGGTTCGAGCATTAGAATGCGTTCTTTGACCTCTCACAGGTAATCCTACTACATGTCTATGTCCTCTATAACATTTTATATCTTTTAATCTCTGGATATTGTCGCTTATTTCTTTTCGTAGATCTCCTTCAACTTTTAATCCTAATCTCTCAACTGCTGCGTTTATTTTTGCAACATCTTCCTCTGTTAAATCCTTTATCCTTTTAGTATAATCTATACCTATCATGCTGACAATATGGTATGCCGTATTTTCTCCTATGCCAAAAATATCTTTAATACCTGGGATAACTTTCTTTTTGTCAAGGATGTCTCTTCCTAATACTCTCATTTCCTTTCCACCTCTTCTTTCTTCTTTTTTTTATTTTATTTTTTAATTTATCCTTGCCTTTGCTTATGTTTTGGATTTTCGCATATAATATAAACTCTATTTTTTCTCCTTATAACTCTACAACTTGCACATCTTTTTTTTACAGATGGTCGCACCTTCATATTAAATCACCTCTTTAAAAAATCTCTTATTATAAGGGCAGCTCAAAGTATTTTTTATTAATGAGTTTTTAATTTAAAAAATGATTTTCAATAAATTTTTCTCTAACCCAAAATTTTGATTTTGATATTTTCAATTATGCTATTTTGTTTGCTTCGTTTTGTTTTTGGTTTTTTCAATCTCATCCCTTTTGACTAATTCGCAAAATCAAAATCTAACTTCTCTGGTGTTCCTTTATCATTTATTGATTTATCATTTTCAGAAATTCTTCTTCTGTTATTTTCTTTATGCCGAGTTTTTCTGCCTTTTGGAGTTTTGAGGTTGTAGGCTTACCTTCAAGATCACCTACAACAAGATAACTTACAGACGATGTGATTGTATCTGTAACTTTTCCACCATTTTCTATAACTAATTTTTTAGCTTTTTCTCTAGTCATACTTTTCAGTGTTCCGGTAAAAACAAAAATTTTCCCTGCTAACTTCCCTTTCTTTATTTGCTCCTCTTCTTTGTAGTCTAATACTTTTACTCCTGCTTCAAGCATTCTTTTTATAGACATTATGTTTTTTTCATCTTTGAGAAATGAAACGACGCTTTGCGCAACCGCCGGACCCAATCCGTATATTGATGCTATTTCTTGATAGGATGCTTTCAGGAATGAGTCAAGAGTTTTGAATCGCTTTGCAAGCATTTTTGCAACAGATTCGCCCACATGCCTTATTCCAAGAGCAAATATGAACCTATGGAGAGGAATTTCTTTTTTCTTGTTTATTCTGTCTATTATTTTCGTCGCAAGAACCTCACCTACTCCCTGAAATTTCAGAAGATCTATTTTTCTCAGATAAAAGACATCTGAAATATCTTTTATAATCCCTCTGCTAACAAGGTGTTCTATGAAAGTTTCTCCCAAACCTTCTATATCGAATGCGTTTCTTGATACCAAGTGTTTTACTCTCTCCATAAGTTGTGCAGGACAAGACATATTGGGACACCTCAGTGCTACCTCATCTTCTGGACGATATAAATCAGATCCGCATGCAGGACACTTTTTTGGCTCTTCTATATCTATCTCTATTCCTTTCCTTCTATCCTCAATACTTTTTATAACTTCGGGAATTACATCCCCGGATCTTTTTACCCAAACCCAATCTCCTATCTTTATATTTTTCCTTTTTATTTCGTCAAAATTGTGCAGTGTAGCTCGCGATACAAGGACTCCGCTTATTCTTACAGGTTCTAATATAGCAACAGGAGTCACAGTTCCTGTCCTACCTACTTGGAACTCAACCCAAAGTAATCTTGTTGTTACCTCTTCCGCTGGGAATTTATATGCTATTGCCCATCTTGGGCTTTTTGCTTTCTCTCCAAGAATACTTCTTAATTTGAAATCATTTACTTTTATTACAACTCCGTCTGACTCAAAAGGAAATTCTTTGTGCTTTGAGTATATGTAGTTTATATGTTCAATTGCTGCTTTTATACCTTTAACTATTTTCCATTCTGGAACGACTTTAAACCCCCAATTTTTTAGATTTTCAATTAGTTCTTTTTGATTTTTTATTTCAACTCCTCTTATTATTCCATTCCCGTAAAATACAGCGTCTAATTTTCTTTTTGCTGTTTCCGATGGATCAATTTGTTTCAGCGAACCTGCACAAGCGTTTCTGGGGTTTGCGAATGGTTTTTTACCTTGTGAAAGTAGTTCTCTATTTAATTTTTCAAATTCATCTCTTTTCATAAAGATTTCCCCTCTGATCTCAATATATTCAGGAATATTATCGCCTAAAAGTCTTAGCGGAATACTTTTTATTGTTTTTACATTTGGAGAAACATCTTCACCATACACTCCATCTCCTCTTGTTAGCGCTCTTGTGAATATGCCATTTTCGTATATAATTTCTATGCTTACTCCATCAACTTTTGGTTCAACCGAATATTCAAAAGCAATTTTCTCATCTCCTATAAACCTTTTCAATCTCTCTTCAAATTCATAAAGTTCTTCTTCTGAAAATGCATTATCAAGGGAAAGCATAGGTATTGAGTGTGGGAAAGTAGGAAATTCTCCTTCTATTTTTTCTCCGACTCTTTGAGTTGGAGAGTCAGGAGTTATAAATTCTGGATATTTTTCTTCAAGTTCTTTTAGTCTTCTTACAAGGTTGTCGTACTCTGCGTCAGATATAACTGGGTCGTTCAAAACATAGTATCTCCAATCGTGATACTGAATTTCTTTTCTCAATTTCTCTATTTCTTGCCTTACTCTTTCTTTTTCTTCTAATTCTGGTATTTTTTCTTCTGTAATTTTTCCGTTTGACATATATATTTAATTTATGGTATTTTTAAATATTGAGTATATTTTGCTTTTGCCTTTTTAAAATGTGATAGTATAAAATAAAATGACAAGTTTTCAACAGAAAATCTTGAAAAAATTTGATGCTACTTTCGGAAAATTTTTTATAAGAGCTCTTTTCTTTCTCTGGAAAAAAAAGTTCATTCGTGAATTAAAACAAATCAACGAGATCAAAAAGGTTCTCATCATAAGACCTGGGGGATTGGGTGATGCCATCTTACTAACTCCTCTTGTTATTTTTCTTAAAGAAGAGCTGAACACAAAAATTGATTTTCTCGGAGAAAAAAGAAACTTGGATGGAGCTAAATTCTGCTACGGGGATATGGTCTCAAACTTTTTTGCTTATGACTCTTTCAAATTTATATTTTTCTTTCTTAAAAATATAAGGAAATATGATGTGGTAATAGATACAGAGCAATCTTTTCTACTCCCTGCTTTTTTTGGTAGATTGCTCGGGAAAATATTGGTTGGATTTGATACAACAGAGAAAAGTAAATTATTTGATATAAAAGCCGAATATTTTTTCGCACAACATGAAACAAAGAATTTTATAAGACTTGGAGAAAAAATATTGTTATATTTCAAAAGAGAAAATGAAGAAAATTCGGATGAGCTTATAAATTCAGATGAGTTTATAAGGAAAAGTCAGTCATTTATTAGAAATAAAGTTAATGTTCAGAATTTTGAAAATTTAGATATTGTTTTTTCTCCATTTACCACAAGGTGGGAAAAATTGTATGATGAGTTTGACAAGGTTATGGAAATAATGAAAAATAGGGGTTATAGAGTACGGGTCATAGGTGATAGAAAATTGAGTTTTGATGAGATTGCACAAATAATACTTTCTGCAAAAATATTTGTAGGGGTAGATAATGGATTGATGCATCTTGCTTATATGATGGGGAAAAAAGTTATAGCGATTTTTGGTCCATCAAATCATATAAAGTGGGGACCGTTGATTGGGAAGATAATAAGAAAAAATTTATGGTGTTCTCCTTGCTCAAATTTCGCAGAAATTCCACCGTGTCCCAGGAACAAGGAATGTATGAGAATTGAAAAAGAGAAGATAATAGAAGTTATTGAGAGAATCTTAAACCAAGAAATGGAAATATAGTTTTTTTAAACTTTATCTTATGCTTTCCGGATTATTTATAGTTGCAATAAAAGGAAAAAGTCCGGATCAGGAAACGATAGATTTTCTCAAAACATACAAACCCTCAGGAATAATAATTTTCTCCTACAATGTACCACATAATATAGATGATTTGAGAGAATTTATTTTTTCTTTAAAAGGTAAAGTTGGATATAATTTGTTCGTGTGCGTAGATGAGGAAGGAGGGAGGGTAAAGAGGATAGAACCTCCATTTGAGCTTCCACCCGCAAGAAAAATAGGAGAAGCTTTTGAGAGCGGACTGATCACTGATCAAGATATTTTTGATTTAGGTCAAAAACTTGGGTCTTTTCTTGCGAGTCTTGGAATAGATGTAAATTTTGCACCAGTTGTTGATCTTTTTGGATATAATGAAACGGTAATCGGAGATAGGGCTTTTTCTTCTGACCCAGAAATAGTATCAAAAATTGCTTCTGCTTTTTCAAAGGGACTTTTCTCCTCGGGAGTCTTACCAGTGGCAAAACATTTTCCAGGGCACGGTCTTGTAAAAGAAGATTCTCATATATTGCTCCCTTTTTCTGATGCTAATGAGGAGGAAATTCAAAAACACATTTTGCCTTTTAAAAAATTAGCTTATGATGTTTACGGGATAATGACTGCTCATATAGTTGTAAAAAATGTAGATGATTTTCCTTGCACATTATCTGAAAAATGGTTAAGAGAACTTAAAACTTTTTTTCCCGGCTGTGTTATAACGGATGATATAACTATGGGAGCATTAAGAGACTTTGGAGATTTACCTGATTTAGCTTTTATGGCATTTCGGGCAGGTTGCGATGCTATTTTGATATGCAAACCTGATTACAATTTAGCTTCAAAACTATTTGAGGACTTCTCTAAAATCGTAAAAGAGGAAATGAAAGATAAAGAAAGAATTTTTGAATCCGCACAACGCCTTGCCTATTTGAGGTTTAAAAGAAGATATAATAAAGAGAGGGAGAGGGTTAAATAAATTTAAAGATAAATGCTTTTATTTGTTAAATTCCCTGCTAATTTAAACCCCCCCCATAAAGCTTATTGTTGTGGCTGTGCAGGAGCAGTTGGAGTAGCAGCTTCTGGAGCTTGTTGCTGTTGCTGCTGTAGTTCTTGTTGTCTTTTAGCTTCTTCCTCTGCTTTTCGTTTTGCTTCCTCAGCTTTTGATTTGAGTGAGTTTGCCTCCTCTACTATTTTCAAAAGGAGCTCCCTTGCTTCTTTATATTTTTTCTCCTCTATTTTTGTCTCAGCTTCTTTTAGACTTGCATTAATTCTGTTCCAGTCATCAGTGATATATTGAGGAGCTCCTGCGTCCTCTAATTCTTTAATTGCATTCCTTGCGTCTTGAAGTTCTTTTTCTGGCTTCCTTGCACACCCACCTAAAACCAAAGATACCGCTACTACAGCTCCTACTAATATTCTTGATGCAATTGGATTCATGTTTTTTCACCTCCCTTTTGTTTAAAAAATTAACTTTTATTTTTATTCTTTTTCGAAATCGTTATGATTCTTGCAAGAAATTTTATCTTCTTTATATTTTGTTGAGAATTGAGATTTTAGATTTATATCTGAAAATTTTTGTGATATATGGAGAAAAGAACACATAAACTTATAAACGAAAAACTATGTGGAAAAGTCATAGAAATAAAAGATGGATATTCTCGGGTTGAGCTTGAAACTACGGAGGAGATGGTTGCAGATGAAAGGGGATTAATTCATGGAGGATTTACTTTTTCTCTTGCTGATTACTCCGCTATGGTTGCGTCAAATCATCCTTATGTTGTGCTTGCAAAAGCAAGTGTAAAATTTACAAAACCTGTAAAACTTGGAGATAAGCTTGTTTCAATTGCAAAAGTCGTATCATCAGATGGTAATAAAAAAACTGTTTTTGTTGAAGTTTTTAAAAAAGAGAACGGAAAAGAAACAGAAAAAGTTTTTGAAGGTGAGTTTTTGTGTGTAGAACTTGAAAAACATGTCCTTGATAAATGATAATATTCAATTTTTGATTTTCTCTTCAATAAGATCTACTATTTTATCCCAATCGTATTTTTTTGACTCTTCCGTTGCATTTTTGGAGAGTTCCTCTCTCATGGTTTCATCTTGGCTTAATTTTTCGGAAAAAGATATAAGTTCTTTTTCATTTGAGAAAAGAATACCGGTTTTGCCATCTGATATTACATCTTGGTAGCCTCTTATTTTTGATGCAATAACACAGCATCCTGATGCCATAGCTTCTATCAGCACTATCCCGAAACTTTCTCCTCCTTTTGATGGGAAAACACATATATCTGCCGATGCGTAAATTTCAGGTAGTTTTTTCTCTTCAACGAAGCCGAAAAACTTTACTCCTTCTATTTTTTTATTTTTGACTTCATTTTCTAAATTTTGTCTCATTGGACCATCTCCTACTATGAAAAGTTGCGACGGAACTTTATTACCTTTCTTTATACCTTCTTTTTTTATTCGTTGCCAAGCTCTTATAAGGATATCAGCTCCTTTCCTTTCGTCAAGCCTCCCTACAAAAAGAAAAATTAGTTTATCGTTGTATCTTTTTCCTGCCGATGGAGAATAAATTTTTGTATCAATTCCCGGAGGTATTATGTCAATATTCTGATTCCCGAAATATTTTTCTATTTCATTTTTTGCTGACATTGAAACTGCTATTTTCTCATCAAGGGCGTCAAGAAAAGGTCTCATTATTCTTTTGAATAAAATGAACCCAAGATTTGGTTTGTCTGTGACTGAGTGAAAGATGCCTATTTTCTTTGCTTTTGAAAATAAAGTTGCGGGGTACGGTAAGGTTAGCCCCAAAGGTCCTTGCATTATGACGACATCGTGATAAGATGAGAAAATTTTTTTGAGTTTGTAAAGGTCATAAGGTGAGGGTAGAGTAATAAAGCATCTTGTCCCATTTGCAACTGTTGAGATTAACTTTCCAACTCTTATGACTTTTCCTCCGAGTTTTTCTATTTCAATTTCTTCTTGGGGTTTATTTTTTACTCCGCCAGTTATTACTGATACATCATATCCTCTTTCAAGAAGTTTTTTTGTGAGAAAAAAAGAGTACTTTGACACTCCACTTGGAACTGGTGGGAAGCTATCTGAAACCATGATTATTTTCTTTTTAATCATAGAGAAAATTTTTATGTTTAGCCCTTTTTTATTTCTTTATGTTTAGTTTCTTTTTTATTTCCAAAATCCACTGTAAAGTTTCTGTTATAAATGATGGACCATGGTGGGCAAGGAAATCATATATGCCGGGAGTTATAAAAACATTTTTATTTTTTATTGCTTTTATTTCTCCGAACCTCTCAAATAGTTTTTTTATGATTTCTTCTTTTTCCCTTCTTTTTGAAAACATTTTTGGTTCATAAATTATTACATCTGGGTTTTTTTGTGATACTACTTTATCATCTGGTCTCAACCATTCTTTTGGTTCGTCTGAAAAAATATTTTCCAAACCTAAGAAATCTAATGCATCGGTTATGTAGCTATAAGCTCCAAATGTAGTCGGACCTCCAAGATCTATCTCAACATAAACTTTTATTTTATTGTTGTTATTATTACTGTGATTATTATCTTCATTTTTTGGAGATGTTGGTATTGAATTTATTTTTTCTGCTTGTGATTTTAAAATAAGGAGATGGTCAATTAATTTTCTTTCAAGTTGCCTTGCTTCATCGGGATATCCTGCTGCAAGACCTGCTTCACAGCAAGTTGAAATAACATCTGCTAAATTTGATGGTAATCTTATTGGCCAGACGGGAAATTCATCTGAAAGTTTTTTTGCGAATTCAAGCTGATAACCTGTTGTTGTGAAAATTATATCTGGATTTATTTCAAGGAGTTTTTCTCTTTTATATGTTGAATATGAACCTATTATTATTTTTTTTCTTGCATCGGGAGGTCTTACACAGTAGACAGAAACACCTTTGATTTTTCCCCCAAGTCCCATCATAAAAAGAGCCTCTGTTATTGATGGAGAGAAACTTACAATTCTTTCACACTTTTGAGGTAATACTACTTTTTTCCCAAGAACTTCTGAGAAAATTTCTCTCATTTTTAAATTTATGAAAGTTTTTAGATGTAGAACTTATGCTCCGAAAACTGCGGATTCGTCTGCGCACAGATTCAAAATTATAGACAACATAATTTTTAGCCCGAGTTCTATGTTCTCAATAGAAATTCTTTCATCTATTCCGTGCATAGTTGATATTTCTTCTTCGTTGAAAAAGAAGGGTAAAAATCCATACGATGGTATTCCTTTTTTTCTGAAAAATCTTGAATCTGTAAACCCTGTTGCAAGTATTGGGAAGAAAGGAGCTTCAAAGACATAATGTGCAGCTTCTTTGATTTTCATCATAATTTCAGATGCAGGGTCAGATTGTGAAGGTTCATAGACAGACAAAATTTCAAAGCTTACTCTTGGGTCGTCCACAACTTTTTTCATCTTATCTATTATTTCATCATATTGGTATCCGGGTAGAAGTCTCATATCTATTATTGCTTCTGCTTCTTCTGGAATTACATTTTCTTTGTATCCTGATTTCATTATTGTTATGCTTAAAGTGTTAGAAAACATCGCTGATATTTTTGGTTGTGTAGGCGAAGTAGCAAGAAAGATTATTTTACCTAAAAGCTCTTTTATCTTTTCGGAGTTTTCTATGAGTTTCAAAGTTGGCTTTAGAAATTTCCTTGAATTATTGCTTATAAGGTAAAATTCAATTGATTTTATGAAGTTATCTGTAAGTTTTTTCCCGAAATCTGTGTTCAATATTTTGTAAAGTGCTTGAACTAAAATAAGGTTTGGATTATCTTTATGAGGCATTGAAGCGTGTCCTGGTTTTCCTTTTGCTTTGATTTTCAACCAAATTGGACCTTTCTCTCCAAAGCATGGCATATATATTTTTCTGTTTTTGATTATGAATCCTGCTCCACCTTCATTTATCACACAAAATCCGTTCACATCTTCATCAAAGTTTTCAACGACAAATTTTGCCCCTTTTTCTCCCCCCATTTCTTCATCTGCAACAGAAATGAATTTCACTCCTTTTTGGATTTTAATACCCATTCTTTTTACAAGGGAAAGTGCTACGGCTTCAACTACGGCAAGTCCTTTGCAATCAATCGCTCCTCTTCCCCATATATATCCGTTTTTTATTTCCCCTGAAAAAGGTGGGAAGGACCATTCTTTTGGATTTGCTGGGACAACATCAAGATGACTCAAAAGTATAAGAGGTTTGCCATTTTTTTCTCCTTCTAATTCTGCTATTACGCTTGCTCTATCTTTTTCTGATTCAACTATTTTTGTTTTTATTCCAAATTCTTGGAAATATTTTTCGAGGAGTTCTGCTGCTGGTTTTTCGTTGCCGGGTGGATTTGTTGTGTCTATTTTTATAAGGTTTGAAAGCAATTCAACAGCTTCATCTTTTACTTCATTCCACCTTACGGCATTTAATACTTTCTTTACGTTTTCATGTTTTTTCCTTACCATGTTTTTTATCTTCTTTTTTTTTCTATTTATTTTTCTTCATTATCTTTGTTGTTTTTATCTATTCCAAATTTCTCCATTATTTCTTTGATTTTTTCTTCATTAAGTTCTTTGAAGATAGCGGATGGTAAAATATTTATATCTTTTTCTTTATTTTGTGTTTGTTCATATTCGTATGGTGGGAAGGAAAGGCTTAGTCGGCTGAAATATTCATCTATCATTCTTTGAACCTTGTTTTTATCTTTTAATTCTTTGCTAAGAGATGTTGTTTTGGCTATTAGTCTTTCTTGTTCCGAAAGATACTTTTGTAATGTTTGATTTACTTCATTCAGAATTTTTGATACCCTACTATAATCAATTTTGCCTGTCATAATCATGGGTATCAGTTCTCTGAGGGAATTTAGTGTTACCGTTAAAGTTTTATTCGTCATCACTGTGAAATTCCTGAATTCTACAAATAGATCTTTTGTAGCGAAAAAGTAATCTTCAAGAGTATCAACTTGATACTCTGTGTATTCTTCCGTATTTTCTAAATTATCCTCGTCTGGGATATTGAATTTATTATTTTCTTTTCTTTTACCTTTGTCTTTCTTATCAGACTTTTTTGCCATAGTGAAAAATTAATCATTAATGTAGATAAAGTTGTAAAGTTTGCAACTTTTTTTATGTGAGACTTTTTATAGAAGGTGGTTGAGCTTTTCTTTTTTTGCCTTTATGTATCTTTCATTTTCTGGGTTAGCCTGAATTTTTATTGGAACAATCTCTGATATTTCAAGTCCATATCCTTTAAGACCGACAATTTTGCGGGGATTATTTGTCATAAGACGGATTTTGCCTATGCCTATTCCTTTGAGTATTTGAGCTCCTATTCCATAATCTCTTAAATCTGGTGGAAAACCCAACTTTAAATTTGCCTCTACTGTGTCAAGTCCTTGATCTTGGAGGTTGTAAGCTTCAAGTTTTTTTATGAGTCCTATACCTCTACCTTCGTGGCTTTTTTCCATACTTTCTCTCCTTATATACACTATTACTCCTTTGCCTTCTTTTGATATCATTTCCATAGCTTTTTTGAGCTGGGGACCACAATCACACCTTAACGAGCCGAAAACATCTCCTGTAAGGCACTCTGAATGTACTCTTACTAATGTGGGTTCTTCTGGATTTATTTCTCCTTTAACGAGAGCCGTATTTTGTGAGCCATCTAGAATGTTTTCCCACACTTGAATTTTGAACTCTCCGAATTCTGTTGGTAGTCTTGCTTCAACGACTTTTCTTACAAAAGATTCTCTTTTGAGCCTATATCTTATTATGTCTTCTATTTTTGCTATTTTCAGACCAAATCTTTTTGCAAGATTTATAAGATCTGGCAAGCGAGCCATAGAGCCGTCTTCGTTCATTATCTCACATATTGCAGCGGCCGGAATTAGACCTGCTAATTTACAAAGGTCTGTTGAGCCTTCTGTATGACCTGCTCTCACAAGAACTCCACCTTCTCTTGCAACAATTGGGAAAATATGCCCGGGTCTTACAAAATCATCTGGCTTTGAGTTTGGATCTGCTATTTTCTTTATCGTTAAAGCTCTATCATGTGCGGAAATTCCTGTTGATACTCCTTCTTTTGCATCAACGGATACGGTAAAGGCTGTTCCGTGAAGAGAGTTATTATTTGCGACCATAGGGAAGAGATTCAGTCTTTCAGCAATTTCCTTTGAGATTGCGACGCATAAGAGTCCTCTTGCCCATTTCGTTATGAAATTTACTTTTTCTGGTGTTATGAACTGAGCGGCAACGACCATATCACCTTCATTTTCTCTGCTTTCATCATCTACTAAAATTATTATTTCACCTTTTCTTATGAGATCTATTGCTTCCTCTGGGGTAGCAAAAACTGATTTATCAATTTCGCTGGAAAAATTATTTGAATTTAAATTTGTTTTATTCTCTGTTTTGCTTGAATGAAAGATTACATCTTTTGAAATTTGTTCGCTTTTGCTCATCCTAACTATTTATTTTATTAGGAAGTTTTGCGTAAGAAAAGTTTTTCAGTTTTTATCCTATGGATGAAAGCGATGATATTTTAATTGCTTATTCAGCAGTTGTTTTCTTCATATTTGTGTGTTTTTTTATATCTCTTTTTCTGTTTTTCAGAGGTTCTAAAAAGCAAAGGATTTCCTATTTCGTATCCGGCTTGATTGTTTCGTCTTTAAATACAATTATAGAGGCTTTATCATATAAATACAGCTTGTATGAGATAAAGGGACCGTGGAAAATACTTGCCACTCCATTTCCTATGTTTATTTTATGGATATTTCTTTCCTTTATATATATAGATTTGTATTTTAGGATTAAAAATAAATTCCCGACTTTTCTCTATTTGATTTTGGGTGTAGTTTTAGGATGGTGCTTTGATTTTATAGGATGGAAGGTAGGGGTTTTAGAAATAAAACAGAATGGAAGCCCATTTGTAAATGCTTCTATATGGGTTGTTTTAGTTCCTCTTTCGTTGGTTATACCAAAATTAATCTTAAAAGGAAAATAAAATTTCATTTCTTGAATAAGAAGTGGAAACCAATTTGTTATAAAAATCTAAAATTTCAAATTTCAAACTTTGAGCCAGAAGGTATTTTTATGTGTATGTTTTTTGTTATTTTTGTACCGTCGCGAACGAAAAGTTTTGCTCCTTTTTCAAGTTCAATGAAAACAGAAATTCCACTTTCTATGACAACATCTCTGCCGAATTTTATTGTTGGAGGATTCTCTATTTTGAAATTTCTTCTGTTATCTACACCTATTTCTCCAAACGGATATTTTGAAATGATTTTTAGCTCCCCACCTTTTTTTATATTGAGCCCTTGCAAAAAGCTTTTTTCTCCATCTTCTGGATAGAAGCAAGAGATAAAAAGTAAAGAATCATCTTCTAATTTCCATCCTGAAAAGTCAAAAAAGTTCAGAATCTTTTCTGAAAAGATTATAGATGGTGCGAGTTCTAATTTTGCTTTTTGAGATATAATAGCTCCTCCTTTTTCTAACTTTTTCCTTGTGAAATTAATATAGTTTTTTTGCGTGGTTTCTACTGAATCTTCTCCGAAAACAGATTTTGTAGGCGAGAAGAAGGATTCTCTTTCAACCTCTACAAAGCTTATTCTATTTTCATCTAATATTTCTACAATATAGTGATTTAGAAATTCGATTGAGCTCGTGATTATGAAATCATCATCTACTTTTACCTTTTTTTGTGTATATACTACCGGTCTTAGATTTTTTAGAATATCAGGAGTAATAAAATTTAGCGAAAATAGATTTGTGTTTATATGTCCGTATTCAAAAGTGAGTTTATTTCCATTTTTAAGCGAAAGAATCTCACCTGCTTCATTATATTCCAAAATTATTTTCTTTTTTCTTGCTTTATCATATACTGGAATTCCGATTTTTTCTCCTTCCTTTCTTTTTACGACAGATGATGTGAAAATATTTCCCTTTCTTATATGAAAACCGAGTCTCGGTGGGAAAAGAGGTTGAGCAAGTAGATTATCTACATTATGTAAGACAATAAATTCTATTCCCGCAGATAGGAGGAATTCCTTTATTGATAATATGGCAAATAGGGCACCTCCATGTCCATCTCCTGTTTTTACTATTGAACCATCTTTCCTTAAAACAGGCAGACCTTTTTCATCTATTCTCGGTAGTTCTCTTTGTCTTATCAAGAATATGAAATCTTGTGGAATACCAAATGGTTTTGAAGATATGAAATCTTCTATTTCTTTATGAGTTGTGGAGGATGTGAGAATGCACCACACAGGAATTTTACCGGATTCAAAAGCTCTTGCTAAAATCTCTCCTGCGAACACTTCAAGAAATGAGAAGTTGCCAATTGAAGTTATAGGAAAAAGTCCCTTCGTGCTTTTAACATTTGTTCTTTGTTCTTCTGGTAGTTCAGAAAAAAATCTTGTTGCTGATCCGCCGGCAAGTGTAAGACATGCCCATTTTCCATGCTTTAAAGATAAAATTCCTTCTTGAATGTCAGTTTCAGAAATCCTTTCAACTTCGGGGGGGATAAGATGCTCCAAATTTTTTGTTTCACGGAGATTCCCATTAAAAAATATTTCTCTGTGTTGTTTCAAAAGGTTAAAATCAATCTCTGATATATCTTTAAAAAATCTTGATAAAATCTCGTTATCATCTTCAAGTTTGAGGAATATTTCATATATACCGCTTGATATTATCTTGTTGAAAACATCGTAGAAAGCTTTATTTCTTTCTATGAATTTGTGAATAAATTCCGGTATCTTTGGAGTTTCTGTTTTGTTCATATTCTTTCAATCTCCTCTTTTTATTGCTGCAATACCTGTTCTGACCAACTCCTTTATACCGAATGGTTTGAGGAGCTGCAAGAATGCTGATGTTTTATCTCTATCTCCTGTTATTTCAATTGTCAAGGATTTCAAAGTTACATCTATTATTTTCCCTCTGAAAATTTCTACAAGTCTTACTATTTCGTCTCTGTTTTCTTTTGTTGCTGAAACTTTTACAAGTATCAATTCTCTTTCAACATGAGGAGTATCTGTTATGTTGCTTACCTTTACTACCTCTATTATTTTTCTTAGCTGTTTTTCAATCTGTTCAACAACTCTTTCATCTCCCTTTGTAACTATTGTCATTCTTGAATAGTTCGGGTCCTGAGTTTCGCCTACACATAGGCTCTCTATGTTATATCCTCTTCCCGCAAAGAGTCCGGCTATCCTTGCGAGGACTCCCGGTTTATTTTCGACTAAAAGTGAAAGAACATGCAGTCTTACTTCTGTTTTTCTTTGAGGTCTTTTGGGGAGCATATCTCTGCTCAAACCTTCAAGGGGAGCAAGTGGGGTAGATAATATTCTCTGATTTTCTTCGTTGTTGTTTCGTTTATTTTTTTCTTCTTTTTGCTCCTTGCCGTCATCGTTTATTGTATTTTTTTGCATAGATAATAAAGATAAAAATGAATTTTTATCGGAACTTCCTATCTAAAATTTTTTATTTTTATTTCAAAGGGATTTTTCATGTTTGAGCCTTATTTTCATTCACTTATTTTATGTTATTCTGTATTCGTTTGTATCTCATCTACATTTTTGTGGTAAACCTTGAGATGAAGTAAGATCAAAGTTATATTTTATATAGTTTTAAGATTTGAGAGAAAAACTTTTCAAGTTCTTCAAAGTTTCTGACAGTGATATCTGTTTTTTCAAGGTTTTTATGGGTTGTTAAAATTCCTATTGTTTTCGCTCCCGCTGAGAAACCGGCATCTATTCCGTATTGAGAATCTTCAACGACCCAACACTTTTTAGTTGGGGCTCCTATTTTTTCAGCTGCAATAAGGTAGCATTCTGGATTTGGCTTGCCGTGCTTTATATCTGAGCCAGAAACTATAACATCAAAGAGACCTTTCATTCCTATCTCATCAGATAAGAATTTGATATTTTCTATTGGGGTAGAAGAAACGAGTGCAAGCTTTATACCATTTTTTTTCAAAAAGTTTATGAATTTAAGTGAGTTAGGAATTGGTTTTATATTGCCTTTTGCGAGCTCTCTATATATTCTCTCTTTTTCTTCCCCAATTTTTCTTATTTCTTCATCGCTTGATTCTGGAATATATTTTTTTATGATTGTGTCGTTTGTCATTCCAAATGTGTTTTTGAAATCTTCCTCACCAAAATTTATCCCAAGCTTACTCATAACTTCAATCCAAGATTTCTTATGGAATTCGGATGAATCAACAATTACTCCGTCAAGGTCAAATAAAAAAGCCTCAGTACCTGTAAGATTTTCAAGCGAAAGTAGATAAGCTTTTTCACTTGATTCCTTATCTATATCGTAAATATACACTGAGAATTCATTTTCAAAATATTCCTTTACATCTTCCACAATGTCTTTTTTTGCAGAAATTAGAAGATCACCTTTCTCTTGATTTCTTAGCTTGTAAATCCATGAAGATTTTAGTTCTCTTGAACATCCAAGTTCCATCGGACCTATTTCATCTACGACGATTATTTCAAATTCATCCTGACTCAATTCTTCATAAAGTATTTTTTCAAAATTTTGAGGAAAGACTGTATATCTACCGAGCTTGCAAATTTTATTTTCTAAATTTGCATAATCTTTACTTTTTACTGTAGCAAGAATTTCTTCTTTACCTGTTCTTATGCCTTTTACCAAAAAACCTACTCTTTTACCATCTTCTCTTATCTCCGGAGTGAATACTCCACATATTTTGATTTTCATATATTTTAGCCTTTCGGATAGCTTTTTTATCAGAGTTGATTTTCCTGAACCAGGTTTGCCTGTTATTATTATACATTTCCTCATTGCAGGAAAAAAGATTTTTATTTATTGTGAGATTTCGTATGGATCGGACCATTTCCATTTTTCTATAATTAGTTCAGATTTGGCTTTTCTTGATGGAGATATATTAACCGAAATCTTTGAACTTTTCGCGTTAAGGATTGGTTTTTCTGAAACAGCCCTTCCTATTATTATCTTTCTTTCTTTTTCTGCAAGTTCATCCCCTCCTATTCCTTCGGCTACCATGTTGCCATTTTCATCAAAGAGGTTATATTTTATAAGTACTCTTGTAGGAATTTCAGTTTTGTTCTGTAATTCTACCGCCCATTCCCACATGTAAGCTTCTTTTGGTACAGTCCTATATAGTATTCTCCATCCATGTTTTATTATTTCAACGGGTGAAGTTAAACTTTTTTCTTGTTCATTTTCTGCCAAACCTTCTGTTAAACCTTTGTGTATTTCTTCGGTTATCTTTTCTTCTTCGGCTCTCGTTTTTTCTTCTTTTTCTTTTGAGATAAAGGAAAAAATAATATATCCACCTATTGTAATTAACACCAGGACGGAGACTATAAAAATGAGTCTTTTTCTTTCCATAAAAGCCTATTTCGTATGCATTCAGAAAAAATAACACTCCATCGTTAAAAAAACAGTGGGTATATTTATTTTCCCTTTTTATTTATATTATTTTTTATTTATTATAGTTTAAGTTAAAAAATTTTTGATAATCTTCGGATAGATTTTTAACAGCACATTTTTGAATTTTGTTTTATATTTTAAGAACACTACGCATTAATCCAAATGCATCAAGCCATTTTGATTTTTTCACCCGTTTTTATTTTCTTTTGATTCATTGTATAGAGAAAAATATTTTTAAGGTTTCCTGATTTTTTTCTCATTATTTTATTCAGAACTAAATATTAAAGTGAAAATGAAAATCATTATCAATATATATATACCTTCTCTTTTTTCTCTCATTTTTTTAGCCTCTTTGGTACAAAAGGGTTTTTCAGATAATGTACAGGATTCTGCCAGATTATTTATGCTTTCAAACTATATTTCATCTGACTATGAAAATGCAGTAAGGGACGGTAAAGTAATTTCAGATTTTGAGTATTCTGAGATGAAAGATTTTTGTTCAGAAATCATTTCTTTGGCTCGGGGAACAGAGATTGAAACCTTATCTTATAAGCTTTGTCATGCAATAGAAAATAAAGAAGATGTAAAATTAGTAAGGGATCTTGCTAATAAGGTGAGTGATTTTGCTTTGAAAAACGGAGGATTAAGGGCTAATTTTATACCTGACTTCAAGCTCGGTGAGAAAATCTATAAACTTAAATGTGCTTCTTGTCATGGTGAAAGAGGTGAAGGATATAAGGTGCAGTTTCAAGACTCTCCATCTCCTTCACCTCTAACATCGCCAGATATATCTCCTGTTAAGGTTTTTGTGATAACGAAATTCGGTATTGATGGAACTCGTATGATAGCTTTTGATATGAGCGACAAAGAAAGGTGGTCTGTTTCTTTTTTCGTTTCTGCTATGAGATATATTCTTCAGGAAGATATAAAAGATAGAAATGAATTAATAAAGGAAAATGGTTTTGATTTTGATGATTTTTCTTTACTTTCTTTGCTTTCATCTGCTTCAAATTATGAACTTGAAAATAGATTTGGTTTTGACCTTGCGAAAAGATTGAGATTGTCTGTCTTCCATCTTGACGAATTATCTGTGTTTTCTTCTGGATTGAGGGTTGCTATAGAACTTATTGAACAAGGTAAAATCTCGGAAGCAAAAACCACATTAGATTTAGCTTATTTTATTTTTGAAGGTGTGGAAAGCAAAATTGCAGTCAGGGATTTTACAACGGTAAAAAAAATTGAATTACTTTATAGGTCTGCCCATGCAAAAATAAGTGAGGCAAAGCTTGATGAAGCTAAAATGGATTTAAACGAAATTTTGTCAAGTGTAGATAAGATAAAAGGTAGGGAAATAGGTAAGTCTTTTTCTGCTTTTGTTATTGTTTTTCGAGAAGGTTTTGAAGCTATTCTGATAATTTCTGCTATTTTGGGAATAGTTTCTATTACTCGTGCAAGTAAATTCCCAGTTTATCTTGGTACTGTATTAGGAATTGTTTTTGGGATTTTACTGTGGATTGTTTTGGGTAGGGTTGTTTTGATTAATCCCGAGTTGATGGAAGGATTTTTGACCTTGGTAGCTGTTTTGGTTATACTTTATGTAAGCTTTTGGCTTCTTGAAAATTCTCGGCAGGAGAAAATAAGGCAGTTTATTGAGAAAACTAAAAGTTATGCGAATTTAAGAAACTATACTTCTTTGTTCCTTTTATCTTTTTTTGCTGTTTCAAGAGAAGCTGGGGAAGCGGCTCTTTTTCTCAGGGCTATCGGTGATGTTCGTGCTATGTTTTACGGAATTATTTTGGGGGCATCTGCTCTTTTTGTTGTAGCTTTTTTGATTTACTTTTTGAGAATAAAGCTTAAACCCCGTATATTCTTTGTCATAACTAATATTATGTTGAACTTTATAGCGGTTGCTCTTTTGGGCAAGGCTATAGCTGAATTTCAGGAAGCAGGTATAGTTCCAATAACTTTCGTAAAAGTACCTTCTTTTGATTTTTTTGGTATCTTCCCAACTTTGCAAACAATAATTCCTCAATTAATATTATTTGTTTTTCTATTTGGGGTTACTATCTACTATTTAAGAGTCCATCATAAATCTGCATAAAACTTTGTTTCACTTTTTGCTTATTTCTTTTTGATGTGTATTTTTTATCCTCTATTTGTTAAATTTTTACCGGAAGAAGTTTATATCGTTCTATGATTTTATCTTGTTTGTTATTATAATTATTGTGTATGGAATATGTTATAAAAGTTTTTCTGACTGTATTTTTTGGAACAATTATTTTTTTTGTTCCAAGATTTATTGAAAAGAAAACATTATCATATTTACTTGCTTCTTTTGTTTTTGTAATATATTTTGTTTTACTAAGTCTTATTGGCGGAGCTGATTTTGTATATGTCTTACTTTTGCTTTCTTTGTTTGTGTTTTTCTTGTATGTTATATTCAGTTCATATATCAAAGGATTTGATGAATTGGAGAGAGCTATTGATTTTCTCGAAAAGGAAATTAAGGGATATGAAAGTATGGTATCTTTAAATATATCCCATCAGAATTTTCCTGGGCGTTCAAGGAAGATTTATAATTTTTTTTCTCTAATATTTTCGAGATTGCAGAGTGAAGTAGACAGAATAAAAACGATGAACAACTTTCTCATATACTTAACGAACTTTGCAAGATATTCTCTTTCTGAATCAGATAAGAAGAAGTTTCTTGTTGAAGTAGGAAATTTTCTTGAATATGTTTTTCCGAATAAATCAGTTTCCGTAGTTATGATGGAGGAGGATCAGCCTGAAATTTTGAAGGGAAAAGAAGTGATTGAACCTTTTATAAACCAGATAATATATGGTAAGTTTGAAGATTCCGCTAATAAATATATCTCTTTCCCTCTCTCAAAAAACGGTAAATACTATGGATTTATTGTTATTTTCGGTGATTCTTCTGAGATAGAGAGAAATTTTGTTTTTATAGTTTCAAAGTTTGTTGAATCTGTTTTGAGGAGGATAGAAAAGGAGGAAGAAATAGAATTGAAGGCCGTGACGGATCCTCTTACTGGTATTTACAATAGGAGATATTTTATGTCGCGTCTTGAACAAAATTTTGCGAAATTTAAAAGGACAGGAAAGAGTTACGCTGTTGTGATATTTGATATAGATAAGTTTAAGAAAATAAACGATACTTTGGGGCATGTAGTTGGAGATGAGATATTAAAAACTTTTGCTTCTGTGATTAAAAATGGTATAAGGAAATATGACATTGCTGCTAGATTTGGTGGAGATGAATTTATCCTGCTTCTTGACGAAATAGATAAGGATAACGCTATAAATGTTGTGAAAAGAATTTCTACGCGTTTTTCCTTATCTGATGAGATAAAAGTTTTGGTTGAGGATGGAATTTATGTAAGTTGGGGATTTGCGATGGTAGATGAAGCTCCTTCATCTTACGAGGAAATAATAAAGCTTGCAGATAAAAGGCTTCTTAAAGCTAAAGAACTGGGTGGTGGTAGAGGAGTTTGGGAATGAGATTTTCTATGTCAGCTATATTTTGCATCTTTGTAGCTACCTCATAGAAAAAACCTTCTATTATTATTTTTTCTGCTAAATCGGGCTCTATACCTCTTGATGTGAGATAGAAGATTTCGTTTTCTCCTACTTTTGCAACCGACGCCGAATGTTTTGCGCTTACTATATTGGTATCTATATACATGGATGGAGTGAGAAATACTCTTGCATCATCAGAGAAGTTAATTGCTTTGCCTTCTATGAAAGAATCAGACCATTTTGCTTGGCTATCTATTTTAGCATTTTGTAAGAAAATCACTTGTGATTTATCTTTTGCTAATATTCTTACCATAACTTCGCCTTTTGTTTTTTCTCCTTTGTGTTCCATGTTATGTATTACTTCCAGATTTTTTGAGTTAGTGGAGGAGATTATATGATAATCATATGCTGAACTTTCTTCCCCATCAAGTATAATATCTTTAATTAAGTATCCTTTACCTTCTCCGCCCCATATATTTGCTTCTTTAACTTCTGATTTCTTATCTATTGAGGTTTTTGTTCTTTCAAAAAATCTTGCTTTTTCACCTATCTGTTCAAATGAAAATAGTTCTAACTTAGAGTTTTCTCTAACTAATATCTCGGTTGATGAAATGTTCCATATCTTTGCCTCGTCAAGAAGTATTTTGAATATTCTTACATAGCTTCCTTTTTCTATTTCTATTTTTAGTGAATTTGGAATAAATACATATTCCTCATTTTGGGAACTTTTATTCTCATCACTTTTACCTTCTGCAGATATCAAGAGTAAGGTATCGTTATCTTCTAATTTTATGTTGAGGCATTTTGAATATTCTTTTATTATATTTTCAATCGGCTGCGTGTGTTTGTTAATATTTTGATTTTGATTATAGATTTTTATTTTTTCTCCTATTATTTTTTTACCTTCTGCTATAATTTTTTTCTCTGATGGAAAGATAAATATAGGATTTTCTTGAAGTTTTATTTTAAGAGCTGATATTATCTTTTCTACAAGTCTATTCTGATCTTCGTTTAATTTTTTTACGATTTCCCATTCAAGATTATTTTTTATTTTTATGTTTTTTGGAGCTTTGACTTTTGAATATTTTGTCTTTATTATCTCATGTAATTCTTCTTGTGTTTTTATCATTATTTGTATATTTTTTCCACTATGAATTTTTAAGGGTTTCTTCTATAAATTGAAGTAATTTACTTTTAGGTGCGGCTCCGACCATTCTGCCGATCTCCTTGCCATTTTTAAATATTATAAGTGTCGGGATGGAAAAAACCTTATATTTTGAAGCTATATCTGGATATTCGTCAACATTTAATTTTCCTATTTTTATTTTATTGTTCTCTTTTTCTATTTCCTCAAGTATTGGTGCTATGGCTCTGCAAGGGGCGCACCAGGCTGCCCAGAAATCAACTAATATTGGTTTATCCATATTTATTTCCTGATTGAAGTTTTTTTCATCAAGTTGTATTGCCATTTTTTGGTGTCGGGGCGACCGGATTTGAACCGGCGACCTTTGGCCCCCCATGCCAATGCGCTACCTCTGCGCCACGCCCCGATTATACAAAAATTATATATTCCGCATTTGAAAATGTAAAATTCAGTATTGATAATTTGGATAACCTATAGAATCAACTTAAAAGTATGAAGGAGAAATTTTGGAGTTTCTTGATACTTGCGAGACCTTTTCAGTGGCACAAAAACATTTTTGTTTTTGCTCCTATTTTTTTTGCTTTTTCTTTTGAAACACAAAAGCTTATGAAAGTCTTTCTGGCTTTTTTATCTTTTGTGTTGATTTCCTCCTCTGTATACTCAATAAATGATGTGATTGATTTTGAAAGAGATAGATTACATCCTACAAAGAGAAATAGACCTGTGGCTTCTCTCAAAGTATCTAAAAATGAAGCATTAATCTTTGCTCTCTTTTTACTCCTTATTTCTCTGATCGTATCTTATATTTCATCTACGCTACCTATTATTATATTATATTTTCTTTTAAATATTTTATATTCGCTATTTCTCAAGGGTGCGGAACCTCTTGGTATATTTTCTGTTGCTTTTGGTTTTGTTTTAAGAGTTATTGCCGGCGGTTTGTCAGCTAAAATAACTCCTTCAAGCTGGCTTATAACTTCTACATTTTTTATCTCTCTCTTCATATCTTCTATGAAGCGGGAGGCGGAGGAAGGAGAGCATTCAAAAATCTATGAACATATAGGTGTTATTTCCGCAACTTTAACAATAATTTTCTATACCTTGTACATAGTTCTTGAGAGAAAAAGTTTTTTCCTCCTTATCTCAATAATTCCAGTTATGTTCGGTATAATAAGATACTATATAATATCAGAGGAACGGAAAGGGAAAGATCCCTCTTTGCTTATAACAGATTATCAGATATTGATATCTGTTTTTCTCTGGATTTTAATATTTGTATTACATACTATTTTCCCTCAACTTGAAATCTACTGATTTGCTGCCAAATTTCTGTTTGTTAGCATGTAATTCTTTGATTTTTCTGTAAATGTTTGAATTATTTTATGTTTTTGTAGCCTTTCTGCTGATGCAACCGTTCCAAGTAAAAGCCAGAACATCTCAGCTGTTTGCAATATAACAAATGTGTTAGCACCTACTGTATGAGCTAAAATTCCTACAAACCATCCAGTTATACCTAATGATAGAGCCTCTATATTTTTATCTTCGTAGTTTGATTTCAGGTTCATTTTCAAAAACTTCCAAATTGTGTATATGAGATAAATGAAAACTATAAGTCCCAGTGTCCCTGTCTCTCCCCATACTCTGAAAAACTGATTATCCATAAGACCCACTCCCAGCATTCCGAAACCAAAAATCGGGCTTTCTGGTAATTGACCAGTTATAAACCATCTCCATCTATCCCACCTAACGAAAGCGGATGATTCAACATATACATTTCCTATTATTTCTCCCCCTCCTGAACCTTCAAATGTGTATTTTATTCTCTCTATTACGTAGTCTGGCACTATGAAAGGAAATGCGGCGGTGAGTATAAGCGATATAATAAAAACATCTTTCCTCCTCATGAAAAATATTTGGAAAAGTAGCCACACAACTCCTGCAAGGTATGATGCTCTTGAAAGCGTTCTGAAATAGACCAGCGTAGCTGATGCAAAGATGATTGGAAATAAAAGTTTCTTTATACCTTTTGCTTTGAGCATAAATGGAAAAGCTATCGTCATTATTCCCAGAGCAAATATCCCGACATTTTCCCTACCGCCGAATCTTGTATGGAAAGGGAATCTTACTGCATTTCCTATTTTGCCTTCCAATATAATGCTGTTTAGCCAGTATATTAGAGCAATCGATACTCCAAGAAAATAAGCAATTATAACATTTTTGATTTCTTTTTCGCTTTTGAGTAGAGAATAGCTCATTATAAAGTAAAGCCAATATTGTATAAATTTTGAAAGAAAAAGAAGTTGTGCTTTCCATCTAAAAGGTGATAGAAATAAAAAGGTTGAAATACTGTATATGAAAGCGAAAAACAAAATTATTGCTGCTATTCTTGAGCCATACCCATCTTTTGGTATATAAAAACCTCTTATCCCCCATGAAACAAGCGTGATGATAAAAAAAATATCTTCAAATCTTAAAGTTATATCTCTTACATCTGTTTCTCCTATGCTTATTGAGGGGGAAATTGGGATAAGAAAACATATTAGATATATTCCGAAGGATGGATTTTTCAGTATAAGTGGAGCGAATATTGCAACTGTTATGGCTATTGCGGGGAGGTAGTCTTTGAGAATTTTCCCTATGTTTATTTCACTTACTTCCATTAACATAAAAATTATGCATAATTCCTTGTTTTTGAAATTTTTTGGTTTCTAATCTACACTTTTTATTTATGAGGTTTTATTTTTATGCCTTTTTATTTTTTGCGTGGTTTTCAAGTGTGATTTATAATGCTTCTTTACCATCTCGCTTACCTACAGGACTAGGGAATTTAGATAAAATCATTCATTTTGTCTATTATATTCCTGGAGGATTTTTATCTTTTATGTATGTTGGAGCATTTGGACAGATCTCTCCCTTTGTTTCTTTTCTCTTAGCTTTTTTTGTTTCTATTACAGATGAATTTATTCAGTCTTTTATTCCTGGAAGGCAGGCTGATTTTTTTGATATTGTTGCAGATACTTTCGGAATTATTTTAGGAATATATTTGGGTATTGTAAGAGAGAAGATAAAAAACAAATCAGAGCGAGCGAAAAAATTGATTTGATAGAAAATTTTTTTGATTTCTTGAATCAAAATTTTTTGTTTTTTTGATTTTTCGTTCTGGTTTCTTTATTATAAAAAAAAATTTTTTTGTTGTAGAATAAATTTATAAAACAAAAAAGTTTTTTTATTCATAAAATTTTATTTATGAGTTTTGGTTTAATAAAAAAAGATAGTGGAGGTGAGGGTAAAAGTGGAAAGGAAGTTTCTGGGGACCCACATAATAGCAGAGCTTTACGGGTGCGATCCGGTTTTGCTTGACGATGTGGAGTTCATAACCTCTACTCTTATAAAGTCAGCCGAAAAGACAAAAGTTACAGTTGTTGATTATGCAACGAGAAAATTCGAACCTCAGGGAGTGTCAGCTATCATTATAATATCCGAATCTCACATAGCAATACATACATGGCCAGAGCTAAAATACGCAGCTCTTGACTTTTATACTTGCGGGGAGGAGGACCCTGAACCTGCTGTCAGGGAGATAGCTCGTAAGTTCAAAACAAAGGAGTTAGTTTTATTCCGTGCTGATAGAGGGAATATATCCAAAATAGAAAAAATAATGAGATCCAACAGAAAAAATAGAGAAAATGAGGAAATCAGAACCGATGAGATGCAAGTTCTACTTTGATTGGACGGATAAATCGTCAGGATTTTTCTATTCTATAAAAGAGGTTATATTATCTAAAAAGACGGATTTTCAACAAATAGATCTTGTTGTTCTTGAAGAAGTTGGGCTTGCCCTAATATTAGATGGAAAGGTACAGATCGCAGAGCTTGATGAATTTTCATACCATGAACCATTAGTTCATATACCTCTGATAACATGTGGTAGTCCAGAGACTGTACTTATAGTGGGAGGTGGAGATGGATGTGCGCTCAGAGAAGCTTTAAAATATAAAAGTATCAAAAGATGTGTACTTGTAGATATAGATAGAGAGGTAGTTGAAATATCCAAAGAATACCTCAATCATATAAATAAAGGTTCTTTTTTTGATCCTCGTGTTGAGGTCTTTTTTGAAGATGGGCGAAAGTTCATAGAAAATACCCACGAAAAATTTGATGTAATAATAATAGACACTGTTGATCCGCTTGAATACGGTCCTTCTTATCTCCTTTTCACAAAGGAGTTTATGATAAAGGTAAAAGAGAGACTCACTGAAAGAGGAGTCGTAGCAGTACAATCAAATACAATTTTTCCGGGCGGTTCAAAGTTTTTGCTTGCTATGTATAAGACTTTGGAGAAAGTATTTCCAAAAGTTTCTTTCGCTTGGACATATCTCAAATCATTTATGTTAAGCTGGGCATTTACTTTCGGATGTGTTGCAAGGAAACCAGAAGAAGTTCCCTATGAAGAAGTAGAGAAAGTCTTATCTCAAATTGAAACTCGCTTTCTCACTCCAGAGGTTTATAGAGCCTGTATATCTAAACCGAAATTCTTTATAGAAGACCTGAAAAATTTTGATCAAATAATAACTGATGAAAAACCTCTATTCGTCTATTGATTTTTTTATTGATTTTCCTGAGATTTTGAAAATCCATTTTGTTTAGTATAGAACTTTACTATTTCTTCGGCGAGAGATTCAATTGTTGGCTTTTCTGATATGATTTCTGGTTTTTTGACATGTTTTTCTACTGTTTTCGCTGTAACATCTCCTATGCAAGCTATCACTCTATCTTGTATCCACTCCTTTTCAAAAAATTCAAGAAAATATAAAAATGAGAGAGATGAAGTAAATGTCAGAACATCAGGATTTATGCTTTTTAATTCTTCTATGTCTTCTTTTGTTTTTTCTTCTTTTTCTATTGAATATATCTCTATGGTTTTTACATTTTTGCCTATTTGGATAAGTTTGCTTTCTATATTTCTTATTTTCTCTGCTCTCAAAAATATCACATTTTTTTCGGGTCTTACTTTTAATTCCTCATATAGGCTTTCTGTTGTAAAGTTGTGGGGTATTATATCTGGGATGATACCAAATTCGTTTAAAGATGAAGCCGTTTTTTCTCCGACTGCTGCTACCTTCATCCCCCATATAGTTCTTGAATCTTTGCCTTTGCTGAAAAGAAAAGAAAAAAATTTCTCTACGCCGTTTTGGCTTGTAAAAACTAAAACTGTATCATTTCTTTCATCTACTTTTTTTTGTTGAATATCTTCTAAAAAACTTCTAATATTTTCTTCGTGCTTTTCGTTGAAGACTATTTTTACCGATGGGAATAGTATTGGAAGTCCTCCAAGTTCTCTTATTAATTTTGACATTGAATATGATTGTCTGATAGGGCGGGTTATAACGATTTTTTTTGAGAATAGAGGTTTTTTCTCGAACCAGCTTATTTTCTCTCTCATTTTCACGACATCTCCGACTATGAATATCGCAGGTGGGTTCACTTTTTCCTCTTTTGATTTTTCTATTATTTTATCTAGTGTAGATGTTATTGTTCTTTGTAGGGGAGTTGTTCCATTTTCTATTAACGCACAAGGTGTGGAAGGTGGCAAATTTTCTAGTAATTTGCTTACTATCTTTTGAAGAGGTTTTACGGTCATAAGAAAGACTAATGTTCCGCATTTTGATATAGAGGAAAAATCTATTCTTTCCCTACCCTCAGCTTCGCTTCCTGTTATAACTGTAAAAGAAGAGACAAAATCTCTATGAGTTATTGGGATACCTGCGTATGCTGGAACAGAATGGAATGATGATACACCTGGAACTACCTCAAAATCTATATCATTCTCTTTTAGGTATTCGCATTCTTCTCCTCCTCTCCCGAATATAAAAGGATCGCCCCCTTTGAGCCTTACTACTTTTTTTCCTTCTCTTGCCTTTTGAACTAAAAGTTCATTTATTTTTTCCTGTGGAAGAGTATGTTTTCCGGCTTCTTTACCCACATATATCTTTTCTGCATTTTCTGCGTATATAAGAATATCTTGTGGTATTAGGTGATCGTATATTACAACATCTGATTTTTTCAGGATTTCTATACATCTTATGGTTGCAAGTCCGGGATCGCCAGGTCCTGCACCTACTATATAAACTTTTCCCTTTCCCATCTGATTAATAGTATTTTTTCTTGTGGTTTTGAATAAAAAATCTGCACGATAAAAAATAAAAAGATATGGAAAAATTTTACATAACTACTCCTATATACTATGTAAATGATGTCCCTCATATTGGGCATGCTTACACTACGATTGCAGCAGATATTATCGCAAGGTTCAAAAGGATTTTTGGTTATAAGGTATTTTTTCTTACAGGAACGGATGAACATGGTAAAAAAATTGAGAAAGCAGCAGAAGAAAAAGGAATATCTCCAAAAGAATTAGCAGATGAAACTCACAAAAGATTCAAGGAGCTATGGAAAGTATTGAACATATCTTATGATAAATTTATAAGAACCACAGACCCAGAGCATGAGGAAGCTGTTATTTATTTTTGGAAGAAAATGAAAGAGAAAGGAGATATATACAAAGGAAAATATGTTGGCTGGTATTGTATCCCTTGTGAATCATTTTTTCCATCTTCTCAGGTGGAGGATGGTAAGTGTCCGTCTTGTGGAAGACCTGTAGAGGTTTTGGAGGAGGAAAGCTATTTTTTCTCAGTTCAAAAATACAAAGATAGGCTCAAAGAGTTTGTAACAAAATCAAACTTTGTAAAACCAGATTTCAGACAAAGGGAGGTCCTCAATGCACTTAATGATATTGGAGATATATCAATATCTCGCCCTCGCAATAGAGTTCAGTGGGGAATTCCAGTTCCCGATGATGAAAATTTTACGATTTATGTTTGGGTTGATGCTCTCATAAATTATGTTTCTGCCCTTGGATATCCTGATGGAGATAAAATGGAGTTTTGGCCAGCAGATATACATCTTGTTGGGAAAGATATTTTGAAATTTCACGCTTTATATTGGCCCATGTTCCTTATGTCGGTGGATCTTGAGTTGCCTAGATTGGTTTTTGCTCATGGTTGGTGGAAGGTGCAGGGACAGAAGATGTCGAAGTCTCTGAAAAATGTTGTTGATCCCTTTGAGATATCAGTAGTTTTTGGAGCAGATGCTTTGAGGTTCTTTTTGTTCAGGGAAACTCCATTTGGGCAAGATGGAGACTTTTCTGAGGAGGCAATAAAATCAAGATATGAGAATGATTTGGCAAAAGATTTTGGAAATCTCGTTTTGCGTGTTGCAAAATTTGCAGAATCTAATTTCCCTTCCGGGGTAAGAAAGCTGGGATTACCAAGTTTTGGAGATTTTTCCCCACAAGAATTGCTTTCTCTGTGGAAAAGAGCAATTGAAAATATTGATCTATTTTCAGCCTTATCTTATTTTTCATCACTTGTAGCCTTTTCAAATAAGTTTATAGATTCACAAGCACCATGGTCAAAACTGAAAATGGGAAAGGTGGAGGATGCGGAAAAAATCATTTATAATCTTTCATATCTCATTAAGATAATAACATTTATGATATATCCTTTCTGTCCAGAAACAGCTTTGAAAATATCCAGAAGTTTTGGTTTTCATTCGCTTTTAGATGAGTCAAATCCAAAAACAATTCAGGACATCGTTAATTATGATGAGGTTTTCAGGGTAAAAAGTACTGGGGTCCTTTTCCCGAAGATAGGAGGTTGAACTTCGCTAAGCAGCCTTAAAAACTTTTCTTCATCAAATTCTCCCTTTTTCTTCTTTATTTTTAGAACTGAATTTTTCAGAGAGTTTGCAAAATATATAGTTTCTGTTCCTGTTGGGTCTATGAGAATCATTTTAGATCTCTCAAAATTTTTAAGGAAATCTTCGGAAGTTTTTTTAGCCATAGAAAAATATTCTCCAATAGCTTTTGAATATATATTTTTGCCTTTTTGATCTTTTCCGTTACGGATTAGCTTGAACTTTGTTTTTATGATTTCCTTTATTGTATTTACTGAAAGAATCTTTAAGTAGATTCTACTATTTGTTTTTGGTGAGCCGAATATTGTTCCATTGAGGTTTTCTTCAAGAAATTCAACGCATTTTCTATTTTCCGGTAAAGATTGGAAATATCTTATTTGTTCCCAGATTTGCGGATTTACCAGATCATCTGCTTTTCTTTCAACTTTAAAGTGTAGTATAGATAGATTTTTGGGTATATTGTTGAAAAAAGCACTTGCAACTGCGAATTCTGGGATCATGAAGTTATGAGCAACTATATCTTGGGCAAGGTGTGTCATATAACCTATCATAAAAGATTTCTTGTAATCTTCTGATGCCTTGAAAAACAATGAAAATATAAACTCCCAGTTATGTGGGTGTTGTTTCCAGTTTGAGAAATTCTTTCCTATGATTATATCTGCCATAATGCTTCCCCATAGAAACTGTGGATAGAATTTCTCACATATTTTCGCTACTGTGCTACCTATTTTTGCAAGTTCTATTGCGGAAGTTATTCCAAGATGGGCACCCGGTCCCCATGCAAAAACATCTTGCGAGTAAATGAAAATGAGGAGAAAAGAAAATATGAGCAGAAAGATAATTTTGTACATCATTTTAATTTTGCAAAAATGATTGTTCCTAGGTAAATTTGCAAGAAAAATATTTAGTCTTTGGAAAGACATAGGTTTGAGAATGTTTTGTTATTTATATATCGATAATTATTGGTATAATGAAGTTATCCCCTTCCTTTTTCAGCTCTGCGCCTCCGTATGTTACTGCTTTGATATAGATTTTTGGAAACAGTTTCCTATCTTTAAGTTTCTCAAATAATATTTCTGCTTCAATTTCCGTTTCTTCCTCTTTCTCAATTATCTTAACCCTTTCTAATCTAAATGGTGTGATCTTTTTTGTATCAAAGAGGAAAACTATTTCATTAAGAAGTGTGATTAATGCATCAGTAAAATCTATACCATCTGATTTTATTTTCATTCTTATTTTTTGTAAGATTTTGCTGTTGCTTTTATTTTTTGTTTCTTCATACATTTTTTCCAGCTCTTTTTTCTCTTGAAGTTTATCTTCTCCGAAGTAAAGCTGGTAGAGAGCATCTATTGAATCTCTGATAATTTCTTCTTTTGTCTTTGCTTTCACTATGAATCCGGTTTCACCTGTGTGATCCATTAACTCAAACATAGCTTTATTATATTATTCCAGCTTGAGCAAGTAGTTTTTCTAAGTTTGTTCCTATTATCTGAATAAAAAGGTTTATTTCAAACTGGTCCGGTTTCTTAAAGCCTGATATTGGTACATCTTTTGAAAATCTTGAGAGAAAACTTGAATTTATGTATAAAAGTCCAGAAAAATCTGGTGATTGAAAACCAATATATGGGAATACAGTGACTATTCCATCTTTTTTTATTGATGTTGGAATTTTTACTCCTTTTCCGGGCTTATATATTTTTGGGAAATCCTGATAGAAATGTTCTGAATCGTCAAATCTTATTGTTGATACGCAGAATTGTTGAGATTCTCCGGAGATTAGTTTTACAATTTTTGTTTCTGTGCAATATTTTAGACACTTTTCTGTTGTTTCGTCCATCAGTTCACAAACTTTCATCTGTAACCTTCCGGATCCCTGACAATTTTGAGTTTCTATTGGACAATATAGTTGGCATGTTGTTTCTTGAGGTTTGATTAGTGTTTCGTTGCATTCTTGAAGTTTTATATCACATGTTCCTGCATATTTTTTCTCAAAACAATATAAAGTTTTTGGTGCCTTGCAAAATAGCTCAAAGATAGGATTACTTTCTGCAAGCGGTACTATACCCGGGGAGTCGGAGAAGCACTCCCATTCAAATATGAATTTATTATCATCTGTCCAAGCTGGTAATATTGCTCTTATTCCGCCTTCTGATGAGAAAAAAGTTTGAAAGTCAAACTCTATTTCATTTGGTATTATACCAGTTATGAGTGAAGAAATTATTTGTGGGTTCACAAATTGTAGCAAGTTAGCTGAAACATCCTGAGGCAGACCTGCTCCTGTTATATATGTTGTTAAACTTTTTATAAGTTCATCAAATATCCCAGTTCTGACAATTCCTACAGCAAATGTTGCCACTACATTGATTAGCGACTTCCAACTTACTCTTTCTTTCCCTTGGAAGCTTTTTGAGATTTGGGAGAGATCATCCTTTAAACTTGGAGGCACTTCAAGTTTTGATCTCGGGCGGTTTCCGAAGTTATTTGAAAGTTTTTCATCTTTGAAAATAGAGTCAGAGGATGTGGGTATAGCAAATGCATTTTCCTCAGCCGGTGCTATAAAATCATCCGTTTGTGCATCTGTTTCTTGGGCAATTGATTCAAGCATTTGAATAAAAGCTTCTGATGAGCTTATGAAAAGTTCTGGAACCTGTTTCCAATATATTTTACCTTTTGTAGGCTCTATACCTAAAAGATTTTCTCTTTCATTCAACAAAAATGGAATAATTCTGATAACAACATCTCTCACAGAAATATTACTTATTCCGCCGAGTTCTTGAATAAATGAGTATGTTCTTACTATGTTTTCTAATTTAATATCAAGATCTATTGATAGAAAAAACTTTATAAACCCCTGAACTGCTTTTAAGGTTCCATATAGTAGGTTAGCATCAGCATTATCAAATTCTATACCGTCAAGGTCTAATCTCCATATCTCTTTTCCCTGAAATTCAAGTCTCCAGGAAAGTTTATCTACTTTGAAGCTCCAATTTTTTTCTTTTCTTGGAATTTCTAAATTTTCAATTATTTTTTCTGAAATGTCAATTATGTTTGCTTGAAATATATCATCAAGGATTGTGTTTATTGTTGTTTCTGTTGGAATTTCGGTTTGGGCGGGTCTTATATGTTTTGCTGGTGGAGAAAATCCAGATATAAGCTGTACTATCAGATTTCCTAATTCGGTAATAACATCTTGAATATTTTTAAGAAGTAATCCTGTTAAAGATAGAGCCATACCAAATCTAACTTCCGGGTTATTTGGTTCTTTTTTTATTCCTTCTGAAAAGATTTGGGCAGCACCTTGAAAATCAGCTTCTTTTAGTCTCTCTTTACCCATTAATATTATTTCACTTATGTTTTGTTCTTTTTTACTTTTGCATACTATGAAGAATGTGAGTGTTGGTATTATAATAGTTAGAGTTAGGGTTAGTTTTATTTTCCCCCTTATATTGTTCATACTAAAAAATATAAGCAAATCGTATGGAAAATTCTAAAACATTTCTTTTTGATACTTTGTTATTTGAGATTTTTTTGATTCTTATTATTCGCTTTTTCTTTTTTAATTTTGAGTATTTTTTACACTAAGATATAAAATATATTTTTTAGTTTAGTAGAGTGGGGTATAAGCTAAGGAAGTAAAAGTAATAAAATAAAAAATTAGCTATGATAAAAAGACTGATTTTACATAAATATTCTTATCTTTTTTTATTCCTTTTATCATCTATTATATTTTCTCTTTTTGTTTCTAACTTTGAGTTTTCGGAGAAGATAAGGTTCCCATTTTTGATTTCCTTTTTAACATCTTTTTTCGCATTTAAAGATTTTAGCGTTAGGGAAAAAGCAATTACTGTGGCTACTTTTTTAATCTTTTCCTTTTTAATATATTCCTTCCTTAAAGTTCAGGCTAATGTTGATCTGGAAGGCGGGATTCAGCAAGGTCTTATATATGCTTTACCGTTTTTTGTTTTTCCTTCAACACTATTTTATATCTTTGGAAAGATAAAAACTATTTACATATCATCTTTTTTTTCTCTCATCTCATTTTTTCTTCACAGAGATTTTTCTCTTTCTTTTGTCTGGTTCACCTCTTCTTTTATCATTTTATCTGCTCTTGAAGGTGCGAGGAGGAGAATATCTATTTTCAAGGTTGGGATTTTTTATGGCTTATTTGGACTAATTCTATCTTTGATTTTGGGAAATGGATTTATCAAATCTTTCTTTTTCTTCGTTTCATCTTTGTTTTCTCCTTTTATATCTGTTGGTTTAGTGTTTTTCATAGAGAGAGCATTTAGAATACTTACTCCTTTTTACCTTTTTGATTTGCAAGATTTAGAAAATCCTCTTTTGGTTCAATTGAGGAAAAGAGCTCCTGGAACTTTCCATCATTCGATATTCGTTGCTGATATAGCTCATTCGGTAGCAGAAAAATTAGGTGTAAACGCAGAACTTGTAAGATGTGCTGCTCTTTACCATGATATAGGAAAAATAATTAGACCTGCATACTTTATAGAAAACCTGAAAGGTTTAGAAAAACATCTTAAAATAAACCCGCCATTAAGTTCAAAGGTTGTTATAAAGCATGTTGAAGACGGGGTAAAACTTGCAAGATCATACAATATTCCAGAGAGAATCATAGATTTTATAAAAGAACATCATGGAACGACTTACCCAGAATTCTTTATTAAAGCATCCGAGGAAGAGAATTTGAAATTTGAAGTAAGATATCCCGGTCCTTCTCCTCGTAGTATTGAAACTCTAATATTGATGATAGCAGATTCGTGTGAGGCTGCTCTACGCTCTGTTGAAGAATTAACCCCAGCAAAGATAAGTGAGCTTGTTGATAGAATCATTTCAAAGAAGATGGAAATGAAACAATTTGATAACGCCCCAGTGACATTTGAGCAAATAAACAAAATAAAATCTGCAATGGTAGAAACTCTTATTGAATTCTATCATCCGAGAATAAGCTACTCGGAAGAGAAAATTAGGTATTACATCGATTTGAAAAAAGGGAAATACAAAGAAAAAGTAGAAGGTATTGCTGGATACGATGAAGAAAAAGAAGAAGAATTACCTCATGGAAATAGTGATTATTCTAATGGGATAAATGGAAAAGGTAGAGAATCAGAAGATAAAGAAATGAAAAAATAAGTAAAAGGTATCTTCTTCTTATTCAAAAAGCAAGGGATTAGGTAAATTATAAATTATGTCTGATTACAATTATAATCTTATCAAATGAAAACAAAAGCATGGGTTCTTGAAAAGTTCGGGTACGAAGGATTATCATTCAAAGAGTTTGATATAGGAGAACTGGCGGAAGGTGAGATACTTGTAAAAGTTTTATCGTGCGGAGTGTGTTATAGAGATATAATAGACATACAAGGAGGTTTCAAATATACAATCCTTCCAACTGTTCCAGGGCATGAAATATGCGGTATTGTTGAAAAGGTAAAAGCTGGAAATAATGATATACCGCCTTTTTCAGAGGGTGATATTGTTATATCAAGACATGGTCCGTTTTGTGGAAGGTGTGAATTATGTCTTTCTGGGAAAGATAACCTTTGTACGAGAGCTGGCAGATTTGTTCAGACCATGCCGGGTGGATACTCTGAATATGTCAAAGCTCACTGGTCTGCTTTTGTAAAGGTTCCAGAAAATCTGATTAAGAGTTTATCTTACTCTCAACTTTCTATAATCTTTTGTGCGGTTGGAACAGCATATAGAGCAATTGCTCATCAGGGAGAAGTTAAATCGGGAGATCTTGTGCTTATAACTGGTGCGAGCGGAGGGGTTGGTTTGCATGCAATCCAAATAGCAAAAGAATCCGGAGCATATGTTTTAGCTGTAACTTCATCAAAAAACAAGGTTGAAAAGCTAAAAGAGTTCGGAGCAGATGATGTCATTTTATCAGAAGATATGCGATTTAATGATGAGGTGATGAAAAGAACTGGTGGGAGAGGAGTTGATGTCGTAATAGAAAACACTGGTTCTGTCGGGCTTGAAGGAGCTATAAGAAGTCTAAAATTAGGTGGGATCCTTGTTCTCATAGGGAACATAAAAGTAGATAGGTATCAACTTAATCCTGGAATGGTCATCGTAAGAGAATTGAAATTGAAAGGATCGGTAGGCATAAATCAGAATGAGCTTCAAAATCTTTTCCGTCTTATTGAGATGGGAAAGGTGCGACCTATTATCTCTGAAGAGTTCCCTCTTGAAAAAGCCCTTGATTCACACTTAAAAATGAAAAGTAAAAATACTCTTGGAAGGTTTGCGTTGGTGTGTAATGAGTAATTCTTGTTAGTCACGAATTTTTTACAAATCCAAAAAAATATTTTTATAGGATAAAATATAAAAGGAAGAAAGGAGGTGCAATTGCGATGGGTAAGAATATAAAGTTTCAAAAGAACGGGATAGATATAATGGGGTATTTTTCTGTCCCCAGAAAGAGAGCTCCTGCCGTAATAGTTTTACATGAATGGTGGGGACTGAATGAACAAATAAAGGGGGTTGTAGATAGACTATCAAAAGAGGGTTTTGCCGCGTTAGGATTGGATTTATATAAGGGGAAAGTGGTGGATAACCCTAACGATGCGGGGCAGCTTATGACAGATATGTTTCAAAATCGCCTTGAAGAGGTATCAAATGTTTTCAAGGTTGCAGTTGAGTATCTCAAAAGTTTAGATAAGGTTTCTCCAAAGAAAGTTGGAGTGATTGGATTTTGTTGCGGAGGAACTTTGACCATGTATTTTGCTTCTATTTTTTCTGATATCTTAGATGCTGCTTGCCCGTTTTATGGGCTTCCACAACTTGCTCCAATAAAGCCGGAAAATATAAAGATACCAATATTCTTTATTCTTGCTGAAAAAGATGAGTTCGTAAACAACGATGATGTCATTGAACTTTCAAAAAAGGTTTGGAGGAACGGAGTTGAGGTGCAACTTAAAGTCTATCCAGGGGTCAATCATGCTTTTTTGAATGAAAAAAGACCAGAAGTGTATCATGAACCATCGGCAAAAGATGCGTGGGGTATGATGGTTGATTTCCTTAAAAAACATCTGGGGACTGAATAAAAGTATTTGCATATATGAATCTATTTTTCTGGCAGTAAAACTAAAAACTATGCAGAGTAAATTCCCTGTTATCGCTAGTTAGGAATTGTTATCTTCAATATTGTCCTTCTGCTGGTGGATGGTTGTTTTAGGTAGCCCTACATATATTAGTTTTTTGTCGTGTTTTTTGACTATTCCCATTTCTTCCATCTCCTCTACGATTCTTGCGGCTCTGTTAAAACCTATCCCGAGTTTTCTCTGCAAAAGAGATATTGAAATTTGCCCGTAGCTTTTTGCAATTTCTATGGCTTCTTTAAATTTAGCGTCTTTGTCTTCAAACTCTGCTGAAATTAGCATTTCTTCCTCTTCATCTTTTGATACAATTTCAATGTACTCTGGTTCTCTTTGTGCTTTGAGATGCTCCACTACTTTTATTATTTCTTCGTCCGATGTGTAAGCAGCGTGTCCTCTTTGAGGAGTTATTCCAGGCATAGAGAAGAGAAAATCTCCTTGTCCAAGTAGTGTTTCTGCTCCGTTTGTATCTAAAATAACTCGTGAATTTACTTTATCAGAAACTCTTAAAGCTATTCTTGCTGGCAAATTTGATTTTATTATCCCGGTTACAACATCTGTTGAAGGTCTTTGGGTGGTGAGTATAAGGTGTATTCCAGCAGCTCTTGCCATCTGAGATAACCTCATAACATATTCTTCAACTTTTTTTGCCGATGTTACCATAAGGTCTGCGAACTCATCTATTACAACTATTATTCTTGGAATTTTCTCTCCTGTTTTCTCTATAAAGTCATCAAGATTTTTTGATTTTACTTTCTTCATCGCTTGATATCTTCTCATCATTTCTTCTACTGCCCACCTTAAAACATCTATCGCTCCTTTTGAGCTCGTTACAACATCTGTTACAAGATTTGGAATACCGCTGTAAAGAGAAAATTCAAGCATTTTTGGATCAACAAGAATAAATTTCAAATCATCAGGATTGAATCTCATAATTAAGCTAACTATTATTGTGTTCAATAATACGCTTTTTCCAGACCCAGTTGTTCCGGCTACAAGCAAATGCGGAAGTTTGTGCAAATCTATAACGAATGGTCTTCCATATATGTCTTTTCCTAATGTCAGAGGAATTTTCATTTTTTTTGCTTCTGGTGCGTCAAAAACTTCTTTTAACCTCACAATATTTCTTTTTTTTCTTGGGACTTCAAAACCTACTGCTCCGCTTATTGGCACGGGTGCAACTATTCTTATTCCGGGTAGTCTCATAGCTATTGCTATATCATCGCCGAGAGAAACTATCTTTGTTGCCCTTATGCCACTTTCTGGTATAAACTCAAAGAAATTTACAACAGGTCCCGACATCATAGATATTATTCTTCCCTTTATGCCAAATGAGTTAAGGACATCTATTAATTCCCTTGCAACTTTTGTTAGAACTTCTGGCGGATCGTATTCCACTGATTCGGGTTCATCAAGTAAAGATGATGGCGGGAGTTGAAAACTATCTTTTTTTTCTTCCATAACTTCTGTCTCTTCTTTCTTTCCTGTTTCATCTTCTTCCGATTGAATTTCCTCTTTTTGTGTTTGTTGTCTTATTTGATTTTTATCTTTGTTTCTTTCATATCCTTCTGAATAATCAGCTTTGTATTCTTCTATTTTATTTTTCTCGTCTAATCTTATGATTTGAGTTGTGTGCGATGTTTCGTCTAAAAGTATTGTTCTGCTTTCTCTTTCACTTTTTATTTTCTTCTCATCTGGTGATAGTTTTTGATTTTCATCATCATATTCATTTTGATAATCTTTTTCATTCCGTGTTTGTGTGTTTTTTGAGCTTGCGCCAGTGCCTTCTGCTTTGTTCCTTATTTTTTGGATTTGTCTTGAAAAGTATGGAAAAAATGTGACTATTGATATTGCAAAGATTGCAGAAGATAATATTGAAATAGATAGATTTTCGCTTATTCCTAATTTTTTTATGAGTTCAGATATATAAATGCCTATTATACCTCCGAATTGATTGTTCATGGTTGAGGCTATACCTGCCAGCAGAACTACCACTGATATAACGCTCAAAATTGGTAGGGGGTTTTTTATTTTTTCAAGAGCAAAAAGAGAATTGAATAACATAAGACCGAAAATCAAAAATATAAAAGGATGCCCAAGAGAAAGGAACAATCCTCCAATTAATTTTTTTATTATGGTTTGAGGGAAATTATTATGTCCTAAAATGAAGGGTGATGATGGTACATCAGATACTATAAAGTAAGCTAATATTGTAGCACACAATACAACATTCAGTATTGATAACACTTTCCATATCTTCATAAAACAAATTTTACAAAACCAATGAACCGAACTATTATGAAACAATAAAGTTTTCAACTGATTCTTTCTTTTAATGCTAAATAGATATAAAAAGACTTATTCCCATCTTTTCCATTCCCATTCCGCTATTTTTCTCATCCAAATAATATTACCATCTTCTTTCATCTTTACTACATAGCCGCCATCACAACAATTTGCTATAAAATATACATTCCCTTCTTCATCTTCAATCAAATATTTGTACTCGTTCAAACTATATCCTCTGAAAATCCAGCATGCAATATCTAACTTTTTTGCGGAGCCTTCCCCGTTGAGAATGTAGTTATTAGTTTCATCACACGATATGATTAGAACTTTTTTACCTGGCAAAACTTCGCAATAATTTCCCTTTATATCCGTTCTATTATATCCGAAGTATATGTATCCATCGTCAGCATGAAAAACAATTTGTCCATTAAAAATTCCATATCTTTGTGGATATAAAGAAACCCCTGATTCATTTTCATATTCATATACACTTTTTTGGAAGAGGGTTAGAGGAAACGGAAAAAATTTATCTTCTCCCTTCATATTAATTATTCTGACGCCATCTGGGCAGTGCTCCTTTATCATCTCTCCATCCCCACTGAAACCGATAAACCCATTACACCTTGCTTTTAATGATAACTTTTCTGAAAAATTATCATCAAGAACAAGCAAATTTGGAGGAGAATAAACAACAAAACCTATCTTATCAGAGTATGCTACCATTCCATCAAAATTTTTTCTCCCAACCAGCTTAAAACTATCAATGTCATAGATTTTCTGATTATTAATATAGAGTTTATTATCTTTAATGAAAGTCTGACTTATTAGATCATCGTTATCAAGTATAGCTTTTTTTATGATTTTTCCTTTTTCATTTATAACTACAACTTCGCCGCATTCACTTACTGCATAGTATTTTGAGTCGTGTAAAATTGGAGGGAAAATAAAATAAAAACCTGTTCTTTCTGTTCTTTTTAATTTCAAGGAAAATATTATTTCTCCATCGGAAGAGATAGCAAATATACGCCCATAAGCTCCTAAGATCTTATCCGAACTATACTCTAATGAATTTCCGAATGAAAATAAAATGGACATTTTTATTACTTTTTCAGAATACTCCTTCATACATTCGTTGCACGGGTTAAAAATGTTACATATTTTATTTTCATTGAAACAGTTTAGGTAAACAAGGCAAGTGAAACATAGCATTAAGTCAATTTTGAGTAGTTTTATCTTCCTTGTCTGCATCTTTGGTATATTCACCATCTATTTCCATTCCCATTCCGCTATTTTTCTCATCCAAATAATATTACCATCTTCTTTCATCTTTGCTACGTACCAACCATCGTGACAATACATCTTAAAATATACATTCCCTTCTTCATCTTCAATTACATATTTGTATCCATTCAAAGTATATCCTCTGAAAATTCTACATTCAATGCTCAACTTTTTTGCGGAACCGTCTCCGTTGAGAATGTAGTTATTAGTTTCATCACATGATGTAATTAGAACTGTTTTACGCGTGATAATACTGCAATTCTCTCCCCTTATATCAGTTCTATTATATCCGAAGTATATATATCCATCATCTGCGTGAAAAATAATATGTCCATTAAAAATTCCATATCTTTCTGGTTTATATGCGCTTTTTTGGAAAAAGCTTAAAGGTAGAGGAAAAAACTTTTCTTCTCCCTTTATGTTGATTATTCTTACGCCATCTGGGCAGTGCTCTTCTATTGATTCTTCGTCTTCTCTGAAACCAATAATAAACTCGTCACATCTTGCTTTTAATGATAGCTTTTCTGAAAAATTATCATCAAGGACAAGAAAATTTGGAGGTGAATAAACAACAAAACCTATCTTATCAGAGTATAATATCTCACCCTCAAAGATCTTTTTATCAATCAATTTTAAGCTATTAATGTCATAGATTTTCAGAGTTTCCCAACTAATAATATAAAGCCTATTATTTTTGATAAAAATTGGACCCATAATTAAATTGTCGTTATCAAGTATAGCTTTTTTTATGATTTTTCCTTCCTCATTTATAACTAAAACTTCACCGCATTCGCTTACTGCATAGTATCTTGAATGGTATATGGCAGGAGGGAGAAAGAACTGGAAGCCTACTTTTCCCTTTCCTAGTTTCAGGGAAAATATTACCTTACCATCTGAGGAAAAAGCAAATACGGTTGAACCATAATTGGCTCCGAGAATCTTTCCAGAATTATATTCTAATGATTCATCAAATGGAAAAAATCCCCTTTTTATTTGTAGTTCGGGGTCAGAGTGCTTCTTCATACATTTGTTACAGGGATTAAAAATGTTACATATTTCATTATAATTGGAGCAATTTAGATAAACAAGGCAAATGAGATATAGTATCAACTTATTTTTGGGTAGCTTTATCTTCCTTGTCTGCATCTTTTAGATCCCTCAGTGTCTTTTCCGCCAAAACATGAATACTCGCAGCCGTACGCCATATCTTTTTCCTGATTATCACCATTATAACATGCTTCATGAACGAGTTCATGTAAAATTGTGCTGGCAATCGGAGGAGCTGGCGCACATAAATACTGCCCAAACCAACCCTTGAGCTCCTCAACTGCAGATTTATGCAACCATATTTCTGCTATGGGATCCGGGCCGGTACCTTCTACATGTTCAGCTTTTCCACAGCCTCCTGCTTCGTAATTGCATATTATGGTCATCCATCTGCTCGGGATCGTAACTTGTGCTAGGTTTGTTGTGCTCCACCTATCTGGTCTCATAGCGGGCATCCATAACAATACATCACCATCTCTTATCTTTGGTATATTCACCCTTGGAACAACAGAGTATGAAATATTGATTATTCTGTTCTGATTTGGTCTAATCCCAATTTGAGGTTTAACTTCAATCCTCTGCCCAAAAGATGGCAAACTCTTTATATTGTAAATTCCTATCCTTACCTCTTTCCTCGCTCCATATAAAGTAGCTCCATGCAACCATCTACTATTTAACCTAATCCCTCCCTTGTTAAATATTATCCTATCATAAATTTTCAAATCAAGCTGGAAATTAATAATTTGAACAGTTGTTTTCCCACCCGATAGATAATCTAATATCACACTTTTGAGTGGTTCTCCTACACAATTTGTGCTTTCAATTCTATTCCTTAAAATTGAAATGTTATCACGTATCTTCGATTCATGTTGAGTTTTACAATTTTGTATATTGATTCTTCCTTGAAAAGTTCCTAAAGTGAAACCATGTCCACCGACAAAAGGTGAAAATGTGCGTGGTTCAGTCCCAGGTGGGAATACATGCGGAACTGCTCCCTTCCCTAATCTCATTTGCTCGGATAATTTCCCTAACCCAACAGCTCCTTGTAGAAACCTCCCATATCTTGGATCCCATATACCCAATCTGAAATCATAAACCCCTGCTTTTTCCATATATCTTCTCCCTTTGAAAAGATATAAGTTCTTCTTTGCCTCAGGTCCTTGTGCCTCCAACACTTCTCCAAACGGTGAATACTCATACTCCCCCACTACCTCTCCCGAAAAATCTGTAAGAATTACTACTGACCCTAAATGGTCATAGTGATAAAAAATATATTCTCGCTTATTATTGTTATTATTGTTATTGTTATTACATCCTCCTTTGTCTTTGCCCTTACCCTTTCCATTGCCACCCTCTTTTTCGCAGTCTTCTTTACCTTCTCCCCTGAAATTCTTCGCCCATAAAACCTCTCCTCCATCTGAAAGAACATACCTCTTTATTGGTCTCCCACTCTCATCTAATTCCAACAAAACCTGGTCCCCATCATAAATAAAGTTTTTCTCTTTTACCTCTCCTTCTTCATCTATATACCTTTCTTTAAAAACAATACCCTCAAAGTTCAAAAATTCTTCTCTCTGACCTCCTGGGAATAAAATCTGTGAAAGATTGTTATCAAAATCATAAACATACCTTGTTGTATAAATTCCATTACCGCTGCTATTTTCGTCCAGTAGCAACACTGACTTAATTTTTATATTGCCTCTCATGTCGTGCGAAAATTGTGTTCTATACCACAACTCGTTATTCTTTGTTCGCCTTGCCTCCGCACTCAAAATCTCATTTGCTTTGTTGTATCTATACTCAACTTTAACTGGATTCTTCAGCACTGGCTCCTTATCCTTCGGTCTTGGAAACCTTGGATCAAAAATCCCTTCCACACCTGCTACAAGTTCCATAAAGCTTCTGTTTCCCATACTATCATACCCGAAAAAGAAAGAATAACTCTTTATAGGATTTTCCTTGTTGAGAACCTCTTGCATCACAAGCCTTCCTAATCCATCATAGCTGTAAGTCTTTCTCCTTTTGAGCTCATCTATCTCCATCACAAGCCCCCTTTTATCATATGTGTATCTTGCATTCCACAATGCCTTTGCTCCCTTTGAAATATTTATACTTTTGAGTTTTGAGTTTCCATACTCATACCTTGCTTCAACGCCGTTTGGATACATAATAAGAACCCTTCTTCCGGATCTGTCATATGAGAAAAACGCTCTTATTCCATCAGATTCAACAGATTTGAGTAATCCTGCTCCGTTATATTGGTATCTTGTCTCTCCCCAAGGATCCCTTACCAAAACTTTTCTACCCGCCAAGTCATATCCATATTCCACAGCAACAGGAGAAATTCCGGGTATCTTGAATGTTCTTCTTATTAGCTTATCTTTGTCATATTCATTTAAGATTTCCACGCCTTTCCCTCTCGCTCTGATTAATCTACCCATGTTGTCGTATGAAAATTCTATCTCTGTTCCATCAGAATATATTTTCTTCACAAGCATCCCCATATCGTTGTATCTTAACTCAACTGAGCCATCCTGATATATTTTCTTCACAACATTCCCAGAATCGTCATAAACTAAAATTACAAATTTTCCTTCAGCATCAACCCTTTTTATAAGTTTTCCGAAAGCATCATACTCAAACCACTCAGTTGTGCCGTTCGGATACTTTATAACTTGAAGCCTTCCAGCGGGGTCATAAAAATACTCCGTCCTTGAACCATCTGGATCAATCCTTGCTGCCAAAAGCCCCATCTCATTATATTCATAAAAAGTTGTATTGCCCTCTGGGTCGGTTGCGGAAATAAGATTTCCATCCGGGTCATATGAATATCTTGTCCTTTGTCCATCAGTTCCTATTACCTCAACGAGATTTCCCTTCGCATCATACTCAAATCTTGTTATGTTCCCCTCTGGATCTTGAACTGCAACAACTCTACCGACTTTATCATACTCGTACCTTGTAACACCGCCTTCTGGGTCCTTTATAAAAACAATTCTACCTACTGGGTCATATCCATATTCTGTTCTTGCTCCTGTTGAATCAGTAATTGCTACCAGCCTTCCAGCTGTGTCATATTCATGCATAATGAATGTTCCATCTGGGTTCAAAATTCTCACAAGCCTCCCCTCAAAGTCATACTCATATTGGGTTTCCGATCCATCAGGTTCAACAACTTTTGAAAGTCTTTCCATTCTGTTGTATTCATAAAACTTCTCCCTTCCCGTAGGATCAATCCATCTTACAACTTTTCCTAAATCATCGTATGAAAATCTTGCCTCTTTTCCGTTGACCTTTACCTTAACAATATTTCCTACCGAATCATATTCATTATTTGTTTCAATAACTGATGAATCCGCAATAGTTTTGATAACTGATTGCCTCCCCAGTTTGTCATATCCTAATTCGTATCTGAAACCGGAAGGATGAACGGTGAGAACAACATCACCCTCTGGGTCGTATTGAATTTCGGTTTGACCTCCTAACCTATTTATATGCTTTATAAGCCTGCCTGCTGGGTCATACAAGAAGTACTCAGAATTCCCCCTGAAATCAGTTTCCCTTATTCTGTTCCCATCAGCATCATACTCTTTAAAAGAAATATTCCCAAGAGGATCTACGGTGGCTGTGATATTTCCTGCAAAGTCATAAAAGTATTTTGTTTGATTTCCCAGCGTATCAATTTCTGCTATTTTGTTTCCAACTGAATCGTAAATGTAAGTCCACTCATTACCCAAAGCATCAACTTTCTTTTTCATTCTACCCAATGAATCGTATTCGTATCTTGTGGTGTTTCCGAGAGGGTCTACTTCAAGAACGAGCCTCCCTAAGAAATCATGCTCATATCTCCAAACATTCCCCAGGGCATCTATTTTTCTTTTAAGATTTCCAAAAGAATCATATTCATACCTTATTACAGCACCTTGGGGTTGAACTTCTTTTACGACAAGTCCCAAATTGTTATATTCCCATGACCACTCACTTCTGCCGTCAAAATCAATCTTCTTTATAAGGTTTCCCCTATCATCATAAAAGAGCATTTTTGCTTTCCCTGCTTTGTTCACATATGCTGTGACAAGCTCACCGTAATAATACCATTTCTCAGTATTCCCAAAGGGATCTATAACTTTCGCAAGGTTTCCATTTTCATATTCATATTCCCACTCAAACCCTTTTGCGTCTATGAACCTTATCATATTCCCTGCCGAATCGTAAAAATATTTCCTTTCTGCTCCGACTTCGTTCCTCAATAGCAAAATAGCAACAAGATTTTTATCAATTTCGTACTCTGACGAAAATCCTCGTCTTGATATAACTCTGACTACATTATCGGTGTACTCAATCCTAAGAGGTCTTCCTTTGGGATCTTGAACCTCAGAAACCCTTCCTTTTTCATCATACAAAATCAACCATCTTGAACCTGAAAAATCTAAAACCTCTGAAAGCTTTCCTACGCTATATCCAAAATGCGCAAAATTTCCTTCTGGGTCTCTTATAGACGCAAGAAATTCTCCTCCTCCCTCATAGAAAAATCTCCACTCATTTCCAACTGCATCTTTCACAGCAATTGTACGCATCCCATCCCACAAAAATCTCAAAGCTCTACCAACCGGGTCTTTTATCTCAGAAAGTCTTCCTCCGTCATCATACTCAAAACTCCATTCCCTTCCCTTCACATCTCTTATCTTCAAAATGCGCCCCTCACGAGAAAACTCAAACTTTCCTCCTCCTCTCACTTCTAAAATCCAACTCCCATCTTGATTCCTTTTCAAAGCCTTGAAAAATGATGAACCTGCAAAGCTTTCCGGGACATAAATCTCTCCAACCTTTGAGAACTTTATTACTTTCCCATCAAAGAACCTCAAATATGCTCTGCTCTCATCTCCTTTCACCTCAGCAAAAAATGAATGCGTCCAACCCTTACCCAAAAACCCTAAAATATCTTTGTCAAGTGAGTTGTAAGATATACCAAAGTTCAAAGAAAGCTCATCAAAAGTTGGAATAAGTAAAATTGGCAAATACAAATTCCCAGACACAAGATTTACTGCAAATCTTCCTGAGTTTGCAGATACTGAGCCCCAACCCCCAACCTGAATCAAAGGTGTCCCCTCAAATCCTTCTCCACATGTCTTATCACATCCTAAAACAACAGGCTTTGACTTTATCTTCACTACCTTCTTTACATTCCTCAAAATCGCCCACGCATTCCCCTCAAAATCTACCTCCACCGCTATCACTCCTGCTCCACTCTCAAAATTTGCCCTACCTTTTATTGCTCTTTCTCCTACCGAATACCAAAAAACATAGTTATTCCCCCCTGCCCACACACTCCTGTCTTCCTTTCTTATTCCCATCCATCCACTGAACTCTAATCCTATCCTGTGGACATCTAATGCTCCTTCTTCATCCAAAATCCCTAACCTATCTCCTCCCATACCCCCTACCGCTTTTCCTTCCAAAATGTAAAATGTTCCAGGGCAGAACCTTTCCGATGGGTAAAGCTGTTTCAATCTCCCCTCATTCACATAGTAAATGAATGGTCCTACACAAGAATATGTCTCTGTCACCCATACCTTATTCCCATCTACTTTCACTCCCGCTGTCCACCAACCAACTGGTATCCTGAAATAAAAAACGAAATTTTCTTGTCTCACATCAAACTTTGCTACCGCCCTCCCCACTGTCACCGTCATCCATATGTTCCCTTCCCCATCAAAATCTATCTCATATGGCCAACTCCCTATATACCACGGAACCCTAAAATACTTGAAAGTCTCGGTATCCATGTTGAACCTCACAAGGTCAGGTCCTAACCTCAAAACTATCCAAACATCCCTGCCTTTTACCTCAATATCTGATATCCAACTTCCAGCTGGAAGCCACCAGAGTTTCACCTGACCTCGTTTTGTGTCAAGTTTTCCAATATAAGTTGCATATTGGTTCAAAAACCCGTGCTCTGCAAACCAAACATTCCCTTCTTCATCTACCCTCAAAATTGATGCAAAATTTCCAATTGAAAACTCCTCATAGCTGAGTTCTGATTCACTCTTTTGGGAAAATCTTGATGACATTCTAAAATTTTGCACACTGAACTCTTCTACTTTGAGTGGGGGGACTTCACCCGCTGGTGGTTCATATGAAGAAGAAGATGAGAATGAGGATGAAGGGTCAGGGAAGAGCATATCGCTCACGATAGCCCATGTTGAAAGGTGGTCTGTTTTTGCAAAAACTCTTTGTCCATCAAAATAGCTTTCATAAGGTACCCAAGTTTTGCCATTTGTGTCATAGAAAGCAATTCTCAAAAACTCTTCTTCTTTTATTTTTTGTTGTGTTTTGATGCTGATTTTATTATTTTCATATTTTATAGATATTTCTGCAGGGATTTTGAATTTGATATCGGGTGAGATTTGGAATGCGGAACCTACTGCACCTTTCATTTTTACTTTTTTGATTTCAATTTCTTTTGGTTCATCCAAAGCACCCTCTGGAATAACTATTTTCAACTCATCTTTTTCAACAACTCCACCTTTTTCTGATATGAAAAATTTGCTTTTTGATTCTTTTTGGCAACTGAAAATAAAGAAAAGAGAGAAAACTGAAAAGAGGAAGAAGGGAGAGATGAAGGAGAAGAAAGTGAGGAATCCTCTATTGAGCTGCCGTCCAACCTCTCTCTCTCTCTCTCTTTACATTCGCAGACATTTTTTACTTTCCTCCTTTTTTATTTTTCTTTTTTATATAAAAAAACAATAATCATTTTTGATAAAGAAGTCAAGAATTTGTGAGGTCGGGGGGTTTTTAGGAAAAGCTTGCCAGTATGCTTTTTTTGTAAATCTTGATTAATTTTTGTAGAATTTTTTAAAATTTTTGTGTATGAAGAGATTTAATTTTATTCTTTCTATCAGCTTGTTTTTCTATTTTATCTTTTTTCACCAAAGCTGCTCACAATCACAAAAAGAGGAAACTGCTGGTTCTCAAAGAGAATACATTACCATATCTTTTCCCTCTCAAAACTGCAACATATTATCAAAATATGATGGTGTACCGGAGGAGGTAAAAAATGAATGTTTTTTTCCTTTCCCTTTTACTCAATTTTTTTTCTCAGGCAAAGTTTCGGTTCCGGCTGAGCTTGTCAAAATCCCAGAAGGTTATCCTCAACTTGATTTATCTTTTGTGAATTCTTTTGATGGATTTTCTCCTGCTAACCAGATAATTTTCTGGCATCCAAAAGGTTTTTCACGAGAAGGTTTGCCAAAACCTCCTGAAACTTTAAATTCAGGTTCTCTGGTCCAGGTTATAGAATGGGATACGGGAGAACGAATTCCTGTTCTTGTTGAGCCAGATGCAAGGGCAAATCCACCTTACCAGATACTTTATATAAGACCCTTGAAAAGAATGAAACCTTCTTCAAGATATATTGTTGTTATGAAGAAAGGTATAAAGAGTTCGGATGGGCAAGATTTGAATCAACCTGCTTTCTTTAAAGCTTTTGTTGAGGGTAAAAAGATAACTTTTGCTAATTCAAATCAAGACCCTGAATTTTGGTTGAAACACTTTTCTGATATTGTAAGTTTTCTTGAAAAGAACGGAATAAAAAAAGAAGATATTTTTGTAGCATGGGATTTCCCAACTGCTTCCGACGAAAAAATAATTGCAGAGCATATGAAGAAAGTAAGAGATACAATCTATGAGAATTCAAACAGAATAACTTTTGTTGTAGATAATGTAGAAACTTATCCATATGATGATAGAGAAAAATATAAAGATTTACCAGATAGTTACAGAAAGCTTATAATGAAATCTGTTGAAGGTAGGTTTTATGTCCCAAAATATGATAATCCATCTCAACTTTTTGAAGCGAAATTTCTCATGAACATTCCGGAATGTGCTAAAAATAAGAAGGATCAGGGTGAAAAAATCAAAGTTATGATTTTTGGACATGGATTGTTTGGTTCTGTAAGAGAGCTTGACGCAAATCACCTGCTTTATGTTGCAGATTATATGTGTGTTATTATTATAGCAACTGAGTGGATAGGAATTGATTTTAATGCAGTTCAAGCTATATCTCAATTTGCAATTTCAAAGCAAAAAAATATGATAGATACTGTTTTCTATATAGTTTCAAATCTCAAACAGGGACACTCAAACTTTTTAGCTCTTGCTTTACTTGCAAAAAAACAGGAATTTTGGAATGAAGTAAAAAATAAAGTAGGGGAATTACCGGAAATAGGTGATATTGTATATTATGGAATTTCAAACGGAGCTATTCAAGGTGGTACATTTATGACCCTCACAAATGATGTAAAAAGGGGGGTTCTTGATGTTGGTGGTTCTATTTGGACATCTATGCTTGAAAGAAATGTAAGTTGGGATAGGCTCAAAGCTCTTTTCGGATATCAAGAAGGTAATTGGGAGCTTGAACTAAAAAAAATAATAGGTTTGGCGCAGATTATTTTTGATATAGTTGACCCTATAACTTTTGCTCCGTATATTGTAAGAGGCAGTGAAAAATTTGGTATAGTTCCAAAGCAGATTTTGTATAGGATGGCTCTTTATGATGAGCAAGTTGCCAATTTCTCATCAGAAACATATGTCAGAACTGCTGGAATTCCTGGAATAAATCGTCCAGTAAAAGATACTTTTGGTATTGAGTTCAAAGATGCTCCCTTTGAAGGTTCAGGGTTTTTGCAAGTTGATGCGAAAGTGAACAAAATTCCTCCTCCCGAGAACATTCCTCCGCCATCTGATATGGTTTCAAAGATTGTAAAGAAATGGTGGCCTTTGGAAGATTCGGGGGAATTTATGGCACCCCATGAAGTCCCGCGCAGAATAAGGGAAATTATCGAGATGCAAAAGAGATTTTACGAGGAGGGAAAGATATATCAGTTGTGTTCTGATAATATATGTGATCCAAATTAGACATTAGATCAAATATATAGCTATATCCTAAAATTTTTATTTCTTCTTCACAGTTTGTCATTAAATCAAAGAATATTTCTCTTTTTTCTTTTCCCCAGTCGTACAAAACTGATATTTCATCATCTGATTTATGTTTTTGATTTACTTTTTCTTCAAGTATTTTCTCATCTAATTTGTATTCTTGGGCTGTAAGTTTTTTTAGTTTTTCCTCAAACAAATCTTTTTTATTTTTTTCTTCAAGTCTGAATATAACCACATTCTCTTTTTCATTTAAGATACTTCTTGTAATATCTTTTAAAAATGTCATAACGCATGCTGTTGAGAAAAGGAAAAGTTTGTGATAAGGGGTTTTAAATTTTTCTATCAGATTTGATAATTTGTCTTCTGATATGTATCCTTGCTCTTTTGCGTATCCAACTACCTTTCCAAAGAATTCTTCAAGTTTTTTTATTTTTTCTTTCATATTTTGATTTAGTATTATATTCAAAATCTTTTCTAATTCTTTTGAAAATGAATTTATAACTTTTATTGGTGAGCGTAAAAGAAAACCATACCTGAAATCCAGTTGAATCCCACTATCTTTTAAAGTTTCATTCTTATATGCTACGAAATCTTTTAGTATTTTTATTGCAGGTTGAGGATTAAATCTTCCTGTTTCAACCGACCCTACGGCTTTGTATCCATTATAGTAGTGTTGCAGGAATGGGGACATAAAGAAAAAATGGCTTGAGAATTTTTCTTTTTCTTCAAGTTCAAAGAAAAATCTTTCTTCAACTATTCCGTCATCTCTTATTCTTATTGCTTCAAACATTTCTGACTCGTGAAGACAGAATACATCTTTGTGGGAGTTCAATATTTTTGAAAGAAATAAGCTTCCGGAAAATCCAGTTGTATATACCACAAAGTAGATTTTTGTGCTATGCATTTTTTCTTTTATTACTCATCGTATTTTTCTGCCAATTTTTTAATATCTTGACTTTTATCTAGTGGAAAAACTACGAGAAAATTTTCGGTTTCAACTACTGCTAAATCTTTGACTCCAAAAAGTATTATTTTTTTTTCTTTTTCTTTTTTCTTCGTTTTTGTTGTTTTTTTGTTTTTGTTTTCTTCTCCTCTGATCACAAGTGAGTTTTCTGAGTCTTCAAAAATTGCATTTCCTGCGTTTCCTTTTTCATCGGTTTTATAAAATTCTTTTATGGCTTTGAAGGAGCCTATGTCTGACCATCTGAAATTTGCAGGTATGCAGACTATTTTATCTGATTTTTCACATACTGCATAGTCTATTGAAATTTCTTCAGCTGCGGCGTAAGCTTTTTTTACTGGGTATTTTTCAAAAGTTTCGGGTATCTTTGTGAATTTTCTGAGTTCATCCAAAATCACAGAAGATTTAAATGCAAATATACCGCTGTTCCAAAAATATTCACCTGATTTTAGATACTCTTCTGCTTTTTCTCTTGTGGGTTTTTCTATAAATCTTTCTGCTTTGAATATATTGACACCATCTACACTCATCAGTGGATTATATTTTGAAACTTTTATGTATCCGTATCCTGTTTCAGGATGCGTAGGAACTATTCCGAAAGTTGCTATAAAATTCTGTTTTGCTGCTTCATATGCGGCTTGAGCAGCTTTTAGAAAATTTTCATCACCTTCAATTTTATGGTCTGATGGCATAACGAACATTATACAATCACCGAATTTTTTCAATATTTTCTTTGCGGCAAAGCAGATTGCGGGAGCAGTATTTTTCATCAAAGGTTCATATATTTCCAAGATTTTCACTTTTCTGAATTTTTTCGTAATGGAGGATATTGCTTTTTTTTGTTTGATGTTTGCAACTAAAACTATTGGAAAGTTTTTGGAATTCCTATGATTTAAATTTTTGTTTATTTTTTCTTGGATTTTGAGAGCTCTTTCAATAGTTTCTTCAAGGAGTGTTTTTAGTGAATTAATTTTGAGGAGATATTTAGGTTTTTGTTTTGTAGATAGGGGAAAAAGCCGCTTCCCTCCACCTCCTGCAAGAATTACAGGTACAATTTTCGGGAGAGAAGCGGCTTGATGTTTTTTATTCATTATATTTCAGGAGGTGGCGTTTGGGGGAATTTCTCCTCTTTTTTTGGTTTCTCTGCTACAAGAGCTTCGGTTGTAAGAAGTAGTGCTGCTACCGAGGCTGCATTTTGAAGAGCTGATCTTGTAACTTTTACTGGGTCTATTATTCCCTCCTTTAACATATCATCTACAAACTTACCTCTTAGAGCGTCAAACCCAAAGTTTGATTTCGGATCTTTCCTTACTGCTTCTTTTATTTTTTCAACTACTATGGAACCTTCAAATCCTGCATTTCTTGCTATCCATCTCGCTGGCTCTTCAAGAGCTTCTTTGACTATCTTTATACCGAGTTTTAAATCATCGTTTTTCTCATCCTCTATAAGTTTTTCAAGAGCTGGGATACATTTTAGGAGCGCTACTCCGCCACCTGGGACGATACCTTCTTCAACTGCCGCTCTTGTTGCATTTACAGCATCTTCAACCCTCATTTTCTTTTCTTTCATATCAGGTTCAGTTGGAGCACCTACATATATTACTGCAACTCCGCCTGCGAGCTTTGCGAGTCTCTCTTGAAGTTTCTCTCTATCATAATCTGATGTTGTCTCTTGTATAGCTTTTCTTATCTGATTTATTCTTGCTTCTATTTCCGATTTCTTACCTGCTCCTCCTATTATTGTTGTGTGTTCTTTATCAACTACAACCTTTTTAGCTCTTCCGAGGTCTGAAAGTTGGACACTTTCAAGTTTTATTCCAAGTTCTTCTGCTATGAACCTTCCACCAGTGAGTATTGCTATATCTTCCATCATAGCTTTTCTTCTTTCACCAAATCCGGGAGCTTTTACTGCACAGCATTTGAGAACTCCTCTTAATTTGTTTACGACCAATGTAGCAAGAGCTTCTCCTTCAACATCTTCTGCTATTATAAGAAGTGGTCTTCCTTCTCTTACTACTTGCTCTAAAAGTGGAACTATATCTTTTACAGATGATATTTTCTTCTCATGTATGAGTATGTAGGGATCTTCAAGAATACACTCCATTCTATCGGGATCTGTTATAAAGTAAGGGGAAAGGTAACCTCTGTCAAACTGCATCCCTTCTACTGCTTCCCATGTTGTTTCTGTCCCTTTTGCTTCTTCTATTGTGATTACACCTTCTTTTCCTACTTTTTCTATTGCGTCTGCAACTATTTTCCCTATTTCCTCATCTTGATTTGAGGCTATTTTAGCAACGCTTTCTATCTCATCTCTTGTTTTAACCTCTTTCGCTATTTTTTTGAGTTCCTCTACACATTTTTGAACTGCCTTTTCTATTCCATATCTTATATTTACTGGGTTTGCTCCTGCGGATATTAACTTTAATCCTTTATTGAATATTGCCTGGGCAAGAACAGCAGAAGTTGTCGTTCCATCTCCTGCTGCATCGTTGGTTTTTGAACAAACTTCTCTTATGAGTTGTGCGCCAAGATTTTCGAATTTATCTTCTAATTCTATTTCTTTTGCTACTGTGACTCCATCTCTTGTGACGGTTGGAGCACCAAAAGTCTTTTCAAGAATAACATTTCTACCACCAGGTCCTAATGTTACTTTTACTGCATTTGCTATTTTATCTACGCCTCTTAATATTTTTTCTCTTGCGTCAATATCAAAAAGTATTTCTTTTGCTGCCATGTTTTTTCACCTCCTTTCTTTAATTTTTCAAAAATAAAAAGATAAAAACCAAAGATTTATAAATTAAATAAAAATATTTAGGTAAATTTATTTTTCAATTATACCAAGTATTTCATCCTCTGACATTATAAGGTACTCTTCCCCTTCTATTTTTACTTCTGTACCTGCATACTTTGCAAATAGAACTCTGTCGCCTACCTTCACTTCTGGTGGTATAACTTTGCCATCTTGAAGGATTTTACCTTTACCTACGGCTACAACTTCGCCTATTTGAGGTTTTTCTTTTGCTGTGTCAGGGATAATAATTCCACCTGGGGTTTTTTCCTCTATCTCTTCAAGCCTTTTTACAACTACCTTATCTCTCAGAGGGGTTATTTTTATCTTTGCATCTTTTTTGGCCATTTTCTTTCACCTCCTTTCCTTTGTTATTTTTTGAACAAAGGGTAAAGTAAGGAAAAATAGTGAAAAAATATCTATTTATTTTTACTTGGTAAATATAATTTGTTCTCCAAATTTTTGTATTTTTACAAAAATTTTTACCAAGCCAAGAGAAAAGTTCTCTTGGGAAACTTGGTTTCTCCTAAAATAATATTTCTTCTCCGGTTGAAACTTCTTCTGTTTCCTCTTCTCTTTCTCCTCTAATTCCTGTTATTTCTTCTGCTGGTACTGCTATTCTGGGTTTCGGTAATATTTCAGGGATATATCTTTGTAGGAAAGAGTCTATGAGGTAAAAGTCAGAATATCCCATAGGACCGACAGATATTTTTTCGTTTCGTACTTCTATTTGCAGTGAGAATGTGTCATCTCTTTTTTCTATCTTCAAAGTTTTTTCTGGACCTTTTTTACCGAACTTTTCTGGAGTATGCTGGATTACAAGGTTCTTTTTTGGAGTATTTCCTGAAAGGTGCATTCTTGCAAATGCTCCAATTGATGAAGCTTCCTCAGGAGAAAGAGCTATTGTGACTTTTTCTTCCCATCTATATTTACCTTTTCTTCTGCCTTCTCCTTCTGGTTTTTCTATGGGTCTTGCAAATGAAATGAATATTACTCCTCTTAGTGAGTCTGCCGAAAATCTGACAGCTCCATTTTTTTTGTAAATTGTTAGCGCTGACATATATTTTGTTTGGGTGGAGCCGAGGGGATTTGAACCCCCGACCTCTGGCGTGCCATACCAGCGCTCTCCCTCTGAGCTACGGCCCCTGCCAAGATTATAATTAAATAATAAGGATAAAAAGAATAATTTTCAAAGAAAAATTTTCCTTGTTTCTTTGTTTATTTTTATCCCTTGTTTTCTCTTAGTTGCAAACGAGGAAAGTAGTAGGGACAGTGTTGAGCGTATTAGAAAAGCTAATGGTGATAAGAATACATGCTGCGACTGTGTATGGTTTCATAATGAAGATAGTTTTAGCAATAATGTCCTATAATCTTTACAGATTTTTCAAAATCCTATAACTAGCAACTTACGTTAATATTAATATTTCTCTCCATGTCTTTTTACTCTAAAATGTATGGGTGAGCCGTAAAATCCGTAAAGCTGTCTTATTATTTTTTGGATATGCATTATCTGATGTTTTCGCAAGTGTTCGGGTTCATTTACATAAACCAGAAAGGTTGGAGGTTTTATGCCTACCTGAAATATCTTCGGATTCTGATTTTTCATAAAATCAAGTTGAATGAGTTTTTCTCTTATTTTGAGAAGCTCGGAGGGTTTCAAAGCTTTTGTCCACTCCCTATAGCTTGAATATATAGCTTCTAAGAGAGAGGGAATTCCGTATCCTGTTTTCGCAGATACTGGAATAAAGTAAGCCCACTTTATGAATCTTGCTGAGTTTTTTAAAGCTTCAACTATTTTACCTATACCTCCTGCCGGTTTTAGCTCACGTATAATATCTATCTTGTTGAGAGCTACAACTAAGGCTCTACCTCTTCTTTCTATTAGAGATGCAATATGTCTATCCTGGTGGGTTATTCCTTCAAGGGAATCTATAACCAAAATGCATACATCTGATACAAAAATTGCTGTCAAAGACCTTCCTATTGATTTAAATTCAACTTCTTCTTTATCTATTTTTGACTTCTTTCTTATTCCGGGAGTATCTACAAGAATAAATTTTTTCCCTTCGTATTCAAAAGGAATTCTTACTGCATCTCTTGTAGTTCCAGGTTCATCATAAACTATACATCTTGGATATCCTAATATTTTGTTTATAAGAGAAGATTTTCCAACATTTGGTCTTCCGACAAACGATATTCTTATTTTCTCTGCTCTTTCTTTTTTTACCAAAGCTTTCCCTTTTTCTATTAACTCTCTTGAAATTTCTTCTATTTCTTTTTCTCTCTGTTTTTCTATTTCAAGTTCAAGTTTGCTCAAACTCTCTTTGCCTATAAGTATTTGAGTTTCGTCTTCAAGGATTTTCTCTTTCTCGTTGGAAATTTTTTCTTTCTCACGAGAGCTTTTCTCTTTGTCTTCAATCTTTTCTGAAATCTCATCGAGCTTTTCAAAGATTTTTTCAATATTTTTTTTGTGTAGCGCAGAAACCGTAATAAAATCATTTCCTAAAATGTGAAAATCTTGATAAACCACGAGCTCTTCTTTTTTTGAATCTACTTTATTTACTACGAATATGTAGGGTTTTCCTGATTTTATTACTCTATCTCTTATTTTTTTGTCTATCTCTGAAAAACCAGATTTTGCGTCAAATACGCAAATCAATATATCAGCTTCATTTATAGCTTTTTCTGTTTGTTCTTCCATAATTTTTTGTAAGGGATGACCTTCATATGGTGCATAGCCAGCTGTATCCATAAGAACATAGTCCGTTTTTTTTGAGTGAGCTATTGCCTCTACTATATCTCTTGTTGTTCCGGGTTCTTTCCATGTTATTGAAACAGAGGAACCGACCATAGCATTAAAAAGGGTTGATTTTCCAGAATTAACTTTACCTATTATTGCAACTTTCACCATGGAAGCTCAAATTATTTTCTGTTTTTACTTTTTTTATTGCAGAAGCAACGAGTAGATATAGATTATATATGTTGAATTTTTCTCTAATATTTTCGGTAGCAAAGATTTTATAATCTCGTTTGCTTCTTTTTCTTTTCCCTGAAATTTGAAAAATTTTGCTGCTTTTATATTTCCTAAAATATCTATTTTTCTTTTTTTCAGAGCACCAAAACCGTTTTCTTTATAATCAAAGAAAAGATTTTTTCCTCTTTTTGAATATAGAATTTCCTCTAATTCTTTTATTTTTTCTTCTGGATAATTTTTCATTTTTGAAAAAGTAATAAGTGCTTGGGTTAAATCTGCTGTCATATTCTCTACATTCTTTTTTTCTGAGTGAAATACTTTTTTCCCTGATATCAAAGATTCAGAAACTTTATTTACTACCTTTTGAGCAAGGTCTAACTCTCCAAGATCTATTAACATTTCTGCAATTTCAAGGTTTTTTCCTGAAAATAATCTTTCATCTTTTGGAGGTTTTTGTCTTATTTCTCTTATGCTTTTTGTTGATTTGTAGTATTCTTGATCTTCACCTATAAGGTTTATATAGTATTCGCCGTTGAAAAATGTTTTTGAAAAATCAAGTTGTTTTTCTGCTTTTTCTTGTGTAGATTTATCGTTAAACTTTTCTCCAAATCTTTTTAGTTCAAGAGCATATCTTACATTCTCGTCTGAACTTTTAAATGTTGAAAATTTTAACGGATTTTCATATGAGCTACCGGAAAATATTCCACCTTCTACTTTATCCTCTGCCATTTCAAGTAAATTCAGAGTTTTTCTTGCTTCCGTTTCGTTCCCAATTTTTATCCACATACTTAATATTTCCAGAAGAAGTTTTGTTGACGGAATTTTAGCTTCTACCACTCTTTTTGCGACATTTTGAGCTAAATCTTGTAGTCTTATTTCTGAAATATCTATATCATTTTCCGGCTCTTCATCTTCTTCTACTTCTTCTGCTCCGTACTTTTCTATTATTTCTTTTTCTCGTGTTATGAGTGTTCCTAATTCAATCATAAACTTTATGAAACTTTCGTAATCACACAGTGTTCCCCCTCCTAATGTTCTCCCATCTTGTGTAGTTATTGAAACAGATGGAGTTGCTCCAAAACCATATCTTATGAAAACATCTGGTCTTTCATCTACATCTACTTTTACGGGTATGTATCTTGATGTTAGCGTTTCTATTCCTTTTCTGCCGAAAACTCCTTTTTCCATAAATTTGCTTTCTTCTTCTCCAAATCTCCTTATGAATATGAGTTTATATCTTTGGTCTGCTTTTAGTTTCTCATCATTCCATTCTTCCCAATTTATCATAATTATTCAACTTTATTACTTTGATTTTGTAGCTTGAAAATTCCTGTTGTTTTTGTTTTGTGTGTTTATTTTAACAGCCTACTATTAAAATTGCATAGACTTTGTAATTTCAAATAAAAAGAGGGATTTTCTGGGATTGCCCATGCAAAATCTGGTATTTCAAAACAAATCAAAAAAATTTTAGAGATAAAACATATGATATAAGCCACTCAGACAAAAAAGTAAAATTAACTAACAAATGAGATACTTTATTCCGCAATAAGTAAAATTCAAAACAAAATTTTGGAATGAAGAAGAAAGTAAAACAACAAAGAGAAAAAAGAGAATATAAGCATAAAAGAGAATATAGGCATAAAAAAGAGCTGAAAAGATTTGACATAATACTGAAAGAGATTATCTCAAGAGCCGCAAGCAAAATTATATGGTTAGCAACGGGTAGAAAGGTAGAAGGCAAACTCAAAATGTTTCCAGCAGAAATAAGATTAGCTAAATCCTTCTACACGGATATTTTGTTTGAGATAGGAGGCGAGATGTTTCAGATTGAAATCCAAGCTCAGCAGGATAAAACCATGCCAGAAAGAATGTTCAAGTATTACTATGCGATAGTAGAAAAATACAAAAAAGAACCTACGCAAATTGTTTTATTCGTAGGAAGAGGTAAACCCCCACCGTCAGAGCTCAAAACTCCCAAACTAACTTTAAAATATGAAGTTCTGGATATGAAGAGGATAGATCCTGATGTTTTAATAAAAAGTGATAAGCCAGAGGAGGTCATCGTCGGAGTTTTAGCTGGCAAATACAGAGAAAAACCAGAGGCATTCAGTAAAGTTGTGAAAAGGATTTCGGAGATTGTCAAAAATGAAAAGGAAGTTATAAAATATATGAATGATATAAATTTTTTAGCAAGCTTATTTGATGTTAAGATAAAGGTAAATCCTATGCCAATTCAGATAGACATAAGAAAAGCACCTTTTTATAGGTGGGGAAGAGAGGAAGGTCTGAAAGAAGGAGAGCAGAGAGGAATTGTAAAGGGAAAGCGGGAGGGATTGAAAGAAGCAATTTTATTGGATGTTCAAATCAAGTTTGGTAGATCAAAGATAAAAGAGCTAAAAACTCTTTTGGAAAAAGTTGATAATTTAAATTATCTCAAAAAAATAAAGAGAAAAATAATAGAAGCAAAGAAGTGGGATGATTTTGTCAAAGTTTTCAGAAACCATAAGTGAAATAAATTTAAAGCGCATGCCAATTCAGATAGACATAAGGAAAGCACCTTTTTATAGGTGGGGAAGAGAGGAAGGATTAAAAGAGGGGGAACAGAGAGGTATTGTAAAAGGTCTTAAAGAAGGACTTATAAAGGGTCTAAAAAAAGCAATTCTGCTAGATATTCAGTTGAAGTTTGGTAGTTCAAAGGCAAAGCAAATAAAAAACCTTTTAGATAAGATAAATGATATAAAACGTTTGGAAAAGATAAAAAAAGAAGTAATAAGAGCAGAAAATTGGGAGGATTTTGCCAAATTTCTCAAAAACTCAAATTCAAAAAACAAAAACTCAAGGTGAAAATGCATGAATAATTATATAGATTTCCACTTTTTTTCTTCTTTTAAATTATTGATTGAGATACTAGATTGAGATACTAAATTTTTAACAACTGACCGTTAATTTAGAATTCTGAATTTTTAAATTTATATCTATGGAAGAAAAAGGTTTTGATTTCAAAGGTTATGTTCTTGCTTTTCTTGTTTTTCTCATATCCGGGGGGATTTCGTTTTTCGTTGGAATGAAAATAGGAAAAAACATAGCCAGAGAAGAGTTAAGAAAAGAGATAATGAGGGCAAGAGAATCAGGAATAGATGATATGATAAAAAGGGTTTTTGAAAGTGCTGAAAGAAAAGCTTCATCAGAAGTAGAGAAGAAGGAGATAAAACGAGAACAAGAGAAAGTTCAGGTTGGAGCAGGTGAGGGACAAGCAAAAATTACTGATATTTCCGAAGGTGTGAAAATTTCCGGTTCAGGGGAGGAAAAAATAGGGGACGGAGGTGAAAAGTTAAAACAAAAGGAAGAGAGAAATTTAGAACAGAAAGAAGAATATGCGGAATCAGAGAAAGGACGAGGTATGGGAGTTGAAAAAAGTGAAGAGGTTAGCGAGGGAGAAAAGAAAGAGGCAAAGAGCAAAGGTGAGATAAACAAAATTCCATCAAAATCTGAAAAAGCTCAATCTGATAAAACTACAAAATCTGAAAGAACTGTGAGAAAAGAGTTAGTATCTGCAAAAACAGGAAAGGTAGAGGAGCAAAAATTGAGTGTGAAAAATTGGTGGGAAAGTGGAGGGAGATGGACGGTTCAGGTTGCGTCTTTTAATTCCGATATCAAAGCTCAAAAACTCGCTGAAAGCTTAAAGAGAGAATATGGTTTCCCATCATATGTTTTGAAAGCAAAAGCTAATGGTAAAGATGTTTTTAGGGTTCGTGTTGGAAAGTTCAAAAGTAGAGATGATGCTGAAAAAGCTCTGAAAATTTTAAATCAGAAAGGATTTGAAGGAATTGTAACTTACTGATAAATAAATTTGTAGCTGAATGGAAAATGGTGAAGATTCCGAATACGATGTGATATCGGAAAATTCCAAATATTGTAAAAATTTAAAACTCTATGCTTGCGAGAAGGCCGGGTTTACAAGAAACTTTGAAAAAACTCGCAAGCCATTATCTGGATGGGAACATAAGGTATGGTTGCGGCGCTTAAAAGCAAAAGTGTAAATACAAAGAAGTAGCGAAAAGTCTGAACGGAGAAAATTTTATTTATGCTTTATTTTTAATCTTCCATGATAACAAAAAAACACAGAGAACTATGTTTACATAAGTAAAAACATCTCCAAAAATCGTGCAAATTGATTTTGTTATTCTCGGACCAACCTCGCCCAAAACATACCATGCATTATCATCAGCTTTGAAATTCCCAACAAGATCTATTATCCCAGCTACTCCTTTGTTCGTGCTCCTTACAATATAAATTCTGTTTTCCAAAGCTCTGAGTATTACTAAATTCCACATCTGCATTTCACCCCATCTACCTCCAAACCATACATCGTTTGAAATATTTACCAAAAAATCCTCTCCTTCTTTCACTGCTTCCCTCACCAAATCAGAAAATGCTATCTCCCAACATATCAGAACCGAAAAATTCAGTTTTCTATCAACACCAATTTCAAATATTTCTCTTTTTCCTCCCCAGGGCTCAAAAAATCCTCCAAAAAGCTTCTTTTTTAAAAAATCTCCTAAAAAATTCTCCAAAAGTTTTTCAATTCCACCCGGTATGTACTCACCAAAAGGAACGAGTATTTCTTTCCTCTGAACTCCCTTTATCTTCTTGCCTATGAAAAAAGCTGAGTTATAAAAATAAAAATTTCCTTTTCCTGAAAACTCAGGGGCTCCAAAAACCAAAAAAACTTTCTCTGATGTGATCTTTCTGATTTCAGATGACCAAAGATTAAAAAATGGAACAGGAAAAGAAAGTTCCGGCCATATCACAAGAACAAAATCATTATAATAATCAGATTTCCCCTTATCAGATTTTCCTTCTTCTTCTTTTTCCTTCCTCAATTCTTCCAGAGCGCTCCGAGTCAGCTCAATTTGTTTTTTCAGAACTAAATTTACATCCTTCCACTTTTCCTCCCTTGAAAAATCCGTCATCAATACCATAACCTTTACTTTATTTTGATCATCTTGCTGTTTTTTTATCAGGTCTTCAATCTGTTTTCCTCTCATGATTCCGAGTGCAAGAGTTGAAATTGAAACTGAAATTGCTACTAAAATGTAGATAGATTTTCTTTTCAATATTGAATCAAGTACTGCTGAGCCAATCAGAGCAGAGATAAAACTCAGCCCCCATACTCCTGTGAATTCTGATATTTGTACCAAGGGTGTATGTAGAAACTGAATACCCAAAGGTGCCCAAGGGAAAGGAATAATTTCCTTCAAAACCTCAATTCTCAGAAACTCAACTGATACCCACAGAGAAGGAACGAAAACCGAAAATGGAATTTTCCCCCAAAAGAGATTTGAAAGGAAACCGAAAGGCAAAAGTGAGATTGAGCTTAAAGCTACTGATAATGCAGCAAGGCAAATGAGGCCTACCCAAGTTGGAAATCCCCCTTGCTTTATTGCATTCAAAATCCAGATTATGTCAAAAAACCAGAAAACAAAACCTATCAGTAACCAAAATTTCAAGTTCTGCTTTCTGAAAAGAGAGAAGGTGAAAAATAAAGAAGGCAAAAATAGAACGCAAATTTGGGAGAGCAGAAGTAAAAATGATGATATAAAAGCGGAGAAAAGAAAGGTAAGAATTTGGATCATTATCTACTTTTTTCCTTTTATAGTTAATCTAAGGACTAACTGAACAAAAGAAAGTTTTGGTCCAGTTTTTAGCATAGCTGAACTTCCTTTCTTTAAATAGCTCTAATGCCTTTTCCTCGCTTTTATCTACCATAATATCAAAGTCAACAAACTTAGCGAGTTCTCTTTTCAGATCCTTCCAACCAAACTCTATCGGATTAAGATCGGGAGAATATGGTGGAAGATATATAAACTTGATATTCTCCTGCTCCGCCTTCTGAACCACTGATTTTGCCTTGTGTATCTGAGCATTATCCAAAAACACATATATATCTTGCGATGGATTCTCTTTTCTTATGAGTTCTCAAACCTTTATCATATCGGAAGCTTTTGCTTTGTCAGATACCATCACCACATCCTTACCACCTAATCCCATGAAACCAAATATAGTCTTACTAATTTTTGTTCCCTGCTTATATACCACAAGCTTTGTATTGATAACCCTGATTTTGTTAGGATTTAAGCACAAAGAACTCTCATCTATGAAACCTATTATAGGAGAACAGCTTTTTGTTTTATCCTTATTGCAGATATTTAAAACTTGCTTGATCTTTTTTTTAAAGTATCCTCTGCGTCATCAGGTCTTTTGATATTTTTGATGTAAGGCTTACCATACATATTTTACCTTGTTTTTCTTTCTGAGTATATACCAAACAGTCTTGTAAGAGTAGGTGACGCCTCTTGAATTTTTGATATAAACTGCAACATCCCTCAAAGTCATACCTTTATTTTCTATTTCATCTATTACCTTATCCCAGTCAGAGATTTTAGGTTTAGGTCCCCCTGTGAAATGAGGGA
>Ga0079997_114945_pt1 | contig 93136 bp, 92 predicted proteins | sample PerSpoCPS_CMetaG_FD_69200 | JGI IMG/M metagenome (GOLD analysis project Ga0079997, IMG submission 69200) | Archaeal communities from Yellowstone National Park, Wyoming, USA - Perpetual Spouter C (PS_C) MetaG (SPADES assembly) (version 2) | ecosystem: Environmental > Aquatic > Thermal springs >...
GTTGGGCAAACTCCACTTCTGGCTGACCTTCATCGGCGTCTACTTCATCTTCTTCCCGATGCACTACCTCGGCTTCCTCGGCGTCCCTCGCCGCTACTACGCCTTTGACCAATACGAGTTCCTCCCACAACCTCTCGTGAACAACATCAATGTCGTCATCAGCATCGCCGCCTTCCTCGTCGGGGCAGCGCAACTTTTGTTCGTCCTTAACTTCCTTTGGAGCGCTTTCAAGGGTCCGAAAGCCGACCGCAACCCGTGGAAAGCCAACACTTTAGAATGGCAAGCCCCATCTCCACCCCCGCACGGCAACTGGGGTGACGAACTGCCGACGGTTTATCGTTGGGCTTACGATTACAGCGTTCCTGATGCACCGACGGACTTCATCCCGCAAACTGTTCCTGCAGTCCCAGTAAAATCAGGTAGTGACGGAGGCGACGGAAGTGAGACAAAATAGTGCGGGAAGATTTGAAGTGACCGAATCCTTCTTTGACTGAGAGGTGAAATTCGTGATAACCGAGAGGGCTGAAACGATAACGCATCAACCTTTCAACAAGTGGCTGCACTGGTTGGCTATCTCTGTGGCGGCGATGTCCGTCATTTTGATTGCTGCGGGTGCGTTGGTGACAAGCACTAAATCAGGTGACGCCATTCCTGACTGGCCGACTTCTTACGGTGCTTTGATTCCGTCCTATCTGGCAGGTGGCGTTTTGTTTGAGTGGTCGCACAGGGTCATCGCTGGCTTCGCGGCGCTTTTGGTTTTTGCACTGGCATTGGCTTTAGTTTTCAGTTCGGCGCCGAGGTGGTTGAAGTGGATGGGCATCTTGGCTCTGTTGGCAATCGTCGCTCAAGCGGTCTTGGGTGGGCTTAGGGTTTTGGTCGTCTCACACGAGAGGGTTCAGGAGGTTGTCCTAACAGTCACAAAAGCAAATCATCCCGACACCCTTCGCATCCTTTTCGCTGTCGCCCACGCCACTTTGGCTCAAATCGTTTTGGCTTTAACTTTCGCTATTGCTCTGTTCACTAAACCAGCATTGGAAAAGGTGCGAAGTGCGGGGTGCGATGTGCAGGAAATTGGTGGGCAAAAAGGTGAGACGGTTCTCTTTCTGCTAAATCGCCTTCGCTACACCACCGTTGCGCTAATTGCCCTGATTTTCGTGCAACTCATCTTGGGCGCAATTATGAGGCACATGGAAGCGGGGTTGATCATCCCTGATTTTCCCACATCCTTCGGCAAGGTTGTCCCTCCCTTCGGGAATTTGCCTTTTGACCCGAACAACCCTACGAGGATGACCTACAGCGAGTTCGCTTTCAAGGTCGCCGTCAACTTCGCTCACAGGCTCAACGGATTTGTCATCGCTATCGTCATCTTCGTGCTTTTCGGAATTGTCAAGTCTCTTCCTTTCGCCCAGTTGAAGAGGTTGGGGAAATGGCTTGTCAGTTTGGTCGTCCTTCAGGTTACACTCGGGGGGCTAAGTGTCTGGACGGGTTTGGCTGTCCCTGTAACCATTGCCCATGTCGCCGTCGGCGCCACTCTTTTGGGTTTGAGTGTTTTGGCTTTCTGCCAAACTTTCACTCAGGAAAAAGTGAAAGCAACAGCATGAAGTTCGGTGACTGCCAAATGAGGGTGAGAAAGGATGAAGACGACAGTTTTGGTAACTCGCACCGAAGTTGAAGTCGGCAGGAAACTTAAGGCAACCAGTCTCGCTGTCGCCAAAATTTCCGATTACGCCCAATTGGTCAAGTTGAAACTTTCAGCCCTCGTGATCATCACCACTGCTTTCGGTTACTTGCTGGCGCTTCGCAATCACTGGACAGAAGTTAGCCTCCATTGGGCATTGACTTTGGTTGGTGCTTTCCTGATAGTGGGTGCAGCCAACGCTTTCAATCAAGTTTTGGAAAGAGACCTTGACGCTTTAATGGCGAGGACGATGAACAGACCTTTGCCTTCGGGAAGGATGGGAGTTGCGGAAGCGGTTTTCGCTGCAACATTGATGGCGACTTCGGGTTTGACTGTTTTGACGCTCACCACTAACTGGCTCACCGTGATTTTGGCGTTCATTGCCTTATCCCTTTACATCTTCGCCTACACGCCTTTGAAGCGAAAAACGGAATTTTGCACCCTTATCGGCGCAATAAGTGGCGCCATACCTCCATTGATGGGTTGGACAGCGGTTCGCAATGAACTGAGTCCAGAAGCCTTAGCCCTTTTTGCCCTTCAGTTCCTTTGGCAGTTCCCGCACTTTTGGGCAATCGCTTGGCTTTACCGTGAAGATTACCGAAAAGTTGGGTTCAAAGCCTTGCCCGTCCGAGGTGACCCTGAGTCTGTGACCCGACAGACCGTTTACTACACCGTCGCAACCATACTGGTCAGCGCCTACCCGATACTTGCAGGCAAAGTGAATTTGCTTTACGCTGTTGGCTGGTCAGTTTTGGGAATCTGGTTTCTCAAATCGGCGTTAAAATTTTGCCAGCAGCCCACCAAAAGGGCTTCAAAGAACTTGCTGATGGTCGCTGACATTTACTTGCCGTTGCTGCTAACCCTTTGGCTTTTGACCGCAGTGAAGTGAGAGGTGATATAATTTGATGGCAACCAAGCCTAAGGGCTCTGAGATAACAGGTGACATCCATAGGGGAGACGACTGGTCATGGGACGGTTGGAAAAGGGGCGGCGAAGGGCTACCGATACCTACTGCTCGTTTGGGATTGTGGGCGTTTCTGGCTGCAGTGACCATGCTGTTTGCGGGGTTGTCCAGCGCCTATTTGGTCAGGATGTCTTTGCCCGATTGGATTACCGTTCCCAAGCCAAAACTTATCTGGCTGAACACGGCGATTTTGCTTCTAAGCAGCGTCACCGTCCAATGGGCTTGGATGTCGGCGAAGAGAAGGAAACTCAGTTGGGTTCGCTACAGTTTGTCTTTGACGACCATGCTGGGGATAATGTTCGTGATAGGGCAAATTTTGGTTTGGCGGCAGTTGGTGGCTGCGGGAATTTACCTTCAAACGAACCCAGCGAGCAGTTTCTTTTACTTGCTGACAGCCGTTCACGGATTGCACCTGATTGGCGGAATTTTCGCCCTTGTATGGGCGACGGTTAAGTCTTTTTTGAACCGCAACTTGCAACTCAGCGTTGAACTGTGCGCCGTCTATTGGCACTTTCTCGCTCTCGTTTGGCTTTGGCTTTTGGCTCTGATTTCGCTGCGATAAAAGTCCTTGACATTTGATGCTGAAAGAGGTGAGTCAAAGGATGAAACCGGAGACGCAAACTGCGCCGTTGGAAGAGGTTCTCAAGTCCGACTGGGGCGGTGGCAAATCGCCTTTTGCCGTTAGTTGGGGGAAGTTGATGATGTGGATTTTCATCCTCTCTGACGCCTTCACTTTCGGCGGGCTTTTAGTCGGATATGGTTCTCTGAGAATTAGCAGCGAACAGTGGCCTGACCCGTCACAAGTTTTCGCCCTCCACCTTTTCGGCAGAGACATGCCGCTGCTGCTGATAGCCATCATGACTTTCATCCTTGTCAGCAGCAGCGGTTGGATGGCGCTGGCAGTTCACGCTGCCTATGAGCGTGACCGGAAAAGGACGGTAACTTACTTGCTGCTGACTTGCCTGTTTGGACTGTTGTTCCTTTCCTGTCAGGCATACGAGTGGAGCAAACTCATCATGGAAGGTTTGAGACCTTGGCATGCGCCTGAACATCCGCCTTTCTACGGCGTCCGAGGTTTCGGCGCTTCCTTCTTCACCCTGACAGGCTTTCACGGCTTACATGTCCTGAGCGGTGTCATTTACCTGCTCGTTATCGCCTTAAGGGTTGCAAAGGGCGTTTATGACCGAAGGGGTTCTTACGAAGCCGTTGAGATTGCGGGGCTTTATTGGCACTTCGTTGACTTGGTCTGGGTTTTCATCTTCACCTTCTTCTACCTGTTCTGACCGCTGGCTGAAGCCAGTGGCATGGAATATGGTCGTGTGCCAGCGGGTTTAGTGGACAACGGCAAAACTACTCGGAGGTGAAAAGCGTTGGCTCAAGTTGAACGCAAGCATCCGCCCGCAAAAGTTTACTTGACAGTTTGGTTTTGGCTTTTCGTCCTGAGTTTCACCGCTTACTTCATTGACCTGATGCATTTGCCCTTCCTGCTAAGCGCTGTCTTGTTCACTTGTGTGGCTTTGATGAAGGCGGGTCTGATCGCTGCTTACTTTATGCACCTTCGGTTTGAAAAACTCAACCTCATTTACGCCGTCCTTGCGCCTTTGATTTTGCTTGTGGCTTTGGTGGCTGGTGTGCTGCCAGATGCTTTGAGTTTCTTCCTTCACCAGCCCAAATGAGGTGATGGTTCATGCATTGGCTGATTTCGCTGGTAGCGCTTTTGCTGCCAAAACTTGCTTTGGCACAATGCGCCATGTGCAAGGCGAATGTCATAGCGTCGGGAGATAACAACCTTGCTGCAGGCTTAAGGGCTGGTATATTGCTTTTGATGTCCATGCCTTACCTCATCGTCGGCACCGTCGCCTTAGCCATTTATCTCGCACACCGCCGTTCCTTGAGGTTGCGGATGGAAAACTGAGACACAAGCCAACTTTTCTCAGGGCGAACATGCAAAGCCGTGCCGAATTTTGCCGATAATCAGTTCCGTTTTTCGTGAAGGTGGGGCATAATTGTGGTGGCGAAAAATCAAGTTGCGAGGAGGTGCGTCGTGATGGTGACGGATGAGCAAAAGCGGTTCTTTCAGGAGCAAGGTTACTTGCGGCTGGAGCAAGTTTTCACAGCCGACGAGATAGAGGAACTTCGTTCGGACTTGGACTACATCATGCACACTTTCGCCGATTGGAACGCTGCATGGCGTGGTGAATGGAGGAAGGATTATGTGGACGACCCAAGTTTGGTTGAGCGGGTGAAATTGGTCGCCATCCACGAGTTGCAACACTACTCGGCAGCTTGGGCGAGGGCAATCCTCAAGCCAGAATTGGTCAACGCTATAGCCGAGTTGCTGGAAACCGATGTTTTGGAGTTTCACCATTGCACCTTGCACGCCAAACCACCGGGTGAAGGTGCTCCCTTCCCGTTGCACCAAGATGACCCTTTCTACCCACACGAAGACGGATTGCTTTATGTTGACGCTTTGTTGCATCTGGACGATGCTGACGAGGAAACCGGTTGCATTCACTTTTTGCCGGGAAGCCACAAACTCGGTCGGCTGGAGCACATAATGGGTCCAGACACTGCACCTCACCTTCCAACGGACAAATTCCGCTTTGAGGACACAGTTGGAGTTCCAGCGAAGGCGGGAGATGTCGTCTTGTTCTACCTTTGGACGGTTCATGGGTCGGCGGTCAACAAAAGCAACCGATGGCGACGGATTGTTCGCATAGGTTACCGCCATCCTGCCAATCGCCAACTTGGCGGACAGGCAATGGGGCGACCGGGTATCATAGTCAAAGGCGTGCGCCCGAAAGTTGAAGGCATAACCGTTGATGTCTATGGCAACTGGCAAGCCCGTGAGTTAGCGAGGACTTGAAAAGTTTCCTCGGTTGTCGCCATGAAAAGGCTGATAGCCTTGATGTTGGCTTTGCACTTATTGGGGCAGTGGGGTTTGCATCGGGTCGGAGTTACTGGGAAGGCGAAAACCGATGCCCATGCCCTTTACTGTTTCTGCCAAAACTGCCCAGGTGAACCTTATTGCTGCTGCGGCAAAGCACAAACGCCGCAGGAAGGTTTGAGGTTGTCAGCCCTTTGCGACCAGCCCATGACGATGCTTTTGACGGCTCAGCATGAGCGCCCGATGCTGGTGGCTTCCCTCGCAATTTTCTTCTCGCCTTCACTTTTCGCCTTCCCGCTACTGACGCCACAAAACGCTTTGCCTTCCGCTTGTCCTTCCCCACTTGAGAAACCGCCACGCCTCCTTTGAGTCGCCTCTCACATCCTTGCCGTTAACCCTCAAACAAATTCGGCTCAAAGGAGGCGATAAGGATGAAGCGTTCGGGCTTCACGCTGATTGAACTTTTGGTCGTCATAGCCATTGTCGCCATTCTGGCGGCAATCCTGTTTCCCGTGTTCAGCGCAGCACGGGAGAAAGCGAGGGCAACCGCGTGCTTGTCCAACACGAGGCAACTGGCAATGGCAGTGGCGATGTATGTGCAAGATTGGGACGAATTCTTCCCGACGGTGAGGATGCATGGACATGGAGGTCACCCAGGTGGAAGCGAGGAGAGTTGGATTGACTTGATTCAGCCTTACTCTCGCAACCGTTTGCTGAACCGTTGCCCGTCGGACACAAGCCCTGCTTGGAACGACCATCACGACCCTCGTTTGACCTCTTACGGCATGAACGCTTATTTTGACCCTTACCATCCGCCCTACGGCAACCCTATGAACCCACGACCTTTCTCGTTGGCTGCTGTCGCTTCACCTTCAAAGTGCATCTTCTCTGCGGAACTGGCAGAATTCAACAGCAAGACAGGGATGGCGATCAAGGGTGACCACTTCATGCCGATGTATTGGGGGACGCCACCTCGCGTTAACGACCCAATGATGAACATGATGATGTGGGACGCTACCAAAGGCGAACCCACGACTTTGGCGATTAGGCGACACCAAGGCGGTTCAAACTACGCCTTCGTTGACGGGCATGCCAAGTGGCACCGATTTGAACAAACTTGGCAACAAATCCCTGGCAACCCGCCAACGGTTGACTGGTATGACCCGTTGAGACCGTAACAGAATTTTGAGGGCGGGGGCAAAATCAATTTGCCTCCGCCCAAAACCGAAATCCAACCGGAGGTGCGAGACCGATGCAATACTGGCGTCAGTTGATTTTGTCGCTTGGCGGTTTGGTGGCTATCATTGCCGCCACGGCAGCATTCGCTCACTTTTTGAAGCGGAGCGAAAGTGGGTTGCCTGTTTATTGGAGCGTTCCCAATTTCAGCCTCATCGCTCATGACGGAAAACCCTTCGGGTTGAAGGACCTGAAGGGCAAAATTTGGGTGGCTGAATTTTTCTTCGCATCTTGTGCGGGCATCTGCCCCATCATGAACCAAAACATGACGGAAGTTCAAAAAGCCTTCGCCGATAACCCAGATGTCGTCATCGTCAGCATCACCGTTGACCCTAAAAACGATACGCCCGAAGTCCTGCGGGAGTATCGCCAAAACTTTAATGCGATGGACGGCAAATGGTTCTTCCTCACGGGCGACAAAAAAGCGATTTACCGACTGGCTCGGCACGGTTTTAAGGTGGCGGCAGAGGAAGTTCCGCCTCAAGAGGAAGGTGGTGCTACTGATTTCATCCACAGCGACCGCTTCATCCTCATTGACCGTCAAGGGCGAATCAGAGGTTACTACAACGGCACGGACAAGGAGCAGGTCAGGAAACTCATAGCCGACATCAAAAGGTTGCTGAGGGAGTGAGAAATCCACGAAGGAAGAAAGGGAGAGGCTCCTGCCGAGCCAAAACTTATCGGCAAGTCGTGAAGTCGGCAAATCGGTAGTCGGGAAACGGTAGCGAACGGCGAATAGTAGGGCAGTGCTCCCGCACTGCTGAAAATTTCGGCACATCAGAGATGTGCCCTCCAGTTTTTCAGCCTACTTCAGCGGGCTTCGTCTTCGTAGCCACCGATTTCAGTAGGTGGACAAAATTAAGGGCAAGGGGAGTTCGGGAGAATGTTGACGATACATGACCTTCCAACGGTCAACGCGATTTTAAACGCGACGAGTGCGGTTTTGTTGGTTTGCGGTTATGCTTTCATCCGACGAGGAAAGATTGACGCCCATAGGATTTGCATGTTGGGTGCTTTTGCCTCTTCAGTTCTGTTCCTTGCCAGTTACAGCATCTACCATGCTCATGCAGGGTCAACGAAATTTGTGGGCACGGGTTGGGTTCGCCCACTTTACTTCGCCATCTTGATTTCCCACTCGGTTCTGGCTGCCCTAATCGTCCCTATGGCGATTGTCACACTTTTCAGGGCACTGAGGAAAGACTTCCAACGCCACCGCGCTATCGCCCGATGGACGCTGCCAATTTGGCTTTATGTTTCTGCGACGGGCGTTCTGATTTACTTGATGCTTTACCACCTGTTCCCGTCGCGCTGAATAGGCAGTTTTGATAGCGGTCAAAGAGTGGTGTTTACAAAGCCCAGCGATGACCTATAATTTGTGCGGTCAAAAGGACAAGCGACTCTTGAAATCCAAAACCTTCAGCAAGGGGTGATTGGTTGATGTTGAAGTTGATGAGACTGATTGCTGCTGTGTTGATTGGGATTTCAGTTGCAACCCTCGTTTTCAACGAGGTCAAAGTTTCGGTGGCTCAAACTGCCAAGTCTGACAAAATCAAGTGTCCCCGCTGCGGTTTCATGAACCCTGCCAAAAACCCTGACGGGACACCGAACACAGATTGCGACAAGTGTGGCTACTCAATCGTTTCCTTCGCCGCTGACAAAGGACCGTCCAAAATTGACCCTAAAGTTCTTGCGACTTATGCACCGAAGGCAAAAGCCATCTACAACCTTTTCAGGAACAAGTGCAGCAAGTGCCACACCCTTGCCCGTCCCATCAACACTGACTTGTCGCCGACCAAGTGGGAAGAATATGTCAAGCGGATGATGAGCAAACCGGGAAGCGGAATAAAGCCCAGCGAGGCTAAGCAGATATGGCAGTTCTTGGTTTACGACACTGCCAAGAGAAGGACGAAGTTCTTCAACACACTCCCAGAGAAGGAGAAGCAAATCGCGCAAAAGGTCGTTGCTGCCCTTGAGGGGAACGCATCATCAAATTAGTTGCTTTCCTTGAAGGGAGGACCTGAACCAATGGCTCGGCTGGTTGCCGCCATGGAATTTGTCGCTGGCTTTCTTTTCGTGACATTGCTGGCTGTGATAGTTCCAGCCCGTGAAAATCGGGTTGAACAACCCTTGCCTTTCAACCACAAGAAGCATGTTGAAGCGGGATGGCAGTGCATAAACTGTCATCCTTTTGCTGACCACCAAAAGTTTGCCGGTCTGCCTCAAGCGCAAGAGTGTGTCGACTGCCACAAATCCGAAATGCCCAAGTATCCTGACAACAAAAAGATGCGGGAAATCACCGAATTGCTTGAGAAGGAATACATCGCAAAAGGTCGCGAGATACCTTGGGAAGTCGTTCACAAGGTCAAAGACTTCGTTTATTTCTCCCACCAGCGCCATGTCACTTTAGGCAAAATTGAGTGCACCGAGTGCCATGTAGGCGTTGACAAAATGACAGAACCCGTCACAAAGTCTCTCTTCCCTTTGCCCAAATATCCGCACAGTTTCGCCTACAACGAGTCGGTCAGGAAGATGCAATGGTGCTGGAACTGTCACCAAGAGAGGAAGGTCACAACCGATTGCAATGCTTGTCACCATTGATGAGGTGAAAGCGAAATGGGTGCAAGGGACTTCTTCAATGAGATAAAAGTCAACCGTCGTGGCTTCTTCAAATGGGGCGCAATTTCTGGGACGGCAGCGACTCTGCCTTTGTGGATACAAAAGTTGCTGCCTTCACCCATAGGTCAAAAGGAGACGAGACCAAAACTTTACGGTGAGGAGAGTTTCGTCCCTTCAGTTTGCGGTTGTTGTGATGCTGGCTGCGGCGTTCTGGTTCGTGTGATAGAGGGGCAGGCTGTCGGGATAAAAGGTAACCCTCACCATCCCGTCAATCAAGGCGCCCTTTGCCCCAAAGGTTTCACACTGGTTCAGGAACTCTATCACCCAGACAGAGTGAAAACGCCGCTCAAAAGGAAAGGTGAGAGGGGTAGCGGTGAATGGAAGGCAATCTCTTGGGATGAGGCGTTGAAGGAAATTGCGGACAAACTGAAGGAACTGCGTTCTCAAGGCGAACCACATTCACTTCTCATCTTAACGGGTTCAGCCAGCAAGTTTGAGAAGTTGATGGTCAAGCGGTTCGCATCCGCTTTCGGGACGCCCAATGTGGTTGATTTCGGGTTGAGTTTTGGCATGGGCATGGTTGACGCTGCCCGCGCCATGATGGGAGTTGATTTCACCTTTGACTTAGAAGACGCTGCCTTTGTCATTTCCTTCGGTTTTGATTGGCTTCAATACTTCCCATCGCCCGTTGAGGCTACGAGAGCCTACAGCGTTTTGAGGAGGGGCAAACTTGACAGGAGAATCAGAATTGTCCATATTGAACCGCACATGTCCGTTACGGGCATTAAAGCTGACGAGTGGATACCCGTTAAGCCTTACACTGAGGCAGCCCTCGCTCTCGGAATCGCACATGTCATCGTCGCTGAAGGTCTTTACGACAAAGAGTTCATCGCTAACCATACCTTCGGGTTTGAGGACTGGAAGGACTCAAACGGGAACATCCATCGCGGCTTCAAGTCTTTAGTCCTTGAAGACTACGAACCCGAGAGGGTCAGCAAGTTCACTGGCGTCAAGCAGGAGACCATCAAGAGGTTGGCTCACGAGTTTGCGGAGAAGAAGCCAGCATTGGCTTTGGCTGATAGGACCCGTTTTTACGACCAGATGGCTGTTATGGCTCTCAACGCCTTGGTGGGAAGCATTGGAGTTCGCGGTGGCATCTTGCTCTTTGATGACTTCTCGCCTTTCTCCCTTCTGCCTTTCACTCAGGACGAAATTGCCCGAAAGGGGCTTTCAATGCACAGGGTTGACAAGAGAGACGGGAAGCAATTCCCTCTCGCTGACTCGGTAGCCGAGGAAATCCCTGATGCGATTTTGCGAAACTCAACTTATCGGGTCAAAGCGATAATCCTTCACCGAGCCAATCCAGTTTTCATTAGCCCAGAGTTGGGTCGTTGGGTTGAAGCCATCAAGTCCGTCCCGCTTGTCGTCAGCATGACGAGTTTCATGGACGAAACCAGCATGTTCGCTGACATAATCCTACCGCTCTCGGTCACCCTTGAAAGTTGGCAAGCGACATCCACAAGGACGCTTAAAGGCATTCCAGTCGTGAGCGCCAGCAGACCAGTGGTTAAGCCTCTCTACGACACCCTCAGCGCCGGCGATGTTTTCATCAAACTGGCGAAGGCTATAGGCGGTCCTGTAGCGGACGCTTTCCCATGGCAAGATGTTTCGGAGGCTATGAAAGAAAGCCTAAAAAGTCTGTTCGCTTCAGGGCGGGGTGAACCTTTGAGCCAACCACCTGAGGAAGAGGAAGAGAGTTGGATTGAAGAGGAGACCAAGCCGACATTGGACAAGTGGTTCAAAGGTGTTACCGCCACCGGCGGATGGACTGACAGGAAAGTAGCCGAGGAAGTTCCGCCATTGAAGTTCAAGACTCCTTCGGGCAAATTTGAGTTCTACTCCCTCACCCTTCGCCAGCGACTTGGTGAAGATGCTCCAGACATCGCTTGTTTGCCCCATGTTGAAGACCCAGAGTTTCTCGGGGAGTTGGGCAAGGAAGTCAGGTTATCTGTGGCACCTCCCAGCGAAGGGGAAGGCAAACCCCTTCACCTTTACCTTTTCGTGCCCCTCGTGTTTAAAGGTGGTGAAGGTGCTCACTTGCCTTATCTTCAGGGCATAGCGGGCTCTTACCTAAGCGAACACAGGTGGCAGACATGGGTTGAGATTAACCCAGAAACGGCTGACGAGTTAGGGCTCAAAGATGACGAGTTCGTCTGGATTGTTTCGCCCATAGGGCGTGTCAGGGCGAGAGTGAAGCGTTATGTCGGTGTCCCGAAAGAAGTCATCGCCATGCCTTTGGGCTTAGGGCACACAGCCTACGGTCGTTGGGCTCAAGGGGTCGGCTCAAACCCTTCGGAAATAGTGCCGAAGACTTTGGACAAAATCACCGGGCAACCCTTGTGGCAACTGACCCTCGTCCGTGTGGCTAAAAAAGGAGGAGAAGTCTGATGGAAGGCAAGGGCAAATTTGACATACTGAGGCGAAAGTTAGTCGCTCTGCTCGGCGTATTGACTGCTGCCGTTGGCACTTTTGTCTTGAGGAAAAAGTTAGCGGCTCAGGAAAGTGAAGAGAAGCGCCAACCAACCGAACAAACTCAGGAGAACCAAAACGGTCGCTCCCACAGATGGGGGATGGTTATTGATTTGGACAAGTGCACTGGCTGTGGTGCTTGTGTTGTAGCGTGCTCTGTGGAAAACAACATGATGCTCGGCGATGCCAAATTGGCTGAACAGGGAAGGGTCATCCGATGGATGTATCTCTTGCCGATGACCGAAGGCGAATATCCGAACATCAAATCTCGGCTTCTCCCTATGCTTTGTCAACATTGTGACCGACCGCCTTGCGTTTTCGTTTGTCCGGTAAGCGCCACCTACAAAGACTCCGAAGGGCTGATCGCTCAGGTTTACCCGCGATGCATAGGTTGTCGCTACTGCGTCAACAACTGCCCTTACACCATCAAGTATTTCAACTGGGGCGATCCCGAATTCCCGCAACCCATCCCCAAGGGTTTCAATCCCGATGTAGCCGTTCGCTACAAAGGCATCGTTGAGAAATGCACTTTCTGCCACCACAGGCTTCAAATCGCAAGAGAGAAGGCGAAGGCGGAAGGGCGAGAGTTTCGTCCCGAAGATTATGTTCCTGCTTGCGTTGAAGCGTGCCCAGCGAAAGCCATCTACTTTGGCGATTTGAACGACCCTGAAAGCGAGGTAAGCCGTCTGGCTCACAGCCGACGGGCTTTCAAATTGCTTGAAGAGTTGGGAACTCATCCCAAAGTCACTTACTTGTCGGAGGGATGAAAAGTGCAAAAGCATTCAGTGACTAATGCGGAATTTAGGTTGCCTGAGGAAGAGGAACTTGAAAGGGATGTGTTGAGACCGCTGGAACAGCCTGCCAGCATGAAGTTCTGGCTTCTTTGTGGTCTCTTGGCTTCAATTTTCCTGTTTGCCCTTATCGCTTGGACGAACCAGTTGATCAACGGCTTGAAGGTCACTGGCTTGAACGCTCCCGTTTTCTGGGGGGTTTACATCGTCAACTTTGTCTTCTTCATCGGCATTAGCCACGCAGGGACGCTCATCAGTTCCATCTTGCGGATAGCCAATGTCTCTTGGCGTCGACCTTTCACGAGGATGGCTGAAGCGGTAACGGTTTTCAGCCTTCCCTTCGGTGCTTTGTGTCCCATTGTTGACATGGGGCGTCCCGAAAGATTTTTGAATGTCATCAAGCACCCTCACTTGACTTCGCCCATCGTTTGGGATGTTGTTTGCATTTCCACTTACTTGATGACGAGTTGCATTTACTTCTACCTTTCGCTCGTTCCCGACATCGCCCTTTGCCGAGACCGGCTCAAAAATGTTTCGCCCTTCAAGAAATGGCTTTACCGAACCCTATCGCTGGGTTGGACTGGGACGGAGAGGCAATGGAAAATTCTGGACACACTCCTGACCATCATGAGCGTCATGCTTTTCGTCATCGTCATTTCCGTTCACACCAATGTCTCCTTCGTCTTCTCGGTCACCTACAAGCCCGGATGGCACACGACCATATTGCCACCTTTCTTCGTCTTGGGCGCAATTTTCAGCGGGGTTGCCACAGTCATCGTCGTCATGATTGCCATCAGGAAATACTACGGGCTGGACAAATGGGTCAGCGATTATCACCTTGACCGAATTGCTGCCTTCCTTTTGGCTCTGACTTGCTTCTGGTTCTACGCTATGTTCGTTGAGCACATACTCACCATCTATGTGGGCGAAACTTCCGAAATGAGGGTAATCCTTGCCCGCTTCTTCGGTCGTTTTTCTTTGATGTTCTGGATTATGTTTTCCCTCTGTTTCATCGTGCCTCTAATTGTCCTTGCCGTGCCCAAGTGGCGGACGATTCCCAACCTTGTGATCGTGTCAATCTTGATCAACATCGGCATGTGGCTTGAACGGTATGTCATCATCGTTCCAAGCGGCATAAACACGCTGCTGCCTTGGGGGACAGCCAAATACATCCCCTCTTGGGTTGAAATTGCCATCACAGCAGGTTGGGTTTCTGGCTTCATCCTCCTGCTCATGCTCTTTACCCGTTTCTTCCCCTCAATCACGGTTTGGGAAGTCAGAGAAGGGTTGCACGAAGCCGCTCAAAAAGCACAACCAGTTTTAGTCGGTTCACCGGCGAAGGAAAACGCTTGAAAGGCTTAAGGTCTGCGTCCTATTCCGGTAGCGTGCCTTCTACGGGCAGAAGTTTTTAAAGAGCCATCAGAGACACAACCTAACGCTGCCGAAAAATTTTTCACTCCGACCTGCCGAACTACCGACTTCACGATTTGCCGATAAGTTTGGGCTCGGCAGGAACCTCGCCCCTCCACGATTTCACCGATGATGGGCGATGACAAGAGTGCAATCCTGATGCCCTTGAAAGTTTTGCGAGGCTATGTCACTCTTTTAAGCGATGTGAGGCGAAGTTGGAGGTGATAGATGTGTTCCGGCAGGAAGTGCCCTTGTTGCTTTTGGAAGCAGTTCTGTTCCCGGGTGCAAAAATTCCAGTGACGATTTTTGAAGAGCACGAGAGGAAACTGTTGGAAGAATGCCTGAGTGGCGACCGAAGATTGGGAGTGGCACTGCAGAAGCGCTCGCAAAAGACCGCCAAGACCTTCGATTGCTTTGAGGTTGGGACATTGGCTCAAATCGTCCACGCAGAAATAACTCCCGAAAACCAAATCGTTGTCATCCTTCGGGGCATGCAAAGGTTCAGGCTCGTTGAGTTCGTTCAGTATGAACCCTACTTGGTCGGGCGCGTTGAACTCCTGCCGAGTCGCTTCTCTTTCATCTCGCCACAACTGACTCATCTGGCGAACCGAATTTCTGCCTTGCTTTATCGATACATTGAACTTCGCGAGATAGCAGACAAGTTGGCGCTCGCCGATATGATGCTCCCAACCGATTTGATGTCGCTTTGTTACCGGGTAGGTTCGCTGCTTGACATCCCGTTGCACGAGAAACAAGAACTCCTCGAAGTTGACGACATAAACGAACTGCTCCTGAGGGAGTTGGAAATTCTCAACCGCGAGATAAAGCGGTTGCAGCAGTCGGCATTCTGGCACCAATTTGTCCGCGAAAAGGCTCGCCGGAGAGCCTTGCCCATTGAACGGGCAATTTGGAACTGAAATCGGAGGGTAGGAAGCCGTGAAGGCTTTGCGAATCTATGTTGACGGCTCATCTTTGGGCAATCCCGGTCCTGCAGGGATCGGCATCGTTGTCTGTGACGAGCAGGAAAACATCTTGACGACACACCAACTTTCGCTACCGAACGCCACCAACAACGAGGCGGAATATCATGCCGTTATCGAAGCCTTGAAACTGGCAAAAAATCTTGGGGCTGATGAGGTTGTCATCTTGAGCGACAGCGAACTCATAGTTCAGCAACTTAACGGGAACTATCGGGTTAAATCGCCAAACCTGTTCAGGCTTCACGAGGAAGCGATGAATCTCGCGAGGAACTTCAAACGCTTCAGTGCGGTCTATGTCCCACGAGAGAAAAACAAGGTGGCAAACCAGTTGGCTCAGAAGGCTTCACTAGCTTCAAGTCTGAAAACTCAACCGCACCAACGGCGGAAGGTGAAAATTTCGCCCTCCATCCTTTCTGCCGATTTCCGAAGGCTTGGTGAGGTTGTCCGAGAACTTGAGGCAGGTGGTGCTGACTGGATTCACTTTGACATCATTGACGGTCGCTTCGCTCCCAACATCACTTTCGGTTTCCCAGTCATAGAAGCGCTGCGACCTGAAACTTCCCTTCCCTTTGATGTGCACCTGATGATCGTTGAACCCGAGAGGTATGTTGAGAGGTTTGTCCGTGCCGGCGCAAACATTTTGACTGTCCACCCAGAAGCCACCTACCAACTGCACCGAACCATCAGCATGATCAAGGAAGCAGGTGCTATGGCTGGGGTCGTCCTGAACCCAGCGACGCCACCAGAGTTTGTCAAGCCAATCCTGCATTTGCTGGATTTGGTCTTGGTCATGAGCGTTGACCCAGGTTTCTCAGGGCAAAAGTTCCTTCCCTTCGTTTTGGACAAGGTCAGAACGATAAGGGCATGGATTGACGAAATGGGGCTTGAAACTGAGTTGGAGATTGACGGCGGGGTGACAGAGGCGAACGCCGCCGAATGCGTCGCCGCCGGTGTGACGGTTATCGTGAGCGCAACGGGGGTTTTCCACAGCGGTAAAAGCATAGCCGAAGCTATCGCCGATTTGCGCCGGGCAGCGGAGAAGGGACTGGAGGAAAAGCAATCGTGAGGTCTGAAAAAGCGGTAAACTTATGGCGGAAAGCGTGTCAAGCATTGAGCGTTGCTGAGTTGGCTTACAAGAGCGGCTTTTACGACGAAGCCGTTTGCAGAAGTTACTTTGCCGTATTGAAGGCAGCATTGGCGTTGTTGGCGTCGTTGGGATTGCAACCTAAAAACACTGTTCGCATCGGCTATTGGGTTCAATCAAATTTTGCCAACGAATGCATCCACAGAAGGAAACTGATGCCGAGGGAAAGCGCTAAGGTTTTGTCAGACTTGAGGGATTTAAGGTCAAGGGCTGAATACACTGAGGAGATGATGAATGAGTGGCTCGCTCGCCAATCCCTTAAACTTGCGAGGGAATTTTTGGCTGCTGTTGAAAGGAGGTTAAAGCCGTGAGATTGGGCAAGCGTTACAAGCAACTCATTGACCAATGGGTCAGCGAAATCCTGCAGAAGTATCCGCAGGTCAAGTTTGAAGGCGTTGAACGCGACCCAGAAGGGGGGGTTGCCATCAAACTGCGAGGTCCCGAGGATTTGCTGATGCTTATCATCCATGAGTATGCCGAGAAGAAAATTGAGGCGGCGCGGAAGTATCGTTGCGACATTCTGTTCGCACCTATTTTTGAGCCGCCCATAGACCCGAACTGGCCTGACTGGGAGATATGGACTTTGAAGGACGAGGAAGCAGCAGAGGTTCGTTGAAAAGTTCAAAGGGTGGCGATGGCATGGACTACTTGCTGTGGACATTGATCGCTTTTTCTTCAGGCTCTTTGATGTTCTCACACTGGATTGGCTTGGTCGTGCTTAAAAAGGACATCCGCACTGTTGGTAATGGCAACCCGGGTGCGTTTAATCTTTGGCGAGCGGGTGGAAAAGCGTGGAGCATTGTCGGGCTTCTGTTGGACTACATCAAAGGGCTTGCTCCAGTCATAGCAGCACAACGCATAGGTGGCATAGAAGGAGCAGGTCTGATACCTATAGCATTTGCTCCAGTAGTGGGGCACGCATTCTCACCTTGGTTATGTGGACGCGGTGGAAAAGCCATAGCCGTGACTTTCGGTGTTTGGACAGGAATTAGTCTCTGGGAAGGACCAATGGTGTTTGGAGCATTGCTTTCATTCTGGTATGCCGTCAGTGCCTGTGATGGTTGGACAGTCTTTTTGGCTTCGCTTTGCTTCGGAGGCTATTTGGTCTTTCGAGGCGTTCAAGATTGGCTTGTTTTGTGGCTTTTGGTTTCAACTATTTTGACAGTCAAGCACTTCAGTGAAATGCGCAAGGGTTGGCGATGGCGTCCTTGGGTCTGTCGCATTTTCAGAAGGAATTGTTCATGATTTAGGCGAGGCAGAGTCAGACTATAGGATGGATGAGATGGCAGACTTTTGGGAGAAAGCGGAAGAGGCTTTAAAGGTCGCTGAATGGGCTTATCAAAACGGCTATTACAATGAAGCTGTTAGCAGAAGTTACTTCGCTGCATTGAAGGCAGCGTTGGCACTGTTGGCATCGTTAAGTCTGAAGCCCAAAAACACTGTTCGCATCGGCTATTGGGTTCAAGCCAATTTTGCCAACGAATGCATCCACAGAAGGAAACTGATGCCAGCAGAAAGTGCCAGATGGTTAACTGAACTGCGAAACTTAAGGGTGCAGGCGGAATACACTGACGAGATGATGACTGAACGGAAAGCGAGGCAAGCCATCAAACTTGCGAGGGAATTTTTGGCTGCTGTTGAAAGGAGGCTAAAGCCATGAGATTGGGCAAGCGTTACAAGCAACTCATTGACCAATGGGTCAGCGAAATCCTGCAGAAGTATCCACAGGTTAGGTTTGAAGGCGTTGAGCCTGCACCTGAGGGAGGTGTCTCTATCAAACTTCGCGGTCCAGAAGATGTTCTGATGTTAGTGATGCACGAATACGCTGACAGGCAAGTTGAAGCGGCGCGGAAGTATCGTTGCGATATTTTGTTTGCACCTATTTCTGAGCCGCCCATAGACCCGAACTGGCCTGACTGGGATATATGGACTTTGAAGGACGAAGAAGAGGTAGAGGTTAGCGGCAGGGAATGAAGATGGCAGACTTTTGGGAGAAAGCGGAGGAGGCTTTGAAGGTCGCTGAATGGGCTTATCAAAACGGCTGTTACAATGAAGCCGTTAGCAGAAGTTACTTCGCTGCATTGAGATCAGCTTTGGCGTTGTTAGAGTCCATTGGGTTGAAACCTGAGAAGACAACAAGGATCGGGCATTGGGTTCAAGCAAACTTTGCGACAGAATGCGTTCACCGCCGCAAACTTGTGCCGAGGGAACTCGCTTCTATCCTGAGTGAATTGAGAAGCCTGAGGGCAAAAGCCGATTACGCCAGAGAATCGGTAACGGCGAAAGAAGCACGGCAAGCCCTTCGGTGGGCACAGGAGTTCTTAGATGCTGTCCAAAGGAGGCTGGTAAAATCATGAAATTGGGCAAACGCTATCGGCAACTAATTGATGAGTGGGTCGGTGAAATCACTCGCAAGTATCCGCAGGTCAAGTTTGAAGGTGTTGGTCGACTGCCCGAGGACGGTGCTATCGCTATTCGCTTGTGTGGTCCGTCAGATGTTTTGCTTGAGGTGCTTCACGAATTTGCTCCCCGAACAGTGGACGCACTTATCAAATACCGTTGCGACATCGCCTTTTGGCTAAATTCTGAGCCGACTGATGGTGGCAAGGAAAAGAAAAATGCCCGCAAAGGAGGTCAGAAAAATGGCGGTAGTGATTGAGTTGCCGATTTTGCCCGTGACGAGCGTTGGGAGTTTCCCAAAGCCCGCTTACCTTCAACAAGCCCGCATCCAGTTTAGGCGGGGAGAAATCGGTTACGAAAAGTTGCACGAGTTGGAACTTCAAGCGACCCGTGAGGTCATAGCGATGCAAGAAGAAGTGGGTGCTGATTTGTTGGTGCACGGGGAGATGGAGAGGGGCGACATGGTGGAGTTCTTTGCTGACCAACTTGAAGGCTTCGGTCGCAAGGGTTTGGTTCGCAGTTACGGCAACCGATACTACTTCAAACCTGTCATCACTGGCGAAATTCGCCGAACGAAACCTATGACCGTTGAGATGTGGCAGTTCGCTCAATCGCTGACGAAAAAGCCTGTCAAGGGAATGCTCACGGGCGCTTACACCATCTACGACTGGAGTTTTGACGAACACTACGACCCTTACGATAAAGACCGCAAAGGTCGCAGGGAGGCAATTTTGGCGTTGGCACATGCCATTAATGAGGAAGCCAAAGACCTTCGCAAAGCAGGCGCACTTTTCATCCAAATTGACGAACCCGCAGTTCCCACCCATCCCGAAGACATTGAAATTGCCCACGAGGCGATGGAAGTCATGACGAAGGGCTTGGACGCTTTCGTGATCACTCACATGTGCTATGGCGACTTGCGCCCCATTTACCAGCGCCTTATCCAATTTCCAGTCCACCAATTTGACTGGGAGTTTACCAACAACGCCGACAAACTTTACCCGCTTATTGAGCAATTCAGTTACCCACCTGACAAGTTCATAGGCTTAGGTGTCGTGGATGTGCATAGCCGAAGGATTGAGAGCGTTGAAGAAGTGGAGCAGCGAATCCGACAAGCCTTGCGCTACTTTCGCCCGGACCAAATCTTCCCCGACCCGGACTGCGGCTTGAAGACGAGGACTTGGGAAGAAGCGAAAGCAAAGATGGCTGTCATTGTGGAGGCTGCGAAACGAGTTCGCAGCGAAATTGAGGCTCAGGGCGGTCCAACCAAACTCAGGTTCACTTTTGACGGCGGTGTGAAGGTTGAAGCGGTAAGAGGCTAAATTTTCTGGCGAGGTGTTTCTACGATGACGCCCATGACGGGCACGACAATTGTAGCAGTTAGGCGCAACGGTCAAGTGGCGATGGCGGGTGATGGGCAAGTAACCCTTGGGGAGACAATCGTCAAGCATTCAGCCCGTAAAATTCGCCGCCTATACAACGGCAAAGTCCTTGCGGGTTTTGCAGGTTCAGTGGCAGATGCTTTGGCTCTCTTCCAACGCTTTGAGGAGAAACTGGAAGAGTTCAGGGGCGATTTAAAGCGGGCAGCCGTTGAGTTGGCTCGGGATTGGCGGACCGACAGGATACTGAGACGGCTTGAAGCGCTGATGATTGTGGCAGACCTTGACAACCTCTTGCTCCTCACAGGGGCAGGGGAAGTGATTGAACCCGATGAGGACGAAAGGGGAGGGGTTCTCGCTATAGGTTCGGGCGGACCTTATGCAGCAGCCGCCGCAAAAGCATTGCTTAAGTTCACGGACTTAGATGCGCCAACTATCGCCAAAGAAGCGCTGAAGATTGCTGCTTCCCTCTGCGTTTACACTAACGAGCACATCATTTTGGAGACCCTACCGTAGTCCTCGTCAACCATGTCGCTTTATGCTGAAGGAGGGAATGTCGGTGGAAACTCAAACCAATCATCGGGCTCGGTTGGAGAAGGTCAGGGAGAAGTTGGCTGAGTTGAAATTGCAGGCTTTGATCATTTTCAGCAGGGCGAACATACGCTACCTGACAGGGTTTACGGGAAGTGCCGGGGTCTTGATTGTCGGTCGGGACGGTTGGGCGTGGTTGATCACTGATGGTCGCTACAAGTTGCAGTCAAAGGAGCAAACAAAAGGGACTGGGGTCAAAATAGCCATCACCAGATTGACGGGAAAAGTCATCGCCAACACCCTCAAACGAGTGGGCGTTAGGCATGTTGGGTTTGAAGGGCGAAATTGCTCCGTCGCCTTCTTTGAAAGTTTGCGGGATGAACTCAAAGGCACGAGGGTTAAGTTGGAAAGCGTGGCAGGGGTTGTTGAAGAGTTGAGGGCGGTTAAAGATGAGAACGAATTGAGTCTAATTCGCCAAGCGGCTCAACTTGCCGATGCTGCTTTTGAGCATGCGTTGAAGGTCTTGAGGGTCGGGATGACGGAAAAGGAATTGGCTTGGGAAATTGAAGCCTTCCTGCGAACTCACGGTGCTGATGCCATCGCTTTCCCACCAATCATTGTCTCCGGCGAACGGACTGCACTCCCTCACGGTCAACCTTCCGACAGGAAACTGCAAAAAGGCGATTTGGTCACGATGGATTTGGGGGCAACGGTCAGTGGCTATTGCTCTGACCTGACTCGGACAATTGTCATCGGGAAACCGAACAGCGAACAGCAAAGGCTTTATCGTGCCGTTTGGGAAGCGCAACAACGAGGGATTGAAGCATTGGTGGCAAAACAGAAGGGCAAAAAAGTTGACAGCATCGTTCGGGAGGTCCTTGACAAGCACGGCTTAAAGAAACTCCTCATGCACGGCACGGGTCACGGGGTCGGCTTGGAAATCCACGAGATGCCTTCGCTGGGGCAGCGCTCAAAGGATGTCCTTAAGCCCAACATGGTTGTGACTGTTGAGCCCGGCGTTTATGTCCCTAACTTCGGCGGTGTGCGAATTGAAGACATGGTTTTGGTCACCGACGGTGAACCCGAAATTCTGACCCATTCGCCGAACTCGGAAAAGATTTTGAGCGTTTAAGGGAAGTGAGCGGAAACCGTCAAGGAGAAAGGCGGTGTCGTGATGCCGAGGAAATTTCTTTGGTCGGCGATTGTGTTTCTTTTCCTTTCGGCAAACTTAGTGGCTCAACCCAAAAATTTGGAAGCGCTGAAGGGCAAGACTGTGCCTGACTTTCAATTCCGTGACATCAATGGCAAGGTTTACCGCTTCAGTCAGTTTCGGGGCAAAGTCCTTTTGCTCAACTTTTGGTCGCCCTACTGAAGCGGGTGCGGTGTGGAGGTTCCACACCTTGACAGTTGGTATCGCAAATACCGAAAAGACGGTCTCATCGTCATGGGCTTCTCAATGGTCTCGCCCAAAGAGCAAAGGGAGGCTGCAGTGAGGTTCAAATTAACCTACCCGCTGTTCCTATGGGAACAAGACAGGTTGCCGCCGTTGCTAAGAGTCATAAACGCTTACCCGACAACGCTGCTGATTGACCGCAACGGCAAAATCCGAGAGGTCGTGTTCGGCATCCTGTTCGGTGAGCAGAAGGAAGCCTTTGAGCGGAAACTCGTTTCTGTCCTCAAAGAGAAGCCAAAGGGCAACCAAAGAACCGCACCAGCGAAAAAGCGTGGCTGATTTTGAGTGTTGTCAAGCCTCTTTCCAACATTGGCTTCAAAATTCAAGACAGGCGAAAACGAAGCGATGTTCCCACCTTAGCCATCGTTCGCGGAAGTGCGGCAAGCGAAAAACTTTGAGCGGAGGTGAAGCCTTGATGCTTGAAACGAAGCCAAAGTGGATGACATACGCAGAGATGGCAGAAACTTTGACGCGACCTCAACTTCCGAGAAACATTCACAAAAGCACGGAAAGACTGGTCTTCTGCTATCAGTTTTACAAAGTCCGCAACGATTGGTGGCATCTTTCCGAAACCGAACGAGAAGAAGGCAAGCGCGAGTTTCTGGAACTTCTCAGCACATTTGACCAGTGGCTCATCATCCGAACCTACTCAACGCTGGGCTTGAAAGCGACCACAGATTTCCTGCTTTGGCTCATCGCAAGAGAGATGAAGGGCATTGAGTTGTTCACAGCTGCTCTCCAACACACTTTCGTCGGTCGCTACCTTGACAGACCTTACACCTACCTGACTTTGACCCGACCGTCAATTTACCTGAGGCATTCCTCAAGGCAACAGGAAACGAGGGTTCAGCAAAGCGAAAGCCAACAGGAACAAGAGTTCACTGGAGAAGCGCCCTACTTCTTCATCTACCCGTTCACCAAAACCCACGAATGGTATCAGTTGCCATACGAGCAGCGCCGCGAGATGATGCTTGAACATTTCCGCATTGGCAATCAATTTCCGACCGTTCGCACCTACACCAGTTACAGCATCGGCTTGGACGACTATGAGTTTGTCGTTGCCTTTGAGGCTGATGACCCTAACGAATTTCAGGAATGCGTGATGCGGCTTAGGGAGGCAAAGGCACGACCTTACACCCTCGTTGACACACCCCTTTGGACTTGCTTGCGGCGAAGTCCTGAAGAATTGGTTAAACTGGTTTTGTGACTTTTCGTGACTTACTGGTTGCGCTGATAAGTGAGTCAGGAAAACTCAAAGGCGAGGCGCAAAAATTATGAGGCGCTACGATGCCGAAGTGATTGTCGTCGGGGCGGGACCTGCAGGGGCAACTGCTGCCAGATTGTTGGCAGCGTGGGGGATTAGCGTGTTGCTGTTGGAAAGATGCCGCTTGCCGCGATACAAGCCCTGCGGTGGCGCAATCACGAAGCGGACAATCCAGTTCCTCGCTCCTCTTGACATTTCACCCGTGATTGAAACTTGGGTCCGAAAACTTGTCGTCCAATCACCGAACGGCGAAAGTTTCACCACCAATTTACCCGAAGGTCTAATCGCAACCGTCATGCGTGACAAATTTGATACCTACTTGACCGATGTTGCCATCCTTGCGGGTGCAAAGTTGAAATCTGGCGAACTTGTTTTAAGGTGCGAGCAGAGAACGGACGGAGTTGAAGTCACGACTACCAGCGGGACTTATCGTTGCCTCGCGTTGATTGGCGCTGACGGTGCAAACAGCATAGTTGCGGAGCAAATGGGGTTAAAACCGAAACGGAGGGCTGTCTCAATAGTTGCGGAACTTTCGCCCGAAGCGAAGGAGCGATGGGATGACAGCATTCACCTTCACTTTCCCTTCAGCCTCAATGGCTATGCTTGGTGCTTCCCTAAGGGCAATCATTTGTCGGCGGGAATTTACACTCGTTTGCCGCAAATTCCTGACTGGCGCGGGTGGCTTCACCGCTATCTCGCAAATTTGGAACTCCACGACTGCTTGGACAGGCGAAAAATCCGCGGGCACACAATTCCTATCGCTGACAAACATTCCGTTTTCCACAAAGGCAGAGTCATTGTCGTTGGCGATGCCGCAGGTGTTGCCGATCCATTTACCGGCGAAGGGATTTCGTGGGCGATTTACACAGCCAAGTTGGCTGCAGCCTTCGTCAGGGCATTCTTGGAAGACGAGAAAGATGCTTTAAATGATTACACCCGCACCGTTCACAAGGAAGTTTTGAATGAGATGGCTGCAGCCCACTGGTTTGCCCGAATACTTTTTGCCTTGCCCCAATTCAGTTTCCAACACTTCCTGCGCCGAGAGCCTGTCCTGAACAATTTCGCCAAATTGCTCGGAGGCGAGGTGACTTACAGGGAACTTTGGGACAAGGCTTTGAGGAAAGGTCTGTCGTTCTTGATACGACATTAGGCGGCATGCAGCGCTGTCGCTTTGACCTGGTTTGATTGATGCAAAGGCGGTGATGCCAATGGAAAGTGAACTTTTGGCTGAAAATCAACGGTTGAGGCAAAGGGTGGAAGAATTGGAACGCCAACTTGAGGAGTGGAAGCGCAAATTTGTCATCCCCATGCTGCTGCAAAGGTTACTTTCCCCGACCCATCGCGATGCCGCCTTTGAGCAACTTTTGAGTTTCCGCGATGAGGTTGTGCCCATACTGCTCGGATTGTTGGAAAAGCCATTGAAAACCCTCAAGGAAACTGGTGCATTGATTGAGCGAGAGGCTTTGACGAGTGACCTCTACGAGGGTTTGAGGCTGCAAGTTATAGAAGGTCTCGTGAGGCTGAGATCGAAGGAGGCTTTGAAGCCATTGCTAAAACTGCTCAAATCGCCCAACAGTCGCTTGAAGTTGAAAGCTCTTTGGGCGTTGGGCAAACTGGGAAAATCGTCCAACGAAGTCATCTCCCAAATTGCTCAGGTTCTCAATGACCCCGATTTAAAGGTTCGTGAGGAAGCCTTCGCTTTGCTGGGAGATTTGGGCGACCCTGCCGCTATCCCGCTTATCATCCCGTTCCTTGGAAACTTGAGAGTTGAGGGCGGATTTAGAGCGGCAGAACACGCTGCAAAGGCATTGGAAAGTTTGGGCGCAAACGAGATTGTCAAGGCATTTCGGCGCACCATTCATGAAGGCGACTTAAATGCGTTGGAAACCTTGAGACCTTACCGTAAACCCGTAATTGAGGCGCTAATTCGTGCGTTGGACAGTTACCTTACAGAGCACATTGAGAACGCTGCAAGGGCGCTTAAAGCGTTGAATGCTGTTGAAGCGTTGCCAAAGTTAAGGGCAAAGTTGAGGTGGGCGTTTTTCACCCTGAGTGACAAAGCAAGGCGAGCGTGCGAAGATGCATTCAAACACTTGGAGAACATCTCCCGCTTACCCGCACCAGTTTTCCCAACGCAAATCCAAATTGAGGGCTTACCCAGACCTGCCACCCCAACCACCATCGGCACCGAAAACTTATCAAGCCCCGCAAAAGCGCCGAAAGAAAACCAGTGAGTTTGAAAGCAAACTTGATTACAGCACGACGGTCAGCGAGAACGCCAATGGAAAGGTTCAAGGGGAAGCCTGCAGGCAGGGTTAAGGGGGAAAGAGCCATGAAGCGAAAAATCAAAGTTTGCATCCTTGCTTCAAACCCTTTCATTGAAGCCTACATAAAAAGCAAATTCTCTTATAACCATCTCGTAACCTTCTCCGAAAATCCTTCCCACGAAATAGACGCTTTCGTCTTTGAACAAGACATCCTGACACCGACAGAGAAAAAGATACTTCAAGCCATTGCTGAGTTGGGGACGATAGAAGCCGTTTCTGAAAGGCTGAACTACCATCGTGCCACAGTCAGGCGTTACCTTTGCCGAGTTTACAAGAAGTTGAAGGTCAAATCTTCGGCACAAGCGACTTACCTTGCCTTTAAACTCGGTTTGATTCGCTGAAGACCGTGCTTCAAAAGGTGCTAAAAAAAAAAAAGTTACTGTGGTAGCATTGCGTTTTGTGTTTCATGTGTTCAAAATGGTGGCTGGACAGAGAAAGGTTGGGAGGAAAAGATGATGGCGGCAAAGGATGTGAGAAAGCAGGAAATCATCCAAAGGGCCGTTAAGTTCGGGATTCTGATGTTTCAAGGAATGGTTGTTGGGGCAGTGGTAGGTCCGCTCATGGCGTATTGCTTCATCGTTGTTTTGTATTGCTTGGGGATGGTGAGTCATTTTGCCCTTAAGGAGTGGGAAGAAGCCTTCATGATTGGGTGGGGAATCGCCATTCCGGCAGGGGCACTAATTGGTGGGCTAAGGTTGGGCTATCGGGCATCTATGCTTATCGGGGCTTTAGTGGGCGTCTTGTTTTGCTACAGTTTCCTCCTCTTTGCCCTTTGGCAAGGAAAAGGCAAATTCCCCTCTGGATACGACTTTATGTGGATGTTGATGACAATGTTTGGAGGTGTTATGATCTCTTTGCCCATCAAGTGGCTCAGCGGCAAATGGGCAGGGCAAGGACATACCCAAACGGACAGCAAGGTCATTGAGTGGTTATCCGTTGGCACGATTTGCATCCTTTTGTTTGCTTGGTGGCTTGCTGGACATTTAATGTCAAAATCAACTGCCAAAGCACCTCAGGCTCGTCTCATCTCCGTTGAATGTGTCTCTAAGCCATCACCACAAGGTGTTCTCCTGTCCATCCGCGTGGAGGCGGAAGCAAAAGAACCGATAAAAAGTGTCTACTTAGTTGACCCAAAGCATGATGTTCATGAACTCAGATTGCTTCAAGTCATTGGACCATCTCGTTACTCTTTCGGCGGGGAATTGTTAATCAAGGAAGATAAGCCTCAAAGATTCATCTTGGCTTTAATCACTCCTTCGGGTCATCTATCTCATGATTTGGTCTTGCCACCAAAACAGGCGAAAGAAAGGAGGTGAAAATGTCATGAGGCTCGTTGCCCACCAACTTGCTTTAGTTGCTTTGCTGGCTATCGGGACACTTGTTGTGATGAACCACTCTGTCCAGTCAAAAACCGCCATACCCTGCTCAGAGTGTGTCTATGTTCGCACCACTCAGCAGACTTGGTGCCGCTGCCGTTTTCAGAATGAAGTCAAATGCAGTTTGACCCAGTGGAACTATGACCATATCCGAGATGTAGACACCTATGATTGCAACGGTAGCATCTATTACTATTGCCAACCTTGGCGAGCGAACGGATGCTGCACTTGGGGATGCTCGGATGCTCCTCCTGAATGTCCAACGCCTAACTGCAACTAAACAAGACTGGAAGATAAGGGGCACCATTATTGGTGTCTTTTTTTCGCTTAACAAGGAGGACGGTTAGTGATGACCCGTCTAATGATGCAGAACGGTAAAGGTAATGGCTATTCTTTGACGGAACTTTTGGTGGTTATCGCTGTCCTCGCTTTGTTGATGTCGCTGATCCTGTCAGTTGTAATTGGGGCGCGTCGCAGGGCATATATGGCATCTTGCACCACTCAACTCCGTCAATTGGGTTTGGCGTTCCGAATGTATTTGGAAGACACAGAGAGGAGACCACCAAATCTTGGCAGTTTGGTTTGGGCAGGTTATTCGCAGAAGGATATCTTGCTTTGTCCTTCCGACATAACTGACGGCTATGGGAGATTGATTGACAAGGTTCATCTCACCATTTATCCCGATGTTGCCTATTCCTACCGATACTTTGGACACTGGTCTGACAGGCTTTGGGACTTGCTGTTACGAGATGCTGCCGCAGGCATTATGGTGTGTCAATTACATGGGCAAAGAACGGAAATTTCTGACCCTGATAGGTATTTGGGGTTGGAGTTTGAAGGGCTGATATTGCGATTGCAAGTTGATGGGGCAGTGGTTCAACGACATGTCATCATGGAAAGAATCGTTTGTCCCGGCGAGGCAGTGAAGTGTTACTCCATTAATCCGTGGCGATTGTTGTCCGACTCTCCGCCACCTTACCCTTTCAATGTTCCTTTCCCTTGCTGCAATTGAGGCAACGAAGGGGGCAATCTAAATGATGGAACGATTTGAAGTGAACGCATATTGGTGGACACCTTGCTTGATAGCCATCGTTATCGTTCAAATGTTCACGCTGTTCTGCATAATTCAAGTTCATCGTTGGGCACATCATCAAACAATCAGCCAAATTTACAAGGAAGCCGTGATTCATGACCCACCTATGGGTTTTCCACTTGACCGTTTGGACATTTCAGCGGCTTCGGAAATTTCTTCTCCCTCACGCACCATCCTCGTCGTCGTTTTTGGTAGTTGTGAAGGTTGCGGTGAGGGCATGGTGCAGGAATGGGCGAGCACGCTAAGTTGGAAAACTTGGCAGAAAGAGTTCACGAGCATTTTAGTCTTTCGGGAGCGAGCCAAGAAGGTAAGGGAGGCGGCAAGGAAAGGGAGATGGCAGGTCAAGGCGGTCGCCGATGAGAGTGGTCAAATCGCCAGCACCTTGAATGCCTTCTTCGTCCCACGCGCTTATGGGTTTGTTGATGGTAAGTTGGTGTGGCTTCAAAAAGAGCCGAAAAGAAGCGTTGTGGAGACTTTAGAAAGTTTCCTGAAGGCGGTAAAGGGAGAGGACGCAGTGAGTAAAGTCATTGACGCATGGGCTCACGAGATGAGAGAGAAAGCATGGGGGAAAGAAATGGCGGAATTGGCAAGAAGTGGGAGGCGATAATGAAGGGACACCAAATATCTTTTGAGCGGCAAATTATCTTTCGCTTCGGCTTAACTTTGATGAAGAGCAAATTTGTCGGCAAACGGTGAATTCAACAGTTTCTCCAACACAAATCCAAATTGAGGGTTTGCCCAAACCTGCCAGCCCAACCACCATCGGCACCGAAAACTTACCAAGCCCCGCAAAAGCGCCGAAAGAAAAACCAGTGAGTTTGAAAGCAAACTTGACTGCAACATAATAACCACAAGTTGAAATCGGCTCCCATCCGCCTTCAACCCGTTCCATGTAGCCGATTGGTTAGTAGCATAACCATCTAAAAGCGCCGAAAATTTTTCGGCAATGCGGGAACACTGTCCTCCAAAACTCTTTACCGTCCGCTACTCTCCACTCGCTATTCACTTAGGACAAAAGGGCTATGCGATAAACTTGTTTGGCGAAGGGCTTTGATTTGATTGTCAGGATGGTGAAGATGGATGTCGCGGCGGATTGAATTGGATTTCCCGATTGAGTTAATCAACCCGCTGGCAGAAAGAGAATCAAATACGAAGCGTCCATATCAACTGCTCCATAAGTGGTGGGCAAAAAGGGTCGGTTGCGTTTTCAGAACCATCGTCCTTTCTTCCCTCATTCCTGACCCAGAATGGAAGCAGTTGGATGAAATTGCAAGGAAGCAAGGAGTCACTGCTTGGCATTGGCTTTACTACCGTCAGTGCCATGTCAACGAAAATGCGAGTGACCATACAGGGCATGGCTGTGCTGAGGAACTGATTGCCAAATACTGCAAGGACAAAATCATCCTTGACCCTTTCATGGGTGGTGGGACTACAGTTGTTGAAGCCCTAAGGCTTGGCTGCAAGGTCATTGGTTTGGATGTCAACCCAGTTGCTTGGTTCATCACGAAAAAGTCTATTGAGCCTGTTGACCTGAACAAGTTGCAGGAAGCCTTCAAAAGACTTGAGAGAACAGTTGCTCCAGAAATCCTGAGGTGGTATCGCACTCAGTGTCCGAAAGGGCATGAAGCGGATGTGATGTATGTTTTCTGGGTGAAGACAGTTGAATGCTCGTCGTGTGGCAAAAAGACAAGGCTTTTCAATTCCTTCCGTATCGCAACGAAGAAAGGCGAGGATACTGTTAAGGACGCTGTTGTCTGCCCTGCATGCTACACAGTGCAGGAAGTGAATGAAGGGAGCAATGAAGTTACCTGCTTTGCATGCAAGACAAATTTCAAGCCTAAGGAAGGTTTCGCATCAGGTGGGAAGTTTAGGTGCGAGCATTGTGGGCGTGAGGACAAGACGGTTGAATGGGTTCGCAGGACAGGGAGAGCGCCAGGTTATGAGATGTTTGCCATTGAATACTGGTGTCAGCAATGCTACGAGGAAGTGAGAAGGCAAGGTTACCACCACAATCAGGCAAGAGAGAAAGCGAGGGGCTACAAGGGTGCTGAGGAGTTTGACCGAAATCTCTACCTGCAGGCGTGTGAGGAGTTTGAGAGACGGAAAGTGGAACTGCCTTTGCCTGAAGGCGAAATTCCTGCTGAAGGGAGAAGTGACCCACGCCCAATTTCCTTCGGGATGCGTCGCTGGCAGGATTTGTTCAACCCACGCCAGTTGCTTTGCTTGGGAATGTTGATGAAGGCGATTTTGCAAATTGAAGACAAGGCTGTGAGGGAACTTATGGTAGTGACGCTTTCGCAAAGTCTTGCTGGGAATTGCCTATTAGCACGCTATCGTGCTGATTCGCGTTCATTAGTGCCTCATTTTTCACTACACGCCTATTGGGTTCCTGAAGTGCCTTGTGAGAACAACCTATGGGGACTACATCATGGTGCTTCTACTTTCACAGCGTGTTGGAATGCTACTCAGAGAGCAATGGATTGGCTAACCTATCCGAAGGAATTCGGCTCAATAAAAAACGAGGAAATTGGTGTGGGTGATAGCCCAATCGCTCAGGTAACGCAGGATGCTAATGCAATTTTGAATGGCGACTTTCGCTGTGCCCTTTATGCCCGAACTGCTGAAGACCTTTCCTTCCTGCCAGACAAAAGCATTGACGCCATCATCACTGACCCACCCTACTACGGCAATGTGATGTATGGCGAGTTGAGCGACTTCTTCTATGTCTGGCTCCGATTGGCTCTCAAAGATGACTACCCAGAATTTTCTCCACCACTGGTCAACAAAGAGCGGGAAATTGTGGTGAATGAAAGGGCTGTGGTTAGGACAGGAGACACGGGACAAAGGGCAAGGGTGAAAGATGACACTTTCTTCCGTGAGGGACTTCTTAGGTGCTTTCGTGAGTGCCATCGTGTTCTGAAAGATGACGGGCTTTTGGTCTTCACCTTCCACCACGAAAAGCCGAAGGCTTGGGCTGCAGTCCTTGATGCTGTCCTTCAAGCAGGCTTTGACATTAAAAGGGTTTGGACTTACCACAGTGAGACGATAGGGAGTCTTCACTCAGGCATTCGTTTTGACACGGTCATTGTTGCCCGAAAGAGGACTGGAGAACCGATAGAAGCGTCGTGGTTGGGTTTGCAGGATGAAATTGTGAGTGAAGTTCAGGCTGAGTTGAAGCGGTTGTTGGAGAATAGAGCAAAAGTTTCACCAGAAGATGTTTTCGTCATTGTCATCGGCAAGGCACTTGCTGTTTACTCCCGCCATTACCCGAAGGTGATGAGGGGAGGCAAGCAAGTTAGCCTTGAAGATGCCATTGAGGACATAGAAGCACTTGTTGATGAGCAGATTGATGCTTACTACGGGATGGTTGTTCCCACATGGCTTGACCCGGTGAGCAGGATTTACTGCCAGACTTTAGCTCACAGACCTGCTGTCACAAGGGATGCTTTGGTGAAAGTTTGCCGAACAAGAGGCATAGACTCCTCAGTCTTTGTTGAACGCCAATTCATCAAGCAGGAAAAGAGTGGGGTTTTCAAGGTGCTGAAGCCGTCGGAGAGGAAAGGTTACCTTGAGGGCTTTTGGGGAGGAAAAGCGAGGGCAAGGAGTGGAGTTGAGCCATTACCCATTGACCGAGCCCACTGGCTTTACATTGCGTGGGAGAGCGGGAGACCTGTAGATGAAGTTGCCCGTGAGATTTACATTGGTGGTTTGGAAGAAGTATGTGATGCGCTGGCAAAAATCACCCGCGACCAAACCTACAGCAAGATAGCCGAAAGGCTAAGAAGGATGAAAGACAATGGCGTGTTGTTTTGACGATGTGCAGGGTGAGAGCCATAAGGGATATGGACTGGCTATCGCCATCCGAGGACTAAGCAGGTCCAAAGGCTTTTTATGGTGTCTCAACTTTTGCCAAGTCTTCTTGAACCAAAGGAAATCCTGCTAGGGCATTTGGGTTGCTACGGGAGATTTTGAGCCAGCCAAAGAGGAGGTGTGAGCCATGACCATCAGCCAAATCTGCAAACTCTCGCAGGAAGTTGAGCGTAACGAGTTGCTGACGACGGTCGTCTTGGATGGGGTTTACAAGCCAGAGAGTAAGGAAGCAGATGGTGAGTTCGTCTTAAGGGTGACTTACCCGACAGAGGCGATGAAAATCCTCATCCAACAGGTGACGGAAAAGTTAACGGGGAAAACCCACAAGGGAGGGATAGTTGTTCGTGGTTCTTACGGCTCAGGTAAATCCCACGCCCTTTTGACCCTTTTCCACCTTTGTGCCGACAGCGAAAGGGCTAACGATTGGCTGAGAAAATGGGATATGCCTTTCACTTTCCCTGAAAATGTCCGTGTCGCAGCAGTCCAACTGGTGGCAGAAGGCGCTGAAAACCTTTGGGAACTTCTGCTTAAAAGGTTGGGAGAGGATGAACTTCTAAGTGCCATCTCCCGATTCCCTTCCCGTGAACAATGGGCTGAACTTGGAAGGAAGAAGCCTACAGTTTTGCTGATTGACGAATTAGAAGCGTGGTATGAAAGCGCTGAGGGGAAAGCAGTTCAAAGGAATGCTTTGCAAAACCTGATGGAGGCAGCGGAGTTGGAAGGAGTGCCCCTTTCTGTCGTGGTCAGCGTCTATGGCACCAATGAGGAAATCATGGCTGTCTTGAACCGAACACAGCCACCAACTTTGGATGTGGGCACCGCTGCTGATAGGTGGAAAATTGTCCGCCACAGGTTGCTGGATGATTTGGATGAGGAGAAGGCGAGGGAAGTTGTTCAGAAGTATTTGAAGGTCTATGAGAACCTGCGAGATTACCTCCCACAGGTTCAGGACTTTGATGAACTCAGAAGGGAAATGGAGCAGCGCTTTCCTTTCCATCCCCACTTCCTGAACAAAGTTTTTGAGGTCTATGGTTTGATGCCACGAAATGAAATGACGAGAGGAGTTATCGCATTGTGTGCGACGCTGCTTAGGCGAAGGGCATGGGAGAGGGACTTCATTTTGGCTGGGGATTTGGATGCGCTTGATGAAGAGATTGCCAGCGATTTGCGCAAGTTAGAACCTCAGAAGGTTGAAAACGCACAGAAGGATTTGCAGGAAAGGTGCAAGGAAATCCATTACGCACCTGAGTTTCTCGGTGCTGCCTTGCTTTACTCCGTCGGAAACCAACAAGGGATAAGTGAGGGCGAGATGTGGGTGGCAACCATCCGCCCTGACAGGAACATCAACGAACTGAGGGATGCTTTGGAGGAGGTTGGAAGGAAAGCGCTGTTCTTTGAGAAGCAAAATGGCTTCTGGGTCGTGACTGTTGAGGAATCTCTGGAGAAGAGGTTGGAGCAAGATGCCCGCTTGTTAATCTCAACCCCTGAAGGTAGGGAGAAAGTGGCGGAGAGGTTAAAGAAAGAGATTCGTGAGACTTTTGGCGGTGATGTGACCCTTTACCCTGACGAGGAAATCAAAAGTGGCGGAACTGGGCTGAAATTCGTCGTCTCACTTTCTCCCTTGAGGGCAGATGTGGATGAGTTGCGCCCGTTGCTGCCTGACAACACAGTAGTTCTGTTAGCACCAAGCCCTTCTGTCCGAGGGAAGGTCACAGAGGACAATGATTGGCTTCTCGCAACAGCGAGGGTGATGGTTTGCGAGGAGTTGATTAGGCAGCGCCACAAAAGGCAGCGTGACCTTCAGAGGTTTAAGAACAACTTTGAAGAAGACCTGAGGCGATTGATAGACTCTCATTTTGCTGTCTGGCTTAGGCTATCACGCATTGGCGAATTGGGAGAAGAGCCAAGATATGTTGTGCGCTCAGAGAATGTTCGCCTAAGGAGGGAAGAAGTTGAGGGCAAATTGAGGGAGACTTTTGACCCGAATGCCTTCAAGGATGCTGTGGCGAAAATTCTGAGGAGGCAAGGGCATGGGAGGAGGAAGGGTGAGGACTTAGCATCATTGACCGTCAGGCAAATCCGTGATGAACTTCGCAGGGAAGTTGGGTTGCCTATTTTAGGAAGCCCGACAGAAAGTGCTTTCAATGAGGCGCTGAAAATGATGCTTGAAGACCAGAATGAGAAAATAGGGATTGTGGTTGGTGTTGGTAAGAGCATCTATGGCTATCCGCCAAACATAATGCCACCACAGCCCTTCCGAGATGATTGGAGAGTTTGGCTGAAAGAGTATGGACCTGAACCGCCAGCACCTGAAGATTTGAAGGCGAAAGTGAGGTCAACCTTGCAAAAGGTTCAAGACAAAGGTATCTCTGTGGGCGAATTGAGGCGAAAAGTTGGTGCAGAGATGCAAGAAGTTCGCCGTGCAGTCGCTGATTTGGTGAACAACGAGGAGGCAGTTATAGAGGCTGATAGTGAGCGTTACCCTGAAGATGGTCATTTGCCTGTTGACAAGGTTCAACCTGAAGGGACAGTTTGGCTGAGGGAGTTTGCACCACCTGATGACCGAAAAGCCAGAGAAGAGATTTTGAGGTTGGTTGAGGCAGCAGGAGAAAAAGGCATAACATGGGGAGAAGTGAAGGAAAGATTGAGGTCGCAAGGAATTGAAGAAGCCACAATCGTAAGGGCTTTGGAGAGATTGTGGAGGGGTGAGCAAGTTTCAGTCTTTGAAGGCGAAAACCAACTCTTAGAAATTTCGGTAGCATCGCTGTCAGACGAAGTGAAATTGAAGAGACCTGTTGCTTATCTTCCTCCCTCACCTCCTTCCCATGAAGCCTTCTCAGTCTCCATACAACCTTATCGTCTGCCTTCAAGCAAGGATTTGTGGTTGGGTGAAATCAGGAGCAAACTGGATGATGCTGCTCAGGTTGAGCGGGTTTCCTGCGAGATTCAGTTTCCCATCACGCCAGAAGAGGTGAGGAGTATTGCAGAAGTAACGGAGAGGTGGCAGATATGCTGGACATTCAAAGTAGCCGCAGGGAAAGATGAGTTGTTCAATTTGTGTCGGAGATGGGTTGAAAGTCTGCCTGAAGGGATGAGTTTTGTTGTGAGCACGGAAATTGAGGGAAGACGCCCAAGGAGGGCATGATGGATGCTGGATGCAAGTTTGGTCAGGGAGTTAGTTGAGGCGGAAGATTTGCTGCCTGTTATATGGAAGGCGTTGGTGAGGATATGGGAGTCTGAGGGGAAGAAACTTCCATCCTATCCTTCCCAACCTTTTTGAACTCCCTCTTCTGAGTGAGCAATTACCCACAACCCATTTTCTGTCTGCCTTTTTGTGCTTCCCCTCCATCATTGCTTTGAATGCGTAGCATTCCATTCCCACTTAAACTTTGCGAGGTGGTGATATTGAGACGCCGAAAAGATGCTGAACTGCTCTCATATACTGCCTCTCTTGAAAGATGAAGTTTCCCCAAAATGCACACTCAAATTTTACCGCTTTGCTGTAACTTTCGCTCCAACTCGGCAACCTTTCGTTCAAGTTCCTCGCGTTTAGCCCGCTCTTGAGAAAGTTGCTCAAGGGCTTGCCTTAATTCCTCACGCAGCATTGAGAGTTGGAGTTTTGGTGGCAGGATTTCCTTGCCTTCCTTGTCAAACACCCTGACGGTCGTTCCTTCCGCGCGGAAAGTTATGCCCAAACTTTCCAATTGAACTTCTTGGACTTGCGATGGTCTTTCGCCCTTGCTAAGTCGGCAAAACCAAAACTTAACAGGCTTTTCAGGCAGTGCTTGCACGACCAAAAATTCTTTCACTCCCATCCCGCCGTAAAACTCCGGCTTTTCCCCCAACGCTTCTCCGAGGGCTTTAGCGCTCACAGCGACTTCAACGATGACATCAGGCGCAGGTCCGTCCTCAGGCACTTTGTAAATCATCCCTAACTTCTCAATCGGTGGCGAACCCTGAAGGACTATCGCTAAATCTGGTGCATACTTGCGGTCTCCGTGCTGAAAGTAAATGTCCCGAAAAACAACCGCACCTTGGATTTTGGAGGCAACTTCGTCAAGCAACTCTTTGATGGTTTCAACATTTTTGTTGTGCCAAGGGCTTTCTGGCATTTTCTCGGGCACCTCCTCAACCTCAATCACTTGCGTGACGACTTCGTAAGTGACAGCCATCGCATCCGCACCTCCTTGTCAAAGACATTAACTTTGCTGTCGTAACTTCCGCTCCAACTCCTCTCGTTTTGCTCGTTCTTCTTCCAACGCCCTTTGGAGGAGTGCGATTTTTTCGCGTAGCGGAAGGATTTCGTTGCCGTCTTTGTCAAACATCCTTATCCGTTGCCCTTCAACCTTCACTGTTATGCCCAAACTTTCCAAAGTCGCTTCAGTGACAGACTTCGGTCTCTCGCCCGAAGCGGGTTTGCTAAACCAAAGTTGCACGGGTGCATTTAGTGGGGCTTCAACGACCAAGTAGTCTTTGACGCCAAGTTCTGCGTAAAACCTTGCTTTCTCGCCCAACGCTTCTCCGAGGGCTTTAGCGCTCACAGCGACTTCAACGATGACATCAGGCGCAGGTCCGTCCTCAGGCACTTTGTAAATCATCCCTAACTTCTCAATCGGTGGCGAACCTTGAAGGATTACCGCTAAATCTGGTGCATACTTGCGGTCTCCGTGCTGAAAGTAGATGTCCCGAAAAACAACCGCACCTTGGATTTTGGAGGCAACTTCGTCAAGCAACTCTTTGATGGTTTCAACATTTTTGTTGTGCCAAGGGTTTTCTGGCATTTTCTCGGGCACCTCCTCAACCTCAACCACTTGGGTGACAACTTCATAAGTGACCGCCATCGCATTCGCACCTCCTTTGCTGGGACTGTCCAAAAGTTTGTCACCCTGTGCTACATTTTTGTTCGGAACGAAACTTTGCGAGGGGAGGCGGTAAAGCATGGCTGTTAGGCAAGACATCTTTGGTGCAAAAGCGACGCTTCAACTTCGTGACGGGAGTGTGACGATTTACCGACTTCAGCGGTTGCAAGAGTTGGGCATCGCTGACATTGCCCGCTTGCCCTATTCCATCCGAGTTTTGCTGGAAAACCTTTTGCGCCATTGCGATGGCTACATTGTCACCGAGGATGATGTCAAGGCTTTGGCGAACTGGCAACCGAAGCCTGAAGACCGTGAAATCGCTTTCATGCCTGCCCGTGTCCTGCTTCAGGATTTCACGGGCGTGCCGTGCGTCGTGGACTTGGCAGCAATGAGGTCGGCAGTAGCCAAACTTGGTGGCGACCCGAAGAAAGTCAATCCGCTTGTGCCCGTTGACTTGGTCATTGACCACTCTGTTCAGGTGGACTATTTTGGGACGGCGAACGCTTTTCTGTTGAATGTGGCGAAGGAGTATGAGCGCAATGCGGAACGATACACGCTACTCCGTTGGGCGCAGCAGGCATTTCAAAACTTCCGTGTCGTCCCGCCCGGGACAGGAATCATCCACCAAGTCAACCTTGAGTATCTCGCCAAAGTTGTGCAAACGACACGGGACGAGGGGCAAGGGACGAGGGACGAGTTGGTAGCGTTTCCTGATACCCTCGTCGGAACTGATTCGCACACGACGATGATCAATGGTCTGGGCGTTTTGGGTTGGGGCGTTGGCGGTATTGAGGCGGAAGCGGTTATGCTTGGTCAACCTTACTACATGCGCATCCCCGAAGTTGTCGGTGTGCGGTTGGTCGGGGAGTTCCCTGAAGGCGTGACGGCGACGGATTTGGTGCTGACGGTAACCCATCTGCTTCGTAAGAAAGGCGTCGTGGACAAGTTCGTTGAATTCTTCGGACCGAGTTTGAAGTTGCTGAGTTTGCCTGACAGGGCAACTGTTGCCAACATGGCTCCCGAATATGGTGCGACATGCGGCTTCTTCCCTGTCGACGAAGAAACTCTCGCTTATTTGCGTTTGACCGGTCGCCCCAGCGAACTCATTGACTTGGTGGAACGATATTGCAAGGAACAAGGCTTGTTCTACGACGAGAGTGTTGAGCCGACTTACAGCGATGTCCTCGAAGTTGACCTTTCGCAACTTGAACCGACGATGGCTGGACCCCGCCGACCGCACGACATGGTTCGCCTTAAGGAAGTGAAGCGACAGTTTTGGGAAGTTTTGCCAACGATGTTGCCGAAAGGCACTCAAGCGCCAACACCGCAGGCAGAGCAAATACAGGCGCTTCATCGTCTGGAAACAGAGAGCAGTTCCGTCGCCACCGAAATTTCCAATCATCAACCCCAAGCCCATGCTCCCCAAGTTTGGCTCAGTCTTGACAGCCAACAGTTTGCTTTGCAACACGGGAGCGTGGTGATTGCTTCCATCACCAGTTGCACCAACACTTCCAACCCGACAGTCATGATCGGCGCCGGTTTGCTTGCCCGCAACGCCGTCAAGAAAGGGCTGCAAGTTAAACCTTGGGTGAAGACGAGTTTGGCACCAGGCTCACCTGTCGTCGTTGATTACCTTGAAAGCGCTGGCTTGATGCCATACCTTGAAGCGCTCAGGTTTCACCTTGTCGGTTTCGGCTGCATGACTTGCATTGGCAATAGCGGTCCGTTGCCAGAGCCAATCGCAAATGCCATCAAAGAACACGGGCTGGTAACTGTAGCAGTGCTCAGCGGCAACCGCAATTTTGAGGCACGGGTCCACCCGCTGGTTCGGGCTAATTACTTGGCTTCGCCGATGTTGGTCGTAGCCTACGCTCTGGCAGGTCGCATTGACATTGACTTTGAGACTGAACCCATCGGCTACACACCGAACGGAGAGCCGGTCTATCTACGGGACATTTGGCCGAGCATGGAAGAAATTCGCCAAGCCATCCACAAAGCCCTTAAGGCTCAAATGTTCAAGAGGCGCTACGGGAAAGTTTTCAGGGGCGACGAGAGGTGGCGCAAGTTGCCCGTTCCCAAAGGTGACCTGTTCAAATTTGACCCCGCTTCAACTTACATCAAAGAGCCACCATACTTTGCGGACTTCTCCCTTGAGCCGCCACCGTTGCAAGACATCAAAGGAGCAAGGGTCTTAGTGGTTTTGGGCGACAGCATCACGACCGACCACATCTCACCTGCAGGTAGCATTCCCGTTGATAGCCCTGCGGGGCGCTACTTGATTGAGCACGGAGTTGACCCCAAGGACTTCAACACCTACGGGTCAAGACGAGGCAACCATGAGGTCATGATGAGGGGCACTTTCGCTAATGTCCGATTGCGCAACTTGCTGACGCCAGACCGTGAGGGAGGTTGGACGGTTTACTTCGGGGACGAGGGACGAGGGGCGGGGGACGGGGAAGTGATGACGATTTACGAGGCAGCGATGCGATACAAGGAACGGGGTGTCCCACTGTTGGTCATCGCGGGCAAGGAGTATGGCAGCGGTAGTTCGCGCGATTGGGCGGCGAAAGGACCTGCTTTGTTGGGCGTGAAAGCGGTGATTGCCGAAACCTTTGAGCGCATCCACCGAAGCAACTTGGTCGGCATGGGCATTTTGCCCTTGCAATTCAAGCCCGGCGAAAACCGAGAGGCTTTGGGCTTGACAGGTAGGGAAGTCTTTGACATTGAGGGCATCGCTGAAGGGCTGCACCCGCGCAAAGAGTTGACCGTCAGGGCGAAACGACCCGACGGCACCGAAGTCACCTTCACCGTCATCGCCCGCCTTGACACGCCCATTGAAGTTGACTACTACCGTCATGGCGGCATACTGCCTTATGTGCTGAGGAAGTTGGTGAAAGGTGAGCAAGGACGAGAATTAGGGGGTGAATAGCAATGCAGAAGCGAAACAGAAGACAGCAGTTAGTAGTCCGTTTCCCAGAGGGCGAGGTGAATTTGGATGAAGAAGGAGGCGTGTGGGTGTCAGTCAATCTCTTGGCACCGAAGGACGATTCTGAGTATGAAGAGCATCCGATGCGTTGGAACGCTGAGTTTTGGTCGCACCGATGGAGTGACATCTACGAGACGCTGATGGAGCGCTGTCCCTTTGAAGTCCAAAAGTTGGGCGAATTTATTCCCGAAAAGGTCAGCCGCTTTGGGCAGGAAGTGCCCGGGATAACTTACGGGCAAGTCGGCGAACGAGTTTACCCGCCGAAAGGCACTAAGGTCAAAATCAGTGACGGTCAAGTGACACTGAAGTTGCCTGACGGGACAAAAGCAGCAGGGGTCGCTTACCTTCAAGCCCGCAACTTAAGGCGAACAGGCATTGACATCTATGCAAGCCCACCCGAAAAACGCTACATCGTGGAAGGAAGCCGCAACGACCCAATTCGCAGCCGGTTGATGCCCGGTGATTTGCTTCTCGTCAGAAGCGGTGTCGGTTCATTGGGGCGATGTGTCGTAGTCCCTGAAGGCTTGGGGCTAATGAATGTTAGTCAACACATTTCCCGTATCGTCCTTGAAGGCATCAAGTCAGAGTGGGTTGCTGTGTTCCTGCAAAGTCGCTACGGTGCTGGTCAGATGTTTCGTTGGGCAGCGGGAGCAGCTGAAGCAGAGATTGACTTCAAGGAAATCCGAAGGTTGTTCATTCCTGTGCCCGACCAAAAAATTCAGGAGGCGATTGCGCATCAATACTGGCGGATGGCGGATTATCACTACGAAGCGATGAAGGCTCGCGAGCGAGGCGATGAAGTGAGGGCAGGGCGAATTTTGAAAATTGCCCTCGGCATGTTGGAAGTCCTGCTGGTTCAAGTTGAGCGTATTGTTGAGAACAAGGCGAAAGGGGTTATCCCTTTGATGCCAGAAAACATCCCGTCTAAGTTGAAGCAGTTCCTTGAAGACAGGTACCGGGAAATTGGCGAAACGCACGAAGAGTTGGAACGAGAAAGTCCCAGCAATGATTTAGACAGAGAAAATCCGCGTGGCATTCCGTTGCAGCGTCATGAGGAAATCAAAAAAGAAGCCGAGCAGTTTTTAGGGTTATTGAACAGTTTGCGGGGGTGATTTAGTTGAGGCGGGTAAAACCAGAGACGAGGGTTATTAGCCGAGTTAAGCGAACTTTGCAAAGGCTTGGATACACTGAACCCGTTGACTTTGAATGCGAAATAGCCGTCCCTTATGGTAGACGGCGACTTTGGGCGGATGTGGTGCTTTATGAAAGCGACATTCCTATCGTGTTAGTTGAAGCGGAAGATGAGGGGACAGAGAGCGCACTGAAAGCGGGCTTTGAGGAGGCTCAGTTGAAAGCTATCGGTCTTAACCCTGAAGACCCTGTCCCGCTAATTTGGGTCGCTGCAGGTGAGCGCGACCAATGTTATTTCGCTGTCGCACCTGACAAAAGGGCAGGTGTGCGATATGAACCGATTGACGAAAGACCTGAAACACTTCTGAGACCCGAACGGTTGACAGATTTGATTGGCGATTACCTTCAACGACAAAACGCCGAGTTAGCGTTAGAAGTGCGCTATCGTCGGGAGTTACAGGCAAACTTTCAGAGATTGAGAGGAAATGACCACAAGCGCTGTCAAGACATCATCACTGCAATCAAGGGCACAAAGCCCAGACCTTCAAAGCCACTCAGTCAACTTTTAAAAACGCTTCAAGTCGGCGAACCCAACTTTCACCTTGCCTGTGCTTTTCGCTGGTTGATGAGGCGATATTTCCGACCGCTGGCATCTGGAAAGAGCGACCCAGTGAGGAAGTATGGTCGCTTCTTCACGCCATCGGAAGTGATTCGCCCGATGGTTGAAGCGATTGACCCGAAACCAGACGAAAGCGTCCTTGACTTTGCTTGCGGTTCGGGAGGTTTCCTTCTTCACGCTGCTGAGCATCTTTTAAAGCGCTACGAAGCGAGTCCATCCGAAATTGCTGCTAAACTGGTCGGCTACGATTGGGACGAAACTTGTGTCGGAATTGCTCAAACGGTGTTGTCTTTGGCGTTGGCAGTGCCTGCAGGGAAGTTGAAAATTCGTCAAGGTGACGGACTGCAATCGCCGCAACAGGAATGGGGCGAAGGGAAGTTTGATGTGGTTTTGAGCAACCCACCTGCAGGCGATTTGCCCGAAGATTTTTCCGATGCGTTGGACGGTGACGAACTTTTGCGAAGTTTGCCCAGACTTTACGAGGTAGCCTTTCTCGTGCAAGCGATTCGGATGGCAAAAGAAGGTGGCCGCATCGGCATCATCGTTCCACACGGGATTTTAGCCAATGAACAGTTGAAGCCTTTGCGGAAATGGTTGCTTGAATGGGTGAAAGTTTGTGCCATCGTAACGCTGCCGAGAGGTCTCTTCCCTTTCACGCCCAGCAAGATGTCAGCCGCCATTATGCAAAAGGTCAAACCGACAGAGCCATATTTCGTGCGCATGATGGAAACGGAGCGGCAAAATTTTGAACGGCAATTGGGAAAAGCCTTGCAAGTTCGCAATTAAGGAACTGATAGCGGTGATGGAAAATGGCGAAGGCGAAACCGCAAACTAACAAGACATTGGGGCAATTTTGGACGCCACCAGCCATCGCTGAGTTCATGTTGGAGATAGTCAAGTTTGACCCGCTGTGGAAGGTCATTGACCCAGCCTGCGGGGAAGGAATTTTCTTGCTCAAAGCAGCGGAACGGGGAGGCAGCATGTTGGTGGGTGTGGACATAGACCCTGAAGCCATTGAGCGGGCGAAAAAGTTGCTGCAACCTTATCGGGAAAGGGTGCGACTTTATTGCCAAGACGGGTTGGAAGAAATCGCCGACGAAAATCCCTTTTGGCGAGGCAACTTTGATTTGGTGATTGGAAATCCGCCCTTCGCAGCAACGGGTTACCGCGTGCGCGACCCAAAAGTTCTCGCCAGATTTGAACTGGCGAAAGTTCCCGTTGAAGAGGAAACTTACGAAATTGAAGGGCAGGGACGGTTATTCCAATTGACAGTCCAGCGAAAGAGGCAGCAGCCGTCGCAGGCGATTGAAGTCCTGTTCCTGGAAAGGTTCATCCAATTGTGCAAGCCGGGCGGAAGAATTTGCATCATTTTGCCCCACGGCGTTTTCGCCAACAGCAACTTGAAACATGTGCGGGCATGGATTTTAGCCAATTTCACCATCCGAGCCATCATCAGTTTGCCTCGCGATACTTTCAAAGCCGTCGGGACAACAGCAAAGACGGGCATTTTGGTTCTGGAGAAGAGAAAACCGAAGTCAAGATACTTCGTCTACATGGCGGAAATTGAGCAGGTTCAGCCCGACGCACCCCTTGACGAAAAACACAACCCGCAACTGGTGAGGCTTTTGAAAGGGTCGCTAAGCAGGATGTGGGAAGAAGATTGTTGACGGCATACTGCCTTATGTGCTGAGGAAGTTGGTGAAAGGTGAACAGTGACGGGAAATTGAGCGGAGCAGGAAGGCAAAATTTGGGCGGCGAAAGTTTTGGAAAGAGGTGAGCAACGATGGGAAAACTTGAAGGCGTTCGCGTCGCTGTGCTCGTTGAGGACCTTTACGAGAACTTGGAACTTTGGTATCCTGTCCTGAGGTTGAGGGAAGAGGGTGCCCAAGTCTTCGTCGTCGGTCCGAAAGCGGGCGAAACCTACAAGAGCAAAGAAGGCTATCCGGCAAAAGCTGATAAGTCGGCAGAGGAAATCAGCGCCGACGAAATTGATGCTGTCATCGTTCCCGGCGGATACGCTCCCGATAGGATGAGAAGGCACGAGGCGATGGTGAAGTTGGTCAGAGAAGCGGCGCAGAAAGGTAAAATCGTCGCTGCCATATGTCACGGCGGTTGGATGTTGGCTGAAGCCGATGTGGTTCGCGGTCGGACGGTCACGAGTTTCTTCGCCATCAAAACCGACTTGATTAACGCCGGCGCAAATTGGGTTGACAAAGAAGTCGTCAGGGACGGGAACATCATAACATCCCGTGTCCCGTCTGACCTTCCCGCTTTCATGCGCACCATAATTGAAGCGCTGGCGGAAAAGAAAGGCTGAACCGAAGGGAGGAAAACATAAGTGCCTGAGCCGTTGCTGAAAGAGTTGAGCAAGTCAGGGCTAATCGGTGTCAAGTTGCCTGAACCCGATGTTCCCGTCAAGTCGTTGGCGGAATTGCTCGGGGCGGAAAACCTTCGCTCTGACCCTCCTCCCTTGCCCGAACTTGACCAACCGACAGTTGTCCGTCACTTCGTTCGCTTGTCTCAACTCAACTACAGCGTTGACACTCACTTTTACCCGCTCGGTTCATGCACGATGAAGCACAACCCAAAGGTCAACGAAGAAGTGGCGAAGTTGCCAGGTTTTGCGATGCTTCACCCGCTGCAAGACGAGGAAACGGTTCAGGGAATTTTGAGGTTGCTGAAAACGCTGGAGCGAATGCTGTGCGAAATTGGTGGCATGGACGCTTGCACCCTTCAAGGTGCTGCTGGTGCGCAAGGCGAATTTATCGGCTTGCTTTTGGTTCGCGCTTGGCATCGCTATCGCGGTGAAGAAGAGAAGCGAACGCGCATCATCGTTCCCGATTCCGCTCACGGCACGAACCCGGCAAGCGCTGCGAGATGCGGTTTCACCGTTGAAAGTGTCCCAAGTGGTCCAGACGGTTGCATTGACCTCTCGGCACTGGAAAAAGCGCTCCAGCCTGACCCAAACGGTCTTCTACCCGCAGCCGTCATGGTCACCAATCCCAACACTTTGGGCAAGTTTGAGCGGGACATTGTGAAGGTAGCGGAGTTGACCCACGAGGCAGGTGCCTTGCTTTACTACGACGGCGCAAACTTGAATGCCATCATGGGCAAAGCGAAGCCGGGCGATATGGGATGCGACATCATGCACTTCAATCTCCACAAGACCTTCAGCACACCGCACGGCGGTGGCGGTCCAGGCTCAGGTCCTGTAGCCGTCAAATCTTTCCTTGAACCTTTCTTGCCCGTGCCAGTCATTGAGGAAAAGGACGGCAAGTTGGTGCTTTCGGAAGACAGACCTTTGTCTGTCGGGCGAGTCCACAGTTTCTACGGCAATGTCTTGGTGGCTGTTAGAGCATACGCCTACATCCGCAGCCTCGGGGCGGAAGGACTAACGAAAGTGACCGAAGACGCCGTTTTGAACGCCAATTACTTGATGCACAAACTGGCAAAAATCTTCCCCGTCGCCTTTCCAGGTCTGTGCAAGCACGAATTTGTTTTGAGCCTGAAGCAATTCAAGCGTGAGACAGGGGTTCGGACTTGGGATATCGCGAAGCGGTTGCTTGACTACGGCTTTTATGCCCCGACGGTCTATTTCCCAATCACCGTCGAAGAAGCGATGATGGTTGAGCCAACGGAAACCGAAAGGAGGGAAACTCTGGACGCTTTTGCTGCGGCGCTGGAGCAAATTGCCCGTGAGGCACGCGAGAACCCAGAAGTGGTTCAAACTGCTCCACATAAAACTCCCGTCGGCAGGCTGGATGAGGCTAAGGCTGCTCGGGAGTTGAAAGTTCGTTGGTAGGAAAATTGCAAAATCTGGAGGTGTTGCCAGTGAGATGGGGCTTCGTGGCGTTCCCCAAGCCACCCGAGGATTACCTAAACTTCGCTGTTGAGCACGGCTTCAGTCACATGGAGATTGACCTGTTCGCCCCGCAGCAATGGTTGAGCAGATTTCACTCAATGCGAACCCGCAGGTTGAGGCAGCAACTTGAGGCGTTAGGGTTGACAAGCAGTTTCCACGCTCCTTATCCACTCAACTTGGCTGACTTTATCCCTGAAGTTCGTGCCGCTGCTGTCAAGTATATTGAGCGCCTACTTCAAGTGGCGTGCGAGTTGGGGGCGAAATGGGTGACTGTTCATCCCGGCTATGGGCTTGGGATACCGACGCTGGAGTGGGTTAGGGCAAAAGCGATGGACAACCTGAAACGCTCCCTTGACAGGTTGCTGCCCCTTGCCGAGCAATTGCAAGTTCCTTTGGCTTTGGAGAACATCAACCCTGTCCCGAAAGACAGCGAGATTGTCTTCCTGTTGGACAGCGCTGAAGAATTGGGACGGCTTTTGAGCGAGTTTCCCTCGCCAGCATTGAAGGTCTGCATAGATGTCGGGCACGCTGAGGTCTCAGATGGATTCTCTGCTTTCTGGAGTGCGGCTCAAAATCGCTGTGTGGCGCTGCATGTCCACGACAACGACACTCATTCTGACCTTCACCTTGTCCCCGGAACTGGCAGCATAAACTGGCAATCAGTCTTCTCAACCCTTCGCGATGGCGGGTTTGACGGAGCAGTCAATGTTGAGTTGTTTCCGGACGAGCACAAAGTCGCAGCGAAAAGGTATCTGGAGAAGGTTTGGGCGGAGTTGAAGGGCGAAGCATGATTACTTCGGAAAATTTCGCCGACTAAAGTCGGCGCTCATTTTCTGCATCATCAACTGCGGACCGAAGTCCGTAGCATGCTTTGCTTTGCTTTGCTATTAGCCATTCATGCCACTGACTTCAATCAGAAAGTCAGGGCGCAATTTGTTAGCGCCGAAAAATTTTCGGCAGTGCAGGAGCACTGCCCTCCAGAAAAACTATTCGCCACTCGCTACTCGCTATTCGCTACTCGCTGTTCACTATTCGCCAATCGCCAGTCGCCAACCACCCACAATTGACAGCGGTTGCTGGAAGGGTTATTCTCTTTATGGCGAAAAGAAGGCGCTTTTGAGGAAGGCGATGAACATGCGCAGGTTGTTCGTTTTCTCGGCATTGATGGCTTTGAGCGTGATACTTAACGCTCAACCTTCTCGCCCGCATGTTTGTTATGTCGTTCTCAAAGATGTGGTCGTCAACCCAAGTTTGAGAGATTTCCTGCAGCGGGCGATTGAACAGGCTCAAGCCGATAACGCTGAATGTCTGGTGGTTCAGATAACGACGCCCGGCGGGATGGTTGACAGCATGCAAGAGATTGTTCGGCTGTTCCTCAACTCACCCGTTCCCGTTGTGACTTTTGTCGCTCCGAGGGGTGGCAACGCAGATTCCGCTGGCGCTTTCATCGTCATGGCTGGTCACATCGCTGCCATGGCGCCGGCATCCCGCATCGGTGCAGCCCATCCCATCATCATGCCCATTGCTCCCGTCTCACCGGGTGGTGAAGAGCGCGGACCTTCAGAGTCAGAGCGGGTCATGCTTGAGAAGGTCACTAATGCCGTTGTCGGCACTATCAAGGCTATCGCTGAGGAAAGGGAGCGAAACACCAAATGGGCGGAGAAGATGGTTCGCGAAAGTGCTGTCTTGACTGCACGAGAAGCAGCCACTCAAAAAGTCGTGGACTTGGTGGCTGAAGACATCTACGACCTGCTCCAAAAAATTGACGGCAGGAAAGTTCGGACTGTTGCCGGAGTGAAAACGCTGCGAACCAAAGACGCAACCTTGCACGAGTTCAGGATGACGGCGAAAGAGCGGTTTTTGCACTTTCTCTCAAATCCCAGCATAGCCTACTTGCTGCTGCTGATAGCGATGCTTGGCTTCATCATGGAAATCTATAATCCCGGAGCCATCCTGCCCATAACAGTAGGCGTCATCGCCTTCATCCTGTTCCTTTACTCGGCATCGTTGTTGCCAGTCAATGCGGTGGGAGTTTTGCTCATCATCGCCGCCGCTGCCTTTTTCATCGCCGAATTGTTCGTGACCAGTCATGGGATTTTGGCTGCGTTCGGCGTGGTCTCACTTTTGCTTGGCGGCTACATGTTGTTCCCAGAACCGGGGGCGATGCCACCAAACTTTTACGCATACATCCGAGTTGCCCCCGGGACTTTGGTTGGTGCAGGGCTCATCACTGGCGGATTGATGGTCGGAGCCTTAATCGCTATCGTCAAGGCTCAAAAACGACAACCTGTTGTCGGGAAGGAGTGGATTATTGGGCAGGTAGGTGAAGCGAGAACCGATTTGAGCCCGACTGGGACAGTCTTCGTCGGCGGAACTTGGTGGACCGCCGAAGCCGTTGATGGCGAAATTAAGGCGGGCGAGAAAGTTGAAGTCGTGGCTATGGAAGGTTTGAGGCTCAAGGTCAAAAGGAAGGCGTAAAAGGAGGGCTGAAAGAAATGCCGAAAGAGTTGATGGTGCAATTGATTGCTTTTGTCGTTGTCTTGGTGCTCGTGCTCATTTCCCAAGCCATCAAAATCGTCCAAGAGTGGGAACGAGGCGTTGTGTTCCGTTTGGGCAGGTTCGTTCGGGTAACAGGTCCGGGAATCCAGTTCATCATCCCGTTCATTGAGCGGATGATCAAAGTTGACATTCGTGTCTTCACGGTAGATGTGCCGAAACAGGAAATCATCACAAGGGACAATGTTACTGTCCGCGTCAACGCTGTCGTTTACTTCAGAGTTGTTGACCCGATGGCTGCTCTAATTCGCGTTGAAAACTACCTTTACGCTACGCAGCAAGTCTCTCAAACGACTTTGCGTGATGTAATAGGGCAAAGCGAACTTGACGAACTTTTGGCTCACCGTGAGGAGTTGAACCAGCGGCTTCAAAGAATCATTGACGCCACAACAGACCCGTGGGGCATCAAGGTTGACATGGTTGCCATCAAAGATGTTGAGTTGCCTGATGCCATGAAGCGGGCGATGGCAAGGCAAGCGGAAGCGGAGCGGGAAAGGCGAGCAAAAGTCATCCATGCACAAGGCGAATTCCAAGCAGCAGAGACACTGGCTCAAGCAGCAGAAATCATGGGACGACACCCAGGTTCACTTCAACTTCGTTTCCTGCAAACTTTGACTGAAGTCGCTACAGAACGAAGCACTATCGTCGTCATGCCAGTGCCCATTGACATCTTGTCAGCCTTCATCAGCGACCGAAGGCGGATGGAAACCCTTCCGTCATCTGAATGACGGTTACAAAATGTATTGCCGGGGTGAAAACAAACGATGTGGAAAGCGCAAACAAAAGAAGCCGTCCTGAGAGAAATCAAAATCCGAGAGTGGCGCAGACAAGTGGGAAGAACCTTCGTCAGGACTTTGAGTTGGATGCTCACAAGCATCTTCAAAAGCATCGTTGTGGCTTTGGGATGGTTGAAATGGCAGTCAGCAAAACTCGCTCACGACATTGAACTTAACAGGCTACTCAGCCAGCGACATGACAAACTTTTGCGTTTGGGCGAAACGGTTTACGCCATGTATCGGTCCGGTGAGGTTTCGTGGGATGTCGTTGAACCCCTTTGCCAAGACATAGAGCAAATTGACCGCCAGATAGACGCAACGAAGGCGGTGTCTTTGCAAGTTTTGCCTCAAGAACCTGAGCAAGAGCAAAATTTGCAGACAAAAAGTGTAGCGTCACAATGAAGGAGGTCGGGTGCCAGTGGGAACTTTGGCAGAAGAAGTCCAGAAACAATTGGTCGCGACATTGGCACCCTACATGGGTAAGGTGTCATTTGGGAACTTGAGGTTCCAGACATCGGAGTGGACCGAAGGTGACCGCCACTATGTCAACATCGCCATCGTTTACGAAACGCCCGGAAGTTCCACCAACCAACTCAATATCACCATAGATGAGGCTGAAAGCACCCTGACCTTTATTGATGGCGAAGCGGAGCGACGGACTAACAATGTCAGTGAAGCAATTCAATTTGTTGAGGAGGCAGTTAGGAGCATCCCTGAAAGGCGATTGGAGCGGTTGCGCGAAACGGTCAGGAGATGGGCTAGTCAAGGGCGAAGCAGGGCAGAGGTCTTGGCTGAACTGAACAGGTTGCTCCGAGCGGACTTGATTGGCGGAACAATTACACACCACGAATTGAAAGCGACAATCCAGTATTGCCTGCAACTTTTCAGCACCCCTCCTGAAGAGCGTGTGGAATCTCGGTGAGGCGAAAAGGATGAAAAGTTTGCTCCTTTCCCGGGATGATGGCAAGAGGGTTGACACGGAAAAACAATTAGCCCAAATGAGGGCTAACATGGTGGAGTATCAACTCCGCAGGCGCGGCATAAAGGATGAGCGGATTCTGCAAGTCTTTTTGAAAGTCCCTCGCCACAAGTTCGTTCGCCCCCAAGACATATGGCACGCCTACGAAGACTATCCACTCTCTATCGGCTACGGTCAAACCATCTCACAGCCCTACATGGTCGCCATCATGACCGAGTTGTTGGAACTCAAAGGCGACGAGCGGGTTTTGGAGATAGGAACAGGTTCGGGCTATCAGGCTGCCATCCTCGCTGAACTGGCAAAAGAAGTCTTCACCATTGAGCGAATCCCGGAACTTGCCAAGAAGGCAGAGAAAGTGCTGCAGGAGTTGGGATACAACAATGTCAAGGTCGTAGTCGGAGACGGCTCAAAAGGTCTTCCGGAATTTGCCCCTTACGATGGCATTATTGTCACTGCTGCTGCGCCAAAACCGCCCCAGCCTTTGCTTGAGCAGTTGAAAGACGGCGGACGGTTGGTCATTCCTGTCGGGAGCCGCAAACTGCAAGATTTGCTCCGCATAACTCGTATCGGCAACGAATTCAAGACTGAAAATTTCGGACCTTGCCTCTTCGTGCCTTTGATCGGAGAGGAAGGTTGGAAGGCAGAGAATGTCTGGGAGGAGGATTAGCGCCATGAGGTTTGAGTGGGTTTTGGTCTTGTTGCTCGCTGTCCCCGCCTCAGCGTTTCAGGCAGGGGCGGCAAAGCGGGATGTAACCCCGTTCCTTGACAGACCGGTTTTCATCGCTGGCTTCGGCAACAACCGAACGGCATTGGGTGTCCACGACCCAATTTGGGCGCGTTGCCTCGTCGTGAGCGATGGGAAAACGAATGTCGCTTTTGTCGGGGTTGATGTCATCGGTTTGTTTTATGAGCCGGATGTCGTTGCAATTAGACAGCGAGTTCAACAGTTGACGAAGAAGCCAGTCACCGTTTTGATTGCTTCAACCCACAACCACGAAGGTCCGGACACGCTCGGGTTATGGGGACCCACGCCACTCCAAACTGGTCGCGACGAGAAATACATGGCGTGGCTGAGGGAGCAAATTGCACAATGCGTCGTTGAGGCATTGGGGAAGTTAGAGCCAGCAACTCTCGTTCTTGCGAAAGACAGCCGCAAAGAACTCGCTGACTTGCAACTTGACACAAGGTTGCCTCATGTCAAAGACCACACTCTTTGCGTCTTGCAAGCGGTTAGCAAAAAGACGGGTCGGACGATTGGAACACTCGTCAATTGGGCAAACCACCCTGAGGTTTTAGGAAGCAAAAACCGACTGCTCAGTTCGGACTTCTGCTGGGCGCTCTACGAGCGTTTGGAAGATTTGCTCGGTGGCGTCGCTGTTTTCTGGAACGGGGCAATTGGCGGTTTGATTACGCCCTTAGGCGAGGAGTTGAAAGTCACGGACCCCGTCACGGGTCAGCCCGCACCTGAAGCCAGTTTCCGCAAGGCGGAACTCATCGGTCAGTTTGTTGCGGAAGTGGCTGCTGAAGCGGTGAAAAGCAAGCAAGCAGTGCGGCTGGATAAAGGCTCGCTAAGAGTGCTTCTGAAGCCCTTGTTTGTTCCTTTGCAAAACCCACGCTTTCGGCTCATTGCTGCTGCCCAAGTCATCAACCGCCCAGTTTATACGAAGGGCAAACTTGACACTCGTGTTGGAGAGACGAAGTTGGCACTGGATGGGATGACGATTTCGGCGAAAGTCGTTCTGGGCGAAGACATCCGCAGTGAAGTCGGGGTTGTGGCGATTTACGGCGCTGATAGCAAACAGCCGATGGCTTTGTTCCTGCTCATCCCAGGTGAGATTTATCCCGAACTTGTTTACGGCGGAATTACCCGCTACCCCGGCGCCGACTTCCCTGACGCTCCTTTTGAACCTGCCTTGATGGAGCATGCGAAAAAGACCAGGGCGAAATTTGTTTTCGTCGTTGGTTTAGCCAACGATGAAATCGGATACATCATCCCGCAATGCGAGTGGGATGAACAACAGCCTTGGCTCAACAACGCACCTGAACGCCCTTACGGCGAAGTTAACTCTATAGGTTGGAAGGCAGCGAGGGTCATCAACGAAGGAATCGTCGCTTTGCTCAAAGCCTTGACAAAGTAAGCCGGGCAAAACGAAGGAAAAGTCGCAAAGCAGAGGGGGCGGAGAAACCTCATGCTCATCTACGGGCGCCACCCTCTCAGGGAAGCATTGCGGGCAGGTATCGTTCCCAAAACTGTGTATGTCGCTGATGGGACGAAATTGGATGAGGACATAAAGTGGATGCTCGCTGAGGACAATGTGCCTATCCGAAACATGCCTCGCTCCCAATTTGAGAACATGCTCAAGGCTCACGGGATTTCAGAAGGACACCAAGGGGTTGCTGCAGACATTGGCGAATTCCCGCTCACACCTTTGAAAGATTTGCTCCAGCGTGCATTCGAAACGAACGGCGTCATTTTGGGGCTTGACCATTTGCAAGACCCAAGAAACGCTGGAAGTTTGATCCGAAGCGCAGAAGCCCTCGGAGCGTGCGGCGTGATTTTGCCGCCGGTTCGCAGTGTCGGGATAACTCCGACTGTCGTCAAGGCTTCCGCTGGCGCTTGCTTCCATATCCCTATCGCCATCGGCAACTTGCGCCAATTCGCCAAGCGATTTGAAGACGCAGGTGGGTTCATCGCTGTGTTGGACATGGACGGAGACGACATCCGCAACGCTCAAAAACTTCGCCCATTGTTCCTCATTGTCGGTGCGGAAGGAGAAGGGGTTTCAGCAAGCCTCAAAGCAATTGCCCATGCTGTCTGGAGAATCCCGATGCTCGGGAAAGTTTCCGCCCTCAACGCAGCGGTCGCCGGCGCAATTGCTCTGTGGGAAGTCCTTCATCGCCAATGATGGGCAATTTTGCCCTCAGGTTTTGGGGCATTTGAACCATGAAACTGCAGCCCGCTGGAGCAAAGAATGTTGAGCAAACTTCAAGCAGGGGGTGTTATCATTGAAGGCAATTTCTTTTCTCGGCAAAGGCAAATACGAGACGGTCACTTATTGCTGGCAGGGGCGGGAATGTCAAACGCACCTTTTCCCAGAAGCGCTCGCCCGCATCTTTGAGCCGGAAAAGGTGCTTGTGTTCGTGACACCCAGTGCAAGAGATTACCGTCCGCCTAAAGGTGAGCGGTGTGCTTGCTGTGGTCAAATCCTTTCCGAGCCGGAGGAAGAAAAAACCTACTGCGATGTGCTGAGGGAGCGGTTGGGAGACCAAGTTGAATTCGTTGAGATTCCTGAAGGTCGCTCGGAACAGGAACTGTGGGAGATTTTTGATCGGGTCGCTTCGGTAGTGAGCGAGAAAGAAACCATCCTTCTGGACATCACCCATGCTTTTCGCTCCATCCCGATGGTTGTTTTCGCCATTGCCGCTTACCTTCGTCGGACGAAAGGCGTGAAAATTGAACGCATCATTTACGGGGCTTTTGATGCACGGGACGGAAACAACCGAGCGCCCATCTTTGACTTGACACCGCTTTTGGATTTGCTTGATTGGCTTAGCGGTGCGGAAATTTTCCTTCAGCGAAGCGACGCCACCTTGCTTGCCGAGCGATTGAGGACAGTTCACCGTCAGGCAAGGCAAAGGCAGTCGGGAGAAAATTTGCCGACGCATTTGCAACCCGTCGCCAATAAGTTGCGCTCGCTTTCTCAGGCTCTCCATCTGGCTCGCCCTCGCGATGTGATGCATCACGCCCATGAGTTATTGCCCATGTTAACAGAAACGGCTTCGGAAGCGGAGCGGTGGGCAAAACCGTTTGCTGTTATCTTGGAGCAAATTCGTTCGGAGACCGAAAAGTTTGACCACGATGCGCCTGATAGACTGGACAAGGAAAACTTGCAGAAACAATTGGCGTTGATTGAGCATTTCGTGGAAAAAGGCTTGTGGGTGCAGGCGACATTGTTGGCGAGGGAATGGGTTGTCAGTTGGGTGGCGCTTCAGCGGGGTAGCGGTGATTGGTTGGACAGGAAATACCGTGAGGCAGAAATTGAGAAGGCGCTCGGTGAAGCATTGAAAAGACTTCAGCAACTAAGCGAAGAAGTGCCCGACTGGTTTGACGGACTGGTGAAAAGCGAGGAAGTCGCCAGACTTTGGGATTGGCTTGGCAGTCTTCGCAACGATGTGGCGCATTGCGGGATGCGCAAGGATGCCGCTGGCATCGCAAGCATTGAGCAACGGGTAAGTGAAATCCCACAACGCCTGAAAGCGCTTATGGATGATGTGCCTGAGCGGGCGCTTTATGGCGGTCGTGTCGTCATTGACCTGAAGAGCCTTTACGGCGAGGTTGCCAAACTGGATGAGTTGCCAATTTACCTTGAGCGGGCAAAAGAGTTAGCAGGTGAAGGCAACGAGGTCGTGCTCACAGGTCAAGCGCCCATCTGGCTTTACCTTGCTATTGCCCATGCCTTGCATGGCAAATCCCGCCGCCTCCTTTACACTTCACCAACAACAGGCGAAGTCCTAATCTTTGACCACACAGCGAGGTGAAGGACAATGAAGCAAATCACTTGGACAGGTCACCCTTTCGTTGATGCAGGTCTTTCAGCCATCGCTACAATCGTTGCAGACTTGACGGCTGAAGTTTGGAAGGCTACAATGGCAACCACAACAGTGGAGTGATTCGAAATGATTTGGCGGATACGCAACGATCCGTGGATAGACAACGGCTTAGAAGTCTTGGGGCGTCTCGTGGAGGAGATTCAGGAGCAGCATCCACAAATTGTGCAAGTTCATTGGGAACCTGAGGCTTTAGAGATTACCGTTCACGATGAGAAGCGGTTTATAGAGTTACTGGATGATGCTTTGCGACAGAAAATTGAAAATACGGTTTTCTACACGGTGGAAAAGAAGGGCACAAAGCGTTCTGCCATGAAGCCTTTTGTAGGGTTTAACCAACAACCTCCAACCCAGCATCCTCCCACTTTTCAAGAATCGCGGCGACGGCAATTTTTGCAGAATGTTTTCGGTACTCCTCAATCACAAGGGCGAGGAGGACCAAAAGGTTGTGCCCTATGCAGTGAACCAATTGGTGGTGATAGCGAAAACTTGACGCTTTCCGTTTACCCCTTCGTCACTAAAATCCGATCCCTGTCAGGCATCCGGACTCAATGGAGCGGTGAAGGGTTGAGCGGTTTTGTAGAATATCTGTCCGTCTGTCCCCGTTGCTATTTTCTTGGTTCGCTCGTTTGGGCGGACGATAAACTGCTCTATCTTTGCGACATTGGTGGAACAGATGGCATTGCAGTGATTTTGCTTCCCGCCCCGATAGCAGGCAGTTTGATGCGTTTGCGAGAAGTGAAAGATTCTTACCGCCCTATGCACGGAGGTCGACGCACTAATGTCCGCTTTAAACGCAAACAGCGAGGGGAAGGGCAGCCAGAAGAGGAGCGAGAGGTTCAAGACGGACCTTACTCGCTGTTGCTGGCATTTCTGGAGCGAGTAATGGATGAAATCGCAGAGAAAGGTGAAATTACCGATCTGTTCGCCGAGGTTCAGCGTAGGGTTTCCGAGGGTTGGCTGATTCTTTCAATCCCACAAGGGCGATTGAAGAATATAACCGCTCACAACCTGATTTTGGATGAACCCACTCTGTGGTTACTGGCGAAATTAGTAGAACAACACAACTTGCCATACGCACACTGCATTAGCGAAATTTGGTTGACAGATGAAAAGGGAAAGCGCCTCCAAGACCTCATTCCCGATCTTCACGAGCAAATGGCAAAAGCCATATTGACGGATGACTTTAATCTCTTCGCCAAAACCTTTATCCCCAAGCCACGCCGTCAGTTGCGCTTTCCTTTTGTTATTGAGGACATAGCTGCAACTATCGTAACTTTATGGAGGTGGTCAAACATGGACGCTCAAATGCTGGAAGTCGTCAAGAAGGCTGGACGAGCGCTGGCGCGTATCGCTGCCAGCCGTAAGCAACCTGTGTTGCTTTACGCTTTAGAGCGAGTGCGTTCCGCTTCAGATTTGTTGGAAGTCTTAAAAGAAGGCGTCCATCGGCTCATCGGCTTGGAAGCGGAGGAGATGCGTTACCTCTCGCTGGATGCTTTAGAGCAGCTAACAGAATTGCTGCATCAAATTGATGCCCGCCAATTTGCTGACCTCAAAAACACGCTTATTATCTTTGCGGGCATCGCCTACGCCAAAGATGTGATGGCGGAAGCCGCCAAACCTTAACAGGAGGTGAAGCATGATGAGGCAGGATGTGAGAGCCATTCAATTAGTCTGGCTGAGCAAGACAGGATTAACCAACCTCAACAGCGGTGAAGGTGGCAGCAACCTTGTGGACATCAAAAAGTTCCGCTACGCTGGGCAAGAGTTTCCCTATGTTAGTGGACAAGCGATGCGATTTTACCTGAAGGAAGCCATTCGCCGACACTTGCCCCCAGAGAAAGCTTGCGTTCCCGACGAACAGGGCGAAACCTGTGGGCGTATCGCCGAGTGTGTGCTGTGTGACCTGTTTGGATTTATGTGGACGGAACGAGCAGAGAGGCGAGGCGAAGGGCGAAGTCATGTCAGGACATCACCTGTCAAGGTTTCCCCCGCCATAGGACTTCAGCCGCTGGATGCAACAATGACGATGGATTTTCTGACCAGGCGTCCGCGAGGAACCATTATTGAAGCGGGACAGGAAGAAGAAGCCCGCAGCATTGTGAATGTGGAACTTGCCGTCAACATCTACAAGGCGGGCATCTGCGTGGATGTAATGCGGGTCGGACGGGAGGAAGAGTTGATTGACTTGGTAGGAGCCGAAGAAGCCCGACGGCGATTTCCCATCCGAAGTGTCCAGTTGCGGGATTATGTGGATGAGTCTGAACGGGCTCGCCGCATTACTCTCCTGTTGGACGCTATCAAAGACTTCAGCGACTACTCAAAGCAAGCCCGCTTGCTGACTGACTTTACTCCCGATTTTCTGCTGATTGCCTTGCAACACAACTATTCTCATCGTCTGCAAAAAGCGATAGAACTACAAGGCGATGGAACGGCAAGGTTAGATGTGGAGCGGCTCAAGCAAATCCTTGCCGAAGTTCGCGAAGACCTGCTAACGGTTGATAGCAAGCCTGCCCTTTGGGCTGGGATGGTAGAGGGAATTGTAGAGAACACAGAAGAAGTGAAGCAAGTGCTGGAGGAATTTGGAGTGCCCATTTTGACTCCGCGAGAGGCGATTAACGCTGTCAAGCAAGCCCTTGAAACTGCCTGAGAGACCCTTGAGGTGATAGTGATGGTGAATACTCTTTACGGCTTCATCGCGGATGCTGAAATGCCATACTTTGCGTGCTTCCGAAAGCCAACCAGCACCAGTTTGATGCTTACCTATCCTGTCCCACCTTTCACAACTATTGTTGGCATGATCGCCAATGCTTTGGGTGTTCCTCGTCCTGCTTACTTTGAGGGCATTGCCAAGTTGCAAGAACTCCTTTGGCTTAACCTGCGTCCCCTCTTACCTTTAAGTCGCCCGTCTCGAGAGATGGCAAAAATCTTGAAATTAGTCGGAGAGGTGCGAGAACAAAGGCAGCCAACTTCCTTTCCCTCATCGCCCATGCACAAATATTTCCTCGTCCATCCCTCTTTCCGCTTCTTTGTCGCCAGTGAAAACGGAGATGCTATCAACGAAATCGTTGACGCTTTACGCCATCCCAAACGCCCGCTTTATCTCGGGCAATCGGACGACATGGTGGTCGTGAAAGTCGTCTGGCAGGGAGAGATTTTCCCAACGGAAAGCGATCTGGCGTGGGCGATTTTGGTGGGGACAAGGATTGGTGATAGACAGCCTGTAGAACTTCTTCGCTTGCCTCTGGCTTTTGCCGGTGAACGGCAGGTGCTCTATTCGCCTTTGCTCTCCCTGCCAGCCCAATTTCCCTTTCGCTTGGCAAACCCTGAACCTATGTGGCGCTTCGGTGAAGAAACAGTTCCGCTAATCTGCATCCGTGAGGCGATGCAAAATGCGGTTGTTGGGGAAGCGGGAGGAAATTAACGGCACCGTCCGTTTCCAAACGCTGGCAGGGCATACGAAAGATGTGCTTTGGGTTCTCAAAGCGATAATGGAACAGCCGAGTTTTTCGCTCTTTTGTCGCCGATGGGGATTGAAAGAAGGAGACACAAAAGAGGTATTGTCTGCAGTCGTTGCTTTGCATGACATCGGTAAAGCCACAAAAACTTTCCAACAAGCAATCAAAGAGGGACGACACTTGCCTGATTTTCCCCACGCCCTTATCGCCTTGCCCGTGGCTAATGAAGTGTGGCGATGTCTATCGCTCCCCCGCCTTCTTTCTGAATATCCGCTACCCTTCGTGGAACTTTTAGCCATCGTTAGCCATCATGCTTTGCTCTATGACGACCTCTATCAAGTAGCCATCTGTCCTTTGGAACGGTTGAACTTTCTGCCCGAAGCACATCAAGTTTTGGCGGACATCTTTGCGTGGGCAAATCAACAGGGCTTGCTGCGAACCCCTTTACTGCCAGATTTGCCCTTTTCCAAGTGGTCAGGTTGGGAGTTGAGGAATTGCGCTCAAGCATTAAGCAATTTGCGGGAGTTAAACCACCGGCTAAAGACGAAGAGCGTTGTGGCGGAGCGCCTAAAAGCCATTTACGCCTTTGCCTTAGCCTGCTTGAAATTCGCTGACCAATGGGCGAGCCGAAAATTTTCGGAACAAGCGAGTCAATTGACGGAAGAAATTGTGGATGAACTTCTGCCTGACCTGCCTGATTGGCAATTGCCCGACGATGCGGAACAAAGGGTCTGGAGCAAACTAACAGAAAATGGTAATCAACCTTATCATTTCCAAGAGCAACTTGCAGAAACCGATACTGAACGAGTGGTCGTGTTGGCACCGTGCGGACGGGGTAAAACGGAAGGGGCTTTGCTTTGGTTTTTGCGTCAGCGAACTTTGGGCAACTGTGACCGCCTTATTTTTGCCATGCCTACGCAGGTCACTTCTAACGCCATGCGTGAACGGTTAGCGAAATTGTTCGGTGACCAGTGTGTTGGTTTGTATCATGGACGGAGTTCTTTAGAGCATCGGGAACTGGTGAGACTGCAACTGGCAAAGGGGGATGAAAGCGACGAACTTGATCCCGAATTAGAGCGAGAGTTAGCACGCAGCGAAAATTTTTGGAGTGAGGTTTTCGCTAAGCCTATCACGGTAACTACAGCCGATCATTTGCTCTTCACATTTGTGCACGGCTTCCGCCAAGCCGATTTCGCCTTAGGTTGTCTTCAAACGGCAGCAATCGTCTTTGATGAAGTGCATTGCTATGACCGAAAAATGCTTGCGGAATTACGAGAACTCTTCAAACTCCTGCGCAAAATGAGAATCCCGCATTTGGTTATGAGCGGCACTTTGCCTGAATTCCTCATACGCGAAGGTGGCTTGATGGATTACAAACAAATCACGGATGAAGACGGTTTGAAGCTATGTCCCTTCATCTTGCGGAAACGGGAACAACCGCTGTTCATCAAAACAGGCGACGAATCAGTTGGAGATAAATGGCAGCCTGAAGAAAGCGTCGTGGGAGAGGTGTTGGAAGGGTTCCGACAAGGCTTAAGGCAATTCGTCATCGTTAATACTGTTCGGAAAGCGCAAGCATTTTATCGGGCGCTACGGGAACGCATAGAAGAATCCGAACGCCTTTGGTGTTTACATTCTCGGTTCTGCTACGCTCATCGTCGTGAGAAAGAACAACGATTGATGGAATTGTTGCGCTCGGGTTTTCGCCCGCTCATCTTAGTGGCAACACAAGTGATTGAGGTTAGTCTTGACATTTCCTGCGACCGCATGTTCACAGAGTTAGCACCAATGGATGCATTGGGGCAGCGAGCAGGACGATTGCACCGAGGTGCTTTGGAACCTGATGGGCATGAGTTGTCTGTTTTTCCTATAGAAGATCCGCAACCTTATGTTATCCCTTACAAAAAGCAGCCTCTTCCCGAATTGGAGCGAACTTGGGAAACTATTGTAGACGGTTTGGCTGTTTCTTACGGCTGGTTACGAGAACGGTGCAACGAAGTCTATGCTGATGCCAAGTTAGATATGGCGCAATTACCCTACCTCTTTGAGGAATGCACCTTGTTTGGTTATAACTACGATGAGATTCGGTTCAGCGAAGAGGAAGGCAAGGCTTATCGCCCGCGCGACATCGTGATGCCGACCATTGATGTCATTCCTCGCTCCATCCTTGAGGAATTTGGCGATGAAGGTTGCCATCCCCTTTACCTTGTGCCTGTGCCCGTTTGGTGGATTGGAAAATCCAACCGCGAAGGACTGGGCTTATTTTTCATGCATCAGGTGGACAAACGCGAATGGCTTATCTGCAATGTTCCCTATAACAAAGATTTGGGGTTTGACGAGGAAAGTCTCGGTGCACCTACACAAGGAGTGATTGTGGATTGATGCTTACTGACGAGGAATTTGAAGTCTTAAGAACGAACGGCATTAAGGTCAACTACTGGGTTGTTTGCCAGCGCAAGGTTTGGCTTTACGCTAAGGGGTTGAGGATGGAGCCGCTTTCTGACCGAGTGGCGTTGGGAAGGCTTTTACATGAGCGGGCTTATCCCGATTTGCCAAGAAGGGAACTGCTCATTGATGACCTAATCAAGGTTGATTTGCTTGAGCACGAAAGCAAGGTGCTTGAGGTCAAGCACTCACGAAAATTGATTGATGCTGCCCGACTGCAAGTGGCTTACTACCTCTTTTACCTTCGCTGGCTTGGAGCAGGTGACTTGGTGGGCGAGTTGAGGTTTCCGAAAGAACGGCGAAAAGAGGAAGTAAGGCTCACACCAGAACTTGAAGCGCAAGTGGTTGAAGCGCTTCGCGATATTCAGCGCATTGAGCAATTGCCATCACCGCCACAAGTTGACTTCATGCCCATTTGCCGTGTTTGCGCCTATTGCGAACTCTGTTGGGGGTGAAAGTGGCAACCTTTAAGTGAGGTGAGAAGCGATGGCTGAATTGAAGTTGGATTTGCCACCCGATTTGTTGGAGGTGCTGGAAAGTTTGGGAGACCCGCAGCAAACAATCAAAGAATGCGTTGTGCTGGAACTCTACCGAAGGGGCGAGATTTCTTCGGGCAAAGCCGCCGAACTTCTGGGTATGAGCCGGCTTGAGTTCATCCAATACTCAGGTCGTTTGGGCATACCCTTCTTCCGCTACTCGCCTGAAGAGTTAGAGGCTGAACTGCGGAACTTGGAAGGGTTGAGCAAAAAATGAAAGTAGTCAGCAACTCCACGCCACTGATTTCGTTTCATCAGTTAGGGATGCTGGATCTGCTCAGGCAATTATTTGGGCAAATCATCATCCCACCTGCTGTCCAGTTTGAGACCTTTTTGCGTCGCCCGATGCCTGAATGGGTTGTGGTGCGTGCCCTTTCTCAGCCCATTCCCGAACCGCTTCAAAAATCGGGCTTAGGTGACGGTGAAAAGGAAGCGATAACTTTGGCGCTTGAACTCAATGCTGACCTACTGCTGATAGACGAGTGGGCAGGGCGAAAGGTAGCGACACAACTCGGTCTCAAAATCACAGGCACTTTGGGGCTTCTTTTAGTATCAAAACAACGAGGGCTTATCTCGGAAGTGAAGCCATTCGTTGAGCAATTTTTGCAACTTGGGTTTTACGCCGATGAGGACTTGGTTCGCTTAGTGCTGCGCAAGGCGGGAGAAATTCTCTGAATTGTTTTTGCGAGGTGATTTGCCTGATGGCGCAAACTTACTACATCTTTCGGAGCGGGCGATTGAGGCGCAAGCAAAACACCCTTTACCTTGAACAGGAGAACGACGACGGGCAAGTGCAGCGCCAGCCTATCCCGGTTGAAAATGTCCGTGACCTTTATCTGTTCGGCGAGATTGACCTGAACACGAGGTTGCTTTCGTTCCTTGCCCAAAATGAAATCGTCGTCCATTGCTTCAACTACTACGGCTTCTATGTCGGCAGTTTCTACCCGCGAGAAAGCAATGTCAGCGGTCACTTGCTGGTGCGGCAGGTTGAGCATTACCTTGACCCGCAAAAGCGCTTGACACTTGCTAAGGAGTTCGTTTCAGGTGCGCTCTTTCACATCCGTCGCAACCTGAACTACTACCGCAACCGAGGCAAGCAAGTTGACGAAGCCCTTGAAGTTGTTGAAGCCTGCATGAAGCGGCTTGACGCTTGCCGAAGTGTAGCCGAACTCATGAGCGAGGAGGGACGAGCCCGTGATGCTTACTACGGTGCGTTCAATGAAATTTTGGATTTGGAGCAGCCCTTTGATAAACGGGTGCGCCGACCGCCTGATAACATGGTCAATGCCTTGCTTTCTTTCGGCAATAGTTTGCTTTACGCCGCCGTGCTGTCAGAGATTTATGTGACGCAACTGAACCCGACGGTCAGTTACCTGCACGAACCGTCGCAGCGTCGCTTCTCGTTGGCGTTGGATTTGTCCGAAATTTTCAAGCCGTTGATTGTTGACCGAGTGATTTTTCGGTTGCTCAACCGGGGTGAAATCAGCGAAGACGATTTTGAAAGTGTCGGCGGTGCAAAGGGTGTTTACCTGAAGGAGGAAGCCCGCAAAAAGTTTGTGCGGGCGTTTGAGGAAACCTTGCAGGCGACCGTTGAGCATCGCCAACTTAAGCGAAGTGTCTCCTACCGCCAACTCATCCGCCTTGAAGCCTATAAACTCATCCGCCATCTCATCGGCATGGAGCAATACAAAGCCTTGCGTGCATGGTGGTGACGGTAATGTATGTCGTCATCGTTTACGATGTGGAGCAAACTCGGGTGGCAAAAGTTTGTCAATATCTCAGGCGCTGGCTTCACTGGGTGCAAAACAGCGCATTTGAGGGCGAACTGACTGAGGCGCAACTGGAACGCATCAAGGCGGAGTTGAGCGACTTAATTGACCCTGACTACGATAGCGTTTACATTTACCGATTGCCCGACAAAAAGTTTGTGCAAAGGGATGTCTTGGGGCAAGAGAAAGCCATCACAGAAGCGTTTTTGGAGTGATGTGGAATGCGCTTGCATGTGGTTTGGACGGCTGAGAAGGCAGTCCTTCTGCCTTGGAACTACCTTCACCTGCTTCACGGCTTCCTTTACACTGCCATTAAAAAGGCGAGCCCAAAGTTGGGCGAGTTTTTGCACGAGCAAGGGTTCGTTGTGGGTGGGCATCGTTACAAACTTGTGACCTTCTCGTTGCTGTCCCCACAAGCAGCAGAACCAACGGATGACGGTTTGAAAATGCTTCCGCCAATCCATTGGTGGGTTGCATCGCCGCTTCCCGCCCCGATGGAGGCGTTGGCATTCACTTTGCTGACCGAAGGCGAAGCCAGATTGGGTAAAGTCAGTTTGACCGTTGAGCGAGTGGAAGTTGAAGAGCCACCGAAATTTGAAGGGCGATGCTTGTTCCAAACTTTGTCTCCCATCGTCGCCTCAACGGGAGTGCGCAAAGGTAGCAAGATGGAGCACCGATTTCTTTCGCCAGAGGAACAGGATTTTTGGCGTGTCTTGGAAACTAACTTGCGCCGAAAGGCGATGGTTTTGGGAGTTGAAGCATCGTCGGATGCGTTGCGATTTGCTTCCGAAGGAAAATGGCGCTCAAAACTTCTCGAAGTGCAAGGGACGAAAGTGCGAGGGTGGGAGGGAAGGTTTTGGGTTGAAGGTGACCCTGCTCTCATAAGCATTGGCTACGAAGCGGGCTTTGGCGAAAGGAATGCCCAAGGGTTCGGAATGGTGAAATTGGTCACCGCAAGGTAAATGGCAACCTGCCTTGCTGACCTATCATGTGGCAAATTTGGGCTGGGGAAAATTTTTGTGAAGCGAGGCAGGCGATCAGTATGGAGCAGCAAAAGTTGCTGGACACAGAAAGCGCAGAAATCGCCCACGAACCTTTGGCGTCCCGAATGCGACCGAGGACTTTGGAAGAATTCGTGGGGCAGGAACATCTCGTTGGTCCAAACAGACCGCTTCGCATCGCCATAGAACGAGACAAGCCTCATTCGGCAATCCTTTGGGGACCGCCGGGGACAGGCAAAAGCACTCTCGCTTTTTTGTTGGCGAAATACACCAAAGCCCACTTTGAAGCCCTCAGCGCCGTAACAGTTGGTGTGGCGGAAGTGAGGCAGGTGATTGAGACTGCCCGCCGATGATTGCAACGGGGACAAAAGACCGTTCTCTTTCTGGACGAAGTTCATCGGTTCAACAAGGCTCAACAAGACGCACTGTTGCACGCCGTTGAGAAGGGCATCGTAATTTTCATCGGCGCAACCACAGAAAATCCCTTCTTCTACCTGACCCCGCCACTTCTTTCCCGTTGCAGGCTTTATCGGCTTGAGCCCTTGACAACGGAGCAAATTTTGCTTCTGCTCAAGCGGGCTTTGAAGGACGAACGGGGTTTGGGAAAGTTCAAAGTTGAGGTGAATGACGAAACTCTCAGGTTCATTGCCGAGCGAAGTGGCGGTGACGCACGCCGAGCACTTAACGCCCTTGAAACTGCTTTCTTGACAGCGAAAGAGTCAGAGCAGGGTAGGGGAGAAGAAGGAGTCGTTCGGATAACTTTACAGATTGCCCAAAGTGTCCTCTCCGACGCTCCTCTCGCTTATCAGCGGACGGGCGATGACCATTACGATGTGGCATCCGCTTTCATCAAAAGCATTCGTGGCTCTGACCCGGACGCTGCAATTTATTGGCTCGCTCGCTTTCTCGCTTCGGGAGAAGACCCACGCTTCATTGCTCGCAGGATGGTTATCGCTGCGGCGGAGGATATTGGGCTTGCCGACCCCATGGCTTTGGTCATTGCCGTTGCCGCCGCTCAAGCCGTTGAAATTGTCGGTATGCCTGAGGCTCAAATTCCGTTAGCGGAAGCGGCAATTTACCTCGCTATGGCACCGAAATCAAACAGCGCCTACAAAGCCATCAGCAAAGCGATGGACGAAATTGAAAAGCACGGACCTCAACCTGTGCCAATGCATCTCAGGGATGCGTCCTACAAAGGCGCTCAAAGGCTCGGGCATGGCGTTGGCTACCTTTACCCTCACGATTTCCCCGACCATTATGTGCCTCAGGAATATCTGCCGCCGACAGTAAAAGGTTTGCCGTTCTATGAGCCGACAAAGCAAGGCAAAGAAAAGGAAATTGCCGAGCACCTTCAAACCCTTCGTTCAAGATCAGCCAGCAAGGCGAAAGCAATTGAGGCTCCCGACGGCTTAACGGGAGAGGGCAACGGCTAAACACGAGGGTTGAGCGCCACCCTTTCTCAATCAAAGTTTCCCCTACAGCCGAAGCGACCTTCAGGCGCAAATTTAGGTGATACGAATTTGAAAAATGTGCTACAATTGCGGCGAAACTTTGCGGAGGTGATCGGGATGCGAAGGGGCTTTACGCTGATTGAGTTGTTAGTGGTCATAGCCATCATTGCCATCTTAGCGGCGATGTTGTTTCCAGTGTTCAGCGCTGCAAGGGAAAAGGCGAGGGCGACGGCTTGCTTGTCTAATTGCAGGCAAATGGGTATTGCGATAGCGATGTATGTGCATGATTGGGACGAAGGCTTCCCACTAACCGAGCCACACGAGTATGCAGGCGTTCACGCTCCTGTCGGACCCGGATGGCTCAAAAGTTGCCAACCATATGTCCGAACGACCTTGCTGCACCGTTGCCCATCAGATTCAAGTCCTCTTTGGGATGACGGTGACCCGACGACAAGGGTGACATCCTACGGGCTTAACGGTTACTTCCCTCCAGACCATCCACCCTATTGGGGAATTCGGCTCAGTCAAGTAGTCAAGCCTTCGCAGTGCATCATCGTAGCCGAACTTGCTGACCAAGTTGAAGACGACCACTTCGTCCCTGCTGCTTGGGGCAATCCGACGAAAGTCCCTGAGTTTGGTCCTGGGTCTGAGGAGCATGAGGCGGAGTGGGATGACGAGAAGGGTGAACCTAAAAGCCTTGCCATTCGCCGCCATCAAGGCGGAGCAAACTATGTTTTCGTGGATGGTCACGCTAAGTGGCTCCAGTTTCGCCAAACATGGAGGCAAGTTCCCGGCTTTCTGCCAGAAGTTGATTGGTATGACCCATTGCACCCGTGATAGCCAAAACCTTTGAACTTAGCCTGCAAGTTGACGATGCAAAAACTGAGTGCCAACTTTTGAGCGAATGGCAGACTGCTTGTCCACTCACCCGAAGTGGGTGGTTACAATTCCCAAGCAGGCTAAAGCCTGCTAAATGAGTTGTGCGTTGAGGGTTGAGATTTGCGGGTCAGAGATTTCTTTGAACACGCAACCCACAACTCGCAACTTTTGTGTCAGCCTGCTTTAGCAGGCTTCGTTCTTTCGTAGCCACCGACTTAGAGTCAGTGGGTGGTTGGGAAGATAAGGTTCGTGTCAAGCCCAATTTTTCGTCAAGTCGTGAGTTCGGCAAATTGGCAGAGAGAATGAAAGGGTTGACAATTTTACTCGCTCCCGCTTGTCGCTACTTTTCTTGTGGGTCGTAGTTTTCTCACTGTCCACCAAGCGATGAGGGATAGCGGCAGCCAAATGATGCCGAAGACGAGAACCCAAACGGCAACGACCAGAGCGCCCCTGAGGATGAGGACTACGGCTCGGAAGGCGTCGGCGAAAACTTTGGGAACACTGAAAGCCGTCCCCGGAACTGGGCGTGGTCTGAACTCATTGAGGGTGACACGGATGGTTGAGAAGTCAACTTGGTGGCTCAAGTAGCGCAATCTCCCTTCAAGTCGCTCAATCTCTAAGCGCCGTAAAGAAAGTTCTCTCTCAACTTGCAGCAGTTCACCGACTTTTCCCGTTCGCTTGAGCAACTCAAGCAGATGCTGTTCCGACCGCTTCAAGTTCCTTAGCCTTGCTTCCAAATCCACGAACTCTTCCGTGACATCTTGAACTTGCTCCCTCAAGTCATCAACCTGGCCCAACTGCTGCAACCGTGAGAGGGCTTTGTGGTAGTTTTCGGATGGAACCCGCAAGGTCAAAATAGCGCTCCAAGAGCCGTCGGGTCTGCGAGTTTGAGACGATTCAGCGACATAACCGTCAAACTCTTCAGCAACTTGCCGAACTTGTTGGGCGACCTTGGGGACATCCTGAACCAACAAAGTCAACCACGCATCTCTAATGAGTTTGCGGGTGAGGGCAACTTTAACGACAGTTGGCGATGTCGGAGGCATTGGTGGTTCACCCATCGCAGGTCCAGCCGCTGCCATAGCAGGTCCAGGCATTGGTGTTCCACCCATTGGAAGCGCTGCCTCTTCTTTATACGCCCTTTCGGTAACACTTACACTTGGGGGCGTCGGTGCAGAGAAGTCCTCGTCATTCGTCGAAAGAGACTGGATGACGGTAGAGAGGCGTAGGTAAAGAACAGCGGCAATCAAAATGGCAAGCAAGAAGGCGCTCACCAAAATCCCGCCGAAAAGTTTAAACCAACGAGCCTTGCGGTTTCCCATCGCTAATCGCCTCCCTGCATCGGTCATTTTGCCATTGTTTGGACGAATTTGGAGGGGTGAAAAGTTCCCGAAGGCTTCTGAACTTTTGCCGTCGCTTTACATCGCCGATAGCGCTGCCAAACTTTGCGAAGGTGGTGTTAATGAGAAGGCGAGAGTTTCTTTGTGCTTTAGCGATCGGAGCGGGTGCAGGTTGGATAACGAATTTCGCTCAGAGCGGAGGTGGGAAACGGATGGCTGATAGAAGTGTCGTCGTTGACACAAGTAAAAGCCCTCACGCAAAGTTGCGCTCCATCCCAATTAGCGCCGTTAAGTTGCGAGACCGCTTTTGGCAGCCGCGACTCATCGCCCTTCAGGAAGTCACCATCCCAACCCAATACGAACTGATGGAGCAAACGGGGCGAATTGACAACTTCCGAAGGGTCGCTGGCAAAGTGGGAGGCGAATTTCGTGGGCTTTATTTCAATGACAGCGATGTTTACAAGTGGTTGGAAGCAGCGGCGTGGTCTCTCGCTGTCCAACCGAACGAGAAAGTTGCCGACTTGATGGACAAAGTGATTGTCGAAATTGAAGCGGCTCAAGACGCCGACGGCTACTTGAACACCTTCTTCTCGCTGGAGCGCAAAGGGCAGCGGTGGACGAACTTGCGCGACATGCACGAACTCTATTGTGCTGGTCACCTGTTCCAAGCAGCCATCGCTCATCATAGGGTCACAGGGAGTGACCGATTGCTCAAAGTTGCAACTCGCTTCGCTGACCACATCGCTCAAGTTTTCGGTTGGGGCAAGAAGGAAGAAACCGATGGGCACCCGGAAATTGAGATGGCGTTGGTTGAACTTTTCCGAGAGACGGGCGAGCGACGCTATTTGGAGTTGGCTCAGTTCTTCATTGATGTTCGCGGTCACAAACGCATTGGAGGCTCTCCTTATCATCAAGACCACAAACCGTTCCGTGAGTTAGACGAAGTGACGGGGCACGCCGTCCGTGCCCTTTACCTGAACGCAGGCGCTGCTGACCTTTACGCCGAAATGGGCGACGAAACGCTGATGGCAGCGTTGCAACGGATGTGGCGCAACTTGACGGAGAAACGGATGTATGTGACGGGAGGATGCGGTGCCCGCTATGAGGGTGAGGCTTTCGGTCGCGACTACGAATTGCCCAACGAACGCGCTTACGCTGAGACTTGTGCTGCCATCGCCAACATTTTGTGGCAATGGCGAATGTTCCTGATAACAGGCGAGGCTCGCTTCTTTGATGTCTTGGAGTTGGCTTTGTTCAACGGTTCGCTTCCAGGCATAGGCTTGGACGGCAAATCCTACTTTTATGTCAACCCGCTGGCTGACCGAGGTCGCCATCGCCGTCAACCTTACTTTGAATGCGCTTGTTGCCCGCCAAACATCGCTCGCTTGCTCCCGATGGTTCCGAGTTTCCTTTACGCTCTCGGTGACGATGGCGTTTTCGTCAACCTTTATGCCGAGAGCGAAGCGGAACTGACTATCAACGGCGCGCCCGTGCGATTGCGTCAACGGACGGATTACCCTTGGGACGGTGAGGTGACGCTGCAGATAGGGTTGACACAGCCAGCAACCTTTGCCCTTCACTTGCGCATCCCATCTTGGTGCGAACGGGCATCGGTGACGGTTAATGGGGCAGAAAAGCGAGAAGGGATCGGCGGCGAATTTGTGACCATACAACGGCAGTGGCGGAATGGCGACACAATAAAGTTGTCGCTCCCGATGTCGCCCGAATTTGTCACTTGCCATCCCTTCGTTGAATCAAACGCAGGTCGTGTTGCCATTCGTTGCGGTCCCATCGTTTACTGCTTGGAACAAGTTGACAACCCTGATGCTGATGTCTGGTTCATCGCCGCCAAAGTGGAAAATGACTTGAAGCCCGTTCCCATGCAAATTGGCAACCTGCCTGTTGTAGCAATTCAAGGTGAAGGTGTTGCCGTTGAGCCATCGGCTTGGGATGGGAAGTTGTATCAACCGCTGAGGAAATTGGCAACCAAACCTGTCCGCTTCACCGCCATCCCTTACTTTGCGTGGGCGAACCGCGATGCTGGACCGATGACCGTTTGGGTTGCGAAAGGTTGACATTTCAGTTCACTTTTGCCGCAGCGCTAAAAGCAGATGAGCGCCCACGAGCAAAATCACGCCTGACGAGAAAAAGGCGCTGCCAACTGAGACGGCTGAATCTTGTCGCCCAGGCATGAGGAGGGCATAAAGCCAGAGGGCAATGGCAGCCACCAAACCGATGACGCCCAAAACCTGCCACAGCAAAGGGACATCCAATGCTCGCTTTCTCTCACCCATCTTCGTTCCCTCCCTTTGGGGCTCAAGGTCTCATTAAGCCTCAAAGATTTTTTTCGCCACCGCAAAATGCAGCGACAAATTTGCCTACAGACGACTTTGCGGAAACCCGTTGAAAATTTTGGCAGGTTGAAAACAAGTGTCAATAACCACCTTGAGGGCGAACCCGATGCTACCTCGTTGCAGTTAATTCTGACATCGGGGTGTTACCTCAGCCCCAAATACTTGAGTGCATAGCCCCAAAGTTCGTGCCAAACTGCGACGGCATAGTTTTCGTCGTCAAGTTTCTTGGCGACCATCACCACGCCGTCGCATTCGGACTCCTGCGCCCACTTGCTGAGGTTGCGGGCGAGCAGGAACAAAATCCCGTCGTGTTCGGCGGTAACCAAAATCTCAATGTTGGTCAGGTAGGAAGGCATGTGAAGTTGGACCTGCCTTTGCCCCAACTTTATGGGGATTGGCTTGCGGGACCTCTCGTAGGTCCAGCACTCGTGCTTTTCGTGGAGGCAATCAATCCAAAACTCCGGCATTTGCTTCTCCATCACTTTTCACCTACCTCGCGCTTTTGTGAGCGGCGACCTTCACAATTTGACCACGCTGTTCGTTTCAATGGAACAGTAAACGGCAAGAGCAAGAGCGACGGCGGCACGCCCGTCCTCGCCCATAATTGCAGGTTGCCTCCCCTCAACGATTGACTCAACGAACTCCCTCAACTCCCTTTTGACAGGGTTTTCAGCCGATAACTCTTCAGCCTTGAAAACCTGCTGCCCTTTCTCGGTTTGGACGACCAACTCGCCGCCCCAAAGTTTCGGGAAGAGCAAACTCCCTCTCTCGCAATCGGCGCGACCACCGTAATCGCCAGCAGTTGAAACTTGACTAGCATGGAGCATCCCAATCGCTCCGTTGCGGAATCGAAGGGTGACGATAACGCAATCCGGGTAATCGCAATCTGGATGCAGGAAATTTTCGCCCGCAGCGAACACGCTTTCAACCTCTCCGCCAACCCATCGCAGAAAGTCAAGTTCGTGGATGTTGACTTCCATGAGCATCCCGCCACTCAGCGCTTTGCTCTTCCGCCACTCTTTCGCCCAAACGCCCGTGAAGCCACCGCCGAGCCGATGAATGGTCAGACACAGCAATCGCCCCAACTCACCGCCGTCCACCAACTCCTTCACCTTCGCGTGGATGGGGAAATAGCGGAGAACCTGCCCGACCATAAAGTTGACGCCATTTTTGCGGCAAGCCTCAATCATTCGGTCGCACTCTTCCAATGTCAGCGCCATCGGCTTCTCGCAGAAGACATGCTTGCCCGCTTCCGCTGCAGCAACAGTTTGCTCGGCGTGAAGATAGGCAGGGGTAGCAATCAAAACAGCGTCAACATCCTCGCGCGACAAAAATTCGTCCAAACTCGTCGTAGTCCAAACGCCGAACTCGCTTCCGAACGCCTTTGCGACTTCCTCAACGGCGTCACATGCAGCCACTAATTCCGCTTGCTCAATCGTTTTCAAGTGCGTTGCCAAACTTTTGCCCATCACCCCGCAACCAACGAGCCCCACACTGACCTTCCCTTTGCTCATGGCTCACCCTCCTTCAGTCAGTGGATTATCGGCAGTTCTTTGAACTCAGGAAAGAACGGATTGAACCCTTTAGGTGGCGCCACCATCAACCGAATTGCCTGCTCCCTCAGCCTGTCCGCTAAAGTTCGGTCTTTGTCCACATGCCAACTCAACTCGTTGACGCCGATTGGTTCCAAGACCTTCCTCAAGCCTTCGGTCAGCAATTTTTCCGCTTCCGCTCGCCGCTCGCCTTTCTCAGTCTTAGCGAAACGCTGCAGCATCTTCAAAATTTCGTAGTCTTGCACTCCGTCCCTGATGGCTTCCATGTGTTTCGCCGCAGTGATGCTATCTGGAGCGAGGAAGAGAGGCGTGTAACAGTTTCGCGGGTCAAGGTAAGCGTTCCAACAAGAGTTGCCACCGTTATCGCCGAACGCCCAGAAAAACATTTCGTCGGCACCGATGGCAAAGCAATGCCAAGCCTGCAAGCGATAGTAGGCGTAAGGGTCAAGGAGTTTGCTCGGACCGCTGCACGAATACAAAGCCAGCCGCTTGCCTTTGTCGCGCCAACCGAGATAAAACTCCTCGTGCGCTTTAGGGTTGCGCAACCAAATTGCTCGCTGTGGGCAAAGGACATCAACGAGTTCGGGGAGTTGAGGGTTCATCTTTTGTGGTTCGCTCCAAGTCGGGTCAACCCAGATGACCACATCGGGCGCCACCTTCTTTATGGCTTTCGCCCAAGCAATTGTCAAGGCATCTTGTTCTGGCGTGTGGGGTTCGTCAACGAGCAAGACACCAAACTGACCTTTCTTCAAGCCTCGCTTTTGAGCGTGTCGCCACCAGAAGGAAATCCACTCGCCGACTTTCCGCTCAAACTCCGGCGTCCCTGCTTTTGAGCCTTCAAAAGTTTCGCCGGCATTGACGAAAACATAGAATCGGCTTGCCCCCTTCCATCGCTCAAGCCAGCGGTCAAAAGCGGAAGTATCTGGCGGCTCAACCATTCGCCCCGACTCATCAAACTTTCCTGCCGGCAAAACAAATCGGCTCGCCCAAGGTATGTCAACGAACCTTTCCCGCAGATGAGCGATGAAGGCATCTCGGTTCTTCGGGTTGACACCGTAACGCTCCTCAACATCGGTGTAGTCCCAACCGCCGATATGCAAAGACGGTTGGTCAGGCAAAGTTAGTGGCACAACGACGATTTTCGTCGCAAAAGTCGCTCGGTCACCGGCATCGCTTGCCACCAAAATCTTCCCCTCGTATTCGCCTTTCAATGCCCTTTTCGCGGCTTTCACGCTCAACCACGCCTGCCCAACCATTCCCGCAGGGACGGTAAATCGCTCGCCTTCAAGCAAGGCTGCAGCGATTGGGATGCCTTCCTTCGTGTCAGTCCAAACAGCGTGGTAAATCTTGACAGCGATGTTGTCTGGCAAACCCGTCACTTTCACCTGAACCGTTATCGGATGGTCGCGGGCATTGACTATGTTGATGGCTATGGCTCTCGTCTCGTTGCGGAGCAAAATCAGACCCGGCAAAAGAAGTTTAGTCCGCCGTTGCAACGATTTCGGGACAGGTTCGTCGGTCAGGTAAGGAATTGGGTCGTAAGGTGATGAGGCGACAAAAGCGGTGAAGTTAGGGACACGCTTTGCCTTCCAGAGTTGAGCCTGAACCTTGAACAAATGGGCGTGCCACTCGTTCAGCGGCAAAATCGTTCGGAAGGAAGCGGGATCGCTGACGCGGAAATCTTTCGGGAAACTCGCTGCCAGTTCGTCAAGTTGGCTTTTGAGGGCTGACCTTTTTGCCTCATCCAAACCTGCCCGCTCAATCAACTGCCTCAGCGTTTCAAGGTCGGAACGGAACCGCCTCAACGCGCACCGCTCAATTTCCTTCTTCTGCGCAAAAACTTTCAAGTCGGTGACCTCCTCACCAACAAGCGGCTGCGTTGCCCGACTCGCATCACCTTCGTAAACCTCAATTTCGTCCACGAAACAAAAACTGCCTCGTGGGATGACCACGAAAGCGACGAACCACCCAAAAGTTTGCCATCGGTCAGTCCAGAAGCGGTGAACAGCATAGCCTTGTGAAGGTGGAGGACCGTTCTGTTCGTTGCTGGCTTTGACCAAATCGCCAACTTCACGCCATCGCTTCCCGTCCTCACTGACCAAAACCCAAATGGCTGCTGGGAACTCAACACCTGCGACTCCTGCTGCTGTGTTGAAGGATGCGCCAGCGATTGGGACATTGCGCTTCAAGTCCACGACGATGAAAACTGGGCTGACATTTTGCCAACCCACAGTGCTCTTTTGCGTCCAGAAATAGCCTTGCGTGTAGTTCCCATCCGTCAGTTGGATGCGGTCGTCTGGGTCGGTGCAATATCGGTAATTAGGGGCAGGTTGGAGGGTGTATGGACAATGGAGCGCAATGTTTCGGCTTTGCTGCCAACCGCTTACTAAAGTTAGCACAATCCAGACAGGCAACATGCTAACCGCCTCCTCAAAGGCGAACACTTTCGCACAAAAAATTTTGCTTCAAGGCAAAAACTTTGACTTCAATTTCCTTCCACACCTCGGCTTTGGTAGAATATGCCCCCGCTGACAATATTTCACACCAAAGGCTGCAAAGTCGCAACGGTCACATCTTGAAACCTTACTTTGCCGTTGGCAGCGTAAAGACCGAGCCAACCGGCAGGTGGGTCGTAGATGCGGCAGGCAAGTGAAACTTTGTCGCCGACGAAAATTTCAACGATTGAACCGTGCACGGTCAGGTAGATTTTGAGGTGCTCAATTTCGCCCCAACTTATCGGTCGCGAAACTTTCGGCTCAACATCGCCCCAAGAAGCCCAACGCATCAGCGCGATTTTGCTTTTGTCCACGACGAGTTTGTGACCTTTGCCGTCTCGCATCCTCAGCAGGAAGCCGAATTCAACTGCCTCTCCCTGAGGCACAACTGTTGTGCTCAGAAAGAAATCGTCAGGGACATTGCACCGAAAAACAGAAACGCCGTTAAACGATTCAGCGACCGCTGCCGTTCCCTCAATTGCCCAAGCCCCGCACAACGGTTCGCAATCTTTCAGTTGCAGCGGTGATGCGTTCTTCAGATGCCACTTGACAAACTCTTCGGGCAGCCTTACCGAAAGGCTTCCGTCAGGCTGAGGGACTAACTCCCTCGGCAGAGCCATGTGTCCGCCCCATTGTCGGTGACCGAAGTCGCTTTCGCCTTCCAGTGTCCCAATCCAACCGAACAGGATTTGCCGCTCACCATCAGAGAGGGTTTTCGCTGCCGCAACGAACTCAGTGTCAAAGGTGTCTGGGAACGAGGCGAACCAAACGCCGTTCAATTTTTCTGACCAACGGTAACGAGTGGTGCCGTGACTGTAAACGAGATGCCAACGGTTTCCGAGGCGGAACATATCTGGGCATTCCGCTGCCCAACAAATGCTCCCAGACCATAGCGGTTCGCGAACTTGCCAATTTTGCAAATCCTTTGAAGTCGCCAACGCAACGCAGCCACGCCGCTCAAAAGCAATCCTTTTGTCTCGGGCGCAAATGAGCATCCAAAACTCACCCGCTTCTGGGTTGAAAAACACGAACGGGTCGCGCCAATCTTGCGGCTCATACCAGCGTTCGTCGGGGACGATGATGGGATTTGATGGGTCTTTCCGCCAGTGAATCAAGTCATCCGAAGTGGCATGGCAAATCGTTTGCGGGTAGAGATTTTGTGGGTTGAAGCCCGTGTAGAAGCAATGGAAAGTCCCTTCGTGCTCAATGACTGAGCCAGTCCAACATCCAACAGCGTCTGGAGCGTTTGGGTCTTTGTTCGGCTCAATTGCGTCGGGCAACTCCTCCCAATCAAGCAAGTTGCGCGAAACGATGTGCCCCCAGCAATGTCGCCCCTCAGGCGCTCGCGGCAGGTAAAACAGGTGATACTCCCCACGCCAAAAGAACGGAATCAAATCGCCAATCCATCTGCCTTGAGGGCGGAAGTGAAACACCATCCCCGCTCACTCCTTTGTTCAGGATTCCTGCGATGCATTGTGAAACTCACGGGCGTTTGATGCAGTAAATGTGGACATCGTAGGGCTTAAAGTCGTCCTCAAAGCGACCGTTGACGACGGGAATTCTCCGGTTCTCGTCAATGACTTCCGCCACCGCTTTTCCGCTCAGACCATTCACGCGGAAGATTGCCTTTGTCGGGGCATTGCGCATCCCTACGGCGAAGATGTAAACATTGCCACCGTAGTGCTTGACCATTATGTGCACTGGCACTTCAGGGTTGGTGGAAGTGACCTCGGCACCGTCGGGAACTGTCGGGCTATTGAGGACGGGAGCGAGTTTGTGAATCTGGCGGTTGATTTGAGTGACAGCGGCGAGCATTTCTGGGTCTTCCAGCAGAGCCGCTTCAATGAATTTCGGCTGGAACTGGTGGACGAAGTAAATCAGACCTTGCGAGCCATGAACGATTCCCATCCAGACTTCTGCTCGGACATGGTGAGGCGTCGGTTTCCTTTCAAGGTTACTGATGCGGGTGCACTCAACGCAGTGCCAGACAATTTTTTCGCCGTCGGTGGACTTGTTCCAATTGACCCAAAAGACGAGCCTTGCGACTCCCTTCGCAACATACCAGAGCAAATTCTCGTCATTGAGCCCAGCGACGGGATAGACATCAAACGAGACGATATCGCAACCCTTGACATAAGTGAAGTAGTCGTCTGGGTGCGCCCCGACACCTCGCCCTTTCCAAAGGTCGTTGGCGACTCCTTGCCCCAAGTTGAGCAGCACGGGTCGGTCGGGGTCGTTGGCTTTCATCCGTTTGTATCGCTCCACAATTTCTCGTGGCGGGACAGGACCGCCGTAAATTTTTCGTCCCGTCGCAGGGTCTTCGCCAACGAGTTGTGCGTTGTCAGGTTCATCTTGGTGCATCCAACCAACGATGATTGTGTCGTTGCGATGTTTCAAACCAACCTCATTTTGCTCGCAGATGACGGGCATTCCCGCTTCCCTGAGCAACTCCAATTGCTCTTCCGTCGGACCTTTCCACAAGCCGACATACAAGTTGATGCCTGCTTCCTTGAAGCGTTTGGCGTTTCTGGGGTTCTGAAGCCACACGGCGATGGGGAAGAAGTTTGGGTCTTTTGGCGGGCCAAATTTCCAACGAGCATACGGGGTTGACGAAGTAGCGGATTGACCCGCATAAGTTGATGCGATGCTTGCGCCCAAAACCAACGCTACAGCCAAGACGACAGCACACCACCACTGCATTCCTGTCACCCCCTTGCCGAGTTTCAAAATGTTTGCGGACGCCCTATAAACTTTGCCATTCAGATTCGCCTTCATCCATCTTTGCACCGGGACGGCAGGATTTTGAAAAGAGCCGAGATTGTGGCATCATAGAAGCGGGCTTTAAAAGACCGGACGGGGCAGGTGATTGGATATGCAACGCGAAACGGCGTTGGTGTTATTTGGCGTTGGGCTTGTCCTTTTGCTTTTGATAGTGGGCGCAGCCCTTTACATGGCTTCACCGCCTCAACAGCAACCTGTTTCTGAGACTGAAAGGACACCGACAGTCACCCCTACAGTGCCTCCTGCTTTCCCGCCTCCACAAACAGTTTCGCCCATAAGCCCACCAGCGATAGTCACTCCTTCTTTGCCGCCACCAGCCCACGCTGCCACTCCAATGGTCGCTCCTGCTTCTGGGAGAGAGACATTCACCTCACTCCCCGCGCCTTTACCGCCCGCTCCATTGCCTCAACTTCCAAGTTCTTCCCATTTGCCTCAAGCGAAGCCTACGGCTGTAACCTTTCCCGAAACTGAGGCACTTCGTTGGGCACAGGCATTGGTGGCAACCTACCGACCTCGGTGGCAGATAAACTTGACGAGAGGGGTTGCCCCAAGCCCCAGAGGCGAAAGTTATGCCGTGACCGTAGAGCCAAACAACCAAGTCACTGTTGAAGCCAAAACAAATGTCGGTTGGCTTTATGGGTTGTTGGATTTGGCTGAAAGGTTGCAATGGCGCGAACCTATCCCTGCCCAGTGGCGTTGGTCACCGCCTTTGGCTGAACGAGGGTTGGTCATTGAGAACCCAGAGTGGCTAATGAAAGCACCGCGTTCACAAGAGGCTTTGAGAAACTTGCTGCGTGAACGCTTGAAAGAATTGGCTTGGTGGCGGTTCAACACTTTGGTCATCAAGTGCAATGGGAACGAAGCCAGCCTGAGCAGGGTTTTGAACCTCTTGAAGCAAATGGCTCCCGATTACGGCGTCAAAGTTGTGGTTTGGGCGAAAGTGCTGAGTCCTGCCCTTCAAACTTGGTTGCAACAAGGTGGTCAAGTGGCAACTGATGTTCCCGCCCAAGGCAACTTCATTACGGTCGCAAACGATTCCAACTTCGTTGCCGACCAAATTGCGCAGGGCAGAATCGCTGGACTTAAGTTTCAACTGGTTGCCCCTAACATTCCGTCAACAGTGCTCCAATTCAGGCGCAACCGTGAGAAGTTGTTGCTGGTCATTGGACTTGACGAGGCATATCGTGAGGTCTTTTGGTTTGACCCTGCTTGGGCTCACCAAATCGTAAGGTCAGTTGCTGATGCCGGTTTAGGCGGGCTTTGGTTGACCGTCGCATCCGTTCCGCCCACATGGGCAATCGCTGCCTTCGCTCAAGCCTTCAAAAACCCTAACGCCGATGGCGAAGCGGTATGGGTAAGCAGGTGGGCAAAGCAAGGTTATCAGGCGGACAAATGGCTTGTCCTATTCCGAGAGGCAAGTCGCATCGTGGCTGAAATTTCGTGGTTGGGTGTTTCCCCTCAACCGCAGTATGGTGCCTCGCTCAAAAGTTTCTTCATCGCACGACCTATTGACAGTTCTTGGGGATTCACGGTCCTGAGTGTCCCTGAGACGCTGAAACTTGTGAGGCGACCCGACGACAGGACAACTTTGACTGCCGACGAAATCGCCCGCAGGCTGGAACAGCGTGCAAGTTCAGTTTGGGCGCTGGCTGCTCAATTGCCTGAACCCGCAGCATCTGACTGGAAAGCAGCGAAACGGTTGGCTCTGCTGAATTCTTGGCTCGGTCAGTTTTACGCCAACAAAATTGACGCTGCACTCGCTTGGGGCAAATTTGAGGAAGGAGACCAAACGGCTGGACAAGAATGCTTGCTTCACCTCGCGAAGTCTGTTAAGGCATGGGAGCAGGTTGTCAACATAGCGAGCACGATTTACCGACCCAACAACCGATGGGCGCTCAGGTTGCCTGAATGGCAGCGTGAACTCGCTGAATATCAAGCCTTAGTTGCGGGTTCGTTGCCTTGAAGAGAAAGCGGGGTGAAGGTGTAAGCGAAACCCTACCGACCTCCCGGCTGCTAAAAACAGGTCACGCCTTCACCCCGTCCGAATTTCAAGGTCGCACCAAGAACTCAAAGGCTTTCGGGTCTTCAAAGAAAGCCTTGTATGCTGGTATGCCTGTTGGAAGCCCTCGTTTCTCCCAATCTGAGCCTTTGGCAATTTCCGGTTGAGGCGCGTCGGGATAAGTCGGGTTTCGTTCCCACGCGTAGCCGTCCCCATCCTTGACAATATAATAAGCAGCGCCCCTCATCAACCTTATCGGCGTGTATTGGGAATCAAAGGCTCGCGCCACCCAGTTCGATGTCACCATTGGTTCGTTGCCAGGGATGACAGCGATGTGGGCGCAATTGGGTGGGATGACGACCAAATCACCCGCTTGGACTTCCAAGATGACGAACCGAGTCACTTTCGGCGGGATGGCAAAGACATCTTCGACGAACTGCAAGAGGAACATCCCGCGCCCGTAGACGACCTCGTAGACTTCAGGGAAGGTAACGCCCGAACGGGCGTAAGGATGATAGTGACCTGCAGCCTTGTTCCACTCGTCCCCATCTTTCGCTTTGCCGTCAACGCAAAGGACACCGGGATTAAAGACTGTCAAGTCGTAGCGCAGACCGCTTGCAGCAATTTGAGCCTCGTGTTCAGGAAGCCTGACATCGCGATACATCCAATAGAGCCAACGAGGCGTGTTGGCGTTCGGGTTTTTCATCACGGGTTTCAAATCGCTGACCAACCTAACGGCTGGTTTTTCGTGCAAAACTCCCTCCCCAATCTCCAACTGCCAACCCTCCTCCGCTGGCACGAGTTTGACAGGCAACCCAACCCGTTCGGTCAAGTCAATGACGCTCACTTCCATCGCCTCCTCACTTTGCGAGTTGGAACGAGGAAAGGCATGTGTTCGTCAAAAAGTATGGCAGGTCTTGGGAGGTGATGAAAATGATGCCGGTGCGCAAATTTACGGCGGGGTTGGTGGTTGTTGCAGCGATGTTGGCAATTAACTTTGGAGCCGCTCAGGTCGTGAAAGTGCAAGTCTTCAATGAAGCGCGACGCCCAGTCGCTAACGCTACAGTTTTCTTCGCTCCTGTTGGTGACCAAGGAATAGTCCTAACTTCACCTCAGCGGATTCGAACCGATAAGGACGGAATTGCCACAGTGTTGGTTGACCCATTCTGGAACTCAAGTGGCTGGGATACAAAATCAATTGCCTTTTGGGCGAGGAAGGGAAATTTTGAGAGCGTCACTGAATATTTTCCGCAGACACGGTTCCGCATCTTCAATGAAACGCCTCTACTGACCCTTTACCTTCGCCCCACAGAATCTTTCCCTGTGCAAATTCGTGTGACCGAAAAAAATGGCTCTCCTGTTGCCGACGGTTGGGTGGCATTACTTGCCCGAATCCGCAAAACTGGCGAGATGGCTAATTGGCTGGCATCGTGGCGAACGGACAAGAACGGTGAAGTGAAAGGAAGTTTTCGTTTGAGGCGTGCACTTTTGGAGTGGTTCGGCGACGAAATTCGCCTCTTCCTTGTTGCCTGGCACCCTCAAAAGGGATGGGCATGGCGTTTCTGCACCCCTGTTGAACTTCGCAGGATTGAGATTGAATTGAAGCCACCGCAGCCAGTTAAGATGAGTTTTAGGAACTGCTTCGGCGAGCCAGTTAGTGGCATTAAAGGGCGACTTGCTCAAATCTTTTTGCCCGACCTACCTCATCCTATCCCTCTTCCTCCTAATCCGTTCACTTTCGCATCAAACAAAAGCGGGATTTTAGAAGTCCCACTTCCAGCCGGCGTTAAAGGTTCTTGGGAGTGGCACATTGAAACGCCAGCAGACATCCGTCGCAGTTACAAATCCCAAGGGAACTTTCTCTCGCTCTCTCCCGGCACGAGTTGGGATATCCGATTTCATGATAGGACAACCCATGTCGCCGGGACTTTGATAGATGCGGAGACTGGAAAACCTTTAGCCAATTGTCCTTTGCTCATTGAATTCCACACTGGCGTGATTTTCTCCGCAGTGGGCACTTATTGGCATCGCACACTCACCAATCAACGAGGCAGATACAGAGCCGTCATAGATGCACCTATTTCAAGCCCAAATTGGCGGGGCGGATTAATCGCCCTTCACCTGCCAGATGGTCAGAGAGTTTTGAGGAAGCCAAAAGAGCAGGAGAAATCGCTAACTGGTTGCTGGCGTCTTTCCTTCCCAAATTTGAGCGTAAAGCCCTTGACAGGGGAATTGATAGTTAAAGCCGATTTTGAGGTCAAGGAGTATCCCGTCCCTAAGGAGTTGGGCGAAGCAGCGAAACGAGCACATTTGGAGTTTTTGGAGAGACTAAAGCACGCCCAAGTTTTCATAGCGGCTAAGGCTTTGCCTCAAGATAAAACTGAACAAAGCATCCTCGTTGAAGCCGTAAATTGCGAAGGTCAGCGACTGAATTTGGAGTTTGTTTGCCGACAAGATGGTGTTGGAGCGGTTGCCCTCGCACCACCATCTCAACCCATCAACTTAAGGCTTAAAGATGGCGATTGGTTGGTGGTTGCATACATAGCCTTACCCCATCCCCGTTACCTTCACCCTACGCCCGTTAGTGCTCATTTCTTTGCACACTTAGAAATGGCGTCATTGCCTTTTGAGTCAAGGATAGAGAAACCACAGAAAGTCCGCTTGCCGCCAAACCAAACTGTCTCCATTTCACTGTCCGCCGTTTCATACGGCAACTTGTTCGTGTATCACCCCGAAGCACTCCATCCTAAATTGTCTAAGAAGAGGTGATCGGAGTTGATTTCACTGAGGTTGAAATTGACTGTGTTTCTTGCTTCGTTGTTTTTGAGCGCAAGCATTTGCGCCGGTTTTGAGGAAATCCATGTTGTGGTTGAAGATGAGCAACACCATCCTGTCAGGGGTGCGACAGTTTGGGTTGTCCCGTGTGACCAATATGGAGCATTCCTTTCATCTCCCAAATCCCTCCAAACCAACGAGACAGGTCGTGTGAAGATTAAAGTGAACCCGTTAGTAACTGGTGAGTGGGAGTGCACCCACTTTGTCTTGTGGGCAGTCAAGGGCGATTTCTAAAGCCATCCAAAAACTTGGTCAAGGCAGCAAACATTTAAAGCCACAGATTTTTCCCTGCGTTTGGTTTTAAGACCGGCGGTAAAGAAGCCGTTAAGGGTCAAAGTCGTTAACGCTAAAGGTAAGCCCGTTAGTAGAGCCCATGTGTTTTTGTGGCAGTTGTTAGGTTCAGGAACTTTAAGCCATCTAATGGGTGCTTGGACAACGGACGATGCGGGAGAAGTGAAAGCAAATTTTACGCTGCCTTTCGCCCTTGAGCGGATTACCTATCTTTACAACACGCCCCTGCAATTTTTCCTATTGGCTTATCACCCTGAAGAGGGTTGGGGTAGCGTGATTGCCGACACCAAAAGTTTGTCAAAAATTAGCCTTTCGCTCTCCTCACATCAGCAAAGTTCTCTCAAAGTGCAAGATTGCTTTGGTGAACCTTTAAAAGGATTACGGGGACGGTTAGCAGCCGTTCAATTGCCCAACGCCTCTTCCCTAATTCCTCTCCCCTCATTTCTTTTTGCTTCAGCCACTGATTCAACAGGTAAGGTCACCTTACCTGTTCCGAGAAGTGGAAAAGTTTTGTGGGAATGGAGCAAGAATGTCCCTTGGGGCTTGAAGATAACTGCAAGCAGATTGTGGATTGACGCAGGTTCTCATCAGACAGTTCAATTCCACAGGAGAACTATCCAAGTTGTAGGGCAGTTGATTGACGCCCAGACAAAGAAACCTTTAGTAGGTGAATGCGTTACCCTTTCGGTTGGTGAAGCACTTGCGATGATTCCGCTATTGCCATTCTGCGCCAAAACAGACGAAGAAGGGCAGTTCTTTTTTGAAACCAAACCTTTTGTCAATCCCATCATCAGATTGCTCCTAATGCTTCCAGATGGTCGCAGTATAACTTTGTGGGACGCAACTGCGGGGAAACAATCGCAAGGTTTTGCCTTCAAGCAACATCTGTTCCTTCACCAATGTCAAAGATGGTTCATCAAAGACATCGCCTTAAACCCGCCAACAGTCCAAGTTGTTGGTAAGGTTGTAGATGAGCAAGGCAAGCCTGTGCCTTATGCCTTTGTGGGAGGCGTTTGTTTAAAGGTTTCTCAAAGACCAGCGAAAGCCTCGCCCTTTAGGGCATTGGGAATGGATTGCAAGGGTTCTAAATGGGAGATTTCAGAGGCGGGAGATTTTAAGGCAATCGGGAGGGAATGGCTTTATCTGTTCGCTTACACTTTCACCAATCAACAGGGGCGATTTCAATTGAAACTCCGTGCCGGGACTTGGGAATTGACAGCGATCCGAACTTCACCACCTCACCGACCAATTCAACGAATACCTGCTAATGCCATCTTTCTTTGGCCAATGCGAATCAGTTCTTTCCCAGCAATGCGAAAAGTCACTCGTGTCGTTTTGAATCTCACCGACGGCGCTGCAGTCAATGTGACGCTGAAACTCAGTGGTTGGGATTACATTGATTGGTTCGTGCCTACTCAGCGATAAGTGCCAACGCGATTGCGCCCATTATGCCAGCGTCGTAGCCAAGTTGGGCTCGGACAACTTCCAAGCCTTCGTAAACCTGAGGCAAAGTGTAGCGCACCAAACGCTCCCGCAAAGGTTCGATCAGCAAATGCTCAGGCGCTTCGGCAACCCCACCTCCCAAGATGACTTTCTTTGGGTTGAACAAATTGGCTGCAGCGCCTATTGCGAATGCCAAAGCATCAACTGCTTCGGCAAGAATTTGCTTTGCGATAGGGTCACCTTGCTCGGCGAGTTGAAAGACTTCCTCGCTCCTCACAGGTCTCCCGAGCCGTTCCGTCCCTTCACGACCGATGGCGCTTCCCGACGCTAACGCTTCAAGACAGCCCTTCCTGCCACAAGTGCATGTGGGACCGTTGGGCTTGACTGTCATGTGCCCGATTTCACCTGCCAAATTCCTCCAACCGCGAACCATTTTTCCGCCGCTGACAATCCCACCACCGATTCCCGTGCCGATGTTGACATAAAGCAAGTCATTCACGCCCTTGCCTGCGCCAAACATCCACTCCCCAAGCGTCCCTGCATTGGCATCGTTGTCAACGGTTACGGGAACACCGAAGTAGCGTTCAAGTTCTGCCTTCAAGGGAAAGTTCTCCCAGCCCGGAACATGATGCGACAAATAGACCGTGCCGCGTTCAAAGTCAACGGGACCGCCGAACCCGACCCCAATCTTTTCAACGCTTAGCCCTTGAGTTTGAGCCTCATCAAGCAAAGACTTCACCATCTCGCAAATGGCTTTGAAGCCACCCTCAGCGCCTTCTTCCCGCTTCGTCTGTATCCTCAGCAACTTGACAATTTTTCCATCACGGTTAGCCAACGCTGCGGTCATTTTCGTTCCGCCGACATCAACGCCGATGACCCCAACCTTCATGCCTCGTCACCGCCATTCAGCAATTCTTTCGGCGAGTTCGCGAAAGTTTCGGTTGGGATGCGATGCGACGAGTTCCCGCACATTTTTGTCCTCTCGCAAAATCTTAGCGAGTTCGCTCACCTTCTTGCCATAAGGGTCGTAAAAGACGACCCCAGCAACTGGGAACTTGCTAACGGTCGCTAACGCCTTCAGCACACCAACCGCTGGTGGCTCAACGGCGTAAAGTTCCACAAATACTGGGACAGGTGACAGGCGAACAAAAGCGTAGAGGAAAGTATCAAGCCAATAAGTGAGGTCGTAGGTCAGGCAGTAGAGCGGGACCATGCACCATTCCAAGTAAGGTTTCAGCGAGTTCAGGTCAATCCCGAACCGTTCCCGAAGGAAGTAGGGGTCAGGATGGATTGTCAACGAGAGATGCTTACCTGCTTCTTTTGCGACGGTCGCAACCCAGTCAGTTATGACGGAAACTCGCCATTCGTGCCAATCGCTGATGCCACTTTGCGCGAACTTAGCCTTGCAACGGTGGCAGTGACAGTAATTGGCTTCGGGGAACTGAACAGAGTCAAGGTGGAGCCCATCCCAGTTTTCTCTCACTGCCTGTTTCACGAACTGAAGCAACTCGTTGCGGTATTCATCGACATTTGGGCAAATCCAACCCCAAGCGAAACCCTCGCGCAAGTTACGCTTGCCCGGTAAGGCTGGCAATCCGTCCTCGGATACCGCGACCCAATTTGGAAACTTGGATGCGATAGGCGTGTGACCGAAGCAGGAAATGACCGGGCGAACTTTCTCGTTAGCGTTCGCCGGTCTCGTCTGCCCCGTCACTTGACGGACGGGAAACAAAACCAAATCAAAACGGGTGACTAACTTCTCGTCAAGTTTCCGCAGCGTTATGCCCAACTTCATGTCCCATCGCCCCTACGAACCGGGAAATGAGCCTCAAAAAAAAAAAAAAAACTTGCGAAATCAATCGCTCTCGTAACCCAAAATCTGCTGATTACATGGCAATGCCCGATAGCGTTTCAATGGCACTTGCGTTAAGTTTAGGTCAAGCAAGGGCGGTTCGCATCTCGGTTTTGAGGAAATTGGGCAAAAGCGAGGTGTCATCGGATGAGTTCCGAAAGTCAGGCAAACCGCGACCTTTTAGCGGAGGTGCCTGACGAAGTTCGGCAAGAGTTGGAAGAACGCCTTAATGGTGAGCCTCTTCTCACAGTCTTGCGCGCTGACTTGACCCTTGACGGACAATTCGGCGATTCATGGGTCGCTGTCACCCCTTTCCGCCTCATCGTCTTAAGCCCAAACGGCGAGGGGCAGGAAATTTTGTTCACCGAGTTAGATGACCTGAAAGTTGAGGCTTATGTCGGCAACGCCTACCTTTATGCCCGTGTCAACGGGAGAAGGATTTCCGTCGCTCGGTTCACCCACAGCAAGCGGATGGAGTTTGAGCGTTTAGCCCAAGCGTTTCAGCGATACAAAACTCAGGGTTTGCCCGAACTGCGATTGGAAGAACCTGAGCCGACAATTCGTCGCCCAGGTTTTTTGTCGGGCAGAAGAGGGCGCTGCCCAAAATGTAACCAACCGCTCCCGCCATGGACGGATGTTTGCCCGTTCTGCTTGCAGAAGACGAAGGTTCTCAAGCGGATGCTCACCTTCGTCAAGCCCTATTGGCTTGCTGCAGTTGGTGGATTTGTTCTTTTGGTGCTCATCCAACTGACCGACCTCGTTCAACCGCTCCTTATGCGCTTCACCGTTGACGAGGCGTTGCTCAAAAAGAACTTCCACAACCTCATCGTGGTTGTTGCTGCCGTATTGGGTCTGAACTTTCTCGGAGCAGTGCTTTCGGGCGGACGAAGTTACATGATGGCTTGGTTGGGCGAGAGGATTGTCATGGACATTCGCCGCCGCCTTTATGAGCACCTGCACCTGCTCTCGCTCAGGTTCTTTGACCAAGAGCAAACGGGAAGACTTGTTTCGCGGGTCGCTAACGATACTGGGCAACTTCAAGACTTCCTGACAGAAGGATTGCAGGACATACTGCGCGACATCTTCATGCTGTTGTTTGTCGGCATCGTCATGTTCACGATGCACTGGAAATTGGCGTTGGCGACTTTGCTTCCAGTCCCTATCCTCATCTGGCTGGCTAATCGCTTTAGCCAGAGGGTCCGCAGGCTTTGGCACATGGTTTGGCGGCGGTTCGCACGAATTCACGCGATTCTCGCCGACACTATTCCCGGTGCGAGGGTGGTCAAGGCGTTTGGGCAAGAGCGGTATGAGGTCCGACGGTTCAGCGACGCCCTTGACAGTCACTTTAGAGCCACAATGAGGGCAGCGCGATTGTGGACGGTTTTCTTCCCGTCGGTCGGCTTCACGACGAGCATCGGTTTTCTGGTCGTTTGGGGCTACGGTGGCTACTTGGTCATCAAGGGCGATTTGAGTTTAGGAAGCATGATGGCTTTCATCGGTTACTTGTGGCGCTTTTACGCTCCAATTCAAAACCTGACTCGCTTCACCCATCGCCTGCAACGGGCTGCCACTGCTGCGGAACGAGTGTTTGAAATTTTGGATACTCAACCTGAAATTCAAGACGCACCCGACGCGATTGAACTTGACGAAGTGAAGGGTCACATCGTGTTTGAAAATGTCAGTTTTAGTTACGACGGCATCAACAAGGCGCTCAAGAATGTCTCTTTTGAAGTTCAGCCGGGCGAAATGATTGGTTTGGTCGGACCGACTGGGGCAGGCAAGTCAACGCTTATCAGCCTACTTCTTCGTTTCTATGACCCGCAAGAAGGTCGCATCCTTCTTGACGGGGTTGACCTTCGGAAAATCAAACTGGCTTCCTTGCGGAAACACATCGGGGTCGTCCTTCAGGAAACCTACTTGTTCAACGGCACAATCGCTGAAAACATCGCTTACGGGAAACCAGATGCCGAACTTGAAGAGATTATCGCTGCAGCCAAGATAGCCAACGCTCATGAGTTTATCCTCAAGCAACTTGACGCTTATGACACTTACATTGGCGAACGAGGCGGCAGGCTTTCTGGCGGTGAGCGTCAGCGGATTGCTATCGCCCGTGCCATTCTCAAAGACCCTGCTGTCCTAATTTTTGACGAAGCGACATCAAATGTTGACACTGAGACAGAAGCGAAAATTCGGGAGGCAATAGACAACTTGGTCAGAAACCGCACCACCATCGCGATCGCCCATCGTTTCTCCACACTCCAAAATGCTCGCAGGCTTCTCGTCCTTGACAAAGACGAATTGGTTGAACAAGGGACGCCCGAAGAGTTGATGGAAAAGGACGGAGTCTTTGCCCGCCTATGCCGAATGCAGGCAGAACTTAGCAAAGTCTGGGCATGGTAGTTTGAAGCGTGTTGAAAACTCAGTGAGATGGAAACTCTCTCAAGAGCGTGGCGTTCCTGATTGCTGGCATCCTTCCATCGCAAGTCAATTGCCTTCAACCACTTCGTCCCGCAGAAGGACAGGAAGATTGTGAGATGACAGAACTTCCTTCAGGCTCTCATCGGTCGTGATGATAGCATCCGCCTTCGCTGTTAGGTAAGCCTGAACGAGATACCAATCATCGGGCTTGACGACTTGTCGCAACGCACATGGTAGGGGACACAAATTTTCCTGCGAAAGTAGACGACACTTTTGGCTATCCCGCAAGACTTGCAGATGGAGAAATTTGCTGACTTCCCTTACCGCTGGGTCATCACTCCGCTTCATTAGGTCAAACGCCTTTCGCCACCAAGCGCTTTCTATCACTACGACGATGCCGTCGCATCGCTTCACCAGTTTGCTAAGGAATTCAACGGCTTGGCGTTGACGCTCTGCACCATTAGCGCCTCTCAAATCCTCCAGTAGCCATTCGTTGATGACCCACCACGCCACCTGACATCACTCCAAGCCAAAGAACGCTTTCAAATCTTCCAACTCACCCTCCATGAAGGACGCCAATCCGCCTTCTATTTGCCCCCGCTCATTCACTTGCTGCCGTTCAAACTGCGCTTCTTTGCCCTTCTTCACCGCCCAATAGCAAGCCAGTTGCTCAGGCGCAAGTCTGCCCCTTGCCACTTCCGCCAGTAGAGCCATAAGGAAGGTTTCGCTATGGGTCGTGATGATGAAGTGTTTGTTTTCATTTTTGGCGATGTCAACCAATGTCTGTGCCAATTTCCGCTGGGCGGAAGGGTGAAGATGAATTTCAGGCTCTTCTATGCAGACGATGCGGACATCGCTGCGCAATGCTTTGGTCAGTAAAAACACCAACTGGTTCACCCCAAACCCTTCGTTGACCAGTTCGCAGGTCATGCCTGTCGTCCTGTCCACTGTGTTCAGGGTGAAAATGGCTGTGCCCAACTGTGCATGATAGTAAAGACTGTGACCAACGATACGCTCCAAGTAAACGCTCACCTTGCCGAGCAAGTAGGGGTCGGTCGCAAGCAAGGTGGCGACTTCATCTTCGGAGACAAGCAAAGGGGAAAGAGAGACCGCTCCGTAGTAAGGCTTGGAGAAGCCCCGACGCAGGGGAACGATGTCTGTCGTTCGCACCAACTCAATAGGCTGATTGAACCAACGGGCGAGAAATTCGGCTCGCTCTTTGGTTTCAGGGGTGATGTTTGTCGGTTCAACCTGCACCAATAAGCCGTTCCAGACAACCCGAAATCCGTCCCATCCTCTTTCCTCATGAGCGTTGGCAGGGTAGGGGAAGGCAACCGAGAGAGCCAGACGAAGCGGAGGTTCAATAGATAGGGCTTCAGCCAAAAGTGAAGGTTCGGCAGACAGGCAGAACTCGCCACTGGTTGGGTTCAACCGAACGGCGTAACGGATTTCGCCCCCGTTAACTTCGCCTCCGCTGACTTCAGTTACGCTGACTCCCAACTCAATCGGCTCTCGGTCATTGTGGTCAAAGACGACTGCCTTGAAGTTTCCCAAGCCCAGAAACCCGTAACCGAAAAAGGCATCCACGGGCTGATTGGGGTTGAGGACGATGTTTTTCAATGTGAGCAGGGCATACAGGACGCTTGATTTGCCTGTCCCGTTCATCCCGTAAAGGACGGTGATGGGAGCGATGTCCAGTTCTTGTTCACGGATGGCTCGGAAATTTTTGATCCACAGTCGCATCGTCCGTCACCTTCCTTTTGTTAGCCCTCACCCCTCCATTGGTTTGCCCAACTTCGCTCTTTCTTCCTCAGCAACTTTTTCGTCCAGTTTGGCGAACAAAGGAGCGATGTCGCGTAACTTTTGTCCGGGGGGTAACTGGCTGGGTTGCCAACGAAGAGATGCGGTTTCAGGGCGATAGAGCAACACCATGTGAGTTCGCTCTTTTTCGGCGACTTCCCTAACTTCGAATTCTCCCACAACTTTTCCGTCGTAACCAAGCATGTGATGTAGTCGTTCGCAGGTGAAGGGCAGGAAAGGAGCAAGAGCGATTTTCAAAGTGTCAATGGCGCGCAACGCCACATAGCAAACAGTCCCTGTCCGCTCCCGATCGCTTTTGATGGTTTGCCAAGGCTGCTGCTCGTCCCAGTAACGGTTAAGCGCCCGCACAAATTCCATTGCTTCCGCCAGTGCCCGCCGGAAGCGACAGGTGCTCAGCAAACTGTCAACAGTCGCTAACATCTCCTCTGCCTTTTGCAACACTTCCCGATCGCGTTCCGTCAGCGTAGAAGGTTGCGGGACTTGACCGTCAAAGTTGCGGGCGGTGAAGGTGAGCACCCGATGCACCAAGTTGCCCCACCAACCGACCAATTCGTCGTTGTTGCGCCTAACGAAATCCGACCAAGTGAATTCAGTGTCCGCTGTTTCGGGAGCAATGGCGGTCAGGTGATAGCGGAAGGTGTCGGGATTGTAGCGGGCGACGACATCGTGAGCCCAAACTGCCCAGTTGCGGGAAGTTGAGAACTTATCGCCTTCCAAGTTCAGAAACTCGTTGGCTGGCACATCGTAAGGCAAGACGAAAGTCACTGACCCGTCTGCGTCGTCCAATCGTTCAACGCCCATCAATTCGGCAGGCCAGATGAGCGTGTGAAAGGGAATGTTGTCCTTGCCAATGAAGTAGTAACTGCGGGTGGCTTGGTCATACCAGAACGCCTTCCACTCGTCCCCCATCCCTCGCCCCTCGTCCCGTTTCAGTTGCGCCCACTCAATGGTCGCCGAAAGGTAGCCGATGACGGCTTCAAACCAGACATAAAGCACCTTGCCCTCAAAACCTTCCACAGGCACAGGGATGCCCCAATCTAAGTCGCGGGTGATTGGTCGGGGTTGAAGTCCTTGCTCAAGGTAGTTTCGGGTGAACCGATAAACATTCGGTCGCCAAATGTTTTCATGTTCGGCGACATATGCTTTGAGCCGTTCCTCAAAGGCTGGCAAATTGAGGAAAAAGTGCTCGGTCTCCCTTAGCACTGGCGTCGTCCCGTCAAGCAAACTTTTAGGGTTGAGCAACTGGGTTGGCTCTAACAGTGCACCACACTTTTCGCATTGGTCGCCCCGCGCCCGTTCATAACCGCAGTGGGGGCAAGTGCCAATGACATAGCGGTCGGGCAGGAAGCGTTGCGACGCTTCCGAATACATCTGCAGTTGCTTTTGCACCAGCAAATAGCCTTTTTCCTTCAGCCGCAAAAACATCCGCTGCGAGATGCGGTGATGGTTTTCGGTGTCGGTGTGGGTGTAAAGGTCGAAGGAGATGCCGAACTGTTGCCAAACTTGCAGGAAAAGTTTGTGGTAGCGCTCAAAAAGTTCTCTTGGCGAAACGCCTTCTTTGTCAGCTTGCAAAGTAATGGGCGCTCCGTGTGTATCCGAACCCGAGACCATCACCACTTCGTTTCCCTTCATCCTGTGGTATCGGGCAAAGATGTCTGCGGGCAAATATGCGCCAGCGATGTGTCCCAAGTGCAAAGGTCCGTTAGCGTAAGGCCAAGCCACTCCGATGAAAATTCGTTCAGCCATAAGACGCCCTCCTTTTGCTTTCGTTCGGATTGCCAACAAAATTGTAGCCCACAACTGACTAAGCCTGTCGCACAAACCACTTGGGCGGCAATTCCCAACGGGGGACAAGTTCAACGGTGACTCCCAAATGATCGCAAACCCTTTGAACGATGAAATCAACCAACTCCTGCACAGTCGTTGGGAGGTGGTAAAAGCCGGGGTTGGCATCCACGATGATTGCGCCTGCCTCCGCTGCAACTAACATGTTCCGCAAAGTTATGACACTTAACGGCGTTTCACGGGTGACAAGTATCAGTTTTCGCCGCTCTTTCAACATCACTTGTGCTGCCCGTCCAATCAAATCATCTGCGAGACCATGAGCGACTTTCGCCAAAGTGTGGGCACTGCAAGGGATGATGACCATCGCATCGTATCGTGCTGAGCCGCTGGCTGGAGGTGCTGTCAAGTCCTTAGGGTGGAAAGGGACGACTTTGGTCGTGTTTATCCCCAAAAGGCTTAAATCTGGACGGCGCAAACTCAGGTTGACACCCAATTCGTGGGCGAAAAGCATTCGTCCCTGTTCCGACATTATGAAAGCAATCTCCCTCACTTGCTCGCTTTGAGCCAAAACTTGCAACAGTCGTTGAGCGTAAAGGGCTCCGCTTGCTCCAGTCACCGCGACGATGATTCGCATCTCGCTCACGCTCCTTTGAAGTAACCGTGCCTACTTGCTCAATTGCACTAACGGCGGCTGTGTGAATTGTGCAGCAAAACCCCCGCTGTGACAAACTTTGAGTGGCGACTTTTCGCATTATCTTCGGCACACACGGCTTTCTCATTTTACTTGATCAACAAAATGTCAATGGCTGAGTTGCCGAAGGGGAAGTTGGGTGATAGCCATGGGAAAGGTTCGGCGTCCATCCAAGATCGTTTGGCTTGGTTCTCTTCTTGCTGTCGGATTGGCTATCGCCATTGCTTGGCTTCTTTCGGTTCTCTTTGCTCCTCCGCTTGAGTTGTTCTCTCCGTTAGGGTTGCTTTGGCGCTGCCCTGATAGCGTTCGGGGCAATTTCACTTTCTCGCGCGACGGTCAACTTCTCGGCTACCGCACCCCTGATGAGTTCGTTGTTAGGTGGACGAAAGATGGGCGAGAAGTTTGGCGAAGGAAGTTGCCTGGTCACTCTTTTTCGTTTTGCGTTCCTCTGCCTTCTAAAGACCTTGTGGCGATTTACCACAGGGGGCAAAAACTTTTGGAGTTCTGGCAATTGCGAGACGGGAAAGTGATAAAGCAATTACCCTTGACGGTGAAGGGAGAGGTTCTGGAAATTCATCCGTCCCCTGACGGGCAATATCTCTTTGTGGAAATGAGGGGAAGGCTTGCCCTTTACCGAACCGATGATGCTCGCTTAATTCGCTTTTGGTCGGCTCGGGATTGGGATTTGCAATCAGTGGGTCAGGTGGCTTTTGACGCTAAAAGCCAAACAATCGCTCTGGTGACTTTCCAGCAGTTTAAAAAAGTGCGGGTTCAATGGCGGCGACTCCCTGATGGGGCATTGTTGGCGAGATGGGAGATTCCCTTTATACCCACCTCGCTCTCCTTCTCGTCCGATGGTTGCTTTTTGGCGATTGGTGGCTATCAACTGCCTGTTAGGCAGGGAGTGAACATATTGCCTATTCCGCTTTACTCTCACTTCCTCATCTTGCGCTTGCCCAAAGGGCAGGTTGTCTTTAGGGCAAAACTGAAAGGCGTTAACTATTACCTTGTCCGATTTTCGCCTAATGGGCGCTTTCTGGTAACGGTCGGGGAAAGTTTACGCCTCTGGCGCGTTGGCAATTGGGAACTTATCTCCGACCGAACTTTTGGGCGCTGGCTGCAATTGAATTTGAATTGGGCGCGAATGGGATGGAAACCGCTAATTTCGTTAATATCGGGCATCGCTTACGATCCCGCTTTTTCTCCTGATGGTCAATTCTTGGCGATGTGGGTAAGAGACGGGGTGGATATTGATTTAGGCTTTTGGCGCCAATCGCGTAAAGATTGGGTTTACCTCTTTTGCCTTTCGGACGAGGAACGACAAGGGGTGGCAAATGCGTCAAAATAAATGCCGTCAAGTATCCCTTCCACTGCCACAGGCACCACCAGGGGGAAGCAGTGATGGTGCTGCACCTCTGGATTGCCTGCCAAAATGTTCAGAGCGCGCTGAAAAACCGTGTCGCAAACTTTTACAGGTGATGTGCGGTGAAGGTTTGGAGTTTGGTGGTAAGTTTGCTGATGACAGGAGGGATCGCGATGGCTGGGTTGAGAGTGACGAGTTTGAGGTGCGAGTATCGTGTCAACCCGTTGGGCATCGATGTGCCCCAACCTCGGCTTAGTTGGGTCGTGGAAGCG
>Ga0079997_116970_pt1 | contig 93126 bp, 95 predicted proteins | sample PerSpoCPS_CMetaG_FD_69200 | JGI IMG/M metagenome (GOLD analysis project Ga0079997, IMG submission 69200) | Archaeal communities from Yellowstone National Park, Wyoming, USA - Perpetual Spouter C (PS_C) MetaG (SPADES assembly) (version 2) | ecosystem: Environmental > Aquatic > Thermal springs >...
CTGAGCCAGGATCAAACCCTCCAAAGCTAATATCTCACTCTCTCATCCCCTCACCCCCACCCTCTCCTACCATCCCAAGCACTCAATAATGCCTCATTTTTACCCCACCGTCAAGTAACCCCCCAACCCTCTCCATCTCCCTTATATACTCCTCGTATAAAGGGAAGGCGGAAGTTAGCTCCTTCACCTTATTTCTCACCTTCTTTATAACCTCCTCGTTTCCTTTACTCTTTAAAACCTCCGCTATCATCTTCCCTATTTCCCTCATCTCCTTTTCCTTCATACCCCTCGTGGTAACCGCCGGTGTCCCTATCCTTATCCCGCTCGTTATCCATGGTTTTTGAGGGTCAAAGGGTATAGTGTTCTTATTTACGGTTATGTGCGCCATCTCCAACCACTCCTGCGCTTGCTTACCCGTTATTTCTAAATTCCTCAGATCAACTAACATTAAGTGCGTATCCGTCCCATTTGATACCAGTTTAAGACCTTCCTCAAGCAAGGTTTGAGCTAGGGCTTCCGCGTTCCTCCTTATTTGCCTCTGATATTCCTTAAATTCTTCGCTCATCGCCTCCTTGAATGCCACCGCCTTTGCGGCTATTACGTGCATCAGGGGACCTCCCTGTATCCCAGGGAAAACGGTTTTATCTATAGTTTGGGCAAATTCGTTTGATGTTAATATAATCGCTCCCCTTGGTCCCCTAAGGGTTTTGTGGGTTGTGGTTGTGGTAAAGTGAGCGTAGGGTATGGGGGATGGGTGTTCGTTTGAAACCACAAGACCCGCTATATGGGCTATATCCGCAAGTAAATATGCGCCAACCTCATCCGCTATCTCCCTAAAGGCTTTAAAGTCTATCCTCCTTGGGTAAGCGGAATAACCACAAACAATTATTTTCGGTCTATGTTCCCTTGCAAGCTCCCTTATTTGGTCATAATCCAATGTTTCGGTTTCCGGGCTTACGCCGTAATATACCACCTTAAAGAACTTGCCGGCAAAGTTAACTGGAGAACCGTGGGATAGGTGCCCTCCGTGATCCAACCTCATTGCAAGTATAGTATCGCCGGGTTGTAAAACTGAAAAATATACCGCCATGTTCGCCTGTGTTCCGGAATGGGGTTGCACGTTTACATGCTCCGCGTTAAAAAGCTTCTTTGCCCTCTCTATAGCTAGTTGCTCGGCAATATCCACAAACTCACAACCTCCATAATACCTCTTTGATGGATAACCTTCAGCGTACTTGTTTGTAAGGGGACTTCCCAAGGCGGTTAGGACCGCAAGGCTCGTGAAGTTCTCAGATGCTATTAACTCAAGGGTTTCGTTCTGTCTCTTCACCTCAAGGTATATCGCTTCAAATATCTCAGGATCCGCCTTTCTCAAAGCCTCAAAAAACATACCGTTATTTTAAGGTCGCCTTAGTACAAAAAATACGATCGCGACGAGAAAAACAAAAAGTAGGGATGCCCAGAGGAACATAACCGCTTCCCTAAGGAGGGGGTGCGTTCCCACCTCCACCTCAACCTTCCCCTTCGCCTTCCATACGTTGAAAAATTGCCCCTCAAACTCCCTCCCACCATCAAAAACCGCATTTTTAACCTTAACCTTTATTGAAGTGTCCGCAAATACCCTGTAATTTCCCGCCCCTTCCCTCTTCAAGCTGAAGTAATCAGAAAGCACAAAATAATCAAAACCAAAGTTTCCCTCCCCGGGTAAGATTAATGGAGTTAAGGTTATATTCTGCCCGGATCTGAAGTAATCGGATTGATCCCCCGTAATATTAAAGCCCTCCGACTTTTTCGGCAATTTTACCTCCAATATGGGACCCCTGAAAGCCCTGTTGGAAGTATTTTTAAACTTAACGAGCTCCACTATATGATAAACCCCCCTCTCCTTGAAAATCCCCAAATTATGCGAAACCACCGATATATCCGACCTATCCCCTGAAATATCATAAACCTCAACGGTGATGGACCTAGAAGTATCGTTTAATATTATGGGTTGGGAGGGAAACCTTTCCCCTTTATAGATCACTGTTAGCCCAACGACATGCGGATCCTTTGGGATCTTTATCCATCCCTCCCCCCTAATCTCCACCGTATCAAATACCTCCTTGCCATCCGTAAAAAATCCCGTAACTTCAACCCTTAAGCTATCCGAAACGAACCTCCCAAGCGTTCTATTGAAAACTTTTACATAAACCGAATCCGCGGAAATTAGAAAAAGGAACATTAGAGCTTCTTTGCCACTATTGAGAAAAGGATCCTCGCAACTCCCAAATTCCTCTCCTCAAAGCCCGCCACTATCCATCTCTTATCTACCCTTTCGCCATACACAATGAGCCCTCCCGGATATTCTAAATGAAAGCTCTTTAAGTTCTTTTGCAGGATGGGAAGGATTTCCCTAACATCATCCCAAGAACCGAAGATCCCTTGTATCTTCCCCTCTGAAAATATGAAAACGAATCTTGTTTGCTCCGGAAAATCTTTTTTCTCCTCGCTCAACATCTCTTCAAAAATCGCGGGTTTTCCCACCTCCTGTTTTATCACCTCAAATACCTCTTCCACCTTTGGCACACCTTTCTTTTCGCTGATTATCGTTTCAAGGCTTTTGGAGAGCCCCTCTATTTCACTCCTCTTCTTCTCTTTTATCCTCTCTATCACCTCGGGAAGGGTCCTTAGGAGCTTGTCCGCTATGTCTATGTCGAAGGGTGTATCCTCTTTTATTGAGTTTATATCCACACCCGAAAGCTCAGCCCAAAGCCTTATGGCGTCGGGATCGTTCCCAAGCTCCTCCTTTCCTTGCAAAACTATCATATAAAGCTCAGACATACAACACCTCCCTTATTTGCTCAGGCGTTAAACCGAAGGATTTTGCGTAGGCTATTACCCTTAAGGTTGCACTTTCCCTCTCAAGATCGTTGATGTAGTCCATCACTGAGTAAAAGCTCACGGGATTCACCATAAATCCCCTCCTGACATCCTCAAAAAACTTCTTCTCAAACAGTATATCAACCCCCTCAAGCTTAACCGCCCTGATCTTCAAAGATTCCAAAAGGACCTTCTGAAGCTCCTCCAAACTCTCGCACCTCAAAACTTTCGCTTTCAACCCCTCAAAGTGTCCCCCCTCCAACCAAAGGTTAGGTTTTTCGCCGTTCTGAAGGGAGATGATAGCGAGGGATATGTTCTTGGCGTCAATTGAGTACTTGTAAAACTCTATTACCGCGGGATGGACATTTCTGGAAAGGATGTTTGAATAGAAGGAAGTATAAACTTCGTATTCAAAACGCACTAAATCCCCCTCCTTGAGGTACTTTAGGGCTTCCCGCGTTATGTCAAAGGGTAGGCCCTTTATGACGGTCTTTACCCTCTCCGCTACGGAATACGCGCTTTCCTCCTTTAACAGTGTCTTGATCCTGACATCGTCAAGGATCCCAACTGGGAAGATAGAATAGAGGATTTCCTCGCTTGGGTGGGAATAGAACTTTCCCCTGACTACGGATATGAAATTTTGGAGATCCCACCGAGACAGGTAGGTTTCAAGGGAATAAATTAGGGTTTGCTCATCCGAGAGGAGTGCCTTTACCTTATTTACCTCATCAATGAAGGAGGAGTTTATTACCCTTATGAGCCTATCCAAGCCCGTCTTTTCGGGGAATTTCTGTAGGTATTTGCCGTACCTCGTTTCTTTTAACAAATTTTCAAGATTCTCAAGGTTTTCTTTTATTATCGCCTCTATCTGCAAAGGTTTTAGCATCTTCACCCTTCTTCCCCTTATCCTCGCGTAGGCGTACTCTATGGTCATTTTATACCCCCTTGTTATAATTGGGCGCCTCTTTTGTTATAAAAACATCGTGGGGATGGCTTTCCCTTATCCCCGCGTTGGTAATTTTCACAAATTCGGCCCTTTCCCTCAATTCATCTATATTTGACGCACCCAAGTATCCCATCCCCGCCTTCAATCCCCCCACAAGTTGAAAAATTACATCCTTAACACTTCCCCTATACGGCACCATTCCCTCAACCCCTTCCGGAACGAACTTTAACGCTCCTTCCCAGCCGTACCTACTCGCCCCACCTTCCATCATCGCCCCTAAAGATCCCATACCCCTATAAGTTTTGTACCTTCTGCCCTCGTAGAATACATCCTCACCTGGGCTCTCATCCGTCCCCGCCAAAAGGCTTCCCACCATCACCGCATCAGCACCCGCGGCTATTGCCTTAACAATATCCCCTGAGTACCTTATTCCACCATCAGCTATCAATGGAACCCCGTTTCTTGATGTCGCCCTATAGCAATCCATTATGGCACTCAGCTGGGGAACACCCACACCCGCAACCACCCTAGTGGTGCATATGGAACCCGGACCAACCCCGACCTTTATAGCATCCGCTCCCTTATCTATCAAAAACATCGCGCCATCGTAAGTGGCGACGTTCCCGGCAACTACATCAATCTTCGGATAGTTCTCCTTTAAATATTCAACCAAATCCCCAACCCTCTTGCTATGTCCGTGGGCGGTATCAACTACGAAAGCATCAACCCCAGCCTCGTATAAAATCTGAGCCCTCCTTTCAAAATCCTTCGAAGGACCTATGGCGGCGGCAACCCTAAGCCTCCCCAATTCATCCACATTAGCGTCCGTTTCTTCCGTATGCCCAAAAACATCCTTTGCGTTTATTAACCCCATAAGCTCCCAGTTTTCGTTTATCACCGGGAGCTTCTCTATCCTGTGTTTCCTCAAAATCTCTTTAGCCTCCTCCAAGGTTATTGGATATCTTGCAACTATCAACCTCTCTTTTGGCGTCATGTATTTTGTCACAGGTTCAAGGTCGTTCTGGGAATAGTATATATCCCTCTTTGTTATCAAGCCTAGGAGCATACCCTTTTCATCAACCACGGGAAATCCAGATATGCCCAAAGAGTTCATCAAGTTTTTCGCTTCCCCAACGGTGGCATTTGGGGATAGGGTGTAGGGATTTACGACCATCCAAGCCCTAAACCTCTTTACCCTCTTAACCTCCTCCGCCTGGGCCTCCGGGGACAAATTTCTATGTATTACCCCTATCCCTCCGTTCAAAGCCATCGCCACCGCCATCCTATGTTCGGTAACCGTATCCATCGCGGCGGAAACTATGGGAATACCAAGGGGTATGTTCCTGCTGAACTTGCTCCTTACATCAACCTGAGTGGGCAAAACCTCACTGTACTTTGGAACAAGTAAAACATCGTCAAACGTTAAGAGTTCCCTAATTTGAACTTCGATGCGGGGCATATTAATCCCTAAACTGCATTTCTATCCTTTCGTACTTTGCCCCGGAGCCAAAATAACCCTGCTTTATCACAAGCTTTTCGGGATCTATAGGCGCATTTTTGAGTATAAGTTCCCTCAAAACTTTAGCCCTATCCTCGTAAAGGAAATTGTTCGTGGCATAAATATAAACCTCAACGGGTCCGTTACCCTTATACTTAGCCTTTAGGAAATTCAACATTTCCACTATCCTTTCCTCACCTTCGGGCTGTAGATTTGCCCTTCCCGGTTGAAAGATATAATCTGTGTTGAGGTATATTAGATTGTCACCCTTGGGGTTTGAAATGGCGAACCCCACGATCTCTGGGATCTCTTTAACCTCCCTCCTCTTTGCTCCGGTTTTCCTCTCAAGGTATACCCTATACGTAAACCTCTCGCCGGGCTTTATTGCGGGTGTCCCCTTGTCCGATATTCCGTCCCACTCTATCTTCTCCGGAACTCCACCCCTACCCTCAAAGGTCTTAACGGGTACCCCCGCGGAGTTGTAGATCTCGATCTTCCAGTTGTCGGGTTTTGGAAGCTTGCCAGGCTGAATGATTATTTTATCTACCACCATCTGGGGATAGACGGGCCTCCTGAGGAAGGGGTTGTTCAGCTTTACCACGTCGGAAAGCTCCTTATCCACCTCGGCGGGTAGCCTCTTCTCAAGCCCCTTCTCCTTTAGGAGTATGAAGCTGTCTATGGGCTCAAAGGGTTTAAGCTGAAGATCCACTATGGGTTTGACAGCGTCCTCTATCTTATACTCCGCAACACCTACTACCGTCTCCTCCTCTTGGATCTCGCCACCTCCCTGCGCAAAAAGTAAAACTGGAATCAAGGGAATTAAAAACCTTTTCATTTTACTCCAACACAAACCTCATAGTGATCTTACCCTCACAACCCTCGGGTACGTTTGAAGAGAACTGCCAACCCCTTATCGCCTCCACCGCCGCCCTATCAAGGATGTCGTATCCGCTGGATTTCAGTACGTTAAGGCTCCTGATGGTTCCGTTGGAAGAAAGGACAACTTGGACCACCACCACCCCCTGCCAGCCTTCCCTCCTAGCCCTCACAGGATATTCCGGCTTTACCCTCCTTACCACCTTACCCGCTATACAACCCTCCACCTCTATCGCTCCTCCACCCTTAACCTGTACGGGCTCCGCAGGTGCAGCTATATCCGCCTTTGCAGCGGGTTTTGGAACCGCAACATCCACCGATGGGGCGGCCGCCGCCAATCCACCTCCTCCGCCACTTAGCTTTATTCCACCGCCTCCACCTTCACCTCCGAGCCCAAGGCCTCCACCCAAGGAACCCTCAAATCCGGCACCTCCGAGGGATACCGCGGGAACCGCCTCCTGGGCAAGTATATCCGCAGTCCTTACCCCCTTGGTGGGAACCGCAACCACCACATCCGCCGCCTCAGCGGATAAAGATCTATCAAGGGAAGATATATCTATCTTTGCGGAGGTTTCCATAGCGACGTTTAGATCAATGTTTTTCACCTGGACTTGTTCAGGTAGCATAGCGGTGCTTGCTATTTGAAGCTTAATTTCTTGGGGTACATCAACGTTCAGCTTGGGACCCCCGAGCTTTATAGTAGGGTTCATAGTTTGGGAGAGTTTAGCCTGAAGGTCCACCTTCTGTTGCTCGGGCTTTTTCTCCCCTTCCTTTTTATCCTCCTTCTTTTCTTCCGCCTTCTTCTTTTCCTCTTCTAGCTTTTTCATAAGTTTGGGTGGCAAATTCTTTTTCTGGGCAAGCTTTTGTTCAAGAAGCTGGATCTCCCTAAGCCTCGCCTCCTCAAGCGCCTCAGCTATCTTACCCCTCATCACCCAAGCCAACCCCGCGAGGATCAATAGGGACCAGAGGAAGAAAACCGCTAACCTCCTCTGGGGTCTATCCTCCTTCTCCTCCGGCAAATTTATCGTTTTTACCTGTGCCATATTTCACCTCCTACTGCGTATTATAAGGCAGAAAAATTTATCTCCTCCTCTTTATCACCGCCAGCGCGGTTCTCTTACAACCCGCCTTTTTCGTCTCGTCTATAACCTCCAAAACTTTACCCCAGCTCAGCTCCTTGTCCGCCCTTATCACCGTAAGTTGCGTACCCTCAAGGGTTGGATCCCCCGCATCCATGGCGTACTTCCTTTGCATCTCCTTTACCCTTTCCCTAAGGGCATCCAGGGTGGGCATTTCTTTATCTCCAACGTATATCTTACCTTCCTTTGTCACCGATATTGGAATACTCTGTTCAAGATCCACCTCTATAACGTTCGCCTTCGGAATATCGACCTTTACGCTCGTGCCTTGAAAGAGGGCTTGGGCGTTCGCTATCATCGTTGCCAAAACCAATATCATAACTCCCGCCATTGGAAAGAGATACTGTCCAACATCCGGCGGTTCCTTCCTTTCAAGCTTTTTTGCCATAAGAACCCCCTATTGCTTCTTTACCCTTTTCATTATCAACACGTCCGAAGCCCCCTTCTCTTTTAGCAAGTCTATCATTGAGATCACGTTTTCGTATATAACCTCTTCGTCCGCGGATAATAGTGCCTGCTTCTTGATGCTCCTTGCCAAGAGCTTGGGTATCAAATCGGGAAGTATGGCCGGATCTACAGGTTCTTCGTTCAAAAGTATTGTTCCATCCGCCTTCATATGGATATTCACTTTTATGTCGCTCTTTTGGGGTTGCTGGGGGGTGGGGAGGTTAAGCCTTGCGGGAAGGGACCTGCTTATGTATATTCCAGATTCCACCAAGAAGGGTATCGTAAGCATAAACATTATGACAAGCGAAGTTACCACATCTGAAAATGGACCCAGGTTTATGGAAGGTCCCTTAGGCTTTGAAAACTCCCTTTTTCTTGCCATATTATGACTTCTGGAGCTGGGATACCATGATTATCAGCCTCCTAGCCGCGCTGTCTATCCTCGTGGTTATCTGATCCGCTATGTTGGTAACATAGTTATAAACCGCAGTACCTATCATGGCAATTATCAACCCCCACCATGTAGTTACGAGAGCGGTGGATATACCCTTACCCACGACCTCCGGACCTCCCGTTCCCGTAACCGCTATCTGGTGGAAGGAGTCTATCAAACCGTCTACGGTTCCAAAGAGACCCATAAGGGGCGCCACCGCTATTAAGGTTGCCAATCCCGTGGTGAACTTTAGGAGCTTTGTCCTTTCAAAGGACAAGACGGAGTCCATCATATCGTACATCTGATCGGGGGGAAGGTGGATGTTTTCAAGTCCGGCCCTTAGTGTGTTGTGAAGGGGGTGATCCGTCCTCTTAAGGTACGATATTGCACCTTCCACATCCCCGTTCTCAAGGTAGGATTGAACATCCGCCAGGACTTTGTTAGGGTTAAAGTTCTTCCTCGTAAGTATGTAATAGAGCCTTTCACCCGATAGGACGAGGACGCCTATGAAGAGCAAAAGTAGTAAGAGCATCGTAAGGTTATCGAAGAAACCCCCGAACGTCACCACCCCGTCCACCACCGCATATAGGCGGAATGCATTTAGAGGATTAAACCCCTCTTGAAGTGCCGGCAAAACCGAAAATAGCATTTCCATATTCCACCTCCTTTTTATTGCGGAAGCTGTTTAATAATATCTTCCATTTGTTGGGCCTCCGCGGCCCTACCCTGCTGTCTATACAGATCCGCGGCCTGCCTGAAGGCCCTGACCGCGTTCCTCGTGTCCCCCATCTCGTTATAAGCCACACCCATTATTCTATAGGCATCCGGAACCTTTTGGCTGTTCGGGAACCTCTTGACAAAATTTTGGGCGGCCTTTATAGCCTGATCATACTCCTGAAGGGAAAGGTGGGCTGTTGCGGTGTAATAGAATACATCCTCCGCTTGCGGACCATCGGGATAGAAATCCCTGTACTTCTTAAAGGCCTCAAGAGCTTCCCTGAACTTCTTGTTCTTAAGGTAAAGGGTACCCGCATAATAGAGAGCCTCGGCGGCTTTATCGCTCTTGGGGTATTCGTTACCCAAACGGAAGAAGAGGTCGGCGGCCTTTATCTCATCCCCAGCGTTCATGGCATCCGCGGCGGCCTTGTAAAGCGCCAAGGCGGCTATGTTGCTCGTTGGGAACCTCTCGAGGAACTTCTCAAGGTAAGAGGGATCCTGCTCGGTTAGCCTGAAATATACCCTTTCAAGTCCATTTTTGGCTTTGGGTGCGAGATCATGGTTGGGGAACTTATTAAGGAAGGTTTCGTACTCCTGCCTTGCCGCCTCCCAATCCTTCTTACCCTCGTAGGACTCCCCTATCCAAAACTGGGCTCTTGGAACCTGCGGATGATCCGGGCAATGCTCCAAGAACCAACGGAAGCGGGATATGGCATCGTCAAATTGTCCAGCCAGTTTGTAAAGCTCACCCGCCGAGAAAGCCGCATCGCAGGATTTGGGTTGTCTGGGATATTTTTGCATCGTCAGGTCCCAGTTCCTCACCGCATCCCCATAAGATTTCGCCGCCTTTGCCGCAAACCCGGAATAGTAAAGGGCTTCTGAGGCAACCTCCTCCCTCTCGGGAGCAAAGTTGTAAACCGCATAGAACTTACCGAAGGCATCTACGTACTTACCTTTATTGAACTCCGCAACACCTATACCCAAAAAGGTCGCCATAACCACGGAGGTATCAGGGGATTGGCCCGCTATAGCGTTTAGCTGGGCCAAGGCATCATCAAGGCGGTCCTGATGTATATAAACCCAACCGAGTCCAAGCCTGGAAAGGATTATGAGGTCCTTTGATAGACCGTATTTCAGATTTAGGTTATATAGCTTCTCCGCTGTGGCATAATCCTTATTGTAATAGTGCGCCTCCGCCAGCGCATGAACGAACCAGGAGTTCCAAATGCTAAACACCGTATCCCTCGACACTTCCTCGTTGTAAAGGTTTCCCCTGGCCATCGCGGCCTCAAATTCTTTCTGATTTATGAGGGCGAAGATCATCATTGCCATGGCGGGTCTCCTGAAATAGGATTTCTGATAGTTCTCTATTAGGAACTGGAACTGCTCCATAGCTTTGGGGTATTTCCTTAAAAGGTAGTGTATGGATCCCGTTAGATATTCGCTTATACCCTGCTCTTCCAGGGATAGGGGGAAAGAACCCACCTGATTGGCAAGTAGATAAGCGTTGTTTGTATCCCCTTTGTAATAATAAGTTTGAGCAAGCCTTAAGACGGAAATAAAGGACACCACCTGATCGTTTGCCCTTGAACGGGCGGTTTGATAGTATGTTAAAGCTTCGTCGTACTGCTTGAGGGCAAGCTGTATGTTACCGACAAAGTACGCCGCAAGACCCGCAAGTTCAAAATTCCTCTTTTTAGTAAGCAAAGTTAGTTTTTCAAGGGCCTTGGGTAGGAGGGTGCTGTCCCTCTTACCTCCTTCCCCCATCCCCATCCTGTAAAGGGATATTCCCCAGAAGTATTGCACATAATCCGAAAGCTTGTGCCCGTGAAACCTATTTGTGAAAGCGTTTGCAAGCTCCGATGTGGCCTTGTAGTCCCCATAAATGAAGTTGGCCTCAACTATCCCATAATTTATGAGTGCCTCCTGCGGTGTCCCAGAATAATCCTCAAGGAGCCCTTTGTAAATTGCCACCGCATCAAGGGGCCTTCCTAAGATCGCTAACGTTCTGGCATAATAGAACCTCGCTTCTGGGACACTTTGGGCTCTTGCAAGCTTCTCGGATGCTTCTATGAACTTTCCTTCCCTGTATGCTATTACACCATCAAGGAACTTTGTCCTATCCGAGTTTTTGTAGTAAGGGTAGTTTTGCAAGGCTAAGAGTTTTTGCTTTGCTATATTCACGTCGCCCTTTATGGCGTAAGCGAGAGCGACAGCGTATGCTATCTCCTGATCAAGATAGGTCCCCTTTACGTCCTTCTCCTTTGAAAGCTTATCCCATTCCCTTATTGCGTCGTCAAACTTCCCTTGATTGAATAGGGCTTCCGCTATCCTGTACCTCGTCTCGTTCCCAAAGCCGTACTTGTAAGAGTCCCTTAGGATTTTCCTGTATATCTTTTCGGATTTGGAATAATCCCCCTTCCTGAATAGCTCCTCCGCATCCTTATACGCCCTGTAAAAATCCTGATAAGACATCGCAAAAATTAAGGTTATCATCTTACCAAACCTCCACCCTTTTAACCGTTAAAAGGTACCCCGCGCGCTCGTAAATCTCTCCCCCCGAATCCACAACCCTATAGTAATAATTATAATTTCCGGGGGGCACGATCCTACCCGAGTCGTCCCTTCCGTCCCACTCTATCCTGACGGGAGGCTCTCCCTCCCCATAAAACGTCCTCACCACCTCCCCGGTCTGCTTCTTTATTATAAATTCCCAGCTTTCAACATTCTGTCTTGGGAAGGTGTGGATATATATGAATGCTATGTTCGCCTCCCCTTCGGTGGGGGATATAAGCTTTGGATCCGCATCCGCCCAAACCCTGTACCCTCCAAACTTAATCGTCCCAGAAAACTGCAAATACTCTTTATAAACGCCGTTTGATGCGTAATTAAACGTGTAAGAACCGTCCAACCTGAATATTATATCCCTGATCGTGAACTCAAAACTACCACCGCCGGAAACCTCCTCGTAATTTATCCCTCCCCTTACGTACAGGAAAGATAACAACCTTGCCTCCCCTCCACCGTAAAACTTGAACCCGTTATAGTAAGTTGAGTAAGCCCCATCAACCACGAGGCTTATCCAGTTGAAGGGCCTTAAGCCTATGCCAAATCTCCAGATCTGGGGGTAAGTTTGCGAGGTTATAAGGTAGCTTTCTTTGGGGGGAATAAAGTGCTGTCCCACCACGCCAAAAGAAAAATACTGGTTTGGGACAAACATCATACCCACCATTATCCCTGCGCTCGACGGGGAGGATTGATAGACCCTATGGTAGGCCAGCTCCAAGGCGGCACCTATGGAGATGTACCTTGAGAAGGATTTTGAGTAAGCCAAAAGTCCGGCGTTGAAAGGTGTTCTATCGTTATTTCCGGGATTGGGAAAGTCCGCGTAAGCTATAACGCTATCAACGCATATCCCATCCTCATACCTGTTACAAATTAGGGAATCGTAGAATATCGCCCCCTGATCCCTCGTCGGGTTTTGAAGTTGTATTACCGTTATTCCGAAGCTCCCAAAGGTTGCGGTGGGGAAAGTGAAGGCGGCGTAATAGTAGGTAAAATCCGAAATTGGAAGCTGGAAGTACCCAGCGGTGGCGTTTACCCTCTGTAAAAAGGCTAGGGCACCCGGGTTGAAGTAAACCGCCTCCGCATCATCCGCAAGACCAGTAAATGCCCTGCCAAAACCGTAAGGCCTAGCCCCTATGGCGTACGCGAAGATATATCCGGGTATCCCACCCGTTCCTAACTGGGAAACGATTAAAGTTATCATATTCTTACCTCAATTTTGGTGGAACCTTAACCAGCACGTATTGCCTACGAGCGCTTCCGCCGAGAGCTCCACCCGCTTGAAACCTCAGAACCGCAAGATATATTCCCGGGGATACGGGCTTACCCGTTCCGCTTTCCCCGTACCATTTGTAGGCACAGCTTGCGTAAGTTCCACTTTTGACCTCGTTCCTATCCCCCGGTTCAAACCTCTTCACGAGTACCCCAACAGGATCGTAAATCTCCACAATATCCGTCTCATGCACCTTATAGAAAACAGCCGGTCTAGTCTCGTTTCCCTCCAACGCAACCACGCTCGGAAAGGCAAAGGCAAAACCTTCACCGAGGGGGTTATTGGGGATACCCTTGGGTGGGTCGGGACATCTGGCAAAAACATACAAAGGCACAAAAACAAAAATTAAGGAAAATAGCCCCTTCATTTTCATTTTAGCAAAACCTCCCTTTTCATAGCCTCGTAATTTCCTTTCTCCCCAAGCCTCTCCTCCAAGCTAACTATCAACCTTTCAAGCTCCTTATAATACGGCGTCCCCTTCTTTATCGGCCTTATTTGTATCTCGTTGTCCCAAGGTCTGGTTCCCACTATCCTGATCAACCCCTGTATTTTAATGTAGTTTAATGTGTCACCCGGGACCTGTCCAACGTATGCAATGACCTTTATCCATGAAGCCTTAACCCCCTGAAAGATATAAGAGCCGAAGGATGAGAAAGCACCCCTTTTAATCTCTTTCCAATCCGTCTCTATTATCCCCTCATCAACGGAATAGGTTGCCACGGTATATCCGTTATCGTAAATCACGGACTTGAACTTGCTAATTATTGAATCCTTACTTGATTTGAACCTGACCTCTATTACATCCGGCACCGCCCCTTTAGGAGGCAGGGAGGCGCAGGAGAGAAACCCCACCACCAATAATGGGAAAAAACGCATAGCGGGTATTATAAAGGATGAAAGTAAGGGTTATAATTCCCCCTTGGAGATCCTCTGGACATTTACCCATCGCTTCCCGGTTCTATCCGTTGATGCGGGAAAAATAGGAATAGTATCCTTGGACGAAAGGAGTTACGTTTATATCTGGTCGGATACTGGACCTTCCCTCAAAAACAGTTTTAAGTTGGATTTTAAAGCGGTTGATATAAGGGTTTCCCCAAGCGGTACATATATAGCTGTGGGTGGGGATAGGGTCGCGGTTTTGACACCATCGGGAAATGAAGTGTTTTCTTTTAAAAACGAATCCTTCACGAATAAGGTTGTATGGTTCCCAGATGGAAAGAGACTTTTAGCTATCCAAAATAAGGGGGTTGCATTGATAAGAATTTTTAGCGATTCTGTCGTTGAAGCTCAGGCGAGGACGGGTTGCCCCTTAGTTGCGGGTGATGTATCGCCCGATGGGAGATTTTTTATAACCGGATCCTGCGATGGAAAGGTAGAAGTTTGGAGCGTGGATCTGATGAAGCCTTATAGGGTTTTGGATAGGTTTCAGTCCGAAGTTAAGGATATAAAATGGTCCCTATCTGGAAGGGTATTCGTCCTTGCGGATGAGGGTTTGAAAATTTACGATGATAGAGATTGGAGGGTTTTAAGGGAGCGTAGGGGAAGTGGCTTTATGTTCCTTTCGGTTTCCCAGGGTGGAGATGAGGTGATATTTGGAGGTAAGGGGAAAAGGGTTTATCTTTGGGATATAAAGAGAAACTTGATCTTTGAGTCGGAGGAGTTCTTCCATTGGGTTATGGATGGGGTTTGGTTTGATGGACTTTTTGCTGTGGTTAGCGCGGACAGGACGGGGAGGGTTTACAGGCTAAAACCCCGTTAGAATTCCCATATGGAGAAAGTTCTTGAGGTTGCCCTTGAGAGATTGAAGGAAGTGGATTACGGTGAGGTAAGATTTGTGAGGATAAAGAGGCAAAGCATAAACCTTGAAAACGGAATAATATCATCCATAGATGAGGATGTCGAAGAGGGAATAGGGGTAAGGGCGGTTTATAAGGGTTGCGTTGGATTCGCTTCCACGAGTTCCACTTTTATAGATGATATTGTGAAAACCGCGGAAAGGGCGATAGAGTTCGCAAAGGCATCTTATAGGTTCTCGGGAAAGGAGTACCCGTTTTTATCCGAGGGGCAACATATAGGTGAGTATATAACCCAAGTTGAGAAGGATCCCTTTGCGGTTCCTTTAGAAGAGAAGATAGAGCTCCTTGTGAGGACGGACGAGGTCCTTTCAAAAAACAACTTCGCGGTCTCAAGGAGGGCCTTCCTAAACTTCTTTAAAACGGAAAAATACTTTCTAAACACCGAAGGTTCTAGGATAAAGCAAACCATATACGAGAGCGGAGGGGGATACGTAATATGGGTTTTGGTGGATGGGAATTTGCAGAGTAGGTCTTACCCCGCGCCTCACGGTGGGAATCATCTTCAGGGGGGCTATGAAATAGTCGAGGAGATGGACTTTGTTGGGAATGCGGAGAGGATAAGCGAGGAGGCGGTGATGTTTGCTAAGGCGGGAAGGATAAATGAGATGGAAACCACGTTGGTGGTGGGGACGCATCAGATGGCTTTACAAATCCACGAAAGCGTTGGGCATCCCTTGGAGCTTGATAGGGTGATAGGATACGAGGCATCGTATGCGGGCACTAGCTTTGCAACAATAGATCAACTTGGGAAATTAAAGTACGGCTCAAGCCTTATGAATATAGTTGCGGATGCTAAGACGCCAAGGGGTTTGGGGACGTTTGGTTGGGATGACGAGGGTGTCCCAGCACAAAGGATAGAACTTATAACAGGTGGGATATTGACGGGTTATTTGTCTTCAAGGGATAGCGCTTGGGCGATAGGGTTAAAAAGGGCGGGGGGAACCGCGAGGGCTTCCTCATACAACAGGATGCCCATGGTGAGGATGACGAATATAAATTTACTTCCCGATAAAGGTTCCCTTGAGGATCTAATATCCGAGGTTAAGGATGGGATCTTTGTGGATTACAACAAATCCTGGTCCATAGATCAAAGGAGGTTGAACTTCCAGTTTTCAACGGAGGTGGCATACAGGATAAGGAACGGAAAAATTGCGGAACCATTGAGAAACGTGGTCTATTTTGGGATAACGCCGGAATTCTGGAATTCCTTGGTTGTGGTAGGTGGGGAAGAGGAATGGAAACTTTGGGGGCTATTAAATTGCGGGAAAGGAGAACCTGGTCAAACCATGCATACGGGTCATGGAAGTTCCCCGGCGGTATTCGTGAAGGTCAAGGTAGGGAGCGTTTAAAGGAGCTTTCTCCCCTCCATTTTTTCCCTCAGCTTCTCGTCCTTTTGCAATATTTCTTTTGCCCTTTTTATGTAGTTATAAACCGAAGCCCTTGAGCAGTTTAATATTCCCGCTATCTCTTCCACACTTTTACCCTTCATCTTCAGGTAATATGCGGTAAGGTATTTCCCAACTTTCCCCCTACCAAAGAGCTTAAAAGGATCTTCCATCTCAACGAGATCTCCGAGGATCTCGCTTGGGTCATCGGGAAAGGATCGGAACACTTCAAAATATGCTCCGAGCCTGTTTGCGGAGCCGATTATACCCCTAGGGTTTATAACGTTCTCCACGACAAAGTCCCTTAACCTTCTGGGCGGATCTATCCCCAATCTCTTGCATGCGGAAATGAATATTTTTTCCCTAACTTTCCTTGAGGGAGGGTTTATGCCAAGCTTAAGGGCCGACATAAGTCGGGTTTTAAAGGAAGGGGAATCCGAAAACTGGGAGGGATTACCTTGCCCCGCCATAATTAATATCTTTCCCGAGCTTTCCACCTTATCCATGAGCCTTGCCAAAAATTCAAGGGCAAACCCCCTACCCTTAAGTATGTGTATATCATCTATGAGGATCACCTTACTACCCCTTAAAAACTCAAAGTTGGGTTTTCTCCTCTCCCTATACGCCGATATCAGTTCCTCAAGGATCCTTAAGGATGAAATATAAACGGCCTTTTCGCCTAAGTTTAAGGATTCGTTTGCGCAGGCTTTAAGTAAGTGGGTCTTGCCCATGCCCGCGGGCGCAAATATAACCGCGATCCTGTAATGCGATGGATTTAAAATGATGCTCCTTAATGCGGAAACCGTGAATTCGTTCTCCCTTTCGTAATAAAAGTTATCAAAGCTTTCGGGGAAGGGCAAAGAAGAGATTGTGGATGGTAAAGGTTTTTCCACCGCGGTGGGTATTATTTGGAAGAAAAAAGGGGGATGGGGTGGCGGGGAGGTACCTTTTACCCCACCGCTCCTTTCCCCCAACCCCCCAATTTTAACCTTTTAAACCCTAAACCCTAAAATTTTTCAACTACCTCAAGCTTGATGATAGGGAGAAGCTGAGCGTCCTACCCGGCTCGTAAACCCTTACCCCCGAAGCAAAGGGATCCCTCCTATAGCTCAGATAGGTGTAATAGTTCTCGTTCAGGAGGTTGTTTACGGAAATTTCCGCGTTCAGATTCCCGAAGTTGAACCTTATTCCCGCATCAAAAGTCCTAAAGGAGGTTACGGGAGTTTCATTTGCGGTCCTTGAAACTCTGGTTTGTGCGTCGTTATAGTTAAACCTCAAGAAGGCTTTGGTGTAATAGAATGTTGGGGTTTGGAGGGTTAAGGATAGGGAGAGAGGGGGAATTTCGGAGAGGTAATCGTTTGCTTTTAAGTTCTTCCCGAAGGTGTAGGAGGAGTTTAGAATGAGGTATTCGGAGGAGAACCCAAAGAGATAGCCGAGGAGTAATGCATCCGTATTTTCAAAGGTTACGATCTTCGTCATCCCCTCCGTCCTGCCCGAGAGCTCCACGTAATCCTTCACGAAGTGCGAGAAAAAGTACATATTTATAACGGAGGAGCCAAGGAAATTACAGCTCCTTTCAAATGTTAAGGAGAATTTTATGGGTTGCTTGAGGGAATAGTTTCCAAAAAAGTTTCTATGCATGCCACGGAACTTGAAGAAAACTTCCTTGGGATCGGGAGAGGATGAGGAAATTTCAAAAGAGATCTTGGAGTATTTGGGTACCGGGGCGAAGGGAAGTAGGCCCTCCAAGGAGTAGTTCGCATCAAGGGAAAGCCTCAGGGCGAAGGGTACGAAAACCCTCGCCTTTGCGCTATCCGTAAGGGCATATTCGATGCCGAGCTTGGAAAATAAGGAAAGATTTCCTAAGGGTAAAGACTTCCCTAACGTTGCCCCGAACATCCTATAGTTTGGCATAGGGATCTGTTTGCTTTCCATACTCCCCATTCTCATGATATTCTCAATATTCCAATGGTCGTAGTACAGGTCGTAGATCTCGCCGGTAAGCCCCGCCTTAATCCTCTTTGCGTCGCTTCTCATATACATCATAGTTTTCCTAAGTCCGTTGTCCATTATGTGATCCGTGAGGTTCGCGTAAAGCCTGTTCCCCTTCCAAGAGAGACCAAAAGCGTAGGTTTTACTTTCCCTTTCGTCCATCATAAGGTATGGGAAGAGGACGTCTTTGAAGAGCCAAACGTTCGCGTTGTAAGAGAACTCGTTGAATTTGCCCATGAATCCGCCCTCGTAATACGTTTGCGCAAACTTTACGGTATCTTGATAGTCGTAAAGCTCGTTGAAAGTTTTACCTTCACCGTTCTTGTAAGTTGTAAGGCGCGAGTACCTTGCGTAAGCACCTTGGTTCAAGCCTTCAAAGCCCAAACCCGCCTCCCCTCCGGTTGATGATAGGGCGTTAAGATTGAGGAAACCCAGAAGGTTGAGATCGGAAGAAGGGGTCCTCCTGAATGCCTTTATCTCACCACCCAACAGAGAACCAACGGTGGCTTGGGGATACACCGCTATCCTATCCACCTCCATTGGGTTCAACCTGACTATGGGGACATCCATCCTGTTTGGACAAGCGTTTGAGAACTTCTCTCCATCAACGGAAACTGCGATGGTTTGACCCTTAAACCCGAAGAGGCTTATGTCGGAGGCTATGGGAGTTCCGCGGGTGATAGGGGTGATGCCGACTCGCGATAGGGCCCTCACCATTCCCGTTTTACCCTCTTCTCCCTCCACCTTTAGCCCCTCGTACTGGCCCAGCACCACTATGGGCCTTATCCTTACCGTTGGAAGGAGCGTGTCCGCTGCAAGGATCCATACCATAGGTTAATATTATAACCTTGTCATTTTATCAAAATCTACTACGGACGAAAGTACTAAAGGGGATAAAAGGGGAGGTCTTTTCAGAGTTAGAATACAGTTCTCTATGAAAGTTAAGGAAGGACTATTTTACACGAAGGAGCACGAGTGGGCAAAAATAGAGGGACAATTTGCGATAGTTGGGATAACCGACTACGCGCAGGAGCAGTTGGGGGATATAGTTTACGTTGAGCTTCCGGAGGTGGGGAAAAAGGTGAAGAAGATGGACGCGGTTGCGACCATAGAGGCGGTAAAGACCGCCGCGGACGTATATTCTCCGGTTTCGGGAGAGGTGGCGGAAGTTAATACCGAGCTTAAGGAAAAGCCGGAGCTGATAAACCAGGATCCTTATGGTAGGGGCTGGATATTCAAGATAAGGATGGAAAACCCTGAGGAAAAGGATGATCTCATGAGCGCGGAAGAATACGAGAAGTTTCTGGAGGGGCAATGAGATACCTTTCCCTTTCGGATGAGGACAGGAAGGAAATTTTAGAAAAACTTGGGTACAAAAGCGAGGAGGAGCTTTTCAAGGACGCGACGGGGGAGGAGAAGTTTGCGGAAAGTATAGATCTACCATCACTATCCGAGGTTGAGGTTTATAACAGGCTTTTCAACCTTTCATTAAAGAACGCCTTTAATTTGAAAGTTTTTGCGGGGGGTGGAGCTTACGATGTATATACTCCCGCGGTGGTAAACCATATACTTTTAAGGTCGGAGTTTTACACCGCATATACCCCATACCAACCCGAGGTTTCACAGGGAACCCTACAGGCCATGTTTGAATTCCAGAGTTTTATATCCGATTTAACGCGTATGGAGGTGACGAACGCATCCATGTACGACGGTGGAACATCCCTTGCGGAGGCAATACTTATGTCTTTCAGGCTAACGAGGAAATATAAAGTCTTGATCCCAAAATCCCTCAATCCTCTATACAAGATGGTTATAAAAACTTACCTTCCCGAGTTTGCGGAGGTTGAAGAATACTCGTTCACCCCCTCGGGTTCCGCGGATGTGGTGGAAATTTCATCTAAAATAGATGGTGAGACCGCATCTTTGGTTGTTCAGAGCCCCAATTATTTTGGCATAGTTGAGAATACGAAAATTTTAGGTTCTTTGGCTAAGGAGAAAAACTTAATTTACATAGTACATTACGACCCAGTTGCGGTGGCCATATTGACCCCACCCGGAGAGGCGGGTGCGGATATAGCGACAGCGGAAGGGCAAGTTTTGGGAATACCCCTGAGCTTTGGGGGACCTTACGTGGGACTTTTCTCTTCTTTGAAAAAACATATAAGGCAGATGCCGGGAAGGATCGTGGCGGAAACCGTCGATGCAAATGGGAGGAGGGGGTATGTGACGACCTTGCAGACAAGGGAGCAATTTATAAGGAGGGAAAAGGCAACGAGCAACATATGTACAAACAACCAGCTTGTCGCCCTTGCGGTTACGGTGTATTTGGCCCTTATAGGTAAGAGGGGACTTGTTGAGAACGCAAAGAAGACATTGGCAAAAACTAAGTATTTCATTGAGAATTTGCCCAAGGGATATAAGGTTGCCTTTGATGGTTTCCACTTCAGGGAGGTGGTCGTTAAAACGCCCGTAAAGGCTAAGGAAGTTAGGGATCATCTTATAGAAAAGGGATTCCTTGTGGGTCCCATAGTGGAGGAGTTGGGGGAGGACTACCTGATCTTTGCTTTTACCGAAAAGCATACGAGGGAAGATATAGATAAACTCCTGGAAGAACTTGGAAGATCGTAAGGATCCCTTTAGGGGTATAAGGGTGATCTTTGCCCCCGAGAGGGTAAAGAGACCGCACGAGGGTGATAAGGATTTTATTTGTCCCTTTTGCCCGGGAAACGAAAACTTAACTCCCCCGGAAGTGTTGAGGGTGGGGGATGAAAATTGGAGGGTAAGGGTCTTTCCAAACAAGTACCCCTTTGCGGAGATACACGAGGTAATAGTCGAAAACCCGTATCACTTTTCGGATATAGACGAATTCTCCGTTGAACATATGGGGGAAATTATAAGGGTTTGGATGGATAGGATGAGGTTTTACGGGGAAAGGGAATATACGATAGTTTTTAGGAATTATGGGAAGATTTCGGGGGCATCAATATTGCATCCCCACAGTCAGCTCGTCTCCCTAAACTTCGTCCCGGATATACCGAGGAGGGAAGCTGAAGTTTTGAGGTTTGGGAACTGTATGCTTTGCAATTTTGAGGAAAACTTTTTACATCTTGGGGGGGATATCATTATAGGGGTTCCGAAGGTACCTTCACATCCAAGGGAGTTTTGGATTTTCCCGAGGGAGCATATTAGAAACTTTTATGAATTTGAAAGGATTGGGGATCTGGCGGAAACCCTTATAAAAGCGGTGAGGTTTGTTAAGGGGATCTTGGGGATAGGGGATTACAATCTGATAATACATTCCGCACCGAGGGACCTTGATTACCATTGGCATATCGAGGTCATACCGAGGAGGGGGTATTTGGCGGGTTTCGAGTTCGGAACGGGGGTTTTCATAAACCATCATCCGCCCGAAAGGGTATTTGAGAAACTGAAGGGGTACTTATCTTAATATTACCTTTTCAACCTTTCCGCCCGATACCTTGAAGAAAATGCCTTTGTTTGGTTTTTTAACCCTCCTACCAAGTACATCATAAAATACCGCACCCGTTTGGAAAGATGTTGATGATCTTTCCTTAACCTCCGTAAATACTACGCTGGGAGTCGCATGCCATGCATCCCCTCCTCCGGTTGCACCCTGCACCTTCCTCCAGGCTATATGCACCCTAAAGTCCCCCGGGGCTGGATACCTGATTGTTGAGCTTAGGGCGTAGGGCTCAAGGATGTTGCCCATATTAACCCTAAGGTCCCTCGAATCCCAGGCGTCAAGGGAAGCACCCAACCAATTCATCGGAAACCCAAACCCTCAGGACACCATATCCCGTATTTAGGGAGTCGTAAACCCCGCTTATTATTGTCCTACCCTCAAGGGGGGCGAAGGCGACGGACGGCGAGCGGTAGGGTCTAAGGTTCAGACTATCAAAGATTACGGAAGACCATATCGTTGTATCTATACCCTTGTTCATTATAACCACGATCTATCCCTTGAAGATGAACAGGATCCCCTGCAATAGAAGGCGTTGCTTATTGGACCGGTTAGGGAATCATAACCGCTTGTGGGGCCGAACCACCAAAGCCTAAACGTGTCAGGCGAGTTACCCCATTCCGCGTAAAGGATATAATACTTGTTATCCGCACCCGTGATGGGATCCGTGGCATCGTTTATCTCAACAAAGGAGAACATTGTTCCCCTTGTTGCCCCAACCTTTGAGGATGCTGAAAAGGATCTCGTAGAGGAAGGTCCGGACTGCCAGCTCCTCCTGTAAGTCCAACTTGAACCCCTATTTGAGGAAACGTAGAAGTCTATCCATCCCGTTGGATCGCTTAACATTGCAAAGACGTAACTCGTTGTCGGTTCGGATGCTATTACGGTCCCTGAAACCGTCGTGCATCCCATGTTTGTTTGGAACCTCAAGACCGCGACGGTATCATCAAGGTAGTTGTCGGTGGGGTTAATGTTTATGTTAAGATACTCCGTCGGATGAAGAATAAACGTACCAAAGATCCCCGTAGGAGTTTATCGCTATCCCCACCTTGTGCTCAAACCCTCTGTTCCTTCCTGAGCTAACCTCGTTGTTCAACCAGTTTACGAGACGTCCTTCAGAGATGCGCTAATTTCTTTTGCGTGCGGAACCCTTTGAATGGTGCTTAAAGGTTCCGCATTCCAGAAACCTGCCAAGTTTGTACTTGAAATTACCCAAAGCATAATTCTATTTTAAGGATGAAATTTTTTCTGCGAAATTTTCTATTTCCCTCAACGCCCTCTCCACTATGAACCTTATCCTTTGATCCTTCTTCATCTTCGGAACATCGGGTATTATCCCAAAGTTGGCGTTCATAGGTTGAAAATCCTTCTTCGGTGTTGTTATGTACTCTATTAGGGCGCCGAGCATGGTATGCCTTGGTACCACCACCGGCTCATAACCCAGGGCAAGGAGCGCGGCGTTTAACCCAGCTATATGCCCACACGCTATAGCGGGTACATAACCCTCCGTTCCCGTGATCTGACCCGCAAACAGGATCCTCGGCTCTTTTTTAAGCTGAAGGGTGGGAAGTAAGAGTTCGGGGCTATTTATGTAAGTGTTCCTATGAACCGCCCCAAACCTTAAAAATTCCGCATTCTCCAATCCCGGTATCAACCTGAAAACCCTAATTTGTTCTGAGATCTTAAGCTGGGTTTGGAATCCCACCAAATTCCAGGCTTTACCCTCCGCATCCTCCCTCCTTAACTGGACCACCGCAAATGGTAGCTTCCCTGTTCTTGGATCCTCAAGACCAACGGGCCTCAAAGGACCATATAGTAGGGTTTCAAATCCCCTCTTCGCCATAACCTCTATGGGCAGGCAAGCCTCAAAGTAGCAAACTTCCCTTTCAAACTCCTTAGGCTCATGTATTTCCGCCTTTATAAGTTCTTCCCAGAACCTCCTGTATTCCTCCTCCGTCATGGGCGCGTTCAGATAGGAGGAGTCATCGTATCCAAAGCGATCCTTAAAGTATAGCTTATCGTAATTCAAAGAGTCTCCATCCACTATTGGGGATTGGGCATCGTAAAAGTAAAGATAATCCTGCCCTATGAGCTTTGATATCTCCTCCGCTAAGGGTTCGGAGGTTAAGGGACCGGAGGCTATTACGACGATACCATCTGGAATTTCCCTAACCTCTTCATTTATATATACTATGTTCGGGTGATTTTTTATAGCATCTTCAACCTTTTGTGAGAAACACCACCTATCCACCGTTAAGGCTTTCCCCCCAGGTATCTCGCACTCAAGGGCGAACCTTATCAAAAATGAACCCAAAATCTTTAACTCCTCCTTAAGAAGGCCGGGGGCGGAATATAGGTCTTTAGCCTTCAAACTGTTTGAACATACGAGCTCGGCGGGTTTTCCGGATGTATGCGCGGGCGTCATCTTTTTCGGCCTCATCTCGTACAGGAAAACCCTAACACCAAAACTTGCTGCAATTAAAGCTGCTTCGCTTCCCGCAAGCCCAGCCCCAACAACCGTTATCCTTTTCAAAGCCCCAATTTTAAGGCAGATTCAATATCTCCTTAAAAACCTCAACCTCGTCGTACTTTCCCTTCAAGAGATCAGAGAAACTTTCCGATAGGTTTTTGTACTCCTCCCTCCTTTCCAACATCTCCACCGCAAGCTTAGCCACTTCCTTAGGATCTATATGCTGGACAAACTCGGGGAAAATTTTCCTTCTCAAAATGATGTTCGGCAAGCTTATGTAGGGGACTTTCAATATTAACCTACCAACCCAATATGTGATCTCGGATACCATATAAAGGACTATCGTGGGTTTTCCCTCAAGGGCGGATTCAAGGGTAGCGGTTCCCGAGGAAGAGATCACAACATCGCTTGATCTTATAACATCCCTACCCCTTCCATGCACAAAGAATGCGTTTGGGAGGTTAAGGGAATAGCCCTTGGGTAGGGAAAAGAGGAACTTGGAGGATGGTAAGATTTTCTTGATCTCCTGAGAAATTCTTATCATTCTCGGTAAAAGCCTCCTTACCTCGTCCTTTCTTGATCCAGGAAGAAAACCGAACACAGGTTCCTCAATTTCTATAACTTCAGATATAAAACCTTCCTTCGCCATAGGGTGTCCAACAAAGTAAGCTCTAACCCCGTAGGATCTTAAAAATTCCTCCTCAAAGGGTAGAACGCATAAAACCCCATCCATAATAGCGAGGTCCCTCACCCTCCATCTTCCCCAAGCCCAAACTTGTGGTGAGATATAATAAATAACCTTTTTCCCCAGAGATTTAAGGATTTTTAGAAGGGGTAGGTTGAAACCGGGAAAATCCACACCAACTATAAGATCAGCCTCAATCGCCTCGGATATTACCCTTCTCTTTATTCGGTTTATTTCTTTAAGTTTTAGCAAAGCCTCCTGAAGCCCCACAACCGAGATCCTTTCGGGATCTTCAACCACCTTAACTCCCTCCTTTTTAAGGTTTTCTCCGCCAAGGGCGTAAAAATCCCAACCAAAAACCTTAAGTTTTCTAACCAAATAAGATGCGTTCTTATCCCCCGAAAGCTCCCCCGTTGATATAAAAACCCTCAAATTTTCAAATTCTTGATCTTCGCCTTTGTTGTATCCGTGACTATGAGCAAAACAAAATTTTCTACATCAACGTACTTCCTCGCAGCCCCGTTTATATCCTCAAGGCTTAAATTTCTTATCTCCTCTATGTCCTTTATCCAGAACATATTGGGAAGACCGTAGAGATAACGGGTGGATAGGAGGTTTGCAACCTGGGAGTATGTCTCGGAAAGGCGGGCTATATACCCGTTATAAAAACCTTTTGCCGCATCCAGTTCTTCTTGCGTGAATCCCTTTTCCTTCGCTTCTTTTATCAGTTCTATAAGGGTGTTTGTAGCATCTTCGGAAGTTTCCACCCTCGTCTGTAGCCCCGCGATAAAGATGGATGGGTATTTTCCGTCCTTCCAAACAATATTTGGCATAACGTAAGAGTAAGCGGAATATGCGTATCCCTTCTCCACCCTTATTTTCTTCAGGATCCTGCTTGAGAAACCCGAACCCCCCAAAATATAGTTCGCAACCCTAACCTTGTTGTAATCCGGCGAATTCCTCGTTATATTTACGGGAAATGCGAGCCTTATATAAGCCTGATTTATACCATCCATATGGAAGATCTCAACCTTTTTCTTTGTGCTTATTTGGGGTATGTCGGGAAGGGAAACATCCTTCCTTTGCCACCCGGAAAAATATTTTTCAACCTTACCAATCGCCTCCTCCGGCTCAAGGTCGGAAACAACGACGATATAAGATAAATTCGGAAGCCAGTAATTTTTATGGAAATTTACGACATCCTCCCTTGTGATCTTTTCCACGCTCTCAACGTAGCCATCCGTAGGGTGAGCTAAGGGTGTTCCCTCGTAAATTAGGGCGTCAAGTTTGATGGAGGTAACGTAATTGGGGTTGCTTAGGTCGTTTTTTATGCTTGCTATTTGCCTGGATTTTTCCCTTTGAAATTCCTTTTCGGGGAAGGTGGGGGATGTAATTATTTCGGAAACTATATCTAAGAGGTTGTCCGCATCCGAGGTTAGGGACCTTGCGGTTATGGTAGTTTGGGTTTTGCCAACCGAAACTTCAAAGTTTGCACCCAGGCTCTCAAGATATTCCGCTATTTGGGTTGAATTTTTCGTTTTTGTGCCCTCGTCTACCAAAGAGCCCACTAAGTTCGCCAAACCTTCCTTTCCCTCTGGATCCAAAACGGAACCAACCCTTATAACGATCTCCATATGGAAGATGGGTAACTTATCCTTCTTCGCAGCCAAGATGTGTAATCCGTTAGGTAAGGTTTTTTCAACAACCTTAATCTCGGAAACTGTTATGGGCTTTGCTTCCTTTACCATAACTTCCTCTTCCTTTTTTTCCGTAGTTGCGCAGGATAAAAAAATTAGAAAGGGGAGAAATCTTTTCATGCCCTTTCAAATGGGAAGCCCAAGGCGGAGAGTAGCCTATACGCAAGCTCATCGTTTTTTGCGCTTGTAACTATCGTAATATCCATACCGAAAACCCTCTGAACTTTATCTATATCTATCTCCGGGAAGGCGGTATGCTCGTCTAAACCGAAATTATAGCTACCCCTCCCATCAAACCCGCTCTTCGGCAAACCCCTAAAGTCCCTAACCCTGGGTAAGGCGAAGTTTATAAGCCTCTCAAGGAAATCGTAAGCCCTCCTTTTCCTTAGGGTGACTTTTAGTCCTATTGGCGTCCCTTTTCTGAGCTTAAATTGAGCGACGGATTTCCTCGCCCTAGTTATTACAGGTTTCTGTCCGGTTATTAAGGCGAGATCTTGGGCGACTATTTCAAGGGACTTCGGATCCTCAACCGCCTCCTTCCCCCAACCCACATGGACAACTATCTTTTCTATCCTTGGAACCTCCATAATGTTTAAGTTTAACTCCTCGGCCAACTTCTTCCTTATCTCGTTCTTGTATTTTTCGTATAACGCCATAAGCGGGAATTATAGGGTTGATTTTAGCTCAATACCTCCAACTGCCTATTTATATCCGAAAGCTTCGCCTTCAGGGATTCGTACTTTTCCCTCTCATTTCTCACAACATCTTCCGGAGCCTTATTAACAAAGTCCGAAGACAATCTTTCCTCTATCTTTGCTATCACCTTTTCTAACTGTTCCTTCTCCCTTCTGAGCCTTAAAATTACCTTCTCCCTTTGTTCCTTAGTAAGGCCAATATAAACCTCAAGCTTTGATGGAATTCTCACCCAAATTTCCGCCTCCCTTTTCTCCGCACCCGCCAGGAATTCAAAGGTCTCGTCTATTTCTCCCTTATAAGGGGCAACCTTTAAGCCCACAAGGTCCTTTATGGCTCTAAAATTGACGATGGCATCCCTGACATCCTCGTAAAGCCTATATTCCTCGGGAAATTCAAATTCCCTTTTCGGCCATTCGGTTCTCATAAGGGTTATTTCTTTGTTCTTTATTGGTAAGGTCTCGTAAATGGCGTCCGTTATGAAAGGCATAAGGGGATGGGCGAGCTTGAGGGAGTTTATCCATACGTAAAGCAAAACCCTCTTTGCATTTTCATCCCCGTCCTTCAGATAGGGTTTTGATGCCTCAACCAACCAATCCGCTATGTTTGACCATATAAGGTGATAAACGTTTTTTGCATAATCGTCAAAGGAATAGCTTTCGAGGTTCTGCGTGATCTTTTCTATATACTCCCCGAGCATATGTAAAGCCCATTTTTGGTATAACCTGTCGGGTTTGGGCCTTTCAAACTCCACTTCCCCTTCTATGTTGCTTATTATGAACCTGTTTATGTTCCACATCTTGTTAGCGAAATTCCTTCCCACGAGGAGCTGATTTTCGTCAAACCTTATGTCCCTTCCCTCCGGCGTCAGGCTCATAACCCCGAATCTCAAGCCATCCGCCCCATATTTATCCAAAAGTTCAAATACATCTGGTGAATTCCCCAAGCTCTTTGAGAATTTCCTCCCAAATTTATCCCTCAAAAGCCCGTGTAAATAGAGGACCTTAAAGGGAACCTTACCCGTGAAAAATATGCCCGCCATGATCATCCTAGCATCCCAGAAGAAGAGTATATCCCAACCCGACTGTAAGAAGTGCGTGGGATAGAATACCTTGTAATCCTCCGTTTCCTCGGGCCAACCCAAGGTGGCAAAGGGCCAAAGCCAAGAAGAAAACCAAGTATCCAATACATCCTCGTCTTGTTTAAGTTCCACCCTTTGACCGTAAAACTTTTCCGCCTTTTCCAAAGCTTTTTCGTAACTTTCCGCAACGAAAACTTCACCATCCGGACCGTAATATGCGGGTATCCTATGCCCCCACCATATCTGCCTCGATATACACCAGTCCTTTACGTTTTCAAGCCAGTTTTTGTAAATCTTCCCGAACATCTCGGGTATTATTACAAACTCCCCCTTTTCGTAAGCTTCAAGCGCCCTTTCCGCTAAGGGTTTCATCTTTACGAACCATTGCATTGAAGGTAGAGGCTCTATTACGGTTGAACAGCGATAACATCTTCCGGGAGAGTACCTGTGTTTTTCAACTTTTTCCAACAAACCCGCCTCCGCAAAAGCTTTAACTATTTGCTCCCTCGCGGAGAACCTATCAAGGTTAGCCCAAGGTCCCCCATTCTCGTTTATCTTTCCATCAAAATCTATCACTTGGATCTTTGGGAGGTTGTGCCTCTCGGAAACTTCCCAGTCGTTGAAATCGTGGGCGGGAGTTATCTTAACCACCCCAGTCCCAAAATCCATATCCACGCTCCTATCCGCTACTACCGGAATTTCCCTGTTTATGAAGGGTAATCTTACCCTTTTCCCTATTAAGTGTTTGTACCTTCCATCTTCGGGATTCACCGCTACCGCGGTATCCCCAAGGTAAGTCTCGGGCCTTGTGGTGGCAACAACCACATATCCCCCATCCACCAAAGGGTACCTCAAATAATATATATAACCTTCCTCCTCCTCCCTCTCAACCTCGTCGTCGGCCAACGCGGTTCCACACCTCGGGCACCAGTTTATAAGCCTGTACCCCCTATATATTAAACCCTCCTCGTAAAGCCTTACAAATGCGGTTATGACCGCCTTACTGTACCCCTCATCAAGGGTAAATCTTAGCCTATCCCAATCCGGCGAAATACCCAGCTTCTTTAGGGATTCTATTATCAAATTTCCGTACTTTTCCTTCCACTCCCATACTCTCTTTATGAACTCCTCCCTGCCCAGATCCCACCTCGTCTTCCCCTCTTTCTTTAGCTCCCTCTCTACAACGTTTTGTGTAGCTATCCCTGCGTGATCCGTTCCGGGTTGCCAAAGGACGTAATATCCGGACATCCTCTTGTATCTGGCAACGACGTCCTGTATCGTATTGTCCAGAACGTGCCCCATATGTGTGTTCCCGGTTACGTTAGGAGGTGGCATCATTATTACGAAAACCCTCTTACCCTTAGCCTCCTCAACGGTTGCCCTGAAAACTTTTGAGGATAACCACTTCTCGTAAAGAACCCTCTCCCAATTTTTGTAATCGTAAGTTTTCTCTATCATACTTTCTCTATTTTATTCAGCTTCTCAATAAGTTCGGGCAGAACATCCTCCCACTTTGAAACCATCCCATAGTCCGCTATGGTGAATATTGGGGCTTCCTTGTCCTTGTTTATCGCAAGGATGTTCTTTGATGTCCTCATACCCGCCTGATGCTGTATAGCCCCCGAAATCCCAACCGCTACGTACAAAATGGGGGATACGGTTTTTCCCGTTTGCCCAACCTGATGGGAGTGATCTACCCAACCCGCATCAACGACCGCCCTCGATGCCCCATTTGCCACCTTCATCTTCGTAGCTTTGGCGAAGGCATCCCTAAGGGCTATTATCCATTTATGATAGTTCTCCGGACTTCCCATACCCCTTCCACCCGAAACCACTATATCCGCCTCCGTCACATCAACTTCCCCCGCCTCCTTCTCCCTTGTCTCAACGGGCCTTGAGGAGAAAGCACTTTCATCCAAATTTATATCAAGCCTTATTTTCTCCCCCAAAAGGTCCCCATCGTAAGGTTTGAATGCCCTAGGTCTTACGGAAAGAACGATGGGATCCCCGTCAATCCTTATCCTAGCGAATACCTTGTTTGAATAAAACCCCTTTATGAAAAGGCCATCCTCGTATCCCATAATATCGTCCAATATTGGAGCGGAGAACTTAGCGGAAAGCCTCCCTCCAAGCTCCTTCCCAAAAGAGGTGGCCGATAGAATTATATAATTCGCCCTCTCCCTTGATTGAACCTCCGAGATAACCTCAGTTATGGGTTTTGAGATGGGTACGTTTAGCCTATCATCCTCATATACATAAAGCCTGTTTAAACCCTTAACATCTACATCCTTTCCAATGACTACCCCTATCACCTCGTCCGCAAGGGTCCTGGCAAAGCTTATAGCCTCAAGGCTCGATTCCCTAACCTGTCCCTTTATGGTCTCAACGAAAACCAAAGCTTTCATAGTATCTTCACCTCCTCCTTTAGAACCTTTATTATCTCATCCACGGAGTTTAGGAATTTCACACCCTTCCTTGGCGGTGGCGGTGTGAAGGTTTCAATGGAATAATTGAAGTTTGGGATCTCAATCTCAATTTCCTCTATCTCCTTCTTTTTCGCCATCATTATACCCTTCATGTTTGGAAGCCTCGGCTCGTTTAAACCCCTCTCCGCGCTTATAACCACAGGTAAATCCGCCTCCCAAACTTCACTTCCCAAGTCCGTCTCCCTTTCCACCCTTACCTTCCCATTTAGGTACTCGATCTTCGTGGCATAAGTTATAAGACTATAACCCAATGCCTCCGCTATGTAAGGGGCAATAGCGTAAGTGTAATCGTCTATTGTAAGTTTCCCCGTGAAAATTATATCTGCCTTTTCCCTCTTTGCAACCTCACTTACTATATACCCGATTTGGGCTGGGTTCAGGTTCCAATATGAAGGGTGCTTAACGAGTATCGCCCTATCTATACCCATAGCCAAAGCCCTTCTAAGGTTTTCCTTCACATCCTCGTCTCCCACCGAAAGGACGACGGTCTCCGCTCCCTTACTTTCCTTCAACCTTATCGCCTCTTCTATGGCAAACTCGTCGTATGGGTTTATTATGAAGGGGATATCGGACCTATTTATATCCTTACCATCTTGTGAAGGTTTTATTACCGCCGCGGTATCAGGAACCCTCTTTATAAAAACCAAAACCTTCATAAGGCGGGTATTTTAAGGTGGTAATTTCAGTTTATAACCACCCTCTCAATTTTCCTCCCCACCTTCAGGAAGTAAACCCCCCGCCTTAAAGGTAGGTTTATAACCTCCTCCTTTGCGCTTTTACCAAACACCATCTTACCGCTCGGATCGTAAAGTTCAATTTTCGTCTCTTTCTCCGACTTCACCCTTATCCTCAAATTGTTCCCTATCACCGCATAATTTACCTCGCAACTTAAGAATTTCTCTTCCGTACCCAGCTCGCTATCATCACCGAGGGGATCAAGCCCGCACTGGATCCTCCTACTCAGGCTCACGGGTTGGACATTTACGGTTATTGAGCTTACGGACATGGATGGGGAATAAATGGTGTAGCTTCCGGAAGGGGAAAGGGTGGGATATGATATAGTAGGTGTATATGTTCTCCAATAGCAGGTATCGAGCCCTCCCGTATCCGCCGCAACCAAACCGTCATAGTTTCCGGCGGACCAAGCGGAGTTGTTGGTGTATCCCGCAACATAAGGGATCTGGCTTGATGGTCTTATATCTATGCTCCTTCCCTGCTCATTAGCGCCAGATATGATCCTTCTAACTTGTAGAACATTACAGTCCGTTTTTCTAATTTTTGCTATGAATAGGTCGTTCCCACCAACTCCCAAGCTACCCGTCACCCAATAATAGTTGTTGCTTTCGGCAACATCTATACCGTAATCGTTTCCGCTTGTTGCTATTCTCGCCGCGCATACGAAGTTTCCGGAGGAGTTAAGCTTTACGAAGAGGACATCATCCCCAGATCCGTTTATATGGGTTGTTAAAATTATCCCCCCATCGCTCGTGGGTTTCGCCCAAGAGAAGTATATGGTTGATGTTGCTATGCTCCTGGGGTACCTCCTCTGCCAAAGGAGGCTACCACTTGGGTTAAACTTGAGAACGCCGATTTCGTACCAGCTTGGGGCAACCAAGACGTAATTCCCGTCGCTCGTCTCAAAGGCGGTGGTGGCTATTTCATCGCTTCCCGCATCCACTACCCTTATCCAAGACAAGTTCCCGGAAGAATTGAATTTTGCTATGAAACCGTCTATATCACCAGAGGTACAACCACCCCAACCATCGCTTACATTATACATCAAGTACCCGGCCGCCAAAAATCCCCCATCGCTCGTTGGAGAAACGTGAAGGATACGGCTTTGTCTAGCGCTATTTCCCGAGCATCCCCATTGATTCGAGAAGTCCGCATGCCTTCCCCAAAGGAAGTTTCCGGAACCGTCAAGCCCAACTATGAAACCGTAAAGGGGAGCGTAGCACGAACCGGGACCCGCACCCCCATCGTTGCACCAAGTCCCACCCACCACTATGTTTCCGCTGTTCAACCATTGGGTCTTATACATCCAGTCGTCCCTTCCCCCCGTCTGACCTATCACCCTCTGCCAGCTTGGCGTTATAAGTACAAAGTCTTCATCGCTACCCGAGATGGAGTAAGATATGGTAAAGAGCCCCAAAACCGATATGTTTGAAGTTCCCCTGAAGTCTATGGCCCACATCTGATCGTAATTGGTTCCACCGAACGTGCTCAACCCCGCCCAAGTTTGACCCCAAACGGGTAAAGCAAGGGCAAACAGCAAAACCTTAATAACGTATCTCATACTTCACCCCCTTTTTCCTCAAAATTTCCCCAAGTTTTGCGGTATCTATTGGAGCGGAATACCTTATGTATATCGCCCTCTTTAGATCGGAGTAAGCCATACCCGTTATGCTACCCCTAAAGTGAGACCCTATCTCCTCCATAACCTCCCTTACGCATCCACCACCGCACCCGTCAATTATGTTTATTCTGAGAATATCCACGGGCTTGGTGGTGGAGAAAGGATTCGCTATTTCTGATATCAGGATCCACATCATCTTTCACCTCCTCAGGAGGAATTTTAAGGGGGAAAAATTTTTTACGTCAAATACCACCTTTATATCAGATTATCCGTTTTGTTGTGGGTTTGTCCGCCTTTAGCCAAAAATCTTCGCGGAGCTTCTTCAAAACCCACCTTAAAACAAAACCGCATTATAATACCCGCTTATGAAGGTTCAATCTTCGGTTAAAAAGAGGTGCGCATATTGTAAGGTCGTAAGGAGAAGGGGAAGGGTTTATGTGATCTGTACGCGCAACCCAAAGCATAAGCAGAGGCAAGGTTAAAATAAGGAGGGAAGATGGCAAGGATAGCGGGCGTAGATATTCCAAGGGATAAACCCATCTGGATAGCCCTTTCCTATATTTACGGGATAGGGCCGAGTTTGGCAATGAATATATTGGCAAAAACTGGGATAAACTACCGTAAGAGGACGAGGGAGCTAACGGACGAGGAGATCCAGAAGATCAGGCAAGAGGTGGAAAATTACAGGGTTGAGGGAGCTTTGAGGGCGGAGATCCAAAGGAACATCAAGAGGCTCATAGACATAAATTCTTACAGGGGTATAAGGCATAAGCTCGGGCTTCCCGTTCGCGGGCAGAGGACAAGGCATAACGCAAGAACGCGCAAGGGTCCAAGGGGTAATATCTTTGCAAGGTTGAAGAAAAAGCAAGGATAAGGGGGTTTAATTATGGCGACAAAGGGTAAAAAGAAGATCAAGAAGGCACCTGCTGAGGGAATAGTACACATTCAGGCGACTTTTAACAACACCATCGTGACCGTTACGGACCTTCAGGGGAACGTCATCACTTGGGCGTCCGGGGGTTCCGTTGGGTTTAAGGGAACCAGGAAGAGCACACCATTCGCAGCATCAAAGGCGGCGGAAACCGCTTGTAAACAAGCAAAGGCTTTGGGTATGCAGAGGGTGGAGATAAGGGTTAAGGGAGCGGGTCCGGGAAGGGAGGCGGCCATAAGGTCCGTTGCCGCCTCGGGCCTTGAAGTTATAGCAATAAAAGACGTGACTCCCGTGCCACATAATGGAGTTAGGGCTCCAAAGAGGAGGGCGGTATAATGGCTAGGTATACGGGTCCGGTTTGTAGGCTTTGCAGGAGAACCGGAGAAAAGCTTTATCTGAAGGGGGAAAAGTGCTTTACCAACAAATGCCCCTTTGAGAAAAGGCCATATCCACCGGGCCAGCATGGCCCCTTGCAGAGGAAGGTTAAGCTTTCAATATACGGACAGCAGTTGAGGGAAAAGCAGAAGGTTAAGTGGATGTATGGGATGCTTGAGGCCCAGTTTAAGAGGTTTTTCCGTATAGCCCAACATATGCCGGGAAACACAGGGGAGAACTTCCTTTCCTTGCTCGAGAGAAGGCTTGATAACGTCGTATTCAGGGCGGGATTTGCGAAGAATAGGAGGCAGGCGAGGCAGTTCGTAAGGCACGGTCATATACTCGTAAACGGCGAAAAGGTGGATATACCCTCGTACATCGTAAAGGTGGGGGATGTAATACAGGTGGCGGATCATTTTAAGAATAACGCGGAGCTTCAAGCGGCGCTTAAGATGAACAGACCATCGCCCTCCTGGCTTAATGTAGATAGGAATACCCTAAAGGCTCAAGTGGTAAGGTTGCCTCAAAGGGAAGATATAACCGCGCCTATAAACGAGAGGTTGATAGTGGAGTTCTATTCAAGGTAGGAGGGGAATATGCTCAACGATGTTGTTAAAAGCAAGGGTGTTTACTATGAGGAGGAAGGGGATTACGGGAGATTTGAAATGGCACCCCTTCCAAAGGGTTTTGGGACAACCTTGGGAAACTCCATAAGGAGAACGGTCCTTTTATCTTCATCCGGAGCCGCGGTAGTAGCGGCGAGGTTTGAGGGTATAAAGCACGAGTTCAGCGGAATACCTGGTATAGTTGAGGATGTCCCCACCATAATATTGAACCTAAAGAAGATCCGCTTCAGGGTAAAGAAACCCTTCAAAAACGTCATAAACGTAAAGTTGAAGTTCTTGGGGGAGAAGGAGGTTAAAGCAAAGGACCTCGATCTACCCGCGGGGATAGAGGTGGTAAATGGGGAACAAACCATAGCAACCTTATCAGATCCAACCTCGCAACTTCTCGGAGAAATATATATTGCGTACGGTAGGGGTTATATGCTTGAAGACGAAACGAGGGAAGTTTTGGCGGAAACGTTGGGAAACATTGAGGGTATAATATACACCGATGCCCTGTTTTCTCCCGTAGTAAAGGCGAACTTTTATACCGAAAGCTTCCTTTACGGAGGAAAGTTTGATAAGGAAAAGCTCTTCGTTGAAATATGGACGGATGGATCCAAAAAGCCTTCGGAGGTATTCTTTGAGGCAATAGATATCCTGCTTGATCAGTTTGGCGTCTTGAAGAACGTCCTTGAAAAACCCATAAAACCCATAAGGGTCCTCCTACCGAAAGAAGAGCTGGAGTTCAAGAGGAGGAGGTTGCAGGATCCCATCGCTGCCATACTAAAGAGCGAGATACCATCAAAGCTCGTTAAAACCCTTGAAAAGGCTGGGATAACGATATTCGGCGAGCTCTTAAAGTATAAACCCGAGGATCTGAAGGAAGAATTTAAACTTTCGGAGGATGACATCGCCCTAATAGAGGCCGCGGTTAAGAGGTTGGGTTTTGAGATGGGTAGGGATTATTGGAAGGAACTGGAGGAGTTAAAAGATGAGGCATAGGGATAAAAGGGTTAAGCTTGGAAGGGAAAGGGAGCATAGGAGGGCACTTTTGAGGAACTTGGCGAGGGAGATGGTGGAACATGGCTATATAACCACAACCACCGTAAAAGCGAAGGCTGCTAAAGCCGTCGTTGAAAAGCTCCTTCACCTCGCAAAGGAAGATACTTTACACAACCGGAGGTTGGCTTTCAAGATCTTGGCGGACAGAAAATACGTCAATAAGCTCTTTAAGGAGGTGGCGCCAAAAGTTAAGGGAGTGAGATTTGTTAGGATAGGTTTCAGGAGGGGGGACGCTGCGGAGATCTCAAGGTTAGAATTTATAATGTGAGGGTTTTCGTAGTAGATTTTGGAGGGACAAGGTTAAAGTGGGGGCTTTTTTCGAGCGAGGAGCTTGAGAGGAAGGGTATATTAAGCTCCCAAGTTGTTTATTCTGTAAGGGACTTTAAGGAATTTTTAAGGGGGTTTTCTTTTGATAGGTTGGTTTTGGGATTTGCGGGTATGGTTAAGGATGGGGTGGTTATACACGCGCCCAATTTACCGAATTGGGAGGGTTTAAACCTTTACGAGGAGTTTAAAGATTTTTACCCCATAGTTGAGAACGACGCGAACCTTTTTATCCTCGGTGAATACCATTACGGCTCAGCAAAGGGTTATAAAAACGCGTTAGGAATAACTCTTGGTACCGGTGTAGGTGGAGGGGCGATAATAAATGGGAAACTATTAAGGGGCAAAAACAACTTTGCGGGGGAATTCGGACATATGGTGATAGACATAAATGGTCCCCCATGCAATTGCGGTTCCTTCGGATGCGCTGAGAGCTTCTTGGGGGAATATTATTTTTTGGAGAGGGTTAGGAGGGCGTTTTTAAGACATGGGCAAAATCCCCCTTCCGATATGAAGGTCTTGGAGGATATGGCAAAGATGGGTTTAGATTTGGCAAGATCCCTTTGGGAGGAGTACGGGAGGTACTTGGGGGTTTTAATTTCAAACCTGATCTCCGCCTTTGATCCGGATATCGTAGTCTTGGGGGGTGGAATATCAAACGCCTTTGAACTTTTTAAGGATAGTATGATGGAAGAGATTTTAAGAAGGAAGGTGGGGTACAGGTTTGAGGTTCCCATCGTAAAGGCAAAGCTTGAAAATTCTTCCCTTTACGGGGGACTTTACCTTGCGAACCTCTTATAAAGGAAACCAAAGGCAAGCATAATTATATCAACAACCAAAATTATTAGCCTTGTTAGAATCGCAAAGGAGGAAGATTTTGGATCATAGCCCATAAGGAGGGAGATTATTCCCTCCCTTATCCCCAAACCCGCGGGGGTTAAGGGCAGAACATAAGAAGCCACGAAAGAGAAGGAATAAACGAAAGAGATTTCCGGATAACCGAATTTGAGATTTAGAGCCCTTGAGGTGAAGTACGCCGAAAGTCCGGCAAGAGACCAATAAACAAATGACAAAATTAGGGGAATTAAGGTTTTAATGGAGAATTTCCATAGGAAGAGAACCAAAAGCAAAACAAATATTATACCCAGCTGGATGTATAAAAATTTTGGGAAGATCAGGGAAAAGAGCCCTGCGCCCGCCATTAAGATTAAGTGCTCGTATAATGTTGCGGAAAATACGGATCCGGAAGGATGGTTTAGGATCGCCGCCCTGCCCACAAATTGCCAAACCTTACCCGGTATGTACCTCCCTATGGAAGATAGGTACCAAGAAAATACCACATCCGGGAAGGAGATGAATATTCCGAAGATTTGAGCTACGAAGAACCATATAAGGGGTAAGAGGGTGTAAGCAAGGAGCATGATCAAAACCGATAAGAGGAAACTTGAAGGGGAAAATTTAATATCCGGAAGGCCGTTTTTAAAGATCGGGTATAAAGCAAAGATCAAACCCAATATCGCAAGGGAATATTTTAGAAATTTTCGGATAGTGCCGGGGGCGGGACTTGAACCCGCACGGGCGTTGAAGCCCAGCGGATTTTGAATCCGCCGCGTCTGCCATTCCGCCACCCCGGCAAAGAAAGTATTATAAGGTTAGCTTCGGACTTAGAATACAAAATATGGGAATTGTGAGGGAGCTTTGGGAGGTTTCTTTTGGAAAAAAGGTGGAAATTAAAGGGGAAGATCTGGAGAATCTGGAAAAGAGGAATAAGGAATTTTACGAGCTTGCAAAGGACAGGGTGATATATGGCTTTAATACGGGACTTGGACCTATGGCGGAAATAAGGCTTTCGGAAGAAGATTTAAGGGATTTTCAGATCTTAACCCTAAGGAGCCATTCAACCTCAACGGGAAAACCTTTACCTATCCCCCTCGTTAGGGGGGCGATGTATTTGAGGTTAAAACACTTAATTAACGGGGGTGTGGGAATAAGGCCTTTGGTTTTGAAAAGGTTGGAGGAATTCTTGAATTTGGGTATTACGCCCGTGGTTTATGCTTACGGTTCGGTTGGGGCAAGCGGTGATTTATCACCGCTTTCTCATATAGCCTTATCTATGATGGGTGAGGGTTGGGTTTATCTTAAAAACCGCAACAAGGTACCCTCAATAGCAGCACATAGAATGTATAATTTAGAACCGATCTCCTTTGAGCCGAGGGAGGCCCTTGCGCTGATAAACGGTTATTCCTTTTCCCTTTCAAACTTGGGTTTGGCAATTTACGAGATAAGGAACCTCTTGGAATTTTCGTATAAAGTATTTTACCTTTCTTGGAGGGCTATAGGGGGGAGGAAGGCGCCGTTTGATCCAAGGGCGGTAAAGATGATGGGGGATAGTTATGCATTAAAAATTGCGGAGAGGATTTGGAAATTCGTAGAGAAGGAAGAAGATGGTAAAAGGGTTCAAGATCCTTATTCCTTTAGATGCTTCCCTCAGATAACATCTCCACTTTTAAGGGCTTTGGAAGTTTCGGAGGGGATATTTGGGGAGCTTTCCTCCGGATGCTCGGATAATCCAATTTTTTCTGATGGGGAGATTTTCTCAACGGGAAACTTTCATGGGCAAAGTATCTCCTTTGCAAGCGACATTTTGGCAATTGGTATAACCGCTTTTCTGGGTTCTATTGAGAGGAGGGTTTTTTGTATCTTGAGCGATAAAGCGGATTTACCGTATATGCTCTCGGAAAATCCGGGGAAGGATCCGGGTTTGATGATGCTTCAAACCGCATTAGCTTCAATATTTGCTGAAAGTAAAGTTCTATCAACACCTTATTCCTATCAATCCGTCCCAACGGGGAACGATCAGGAAGATTGGGTCCCTATGAGCTTCGGAGGTACCTTAAGGCTTCTAAAGTTGGCGGAATTTATGCTGATGTTTCTATCCGCAGAACTTCTCTGTGCATATAAAGCCTTTAAATTGAAGGGTTTGAGGGATGAAACTTTTGACGAGCTTGAAGAATATTTCCCCCAATACAGGAAAAACCTTTCCCTTTATGAGGAGTGGGAAATAGTTCAAAAGTTCATTGAGGAGAGGGTGGAGGGGATAATAAGGTTGTGATCTCCCCCATTTTATCCTCCCTAATTATCTCGCTTATAAAATCATACGCTCTCCTTATTAAATTTAGCCTCCTTTCCCTCTTTTTCTCCTCCAAGACCATAACAGGTACGTTTGCGAAGAACTCATCCAAAACCTCATAAAGCCCCAAAAGTTCCTTTCCATACTCCATCCAAATCTCAAAAACCTTTTCTCCCTCAAGGTTCCAAATTACCTTTTCCGTCTCCCTTGCCCTTTTCAGCTTACCTTCAAGATGCAATAGGTATTCCTCCAACTTCCCCTCATAATATTCGTTCCCGCTATCATCCAAGAATCTTCCCGGCTTACTTTCAAGGATATTTTTTACCCTCTTAGTTATTGTAATAAACCTTTCGGAAACTAAATCCTCCAAAACCCTTGCCTTTACCATCTCAAGGAACAAATTTTTTGCCCTGAAGGTTAGAACCGCAAAATCGCCGGATTTTGGATAATAGGGATAGTTGAACCTGCTTTGTAAAAATTCCAATGCGGAAGGTAAGATATCCTCAACGAGAGAAAGGAAAATTGAGGAATGGGGGGAAATTAGGTTTAAGAACTCGGAAAATGGGATCTTTCCCAAAACAAAGTTTTCGTTATCGTAGAGTAGAAGGGAAACGAACCTTCTGGCGGATGCCCTTATTCCCAAAGGGTCCCTTGAAGATGTCCATTTATAACCCATATCAAGCAGTCCCTTAATTTGAACTAAACTGTCTGCCAATGCAACTATATGTCCCTCCTTAGTCTTAGGAAAATCCCTACCTTTTGGAAGATGGGAATCGTAAATAGCCCTTGCGAAATCCTCCTCCCCATAAATTTCCCTCCAATAGTAATACCCTATCTTCCCCTCAAGCTTCGTAAATTCTTTACCTTCACCTATCATTGAGGTTGATATGTCAAAAAGGTAATAACGTGCAACTTTGGTTACCTTGGAAGCTTCCACCCCTGCAAGTTCGGAGATCCTTGAGGATACCTCTTTAACTTTCTCCACCTTATCGTAAAGACTTCCCACACCCTTTAACCAAGTAATACCCTTTAGGTTCTCAACGAAATGATCCGGGCTCTTTTTAAGGTCTTCGGTTTTGTAAAACAAGGCATCATCAAGCCTCGCCCTCAAAACGTTCTCAAACCCCCTTACTTGCTTCTCCAAACCCTTAGGATTGTTTGAGAATACGACGAAACCCGCCTTAAGATCACCATTTTCTATATGCGGTATATACCTCTGGTGGGTTACCATAGCGGTGGTTATAACCTCCGGATAAAGCTCCTTCAAAAATTTCTCATCAAACCTACCATAAATGGCATAACCCTTTTCCACGAGCCCCGCGATCTCATAAATCAAATTTTCAACATCAACGTTAAAATTTTCAAAATCCTCAGGCGAGATTTTAAAGAATTTCCCCGTTTCCTCCTTGATCCTTTCCTTCCTCTTCTCAAAATCCGGAATTATCCCATTTTCCTCCAAAACCCTTTCGTAATCTCCCGCCCTCTCCAAATAAATCTTCCTCCTTTCTGGAACCCTTGGGGTGTAGGTAAAATTTGAGGATCCTATGTTTCCCACCTTGAACTTGATAACCTCATCTTCAAGTAAGCATAGTATCCACCTTATAGGCCTTATGAACGTTAAACCGCTATTATCCCACCTCATCCTTTTCGGTAGGGGTGCGGTGTTTATAAACTCAAGGATGATATTCCCTATATGCTCCCCAACAAACTCTCCCCCTTTTTTTAACCTAACCCCCACATATTCCTTTCCCCCTTCTTTTATTATAAAAGTATCTTCAAGGTTTGCGCTTAGGGATTTTAGGAAGGAAAGGAGGGAAGGGGTTGGATTTCCCTTTTCATCGTATGCCACCTTTAATGGAGGACCTTTTCTTTCAACAAAAACCTCCTTACTATAAGGTTCAACCCTAATTAGGGACGCGATCCTTGTTGGTGTCGCAAAATGCTTACCCTCCTCAACCTCAAAGTTAAGCTCCCTGAGCCTTTGAACTAAGAGGTCGTGTAAATATTTCCCCAATCCTTCCTGGACAAAGGCAGGTATTTCCTCACAACCTATTTCAATTAAAAGCTCCTTCACGGGTGGTAATTTTAAGACCGTTAAACTATGGTAAAATTGCCACCTTGAAAAGGTTGGATCTTTACATTATCGGAAGTACCATAAAGCCCTTTTTTGGAGCCCTCCTCGTAACAACCTCTATTTTGATCCTTGATAGGGTTTTTGACCTGATGGATTTAATTATCAAAAAGGGGATCCCCCTTGATGTGGTTTTTCAGGTGATGCTTTACTCTTTACCCTTCATCCTCTCAATGACAATACCCATGTCGGTTTTTGTTGGTTCATTAGTTGCCTTCGGTAGATTAGCCCAAGACCTTGAGATTTTAGCCCTTTTATCTTCAGGGGTAAGCCTTAATAGGATAGCTTTCCCAGTTGCCTTTGTCTCCATTTTTATAACCCTCTTTATGTTTTGGTTCAACGACAGGATAGTTCCTGAGAGTAACTATAAGCTAAAGAACCTCATCCTTGATATAGCGGAAAAGAGGCCCACCTCCCAAATTAGGGCTGGGACGTTTTCGCAGGTGGGGAATTTCTGGATATACGTGGGGAAAAAGGATGATAGGAGTGGGGAAATATGGGATGTAATAATTCAAAAGCTGGATGAGAGGGAAATGCAAACCGTGGTATCAGGGGAAGGGGTTATGTTTATAGACCAGGACAGGAACTTAAACTTCGTTTTGGGAAACGGCTATATACACGATTACGATAGGAGAAGTGGGAATTACAAGAGGGTGAAGTTTTCAGAGTACAGGATCTCAATACCCCTGAACGATGAGCTTATAAGAAAGCAGAGGGAGTGGAGATCGGATAGGGAGAAAACCGTAGGGATGTTTTTAAAGGAGTTAAAGGATCTTGAGGGAAATTATAGGAATAGTAAAGACGAGGGGATAAAGAGGAGGATAAACTCCATTAAGGTGGAGCTTCACAAGAAGTTTTCTATGCCCTTTGCCTCAATAATTTTTGTTTTCCTTGCTATGTACATAGGTTTCATCCTCAGGAGGGGGGGATACGGGCCCGCCTTTGGCGTTTCCTTCTTCGTTTTTGTAATATACTACATATTCCTCATAAGCGGTGAAGATCTGGGAAAGAGGGGGATAATACCCCCAGAGCTTGGTATGTGGTGGGCAAATTACTTTTACATAATCCTAACGTTATTGATCTACAAGTTCGTAATAAACCAATAAGTTATACAGCACAAACGAAATAATAAGGAAGCTCATAGGGATTTACGCTTATGGCCTTCTCCCCCCTCGAAAGGATCAAAACCTTGGCGCTTTCATCCTTGAAGCTTACGGAAAAGCCCCTTTCAATTGCAGTGGAGACGAGCTCGGGTATTGAAAAAAAGGAGACCAGCTCCTCATGGGACATTGAAAGGACCCTCCTTTTGTCCATATGCGTTAAGGATGCGTAAGATCCCCCCGAAAATAGGTATATCCTCCTGTGGGATCTGGGGGATGAGCCTATTTCGGAGATCTCAAAGGAGATCCCCCCTGAAAAGAAATATTCCATAAAGGACTTTATCGTTTCAAAGCGCACATTCATACCCTCCGCCAAATCCCTATAAACAAAAGGTTTTGAATGATTTATTATAACAAAGTTCAGGAACTTTCTCAAAAATTCCTTCTCCCTGATATCGTAAAATTCGTTGATGGAATTTATGGAATCGTAAATCGCCCTTGAGAACCTCCAAATTTGGGGGAAATTAACGAGGTACTTCCAAAACGCCCTCTCAACTTTTGCGGAAACCTTCCTTAAAGATAGAACAAATCCCTCAAGATCTCCATCCCAAAATGCCTCCGAAATCTCACCAAATTCCTCCCTGTTGAACCTCAAGATCCTTAAATCTACATCTCCAACAAGGATTGGATATATCAAAATTACGGTGGTATCTTCGTCAATATAGTCCTTTATGAATTCCGTGTCCTTTATCAAATGGGCGGAGTTTATTACTACGAGTTTCTTACCCCCCATAAAGGAGATCCTAGTGTAATAAAACCTTAATGCCTCTTCAAGCATCTCTGGGATAACCTCAAGTCTTGAAAGGTCAAAAAAGAACGTGGAAAATTCCCCATTCTCGTTTGCCCAACTTTGACAAAACCACATTATATCTTCCCTTCCGAGCCTACCGTAAGGGGCCCAGATCCTTAAAATTCCCCCCTTTTTTATTCTCGGAAACCAAGCTTTCCCCTCAAAATTCCCAAGCCACCAAGGATTATCTTCGAACAAAAGATCCGCCAGATACATATTTTTTGGTGTAATATTCTATCGTTGCCTTTAAACCTTCCTCAAGGGTAGTTTCAACCTTCCACCCCAACTTTAGGATTTTATTGTAAGAGAGCCGGTATCTCCTGTCATGTCCAGGCCTATCCTTCACGAAAGATATAAGATCTTCACTCTTTCCCATCATCCTCAAGATCATTTTAACAAGTTCTATATTTTCAAGCTCGTAATCGCTCCCTATGTGGTATATCTCGAATTTCTCCCCCTTTTCAAAAACTTCCATTATACCCCTTGCCACATCCTCCGCGTATATCCAAACCCTCCTCTGCTTTCCATTCCCATAAACTGGTATAGGTGTTCCCATAAGGGCGTTCCTTATGATCGTGGGTACGAACTTTTCGTCGTGTTGTCTTGGTCCGAAGGCGTTGGTGGGTCTTACTATGGTTATGGGTGTCCCGTATGTGTTTATGTAGCTTTGGGCAAAGTGTTCCTGTGAGGCTTTCGCGGCAGCATAGGGATTTCTGGGTTTTAGTGGGTAGCCCTCATCCGCCTCTCCCTCCATAACCTCCCCCAAAACTTCATCCGTTGATACCAAAACAAAGAAACCCTCCTTACCCCAAATTCTTCTAAAAGCTTCTATTATGCTGTAAAATCCTATTATCTCCGACCTCACAAAATCCCAAGCGGATTCTATGGATTTATCAACATGGGTTTCCGCGGCAAGGTGTATGATATAAGGCGAAAACTTCAGGATCCTTAACATCATCTCGTGATCCTCAACCGAATCAATTATTACCAGAACATCAAGCTCGCTTTCAAGGAAATCCCTTATGGCACCTTCTATATCCCTACACCTCTCAAAGTTTTGATCCTTGAATTCCCAAAGGGGTTTTATATTTCCGTCCCTTAATAATATCTTACCCCAAAGGATCCTGTCCTCCGGTTGTAATATTCTGATCTTATGACCCTTTAGATATTCAGGGTTTGCCGCGTATGTCAGGGCGTCTATCACTATAACCTTATACCCTCTCCTTAAGGCTTCATCCACCACCCAACTACCCAAAAAACCCAAACCCCCAGTTACAATTATGGGCTCTTTCAATTTTAGTCCTCCAAGATTACTCCCCTTCTCCTACGCCCCTCGGGCTTTTCCCTTTGAGGAACAGGAACGAATATCTGAGGCATGGATGGAACGATCTGGACCCTGAATATCCTCTCAAGGGTTAGATCCCTAAGCCTTGTGAGCATATCGTCAAATAGGGCGAAGGCCTCCTTCTTGTACTCAACGAGGGGATCCTTTTGTCCGTAAGCCCTGAGGTTTGTCTCCTCCTTTAGATGGTCAAGCCTGTATAGGTGATCCCTCCAGAGCTCATCAAGGGTTGTAAGTAGCACAACCCTCTCTATCTCCCTCATCTGTTCGCTCCCAAATTCCCCTTCCCTTTGGGCATACATATTTAAAATGTACTCCAAAACCCTTTCTTTCAGCTCCCTCCTGTCCCTTATCTCTTCAATAAAGAAGAAGTCCCCCAAGAAAATGATGCTTAACCTATCTATCAATCCTCTCCTATCCCAAAATTCCGGATTGGGGGAGTTTGCAAATTTATCCACAGCCTCATCCACAAGCTCCTCTATAAACTCCCTTATAACATCCGAAACATCTTCCCCATCTATTATCCTATCCCTAAGGGCATAAACCTTCTTCCTTTGGCGGTTCAAAACCTCATCGTACTCCAAGAGCCTTTTCCTCATCTGGAAATGCATATACTCAACCCTCTTTTGAGCATTCTCTATGGCCTTTGTTACCATTTTTGATTCCTGGGGCCACTTCTCCTTGTACCTGAACCTCTCCGCCATCTCCACCGCCTTATCCGCACCAAAGAGTCTCAAAAGGTCATCCTCAAGGGATAGGAAGAACTTGGACATTCCGGGATCTCCCTGCCTCCCCGCCCTTCCCCTAAGCTGATTATCTATCCTTCTTGCATCATGCCTTTGCGCACCTATAACATATAGCCCGTAATACTCCCAAGTACTCTTATCGTTTTCGTCGTATGGAGGTATGTATCCCTTTTTCACTATCTCCTTCCAAGTGGGTATTGGGTCATCCTTCATCTCTTCTATTAACTTCTTTACTAGCTCCGGGTCGTAAGGATCCAAAACCCCCTTCCCGAGCTTTATATCCGTTCCCCTACCCGCCATGTTTGTGGCTATGGTAACCGCCCCTTTTTGTCCAGCCAAGGCAACGATCTGCGCCTCCCTCTCATGATGCTTGGCATTTAAAACCTGATGGGGTATTCCCCGCAATCTCAGGTACCTGGAAAGAAGCTCGGATTCCTCAATGGATGTTGTCCCCACCAAGATCGGCCTTCCGATCTTATGCCATACCTCAATCTCCCTAACTATGGCGTTGTACTTGTCCTTCTTAGTCCTGTAGATTATATCCGGCTTATCAACCCTCCTGACGGGCTTGTTTGTGGGTATTGTTATTACGTCAAGCTTGTATATCTCCCAAAACTCTTGGGCTTCGGTTGATGCGGTTCCCGTCATACCCGCAAGTTTCTCGTACATCCTGAAATAATTCTGTAATGTTATGGTTGCGAAGGTTTGGCTTTCCTGCTGTATTGGAACTCCCTCTTTGGCTTCAACCGCCTCGTGCAAACCGTCCGACCATCTTCTACCCGGCATCAACCTACCCGTCTTCTCGTCCACTATTATAACCTTCCCATCCATCACCACATAATCCACCTCTTTCTCAAAGAGGGTGTAAGCCTTTATCAACTGCTGTATTGCGTGGATCTTCTCGGTTTTATCCTGAAATTCCCTGTAAAGTTTTTCCTTTAGGGCAAACTTCTCCTTCGGAGAAAGCCTCGGATCGGAATCTATAACGTGGATCTCGGAGGATAGGTCTGGGATCTTAAACAGGTCGGGATAGTATCTGTGTATAAATTCTCTACCCTTTTCGGTTATATCCACGGTGTGAAACTTCTCATCCACAACAAAATAAAGTTCCCCATCCCACAACCTTATCTTTTTATCCTTTAACCCCTCCGATTCCATCTTATCAACCGCGGACATTAAGCCGGGTTCCTGAAGGATCTTGAAAAGCCTCTTGTTTTTAGGAGCCCCCCTCTTTACCTGTAGCAATCTCCTCGCCGCCTCTTTTATGTTCCCTTCCTTAAGGTACCTTTCCGCCTCGTCTAAGAAATGGGCCACGAGTTTCTGTTGCTCCTTATACATAGCCTCAACTATCGGCTTCATCTCCCTAAACCTCTCCACGTTCGAGTGCTGGGCGGGCCCCGAGATTATTAACGGTGTCCTTGCCTCATCTATCAAAATTGAATCCACTTCATCCACTATTGCGTAATAGTGTCCCCTCTGTACCCTCTCCTCCCTTGAATATACCATATGATCCCTGAGATAGTCAAAACCAAATTCCTGGGCTGTTCCGTAGGTAATATCCGCAAGGTAAGCCTTTTTCCTTTCCTCGGTGGGCATAAGGGATTGTATAACACCAACGCTTAATCCGAGGGTTTCGTAAAGGGGTCCCATCCATTCCTTATCCCTCCTCGCAAGGTAATCGTTCACGGTGGCTATATGTACCCCAGTTCCCTTTATCCTGCCCATGAGTCCGTGAAGGTATAGGGGTAAGGTGGCAACGAAGGTTTTACCTTCTCCGGTTGCCATCTCGGCTATCTTCCCCTCAAATAGGACGATACCTCCCAAAAGCTGGACATCAAAATAAACCATATCCCACGTGTAGGGGATCCCGGTGACCGTCCAGGTTTTACCCAGAAGGAGCTTTGAGGCGTATTTTGCGACAGCAAAAGCCTCGGATAGTAATTCCTCCGGTTTTGCCCCTTGTCTTAATGCGGTTTCAAAATATTCGGTTCTCTTTAGGATATCTTCGGAACTTAAGTTGAGTTTCTCGTAAATAGAGTTGATCTTTTCAACGATCTTCCACCTCTTCCTAACTTCCCTTTGATTTCTTGTTCCTACTGCAAATTTTAGAATGCTTTCTATCACGATGTGAGAATTATAAGGATGATGAAAGAAGGGTGATTTGGGGTGGAGGAGTGAGGCGACGAAATCCTCGGGCTATTGGAACCGCTCGGCTCAACCCCTTGCGGGGCTTACACCTGCGGCCCATCTACGGGGTAGTCTCCCCCGGCCCTTACCCCGAGGAAACCCTCGGGTGGGGCGCCTTATCTTGGGGCCCGCTTCCCGCTTAGATGCTTTCAGCGGTTATCGGTTAGGCACATGGCTACCCGGCTTCTGCCGCTGGCGCGACAGCCGGTACACCAGAGGTGCCCCCAACCCAGGTCCTCTCGTACTGTGGGCAGACCCCCTCAAGCGCCCTACGCCCACGGCGGATAGGGACCGACCTGTCTTACGACGGTCTGAACCCAGCTCACGTAGCCCTTTAATGGGCGAACAGACCAACCCTTGGGAGCTTGTGCACCCCCAGGATGGGCTGAGCCGACATCGAGGTGCCGAACCGGGCCGTCGAAGTGGACTCTCGGGCCCGACGAGCCTGTTATCCCCGGGGTACCCTTTATCCGCTGAGCGATGGCCCTTCCACACGGGACCACCTGATCACTAGGCCCGGCTTTCGCCCCTGCTCGGCCCGTCGGCCTCGCAGTCAGGCCCCCTTATGCCCTTGCACTCAACGGGCGGTACCGTCCGCCCTGAGGGGACCTTTGGGCTCCTCCGTTACCTTTTAGGAGGACGCCGCCCCAGCGAGACTGCCCGCCAAGCGCTGTCCCCCACCCCGATTCAGGGGTGTAGGTTAGAACCCCAACAGGACAAGGGTGGTATCTCACTGGCGGCTCCACCGGAGCTGGCGCCCCGGCTTCACAGCCTCCCACCTATTCTGCACATGCCCTGCCAGAGTCCAACGCCAGGCTGCAGTAAGGGTCCACGGGGTCTTTCTGTCCCGCCGCGGGTAACCAGCATCTTCACTGGTACTGAAACTTCGCCGGGTCCCCCCCTGAGACAGTGGCCCAGTCGTTACGCCATTCATGCGGGTCACAACTTACGTGACAAGGAACTTCGCTCACCTTTATCCACGGTTTTCACCGTGGGGTGGGCCATATCTTCAGCCTGGCCCACGGCCCATTTCCGGGAAGCGCTCAATTATTTCCCTCTTTATCTCCATTAATGATGCCCTTTTTTCGGTATTCATCTGGAGGGCTATATCTATGATCTCAAGCAATCCTTCCGGCGTCAGATGCCTACCCTCCTCCATCTTATGAATTATCCTCCTAAACCTTATGAAATCCACATTCTTTTTGGTTTTTAGCGGATGTTTGGTGAAGAAATCGCATATCTCTTTCAGACAGGAGATCTTCCTGATCCTTAAAGCCCATCTGTCCCCATGATTTTTCCTAACAACACCGCATTTGAAGAACCTCTTTAACGCATACAGGATTTGTATGTCCCTTTTATGCTGTACTATCACAAACTCCGGTATTACCTGATATCCGAGGGTGGTTTTGGGGTTTCTTACAACCGAAACGTGGAAACATCCTTCACCATCCGTGAATCCCACGACCCAGTCGGGAGATAAGTCCATATCCAAACCTCCTTTTACGGCTTCCCGGAGGCCAGGCTGCTCGGCGTACGGCCTCTGAGGAACCCTTCCGGCATTAACACCGGAAGGTTTCCTGCGGGTTGCCCAATCCCAACCATTTTTACGTCAGCCCAAAAGGGCTGAAAGCGTAGGTTGGGCTCTAAGGGCTTTCCCGCATATAGCCGAGTTCAGGCAGCAATTTGCTACCTTAGGACCGTTAGGGTTACGGCCGTCGTTTACCGGGGCTTCGGCAGGGAGCTCATCACCCCCCGCCTTAACCTTCCGGCACCGGACAGGCGTCAGCCCCTATACATCCCCTTACGGGTTATGCAGGGACTTGTGTTTTTGGTAAACAGTCGCCAGGCCCTATTCTCTGCGGCCCGTTCGGGCTCGGCCCGCGAAGGAGCCTCACCCTACTAGGGCCCCCCTTCTCCCGAAGTTACGGGGGCAACTTGCCGAGTTCCTTAGGGGGGGTTATCCCGCGCGCCTTAGCACATTTATGCCCGCCCACCTGTGTCGGTTTGCGGTACGGTCACCCGCGCTTCATCGCCCGCGAGGTTATTTCTCGTCGGTGTGCTCCGGGCCCTTCCCCCAGGGTTTCCCCTGGGTTCCTTACTCCCCCTCAGGCTCGGGGCCGGGATTTGCCTCGGCCCGTCATCGCCCTACGGGTTTGGAGGGGCTAAGCCACCAGCCCCCGGGCCCTTCGCTCCCGCGTCACCCCTCGGGCTCCACGCGGGTGGCGGGGGAATATTGACCCCACTTCCCATCGGCTACGCCTTTCGGCCTCACCTTAGGGTACCGGCTAACCCACCGCGGACGAACCTGCCGGTGGAAACCTTGGGCTTACGGCGGGAGGGATTCTCACCCTCCTTATCGCTACTAATGCCCGGATTCTCACTTCCCAGGGCTACCCCTGGGAACGCTCCCCTACCGCCGCCGGCACCCGGAGGTGCCGACGACCCACCGCTTCGGCGGCCGGCTTGATCCCCGATAAATTTTCGGCGCGGGGACGCTCGGCTGGTGAGCTATTACGCACTCTTTAAATGATGGCTGCTTCTAAGCCAACATCCCAGCTGTCTTAGCGTCCCCACATCCTTTCCAACTTAGCCGGCACTTTGGGGCCTTAGCGGGTGGTCTGGGTTGTTTCCCTCCTCGGACGTGGAGCTTCTCCCCCACGCCCTCACTCCCGGGTTGTCGGGGCAATAGCCCCTACCCTGCGGGTATTCGGAGTTTGTCGGGGTTCGGTTGCCCTAGCCCCAACAGTGCTCTACCCCCCGCAGGGACCACCCGAGGCTGCACCTAGATGCATTTCGGGGAGAACCAGCTATCACCGGGTTCGATTAGCTTTTCACTCCTACCCACAGGTCATCCGAGGACTTTTCACCGTCCACCGGTTCGGGCCTCCAGCGGGTGTTACCCCGCCTTCACCCTGCCCATGGGTAGCTCACCCGGATTCGGGTCTGCCGCCGCCGACTTAACGCCCTATTCGGACTCGGTTTCCCTACGGCTCCCCCCACGGCTCCCCACCGCAGGGTTAGCCTCGCCGACGACGGCAACTCCCGGGCTCATTTTTCAATAGGCACCCCGTCACCCCCAAATGGGGGCTCCGAGTTGTTGTAGGCCACAGGTTTCAGGTTCTGTTTCACCCCCCTACCCGGGGTGCTTTTCAGCTTTCCCTCACGGTACTCGTCCGCTATCGGTCAGGGGGTAGTATTTAGCCTTAGGCGGTGGTCCGCCCAGATTCCCGCAGGATTCCACGTGTCCCGCGGTACTCGGGGTCGTAGCCCAGGGAGACCGTTCCCTTTCGCCTACGGGGCTTTCACCCTCTATGGCGTCGGTATTCCACCGACTTCGGCTAGAGAACGGTTTTGTAACTCCCCGAGGGGTCCGGGGCCCCCTCCGGCTACGCCCCACTACCCCGTTCCCACCAACGCCCCCGGGCTTTAACGGTGGGAACGGTTTAGGCTGTTCCCCTTTCGCTCGCCGCTACTCAGGGAATCGATTTCTCTTTCTTTTCCTCCGGGTACTGAGATGTTTCACTTCCCCGGGTTCGCCTCGCATGGGTACTCGGGTATAAACCCTTCCCCATGCGATGACCCACCTCATCGGTGGGCCGGGTTTCCCCATTCGGGCATCCCGGGATCGCAGGCTTTATGCGCCTCCCCCGGGCTTTTCGCAGCTTAACACGCCCTTCGTCGCCTCCCCCTGCCGAGCCATCCACCTGTGGCCCTTAGTAATTTCGTCGCCTCACTCCTCCACCCCTTCACCCGCCTATCATTCAGGTTGAGCACTCAATAATGCCTAAATTTGGGGGTCGTGTCAAGTGACCCCCTCCTTTAGGCACTCAATAATGCCTAAAATACCCTCTCGCGTCAAGTTATAGGATCCCCTTAAAGGTTTCCAAGAACCTCTTGTCGTTCTCGTAAAACATCCTTATATCCTCAATCCCATACTTCACCATCGCAAACCTTTCAACCCCTATACCGAAAGCATATCCCGTCCATTCATCCGGATCTATACCCACGTTCCTTAAAACGTTTGGGTGTATCATACCACAGCCCAACATCTCCAACCACCTACCCTTGTAAAAAACATGTACTTCCATTGATGGTTCGGTAAAGGGGAAATAAGAGGGTGTAAATTTAACTTTTGTTCCCTCACCGAAGAGTTTTTCTACAATTTTTTCTATTACCCATTTAAGGTCCCCTATCCCTATGTTTCTATCTACCGCTAAACCTTCTATCTGGTGGAATACGGGCGAATGCGTCGCATCAAAATCGTCCGCCCTAAATACCTTGCCAAAAGTCGCTGCTTTTAGGGGTGGTTTGTTCTTGAGCATATATCTAATTTGGAAGGGTGAGGTGTGCGTCCTTAAAAGTTTCCCTTTGTTTAGGTATAGTGTTTGTTGCATATCCCTTGCGGGATGGTACTTGGGGATATTTAGCATTTCAAAGTTATAAAGTTCCTCCTCAACCTCAGGGGCATCCTGTATATCAAACCCCATACTCTCAAGGATATTCAAAATCTTTTCCGCAACTATAAAGATCGGGTGTTTTACTCCAACCCCAAAGTAAGGTTTTCCGGGGACCGTGGGATCAAAAATTTCCACAACATCCAAAAGCTCTTCCCTCTTCTCCTCAAATGCCCTCTCCACCTTCTCCCTTATCTCGTTTAAGATCCTTCCCCTCTCCTTCCTCTCCTCTATCGGCAAATTTTTCAGTTCATCAAAAAGTACCTTTATCTTTCCCTTTCTACCGAGATATTCCGCCTTCAGGGCATCAAGTTCAGCTAAATTTTTTACCCATTTTAACCTCTCTAAAACCTCCTCGTAAATCCCGTTCATAAGTGATGTTTAACCTTTTCCACTATTTGGGCGAAGGTTTCAGGCTCATGATAAGCTATATATGCGAGGACTTTCCTGTCAAGCTCAATTCCCGCCTTCTTTAAGCCATGTATAAAGGTTGAATAGTTCAAACCGTGCTCCCTTACCGCAGCGTTGATCCTTGCGATCCAAAGCCTCCTAAATTCCCTCTTCCTCCTCTTCCTATCAACGTAAGCATGCCTCAAAGCTTTAAGGACGGTTTCCTTGGCGCTCTTAAATCTCCTTGAATTTACACCCCAATAACCTTTTGCAAGATCAAGCCAAAATTTGTGCCTCTTTTGTCTGTATATACCGGTTTTAACCCTCATAGTTGGGTATTCTAAAGTAGTTTTGTTAAAACCTTCAAGATCCTTTGGGCGGTCTTCCCATCCCAAAGGGGGATCTTCGTCTCCTTAAACTTCCCTAACTTTTCCATAACAAGGTGGGGAAGTTTTTCGACATCATCCAGAAGTTCGTTGGTTCCCAGCTTAAGGGTTATAGGCCTTTCGGTGTTAGGTCTAAGGGTTATGCATGGGATACCCAGAAAGGAGGTTTCTTCCTGAACACCACCGGAATCGGTGATCACAAGGCCCGAACCGAGCATAAGGGATAAAAACTCCGAATACCTTAAAGGTTGAAGGGCCAAAAATTCCACCTTTATACCGTTGGAATCAAGGTTTTTTCTTGTTCTGGGGTGTATAGGGAAAACAACGGGAATTTTCCTTGAAATTTCGTTCAGTGCGGATATGATTTTCTTTAACCTTTCTGGTTCATCAACATTTGAAGGCCTGTGTAAGGTAACTGCTATGTAAGAACCTTCCCTTAAGCCCAACCTTTCCCAAATCTTTATTTTCTTTGCTTTAGGTAGGACATCCAGAAGGCTATCTATCATTATGTTTCCCACCGTAAATATGTTTCTTGGATCCTTACCTTCCTTAAGGAGGTTCTCCGTAGCGTCGTACGAAGGGGAAAAGAGGTAATCCGATAAAGCGTCGGTGGCTATTCTGTTTATCTCCTCGGGCATAGTCCAATCCCTACTCCTTAAACCCGCCTCGACATGCGCAAGCTTTAAATTTAGGTGTTTTGTTGAAACCGCAAGGGCTAAAGTGGAATTCACATCCCCAAAGACAACCACCAAGTCCGGCTTTATATCCTTCAAAACCCCTTCGGAAAGGGATATGATCTTTGAGATTTGTTGAACGTTAGTGTCAGATCCTACGCCAAGATATATGTCGGGTTGGGGTAGGTTAAAATCCTCAAAGAAAGCCTGCGAAAGTTCGTAATCGTAATGCTGTCCCGTATGTAGGATTATGGGATTTATGCCATTTGATTTTAAGGCATTGTATAGGGGGTAAAGTTTTACGAAGTTTGGCCTTGCACCGGCGACAAGTAAGATCTTCAAGTGGGGATTTTAAACTCGTCGTATAGGTTGGGAAGTATAACGGTCTTGTTTGGAAAAGCGGATTTCAATTTTTCCCTCTTATCGTTTTCCCCATGAACCAAAATTAGGATTTCGGGATCCGCCTTGTTGATCCATTCTATTAGGTCATCCCTACCCGCATGCGACGAGAAGCCGTTTATGGTATATACCCGAACCTGCCAATATCACCACTCCCGAATGTGTGTTATTTAATGGACTATCCAAAACAACCTTCCACTGGGATATAAAGTAGCTCCTTTTTTAGCTCCTCAATGGATTCCTTTATTGGTTTGTGGTTCCTATCGCCGTAAGTTGATTCACAAACTAATATTTCGGTTTTTTGGGGTTTTGTGGATCCCTGATTATGGACTTATCCTTGTTCCCAAGATCACCCGAAAAGGTTAGCCTCCTTCCCTTGTATTCAAAATATATGCCCCGCATCCTTAAAGGTAAATAAAAATCCCTTTCGGTGTATAAAGGGCTCTTTTCGTCCATAAGGTGGAAGGCGTCCTTTAATATATGCCCGGCCAAACTCCATGTGGCCCTGTGTGTTATCACGGTTCCCTTAAATCCGTTCTTTACCAAAACCGGTAGTCTCCCAACATGGTCAAGGTGGGCGTGGGTAAAGTACCCCGCATCCACCAAAAATTTCAACCCATCAATAAAACACAACCCGCCGCACCGTAGAATTTTATTTTTATCAAGGGGGAATTGTATGGGGGTAAAACTTACTTTTGTGGTAAAAGTGTCTTTACCCTTTCCCTCGCCCAAGCATCCGCTCCCAAATAATCCTCAAATCTTTTAGCGTTTTTAAACGGGTTTTCCTCAAGGACCCTTTCCACAACATCAGTTATCCCATAAAAAGATAACTTCCCTTCCAAAAATGCATAAACCGCCACCTCGTTCGCCGCGTTTAAAACCGCAGGGTAAGTGCCACCCAACCTTAGGGCCCTATATGCGAGATCCAATGCGGGAAATTTTTCGCGATCAACGGGCAAAATTTCAAGGTTGCCGAATTCAAACTCCTCTACCTGGGAATCGAGTCTCTCTGGATATGTTATGGCGTACTGTATTGGGATCCTCATATCCGGTTTGCTTGCGTGGATCTTTATTGAATTGTCCTTTAAAACGAGCATGGCGTGTATTACGGATTGAGGGTGTATTTTAACCTCTATCATATCGGGGGGAATATCAAAAAGGAAGTGCGCCTCTATCACCTCAAGCCCCTTATTCATCAAAGTTGCGGAATCAACGGTTATCTTCTTTCCCATCTTCCAGGTGGGGTGTTTCAAGGCATCCTCAACCCTTGCCCTTTCAATCTCCTCCTTCCTCCAATTCCTAAACGGTCCCCCGGATGCGGTCAGTACGAGTTTCTTCACTTCTTCCCTTTTTGTCCCTTGAAAAAGCTGAAAAACCGAAGAATGCTCGGAATCTACGGGTATAAGCTCACCAAACTTTAAAACCTCCTTTACGAAGGGTCCGAAGGATACCAAAGTTTCTTTGTTTGCCAAAGCCACCCTCTTACCCCTCTTTAAAGCTTCTATGGTTGGGAAAACCCCTATAATTCCGTTGGTTGCAACAACAACGATATCAACCTCGGGAAGGGTTGAAATTTCAATTAAGCCCTCCTTTCCGTAATAAACATCAACCCCCTTCGGTGGTTCCGCCTTTCCCGTTATTGCTACCTTCCTTATTTTAAACTCCTCAACCGCCTTATGCAAAAATTCCGTGTTGTCGTGAACGGAAATTGCTACGACATTTAAACCCAAATGCCTTACAACATCCAAGGTTTGCCTACCTATGGAACCCGATGCTCCAAGGATAGCCAAGTTTTTCTTATTCATAAACCCTTATTCCAAGTTCCTTAAGTTGTTCCTCGCTTACCTCACTTGGGGCATTTTCAAACAGGGCAACGCCACCTGCGGTTTTAGGGAAAAGGATAACATCCCTTATGGAATCCTCACCAGCGCACATCGCCACCATCCTATCCAAACCCAAGGCTATGCCCCCGTGGGGTGGAGCCCCCATTTCCAACGCGTACATCAAAAAGCCAAACCTATCCTCTATTTCCGAATCGCTCAAACCTATGATCCTCAAAAGCCTCCTCTGAAGTTCCGCCTTATGCACCCTTATGGAACCCGAACCGAGCTCTATCCCGTTTATCACAAGGTCGTACTGCTTCCCCCTAACTTTTAGGGAGAGCTCCCTTAAGGCATTCTCATCCCTTTCTTTTAAAGCTTTCTCTATGTCGTCTAAATACTTTATATCTTCTTCATAGGGTGATGTGAAGATGTGGTGGGCACTTTCAAGCCTCTTTTCCTCCTCGTTCCAATAAAATAGCGGAAAATCCACCACCCAAAGCCCCGCCCAATCCCTGTCCTTCTCCAAAAAATTCTTACAAACCAAAGCCCTAAACTCCCCCAAATTCTCCAAAAATCCGATCCCATCCCCCCCAAAAACGAAAACCGTCCTCCCCTCATTCTCCTTAATATCCTCTTCGCCTAAAAACTTCGCCAAGTTCCCCGATGCTTTCCCATTCTCTACCTTGAAATACATAAACTTGTAGCTCTCCATAAGTTTTTCTATCTGCCCCCTTGAAAGTAATACGGGAAGCCTTAAAGCCTTAACCTTTGAAACCCCTTCAAAGACCCTAACACCCCAATTCTTCACCTTCTCCGTCCAATCCTCAAACTCTACGTTATACCTAAGGTCGGGCTTATCGGATCCGAACCTTTCCATAGCCTCAAAGTAGGATATTGCAATTAAGGGACCCTTTAAATTTGCTCCCCCAAACCTATTGAAGATCTCCAAAACCAAAGGCTCTATAGTGTTTATCACATCCCAAATTTCGGAAACAAAGGACATTTCAACGTCAAGCTGGGTAAATTCAAATTGCCTATCCGCCCTCAGATCCTCATCCCTAAAACACCTCGCTATCTGAAAGTATTTATCAAAACCACTTGCCATAAGTACCTGCTTGTAAAGCTGGGGAGATTGTGGTAGGGCATAAAACTTCCCTTTATGAAGCCTTGAAGGTACCAAAAAGTCTCTGGCTCCTTCGGGTGTGCTCTTCGTCAATATTGGCGTCTCCATCTCCAAAAAACCCAAATTTGACATATAGTTCCTTATGAACAGCGTTATCTCGTGCCTTAAGATCATGTTCCTTTGCATCTTGGGCCTTCTGAGGTCTATAACCCTGTGCTTGAGCCTCGTCTCCTCCTGAACATCTATTTTATCCTCCGGTAGAAATGGTAGGGGTTTGCTCTCGTTTAAAATCTCCCATTTTTCCGCATATATCTCAACCTCCCCACTCTTCATTTTTGGATTTATTCCCTCGGGGGGCCTTTTCCTAACTTCCCCTTCAACCTTCAAAACATAACCCAAGGCAAAATCAACATCCTTCCCTTCAAAAACCACCTGAACTTCACCGTACCTATCCCTCAACACCACAAAATTCAACTTCCCAATTTCCCTAAGCGATACCACCCAACCCGCAACCACAACCCTTTTTCCAACCAACGATGAATCTATCTCACCGCAAGTGTGGGTTCTATGCATAAGGGGGAATTGTATGGAAGAACTCACATAGTCTTTTGGTCGCTTAAAATTACCCTTAACCAACATTCCCTTGACTCTTCAACAAAAACCCCAAGCGCCTCCCTCCTAAGCTTCTCTCCCAAATTTAAAACCTTCTCCCTTGAGGACAACAGATCTCTTAACCTTTCAATCAAAACCTTGATGTCCCCACAAAATACCTCGTAAGCTATCCCTTCTACCCTCACATTCAGGGATAAAACGGGCGTCCCACAGAGCATTGCCTCCAAAATTACATTCGGGATCCCTTCCGATTCCGAATTTGATGTATTCACCAAAACCCAAGAACTTGATATTAACCTTAAGGTTTCTTCTCTGGGGAGCTTCCCAAAAAATTTCAAGTTTCCCGGCCTGTCCCTTATAAGTTCCTCATTGCCGTATCCCACCATAAGGAATTCGCATTCGGGAAATTCTTTGGCAAGATCAACAAAAATCTTTGGGTTTTTGTTTTCGTCCAATCTACCCACCCATATTACCGTAGGTTTTTCAAATTTTTCAAGCTTTTCCGGAATTTCTTGTAAGTTTTTGCACATCCTAATTTTCTTCCACCAAAACCTTTTCTCCGCCTTTCCCCTCTGTTCCTCATTTTGGGCTACTAAGAGATCCGCACCTTCAAGGGAGATGTTTATTAGAAAATCCAACAAGAGTCCAAAAATCGCCCGAATTTTCCCTTTTCTTGATAAAAATCTTGTGTACTTCAAAAAATCAAGGCCCTCCTGCGCATTTGAGCTCCATATGAAAGTTGATGAAAGGAGAACTTTTGATAGGAAACCCACAACGGTTAAGGCACTTCTTCCCCTCTGAAATACTAAAGTTGGCTCAAGCTCAAAAACCCTTTTAAGGAATATTGGAATTTTTAGGATCTCGAACCTTGGGTTTCTCAAATAATGGACGAAAAGCCCACCCTCCTTTATTACTTTCCCCACCTTGTTTTGATCGTTGGTTGAAACCAAAAGGTGAGATTCCCTGTATTCGGAGAGGAGTTTGGCAATTTGATAAACCTGAAGGTGGGAACCCGTTATAAAGGCGCTTTCGTCGTTAGGATGGAAATCCGATAAAAATACCAACCTATCCAATTTCTTCCTTTACCCTCCTTAACTTTCCCAAGGGGTCGGAGCTTTCCGTTATCTCCCTTCCCAAAACCAGTACATCATCCTTATCCAACCATCTTCTTACTTCAAATATATCCGTCGCAAATATGTGGTCATCTTTACCCCTCTCAATTCTAACACCGGGAATTACCAATTTCAAGCTCTTGAAGTTTTTCCTTACGAACCTTGCAAAGTTTCCGGGAACAACCAAGCCCCACGCACCAGCCTCGGATGAGATCCTTGCTATGTTTGAAATTAAACCCTTTGCCCCCCTCTTGAAAACCCTAAGCGCCCAATCCTCGCTTATGCTAGTCATAAGGCTAACCACCGCTATCTTTATGTCCTCCCTCTTCTTAACCGCCCATTTAACCATCTCGTACCCGCCTAACCCATGAACCGTCAAGATCTCAACCTTAGGGATCTCCTCAAGGGATAAGGATACAACCGATGGTATATCGTTGAGCTTTAAGTCAAGGAAGACCTTTATACCGTCCCGTATAAGGGCGGATACCTCCTCCTTCCCCTTTCCCAAATATAAGGGTAGTCCCACCTTGAAGAGCTCAACTTCCCCCCTTAAAAGGTTTATGGTTTTCCTTGCCTCATCCCAACTTTTAGTGTTAAGGGCTATGCATATACGGGTCATATTCGTATATCCTAACGGAGAAATCCCCAAGCTGAGATAAGTTTTCCAAAAAATTCTCCCCCAAAACCTTTATTTCCCCTTTTATTTTCGCCACTATCCCCAAAAAGACCCCTTTGTATCCGAACGCGGGAATAAAAACACCCCCCTTCGTGTAAAATATTCCAAGCCAAATGTTTGTCTCTTTCTTTGAGATCCTCCTTATCTCCTCAACACCATCCTTTCCCACCTTCTCGTAAGGTGTTACGAAAAACGGTAAATTCACGGAAAGTGCAATTATTGGATCTACGGGTACCATCTTCGCTTCACTTTCAGGGAAGTCCTTAATATCAATTTCCCTTACATCCCCTTCATAAGAAAACGCCAAAACCAATTTCCCCAAAATTACCGAAATTGCATAATTTTCCACCTGAAGGAAGAATGTGGAAGGGGGTAGGGAGGATTTTATTTTTTTGACGCCTTCGGGATCCAAGGTTTTTGGAATTCCAACTGGCATCCTAAGGAGTACCTCAACTTCCTCCCTTGATGGTATCCTCCTTCCCAAGCCCTCCAATTTCTTTAGATCCCTAAAGACTATCTTCCTTATAAGTTCCTCGTTTGGGATGAAAATTTTGGCGGGCGTATCCGAGAATTCGTACTTTCTCACAATACTTTTAGGCCAATCAAATATCCTTTCCAAATTTTCAACGGAGGAGCCCCAAGTGCTCTCCAAACCCACAACATCCCCATCCTTCAAATAGACAATTACCACCCCATAACCTTTATCGGGAGGGGGTATAAAGTGCAACTTGGCGGTCTCCCTCTTTTTTGATGCTAAGTATAAAATAACCGAGGGATTCACACTGAATATTATAAAACCGACCTTTTCCTTAAAAAGTAAGCCAGGAGGTTAAAGAAGAGGGTCATTAAAAAGAGCATAAAACCCACCGCAAATATTGTGCTAAATTCCAAAGTTCCATGTGGCACATCCCCGAGGCTAACCTGAACAATATAGGCGGTCATGGTCTCTATGGGTTCCAAAGGGTTCAAGGTTAGGTTGGGCTTTTGTCCAGCCGCTATTGCGACTATCATGGTCTCACCTAAAGCCCTTGATATTCCCAAAATAAAGGAAGAGGCTATGCCCGAAAAGGCGGTGGGAATCACCACATTAAATATAGTTTGGAACTTTGACGCCCCAAGGGCGTAGGATGCCTCCCTCAAGGTGTTGGGAACCGCCCTCATAGCGTCATCGGAAAGGGAGGATATTATCGGTATTATCATAATACCCATCACTATTCCTGCGGAAAGGGCGTTAAAACCCGAAAGGTTCGGTATAAAGGTTTTTAGGAAAGGGGTTACGGTCAAAAGGGCGAAATATCCATACACAACCGTTGGAACACCCGCCAGGATCTCCACAAGGGGTTTTAGGATCCTTCTTGTTTTTTCCCTTGAATATTCGCTTAGATATATCGCTATAAAGAGGCCGAAGGGTATTGAAATGGACATTGCTATGAGGGATGTTAAGAAGGTTCCCGCAACAAGGGGCCAAATTCCAAAACGCTTTTCGTAAAATAGGGGTGTCCATTGGGTATCAAGGAAGAAATCCTTAAGGGGAACTTTAAGGAAAAACTGGAAAGATTCGTAAAGAAGTATGGCTACTATTCCCAACGTCGTAAGAACCGTTATGCTTGATATCCCCAAAAGAAGAAGTTCAACCAACTTATCAAACCACTTTGCCCGCATTGGTAATTCTAACACCGTTATAATACCCCCATGCAAATATTTGATCCTCACATACACTTTCAATCCGCTTCTTTATATGACCTTGAGCTTATGTCCCTTTCTGGAGTTAAGTTTATAGTGGGTTTTTCGCAACCTGCTTATAGATTCTTCCACCCGGAGACCTATTTGGATCATTACGAGAGGCTTTTAAGGTTTGAAAAAGCTAGGGCGGAGAGCGTGGGAATAAAAACATATTTGGCCATGGGGATATCCCCAAAGGCAAAGATGAGGGATCCCCTAATAATTCTGGAAAGCCTTGAAAATTACCTAAAGCTTGACGTTGTGGTAGCCATAGGGGAATGCGGGATAGAAGATATATACGATGTTGTGGAGCTTGAAACCCTAAAGGTTATGTTTGAGTTTGGGAGGAGATATAAAAAACCCGTTTTTGTTGATTTGCCCGAAGAGGGAAAAAGAAATGCGATAAAAAAGGTTTTAAAGTTGGCCGAGGAGGCGGATATTCCGGCGAATTTGGTGGTTTTAAACGGGATTGATGTTTGGACAGCCTTGGACGTGCAGGATTTACCCGTATGGTTTTGCTTTAATTTACACCCAAATCCTCCAAAAAACCTTACGGAAAACATACTAAAGGGGGATTTGCCCCTTGACAGGATCCTCATATCCTCAAACTTCGACCCATACGCGAAGGACCCCCTCCTCCTTCCAAAGGCGGTTTTGGATCTGAAACTTTTGGGATACGAAGATATAATCTTGGAAAAGGTTTTTTACGAAAACCCAAAAAGGTTGTTTGGATTGTCCTAAGCGTCCATAAAATACCCATATGGAGAGTATAGATGAAGTTTTGGAGTTTCTTGAAAATAGCGATGTTGAGGTTATCACGTTGGTTTTTACGGATATTTTGGGGAGGTTGAAGGGTTTTAATTTAAGCTTGGGGGAGGTGGAGAGGGCGTTCAGGGAGGGTATAGTCTTTGATGGTTCTTCCGTTGAGGGGTTTGTGAGGATAGAGGAATCCGACCTAATAGCAAAGCCGGATCCGGAAGGGATATTCATAGCCCCAAGGGAAATAAGCGGGTTCAAAACCGCATATATAGTTTGCGATATCTTAAAACCCAACGGAGAACCTTTTGAGAGGGACCCGAGGGGGGTTTTGAAGGAAAAGTTAAAATCCCTGAAAGAAAGGGGGTATAACTACTATATAGGTGCGGAGCTTGAGTACTTCTATTTTGGCTCGGATAAAAGCCCCGAGCTTTTGGATCATGGCGGGTATTTTGATGTACTCCCCAGCTACAAACCCACCATCGCCAGGGAGGAAACCGTGAAGGTTTTGAAGGAGATGGGAATAGAGGTGGAGGCATCCCATCACGAAGTTGCATATAGCCAGCACGAGATAGACTTCAGGTATTCCGATGCCCTTAGAATGGCGGATGTTTTACAAATTTCAAAGATGATAGTAAAAGAAATAGGAAGGAAACACGGGCTCTATGCATCCTTCATGCCAAAGCCCATATTCGGAATAAACGGTAGCGGATTACACCTACATATGTCCCTTTGGAAGGATGGGCAGAACACATTTTATGACGAGAAGGACAGCTACCAGCTTTCGGAAACCGCTAGAAAGTTTTTGGGAGGGATATTAAGGTACATAAAGAATATTACGTTGGTTTTAAACCAATGGGTGAATTCTTACAAGCGTTTGGTTGTTGGGTATGAGGCTCCCGTTTATATATCCTGGGGTAGGGCGAACAGGTCCGCCTTGGTGAGGGTACCCGCTTTCAAAAAACCCTCTTCCGCAAGGATAGAGCTTAGGTCCCCCGATCCCGCAACCAACCCATATCTTGCTTTTGCATCGATTTTGCATGTAGGACTAAAAGGTATAGAGGAGGGAATAGAACCGCCCGAACCCGTGGAGATGGACATATATCATATGGACGAAGAGACTAGAAAAAAATTAAGGATAGACTCCCTGCCATCATCATTAAAGGAGGCGGTGGATATGGCGCTTGAAAATAGGATCTTAGAGGATGTGCTTGGAAAGAGCCTATTCGAAAAGATCATAGAAAACAAAATATTGGAATGGGAAAGGTTCAGGATAAGGGTTACGGACTACGAGATTGAGACCTATTATTCTATGCTATGATTTAACTTTAGTTCCTCGTGGTGCCTTATCTCGCCTCCAAAGTAGGAGGTTGCAACTGAGGTAGCTGAGGTAAGGAGGGAAAGGACTAAAATTATCCAAGATATAAACTTGGCGGATTTGAAGAAATGCAGTACTGACAAGACCCCGACAATTATGGCGAGGGAAAAGGGTACAAGCGCTATACTTTCGTGGGTTTCCAAAGCCTCGTGGGATATTCCGCTTATTTTTTCAACTATTTCTTCGGAATTATGCCCGCTGAAGTAAGCTAATGCGGTTAGGATGGTGGAAAGGATGAGGATGAACAGGGAAAAATTCCTTATATCCCTATCATCTCTCCTTAAACCGTAAAAGAGGAAAACCGCCCCAAACAGGAAGCCAAAAATGGGAAAATGGTTCGTTATTAAGTGTATAAAAACCGGGTTAAACATAGGGGGTATTATAAGGTGGGTACAGCCTGGGAAATCTCAACCATAACCTTTAAGGTTTCGGGTTTCCTTGCGATTTCAAACCCCTCCGCTATATTATTCAGTTTTACCCTATGCGTTATAAACCTTGAGGGCAAAACCCTGTTTATTATGCTTAGGGAGATCCTCATATCATCCGGACCGGCGGAATAGGATGGTATCAACGTTATCTCCCTGAAGTATATATCGTTTATGTCAAGCTCGATTGGGCTGTTGGGGGGCAAGGGCGCGAAGAGGACCACCCTACCCCCGTTCCTTACATACCTAAGAGCGGAAATTATTGCCCTCTTGTTTCCCGGTGCAACTATAACCACGTCAAACCTATCATTCTTTATATCCTCATAACTTCCCACGTTCTCAAAAAACTTCTTCGCCAAATTTATCCTTTCTTGCAAAACATCAACTCCAAAAACCTCCGCGCCGAAAATCCTCGCCACTTCAAGGTTTAGCAAACCCATAAAACCCAAGCCTATGCCTAGGACCCTTTCCCCCACCCTTATATTCGCCCTTCTAATTGCCTTTACGGACGTAGCCAAAGGTTCCACCAAAGCCGCATCATCTTCGGATATTCCCTCCGGAACTTTAAGAACATCCACCCTATGTATTTCCTCCGGTACCAAAACGAATTCCGAAAATCCCCCCGGGAATATCTTACTTTTCCTCCAAGTCTCGCAATGAACGTAATCCCCTTTTATGCAATAATCGCATACCATGCAGGGCGCATGGTGATGCACCACAACCCTCTCCCCGACCTTGAAATTCTTAACTTTTTCCCCCACTTCATGTACCACCCCTACGATCTCGTGTCCCGGGGTATATGGAGCCTTTAAATCAACGTACCAATCCATCAACTCACCCGTACATATACCGCATTTCAAAACCCTTACCAAAATATCATTTTCTCCGATTTTTGGGATCTCCCCTTCCACCAACCGAATGTCTTTGTGTGAGTATAAAACCGCCCTTATCATTTATGCGAAAATTCTATGGAAGTTAAACCTACCTTATAATACCCATTATGCAAGTTTCAAAGGACAAGGTTGTGACTTTCCATTATGTGATAAAGGATAAGGAGACGGGAGAGGTGATAGAGGACAGCAAGGAGCACGGGGAACCCGCAAAGGTGCTAATCGGTAGAAACCTTCTAATAGAGGGTTTGGAGAAGGGTATGATGGGTATGGAGGAGGGGGAAAGGAGGACGATAGAGGTTAAGCCCGAAGAAGGTTACGGTGAGGTGGATCCCGAGCTCATCCAGAAAGTTCCGAGGGAATATTTCGGGGATATAAAACTTGAGAGGGGTATGACCCTGAGGGCGCAAACCCCCGATGGACAGGTAATAGATCTAAGAGTGGTGGATTTTGACGACCAAAACGTTATAGTAGATCTTAACCATCCCCTTGCGGGGAAAACTCTAATATTTGAGGTTGAGGTACTTAAGGTTAGGGACGCGACTCCAGACGAATTAGAGCATGGGCACGCGCATTAGCCCTTAACCACTATAACGGGTTTGTTTCTACTTACGATCCTTGATATTCCCACACCCTGCACTATCCTAACCACCGCCTCCGCATCTTTGTAAGCTTCGGGGATCTCCTCAAGGATCGTTCCCTTACTACTTGCCCTTAACTTTATACCCTTTTGGGATAGTTTATTTACGACCTCGGAGACGGAAAACATCTTTTTTGCCTTGTTCCTTGAAAGGACCCTACCCGCACCATGGCAGGTTGAACCGAAGCTCTTTTCTATTGAGCCTTCCGCACCAACGAGAACAAAGGAATACCTACCCATATCCCCAGGGATTATCACGGGTTGCCCCACATTCCTATAAACCTCCGGTATCTCGGGTCTGCCTGCCGGAAAGGCCCTCGTTGCCCCCTTCCTATGAACCAAAACCTCAACCTCTTCACCGTCTATATTATACTTTTCAAACTTTGCTATGTTATGCGCTACATCGTAAAGAATATACATTCCAAGCTCGTCCGCACTTTTCTTTAGAACTTCCTCAAATGCCCTCCTTACGTTGTGGGTTATCATTTGTCTGTTTGCAAAGGCGAAGTTTGCGGCGCATGCCATGGCTTTTAAATAGTTGCTACCTTCCCTACTTGTAATGGGGGCACAGGCAAGTTGCTTATCCGGAACCCTTATTTTATACTTCCTTTCCATCACGTCAAGCATAACGTCTATGTAATCGTCCGCTATCTGGTGCCCAAACCCCCTACTCCCGCAGTGTATCATTATCACCACCTGTCCCTTAAATAAGCCGAATTCCTTTGCTATCTTGTCGTTATAAATTTTATCAATTACCTGAACCTCCAAAAAATGGTTTCCGGAACCTAAGGTTCCAAGCTGATCCCTTCCCCTCTCCCTCGCCTTCTTTGATACATAAGAAAAGTCGGCGTTCGGAAGCCTCCCCTCCTCCTCTATGAACTTATAGTCATCCTCAAATCCGTACCCGAGCTCAATGGCGTACCTTGCCCCCTCGTGGGAGATCCTCTCAAGGTCCTTGTCGGAAGCCTTGAAAAATCCACCAACCCCAACCCCAGAAGGTACATATTCATAAAGCTTGTCCGCAAGTTTTTCCAATGTCCTTTCGTCGAGCTGTGATATGTGTAAGTTCGTCTTTACGAGCCTGACCCCACAGTTTATATCAAAACCTATACCTCCGGGTGAAACTATGCCATCCTCAACCCTGAAGGCGGCAACGCCCCCAACGGGAAAACCATAACCCCAATGTATATCCGGCATACCCAGGGAAAATTTCACTATTCCGGGTAATGTGGCTACGTTTGCCACCTGTTCTAATGCCTCATCCTCGGGCATTATGCTCTCATCGGTAAATATTAAGCCCGGGACCCTCATCCCTTCCTTATAATCCTGAGGCAAAAGGTAAGTGTAATTGTCGATCTTTTTAAGGTGCTTCCTGGCGGACATACGAATAATTGTAAGGGTGTAATATTCTGACTTATTTGGTCAAATTTCAGCCTTAGAATACCCAATATGGCAACCCTTGAGATAAAGAATTTGGTCGTATCCATAGATGGGAATAGAATACTAAAGGGCGTAAACCTCACCATAGGGGAAGGGGAGATCCACGCGATAATGGGTCCCAACGGCTCAGGTAAGAGCACCTTAGCGCTCGTCATTATGGGGCACACCGCTTACACGGTTGAGGAGGGGGATATAATATTTGAGGGGGAGAGCATTTTACCCTTAAAGGCGGATGAGAGGGCGAAGAAGGGTATATTCTTGGCTTTCCAGCATCCCTTTGAAATAGATGGGGTAAAGGTTTCGCAAATGCTCTGGAAGGCGGTGCAACAAAGGGGTTGGAAGGTTTCCCCCATGGAATTCAGGAGGGTCCTAAAGGAGAACTACGGAAGGTTGAAGATGGAGGAATTCATAGACAGGTACCTAAACGTGGGGTTTTCTGGGGGAGAAAAGAAGAGGTCCGAGGTTGCCCAACTTTTGACGTTAAAACCCAAGCTTGCCATTTTGGACGAGATAGATTCGGGTTTGGATATAGACGCGGTTAAGCTTGTGGGTGAGGAGCTTACGAGGGCGAAGAAGGAAAACCCCAAGTTATCCCTGCTTATTATAACCCACTATCAGAGGATCCTAAACTTCATAAAGCCCGATTTCGTGCACGTTATGGTGGATGGGAGAATAGTTAAGAGCGGGGGGTTTGAGCTCTCGCTTGAGCTTGAGGAGAAGGGTTATGAAAGCCTATTAAAGGAGGTGGAAGCATGAAGGAGTACGAGCTTGAGTTTGATTATTCAAAGTATGCCTTTAGGGACGAGATAGAATACAAATACATCGGAAAACCCGGTTTGTCAAGGGAACTGATAGAGGAGATATCCTATATAAAGGGTGAGCCCGACTGGATGAGGGAGATAAGGCTAAAGGCTTACGAACACTTTATAAGAAGGCCCATGCCAAGTTGGGGACCGGACCTCTCGGAGGTGGAGGAGATGTTTGATAAAATCGTTTATTATGCCTCCCCTACGGATCCGGGAAGAAGGGCAAAGAGCTGGGATGAGGTTCCGGAGGCGATAAAGAGGACATTCGAGAGGTTGGGAATTCCCGAGGCGGAAAGGAAGTACTTGGCGGGTATCACCGCACAGTACGACTCGGAGGTTGTTTATCATAAAATAAGGGAGGATCTGGCAAAGAAGGGTGTTATATTTACGGATATGGACACCGCGGTAAGGGAGTACCCGGATCTCGTTAGGGAATATTTTGGGACGGTGGTTCCATATTCTGATAACAAATTTGCGGCTTTGAACACCGCGGTTTGGTCCGGGGGCTCCTTCGTTTATGTACCCAAAGGGGTCGAGGTGGATATACCCTTGCAAACCTACTTCCGCATAAATCTTGAAAATTTCGGGCAGTTTGAGAGGACCTTGATAATAGCAGAGGAGGGTTCAAAGGTGCATTACATTGAGGGATGTACCGCTCCGATATATTCAACCGGATCCTTACATTCCGCGGTGGTTGAGATAATCGCCAAACCCGGGGCGCATGTGAGATATACAACGATACAAAACTGGGCAAAGCACATATATAACCTCGTTACGAAAAGGGCGATAGCTTACAGGGATGCGTTCGTTGAGTGGGTTAACGGTGAGCTCGGAAGTAAGGTCACCATGAAGTACCCTGGTGTGATACTCAAGGAACCCGGGGCGAGGACGGATATATTGACGGTTTCTTATGCGGGTAAGGGGCAAATACAAGACAGCGGTGCCAAGGCTATACACCTTGCACCTTACACAACATCAACGATAACCTCAAAATCCGTATCAAAGGACGGGGGAAGGACGAGCTATAGGGGAATATTGAAGGTGGTAAAGGGGGCGAAGGGGGTAAAGTCAAACGTCCGCTGCGATGCCCTTCTTCTTGATCCCATCTCAAGATCCGATACTTATCCTTACATAGAAATAGAGGAGAGCGATGTGCATATAGGGCATGAGGCGACGGTGGGAAGGGTAGGGGAAGATCAGATATTTTACCTTATGAGCAGGGGTTTAACGGAGGCGGAGGCTTATTCCCTAATAATTTTGGGGTTCATAGAACCCTTCACAAAGACATTACCTATGGAGTATGCGGTTGAACTTAACAGGCTGATAGAGCTTGAAATGGAGGGAAGCGTAGGGTAAACGGGCTTAGAATTCCCAATATGTCTAAAATTTATTACGACGTTAAGCTTACGCCCGAGGAGGAGAAATTTATAAGGGCACAGTTAGAAAGGGCTCTTCTCCTTACCACGTTGGAAAAGGCTTTGGCTTGGGCGGTAAATTGGAGTAGGAGCAAATCTCTATGGCCCGCGGCTTTCGGTTTGGCATGCTGTGCCATAGAGATGATGGCAGCAAACATGCCAAGGTACGATATGGCGAGGTTCGGGTATGAGGTATTTAGGGCTTCCCCTAGGCAGGCGGACCTTATGATAGTTGCTGGGACGGTTACCGTTAAAATGGCTCCCGTCTTAAGGCAGATATACGACCAAATGGCGGAACCAAAATGGGTGATATCTATGGGAACATGCGCGAACAGCGGGGGGAAGTACCACAACTACGCGGTTTTGCAAGGGGTAGATCAGATAGTTCCCGTATCGGTTTATGTTCCCGGTTGCCCACCGAGGCCCGAAAGTTTAATTTATGGTATCCTTATGCTTGCAAGGAAAGTTCAAAGGGAAACTGGAAAGATACTCCTCTAATGGAAATTTCTAGGGAAGCTTTCCTTCCTACCGTTTATGGGGATTTCAGGATAAGGGTGTTTAAGGATGGGGATGGGGAGCACGTGGCGATAATTAAAGAGCCCTTGAATGAACCCGTACTTTTGAGGATCCATTCCGAGTGTTTTACTGGGGATGTATTGGGTTCCCTAAGGTGCGATTGTGGGTATCAGCTTGAGATTGCCCTTGAGAGAATTTCACAAGAAGGTGGAGTGTTGATATATTTAAGGCAGGAAGGTAGGGGGATAGGGTTGTTTAATAAGATAAATGCATACTCATTGCAAGACGAGGGTTTTGATACCGTCCAGGCGAACCATCAACTTGGTTTCGAGGCGGATGTTAGGAGGTACGAAATCGCGGGGAAGATCCTAAAATTTTTGGGAATAAAAAGGGTAAAGCTTATGACGAATAACCCAAAAAAGATCGCGGATCTTGGGGAATTCGGTATAGAGGTGGTGGAGAGGGTGGCCCTTGAAGTTGAACCAAACCCCCATAACATAAATTACTTGAGGACAAAAAAGTTAAAGCTTGGGCACCTTCTCACAAAGGTATAATGTTGGGCTTTTTACCGATTTACACATTACACATACCGGACACCCTTGAAATTTCCTCTTTATGGTTTGAAGGGGGGGTTGTGTACTGGGGAAGCTTGGATGGCTCGGTCTTTGCGAATCTTAATCAGGTTTTAAGAACGGAAGAGCCCATAATTTCAATATGTAAGAGAAGTGGGAAGATCTATGCGGGGGGGATATTCAAGATTTACGAGGCGAACGGGGGAAATTCCCATACCTTTAGGATACCACATCCAATAAAGAACATTTCCTGCTCAAGGGGGGGCGTGTATATCTTAACGTCGGAGAATATTCTCCTTTCAAGGGAGGGGGAGGCGCCGAGGGTGATAACGAAAGGGGTTTTCTCCGACATATTCGCCTTTAGGGATACCCTCTACATCCTTGAGGATAACTTGTTAAAGCGGTTTTATAACGGTAAGTCGGAAATTGTACTGAACTTTGAAAGGGAATTCTTGAAGATATGGAAGGTGGGGCAAATATACCTACTCTTGGATAAGGAGAACACCCTATGGGCTTACTTTGGGGGGAGGATGGGTAGGGTATTGAAAGTGGATAACCTATCTGTTAAGGGGGATACGGTGGTAATCTACAGGGACGAGGATTTCGGGAAATATATTTACGTATTTAGGGCATTGAGGTGTGGAAAAATTTAAGAAGTTTTTCATATCATCAAAGCCAGGGATAGCGATATTCGTGGGGATAACCGCCCTCGCATCCGCATACTTGGGAAGCTCGGATTCAAAAAGGGATATACTTAAGATCATATTTGTTGGTTTAGGGGTTTTTCTTTCCGCCGGGGGCTCCGCCATAATAAACAACGTTTTGGATAGGGAGTTAGACAAGCTTATGACGAGAACATCAAAAAGGCCCACCGCAACGGGGGAAATTTCACCAAACGAAGGTACAGCGGTAGCGGTGTTTTTAATAATTTTGGGTCTCACCTTGATATTTTCATTTGGTGGGGTTGTTCCCTTCCTTTTAAACTTTCTGGCGGTTATCCTATACGACCTTTTATATACGCTTATCCTAAAAAGGAAAAGTCCGTTTGGGGTAATACTGGGTGGATTACCGGGCTCTTTACCTACATTGATAGGTTTTTACTCCACCGCAGGAAGGCTGGATGTTCTACCCTTAATACTCTTCTACTTTATGTTTTTTTGGCAACCACCACATTTTTGGGCATTGGCAATAAAATACAAGGAGGATTACGCTAAGGCAAATCTACCCGTTTTGCCCTTAATTTATGGTGAAAAATTCACGAAAGTGCAATCAATAATATATTCCGTTTTGCTTTTGCCGGCGGTTCTGATTCCAGTATTTTTTGAGTTCGTAAAACCCATTTTTCTACTTTTAACCTTACCGCTTCTTTTGGGATTTATTGGCTTAAATATTCTATCCCTCTACATTCAGATAGATCTGAAAAAGCTCTTCGCATTTTCAAATCTGCTCTTAATTTCCTATTTTCTCGCCTTCGTCTTATCAAAACAAGGTTAAAATATCCGCTTTATGGTTAGAGTGGGAATAATAAAGGAAAGATGGGAAAACGAAAGGAGGGTTTCCCTTGTGCCCGCGGATATAAAAAAGCTCGTAAGTAAAGGTATTGAGGTTTTGGTGGAGAGGGGAAGCGGTGAAGGGGCATATTTTTTGGATGGGGAGTACGAGGAGGCGGGGGCGAGGATATTGAATGATGCAAAGGAAGTACTATCAAACGTCGATATCCTAATAAAGGTTCAACCTCCAAGCCTTGAAGAAGCTAAAGCCCTAAAGGAGGGGGCAATATACATAGGTTTCACGAGGTATTGGGAAAATCCAGAATATTTGAATGTGTTTTCCGAAAGGGGTATAACCGCCTTTGCCCTCGAGAAGATACCTAGGACAACCAAGGCACAATTTGTGGATGTCCTATCTTCTCAGGCTACAATAGCGGGTTATAAGGCGGTTATATTGGCTGCGGATCTTTCCCCCCACCTCTTCCCCATGCTAACTACGGCGGCGGGAACATTAAAACCCGCGAAGGTTTTGGTAATTGGGGTTGGGGTGGCTGGTTTGCAAGCTTTGGCAACCGCTAAGAGACTTGGAGCCCTAACCTTCGCTTACGATATAAGGCCCGCGGCGAAGTACGATGCGCAAAGCGTGGGTGCAAAGTTCCTTGAGTCGCCGGTTTGGGCGGAGGGTGTGGGGGGTTATGCGAGGGAGCTAACGGAGGAAGAAAGGAGAATACAGCACGAGTTTTTGGCAAAGCATATTGGAAACTCGGATGTGGTAATAACTACCGCCCAGGTTCCCGGTAAGAGGGCACCTTTGATAATCACAAAGGATATGGTGGAGAGGATGAAAGCAGGTTCGGTTATAGTTGATATAGCGGCGGATAATGGTGGGAACTGTGAGCTTACGAAAGTTGGAGAGGTTGTAGAATATAACGGTGTAAAGATAGCGGGTCCTTTAAACGTCCCCTCAAGCGTTCCAAGGCCCGCAAGCGAAATGTTTTCAAAGAATATGGCGAACTTCCTTGAACTTATCATAAGGGATGGTCAAATAAAATTGGATTTTGGGGAAGAGATCCTTGAAAAGAGCCTTTTGATAAAACCGGGGGTGAAAAATGAATGAGGTTTGGATTGCGCTTTACATCTTTATGCTTTCCGCATTTACGGGTTTTGAGGTGATCTCAAGGGTCCCCGTGATCCTCCACACACCCCTTATGTCCGGCACCAACTTTATACACGGCATAGTTTTGATAGGTTCTATGATCGTTATGATGAATGCCCAGACACCCTTTGAGATGGTGGTCGGAGCTTTTGGTGTCTTTCTCGGAGCTTTAAACGTCGTGGGTGGCTTCGCGGTTACGGATAGGATGTTGGAGATGTTTAAAGGAGGGAAAAAATGAATCATATTATTACGGGAACTTACTTTTTGGCGGTTCTCTTATTTATTTTCGGCTTAAAACTCCTATCTTCCCCAACTACCGCGAGAAAGGGGAACCTGATAGCGGGGGTTGGAATGCTTTTTGCGATCCTCATAACCTTCCCCCTAATATACCTCCAATACAACCGGGATCCCCTATTTATCACGAAGATCCTCGTGATGGTTTTGATGATCGTTTTGGGTTCCGTAATAGGTTGGATTTCCGCAAAGAAGGTCCCCCTAACGGATATGCCCCAGATGGTCGCCCTTTTCAACGGCATGGGTGGAGGAGCGGCTGGGGTGATAGGTTACTTGGAAATCTTGAGAGGGCATGGGGAGTTTGCGCTTAAAGTCCTCGCAGCTTTGGCTCTTATAATCGGTACCGTATCCTTTAGCGGTAGCATAGGGGCATTTTTGAAGCTTCAGGGTTGGATAGGGGACAGGCCCATAACATTCCCCGGTCAGCATATTCTCAATGCCATTCTCCTTTTGGCAACATTAATCTTGGCTTTTCTAACCCTTATGGACATATCCTATCTGAACCTTTTCACGATTTTACCCTTGATCTTGGGTTTCCTGATAACCCTACCAATAGGTGGGGCGGATATGCCTGTGGTAATATCCCTATTCAACGCCATGACAGGCTTGGCTGTGGCTTTTGACGGCTTTGCCATACAGAACTATACCCTAATTGTAAGTGGTACGATAGTTGGTGCCTCGGGTACCTTACTCACCTTCCTTATGGCTAAGGCGATGAACAGGTCAATAACCAACATCCTATTCGGAGCGGTGGGGAAGATAGTGGGGGGTGAGGCAAAGGATAGGGTGATGAAGGAGATGAGTGTGGAGGATGCAGCCGCAACCTTGGCGTATGCCAATAAGGTTATTATAGTTCCGGGTTTTGGACTTGCGGCGGCACAGGCTCAGCATAAAATAAAGGAGCTTATGGACGAGCTTGAAAGTAGGGGGGTTGAGGTTAAGTTCGCCATACATCCCGTTGCGGGTAGGATGCCCGGACATATGAACGTGCTTTTGGCAGAGGCGGATATACCCTACGAGAAACTCTATGACCTTGAGGAGATAAACGAGGAATTTTCCACCGCGGACGTTGCCCTGATAGTGGGAGCTAACGATGTTGTAAATCCCGCGGCGGAAAACGACCCAAATAGCCCGATATACGGAATGCCAATACTCAAGGCTTACAATGCTAAAAACGTTTTCGTGATAAAGAGGGGTAGAGGTAGGGGTTTTGCGGGTATAGATAACGAGCTATTCTATTTGGATAAAACCTTTATGCTATTTGGGGATGCAAGGGATGTTCTATCAAAGTTAGTGCAAGCAATAAAGAGGTTTTAACGGCTTTAAAATATCTTCTTCGCCACCCTAGCTCAACTGGCAGAGCGGCTGATTTGTAATCAGCAGGTTGGGGGTTCGAGTCCCCCGGGTGGCTTTTTGAACGTTCCCCCTATAGACCTCGTAAAGCAAAATTTGCAGTTTGAGGAAGAATTCTTGAAAGCATTCTCAGAGATAATAAGAAGCGGGCAGTTTGTTTTGGGGGAAAATTTACGAAAATTTGAAGAGGAGAGCGCTAAGTACTTGGGGGTAAAATATTCCTTAGGTGTAAATAGTGGTACGGATGCCTTAGTTATATCCCTTAGAGCTTTGGGAATTGGGAAGGGGGATAAGGTGGTGGTTCCCGCCTTTTCCTTCTTTGCTACGGTTGAATCGGTGCTCTTGGTGGGGGCGGAACCTATAATTGTGGATATAAGGGAGGATACCTTCAACATAGATCCCGAGGCGGTAAAAGCATTAGATGGAAAATTTAGGTGTATTATACCTGTTCATCTTTTTGGTCAGATGGCGGAGGTCGAAAAATTAAAATTTGAAGGTGTATTTATCCTTGAGGATTCCGCGCAGGCTTTTGGGGCGAGTAGGTTTGGAAGAAAAGCGGGAAGCTGGGGGGATATATCCGCCTTCAGCTTTTATCCCACCAAGAATTTGTCCGCCTTGGGGGATGGGGGTCTTATAACAACCAACAAGGAAAGATTTTATGAGATAGCAAAGGCTTTAAGGATACACGGTTCGTTCGGGGATAGGTACTCAAACGAGATGGTGGGTTATAACAGTAGGTTAGACGAGATCCAGGCATCCTTTTTGCTAATAAAACTCAAAAAGATAGACGATTGGAACAAAAGGAGAAACGAGATAGCAAAAATTTACGATGAGGCTTTGAAGGACTTGGTAGTCATACCTAAGGTCCTTGAAGGAAATTATCATATATACCACCAATACACAATAAGGACGGAAAGGAGGGATGATCTCTTTGAGTTTTTAAGGAAAAACGGGATATACGCATCAATATACTATCCCAAGCCCTTACACTTGCAAAAACCCCTTCTTGATCTCGGATACAAGGTTGGACAATTCCCGATTTCGGAAAAAATATCAAGGGAAGTTTTAAGCCTCCCAATATTTCCCGAGATGGAGGATTGGCAGATAAATTATGTAATTGAGAAAGTTAGAGAATTCTTCAAGGGATGATCCTTGTGGATGCGATCCTTGCGGACGAAAAACCCACGGGTATAGGGGTTTATACTTTCAACCTCGTAAAAAACCTAATAAAATACCTTGATTTTGAAGTTTTAACGCATAATCCCGATCTATTTCCCGGCTTAAGAACCTTAAAGGCTCCAAGTTTTGTTTCCCCTTCGAGGGGGAAAACTGGAGCTATTCTTAGAACTTTTTACCTTCAAACCCTTACAGGTAAGGGAGTACTATACCGCCCATACCACCACATATCCATATTTTGGAGGGGAAAACAGATCATAACCGTTCATGACCTATTGCCTATTCTCTTCCCCGAAAGGTATAAAGAGCAGTATTACTTTTTCAGGTACTTCCTCAAAAGGTTCATAAATTTTGTGGATTTCGTAATAACCGTTTCACATAGGTCAAAGGAAGATATCGTTGAATTTTTCAAAATAGAAGAGGGTAGAGTAAAGGTTTTTTATCAAGGCTATAACGAGGAGGTCTTCAAACCCGTTGAGGATAAGGATAGGATCCTGAAGATTAAGGGTAGGTTTGGGCTATTTGATTATATCTTAGTGGTGGGCGCCCAGTATTCCCACAAAAACGTTGAGGTTGTAATGAAGGCTATCAAATACCTTGAACCATTACAGTTGGTTATAACGGGAACAAGAGAACCCTACGAAAGCTCCCTTTTAAAAACCGCAAAAGAATTAGGTTTGTCGGACAGGGTAAAAATTTTAAAGTATGTTCCGCAGGAGGATCTGGTGTATCTTTATGCGGGTGCCATTGCCTTAGCTTTTCCTTCAAGGTACGAGGGTTTTGGGATACCGGTCTTGGAGGCTATGGCGGTGGGAACACCCGTAATAGGTACTTATGCTGTAAAAGAGGTGGGGGGAGATGCTATAATCTATGCCGATCCTGACGATTTTGAGAGTTGGGTCTCCGCGATAAATAAAGTTTTAAAGAGCAGGGAAGATCTTGTAAGGAAGGGCTTTGAAAGGGTGAAAAATTTCTCTTGGGATAAAACCGCAAGGGAAATTTCCTCCTTCCTTTCTTCCCTACTTTAAAATTCCGCGTTATGTTTATAATTTTTACCCTTCAGCTTCAAGATAGCGCTTGGGAAAACTATGCGGAGAGGATAGCGAAGATGATCCTGAGGGAAGGTGGAAAGGATGCCATTTATGATATTAGGTTTTTGGAAGATTCAACTGGTAAATACCTCTTTTATTACAAACGCTTTATATACACCACACCTTCGGGATATAAGATAGTTTACAAAACGCCTGTTCTAATAAGGCTTCCCGACGATAGCCCAAAAGATATGGACAAAATGATAATCTCAAGGATAGAAAGGGAAAAGCTTACAAGGGAAAACCTTCTTGAGATCGCAACTATAGGTTTTGGTTGTGGGGTGGTAACAATCGGGGCTTTAATAGGAGCGATATTTGGACTTTCAAGGTGAGAGTTCAATTTTATAATTTTGAGGACCCGGAATGGGTGGTTTTGAGGGGGATATTGGAGAGGAAAATTGGAGATCTTGAGATAGCATTTATAAGGGTAGGTGTTGAATTTTTGAAGGATTTAAGTACCTTAAAAAGGTTGAAGGGTAAAAAGAGGGTTGTAATTCTGGAGAGCGCATACGAGAGGTTTCCCCTGAGAAAGGTGGGATTATTAAGGAGGTTAAGGTATATCGTTCTCGATCTGATATTTAAAGAAAAGGCGGATCTTTATTTTGTAGGGAGCGATGGTTCGGGTAGCGATGTTTTGGCTGAAAAATTTAAGGTGAATTATTCTATTTTACCCCCATCAAGGTTTATACTTTCAAGGGGAAACAAGGTTTTTGCGAGGGAAAAATTAAATGTCCCTTTAAATGGAATTTATGTGGGCTATGCGGGTTATCCCACCGAGGAATTTGGGTTTGACCTCTTGGGAAAAATATACCTTCTTTCGGGAAAGACCTTCAAGCTCCTCCTGTACCCTTTTGGGGGTAGGGATAAGTTTATAAATTTTGCAAAGAATTTTAAAGAAGGGGTTTTTATGGTGGATTCATTTGAGGATTTCTTAAGCGCCATAAATATAGCCATGTTTCCTTACAGATTTGGGGGAAATTCAAGCCTAACTATAACTCTTCTTTCCCTCGGGATCCCCATCGTTAGCTTCGTAGGGCATTCAGCGGATAGGGTAATAAAAAGCGGTTGGAACGGTTTTTTGGTTGATAACTTTGATGTTAAAACTTTTGCGGAAAAGCTTAGGGTCCTATCAACGAATCCTATCCTGATAGATAACCTAGCTCAAAACTGTAAAGGCTTTCCTGGAGGTTTTATAACGGTTGAGGAGAAGGCGAATTTTATAATTCAGGAGGTGGTTCGCCTATAGAATTCCCGATATGATGCTCTATTTAATATCAATTCCAGCTTTTGCGCGCATGTACAACGTTTCGTGCAATCTGTGCCACATCGCGTACCCCAAGCTCAACCGATTTGGTAATCTATTCGCGGAAAACGGTTATTACTTCCAGGGGAAACAGGAGGAGGTAAATATCGAGGTTCCTGACGAGAATTTAAAGCTTTTCAAACAACCTCCCCTTGCATTTAGGTTGGTTCAAAACCTCGTCGCCCAATACAGCAAGGATGATAAAAAAGTTTTCCCCGATTTCCAAAGCCCCTTCTTTGCAAAGCTCTTTTTCGGGGGAGCACTTGGGAGAAATCTAAGCTTCTATTCCTACATAATATTTGAAAAGGGTGAGGCACCTTTCTTTGAAGACGCGTGGGTGAATCTCCATAACATTTTTGACTTACCCATTTCCATCACCATAGGGCAATTTCAGATAGCGGACCTGATGTTTTTGAGGGAGACAAGGCTAACGGATGCGGACTTTTATATCTTCAAACTAAATCCCTATCCTCTAACCTACCATAGGGGTATGATTTTAGGTACTCCATTCTTTGACCTGGGTATTGTAAATGGAAACGGTATAGGACCCGCGGAAGGGGGTTTCTTTGATAATAACACCCAAAAGTGGTATTTTGGTAGGGTACCCTTACCCTTTGAAAGTGGGATTTTCTTCCTATGGGGGGAAGACGATGAGCCATATACGCAGATTTACAGGTTTGGGTTTGATTGGAGGGGTGAGTTCGGCTCCTTCTACCCATTCGCCCAAGTTATGACCGGATGGGATGGTAAAGACATTAAGGGCAGGAAGAATATCTTTTATGGCGGATTTTTAGGGATAGATAACCCAATAAGTGAAAAGGTCGTTTTATCAATCCTTTTCAACTATGTGGATTCGCCGAAGGATTCTTACTATTATTCTCAAAGGATGCTAAGACCCGCGGGAAGGATCTCCTATTACATCCTCAGGAACGCGAAAACCTTCTTTGAAGTTAATGGTGATGCGTTTAACGGATGGGCGAAAATTATCTTGGGTGTTGATTACGCCTTTTAAGGGTTTCGTAGTTTAATATCGCGAACCTGTCAATAAACTTAGTTTTTGGTGGGAATTTAGGGAAATGTTGGGGATCCGTTTCCAAAATAAGATAGCCACCATCCCCCAAAACCTTAATCGCATTCTCGATTATCCTTTGCGTTATCTCAAACCCCGTATCTCCCCCAACCAAAGCATCCTTAGCCTCAAAAATGACCTTCTTATCATATTTCCCCACATCCTTAACTGGGATATAGGGTGGGTTTGATACCACAACATCAAATTTTCCTTTAAAGCAGTTCAAAAGGTCACATCCAACTATAAAAACCTCCGCCCCCAACCTTTTGGAGTTTAATTTAGCCACTTTCAAAGCCTTCTTATCTTTATCGCTCAGAAAAACTTTAAGATCTGGCCTCAAGAGTTTTAATGTTATACCTATAACACCGCTACCCGTACATAGATCAAGTACCTTTCCGTTTCCTGGAGCCAATCTTAATACTATATCAACTATCTTTTCCGTATCGGATCTTGGGATAAACACACCTTCCTCTACATAAAATTCAAAACCGTAAAAAACCGCCTTCCTCAGTATATACTGCACAGGGTACCCCCTAGGGTATTTCAAAACCTCCTCAAAAACCTTCCAAAGAGCTTTTCCCTTAACATCCCCAACCAATACCCTCGCCTTTGATATCCCCAAAAGCCCCGAAACCAGCTCCGCCCAATCCCAAACATCGTACCCCAAACATCTCATTTATGTAAAATGTACCATAGGATACCAAGCGAACCACCAAATATCAGGATTCCCAAAACCACCAAAATTATAAAGAGCCTCCAAGGAAAACCCTTATCCTCTATCTCAAACTCTTCCTCCTCGGGAAGGGGGACAAATTGTGTTATTTTCCTCATCGCATACTCCTTCTCCTCCACTTTCCCTTCCGTATTTTCAACGGGTATGGATGACTCCATACCTTTGGCTTCTTCCAGGGACAAAAGGGCATCGGCGAATTCTTTGGCACTTTGAAATCTTTGGGAAGGGAGTTTGGAAAGGGCTTTCTCAAGAATGGCATCTACTTCTGGATCTATGCCGGTGGGGGGTATGGGATCGCGTAAGATCCTGTGTTGTAATTCGTATATATCCTTCGCGTCTTGAAAGGGGGTTTTCCCCGTCAGCATCTCGTAAAGCATAACTCCCACGGAGTAAAGGTCAGACCTCCTGTCCGCCCTTCCCCTGAACTGCTCGGGTGCCATATATTCCGGCGTTCCCGCTGCGGTTTTTTCCTCACCACCCATCCCACCTAAAACTGCTATACCGAAATCCAAAAGGTATGCCCTCCCCTCTTTGTTGATCATTACGTTTCCGGGTTTTATATCCCTGTGCACCAAACCCTTCTCATGGGCGTACTGAAGGGCGGAGAGAACTTGAAGGGTTATATTTATGGCTTCCCGTAAGGAAAGCTTACCCCTATGTCTTAAGATCCTCTCAAGGGTATCACCATCAATAAACTGCATAACAAGGTAAAGCAAACCCTCCTCATCCCCAAAGTCAAAGATCTTAACTATGTTCGGGTGGTCAAGCTTTGATGCCATCTCCGCCTCTTGTAAAAATCTCTGAACCAACTCAGGCTTTTCGGAAAATGAAGGTAGCATCACCTTTATTGCTACGGGTTTTTTAAGGTATATGTGCTCCCCCCTATAAACCATCGCCATACCGCCGGAGCCTATCTGTTCCAGAACTTTATATTTCCCCCCTATGGTTTTCCCTAAAAGGTTCATATTAACCTCCTAAAGGTAAAGGACTGAAAGTGCGCCAAAAGGGTGGAATATAATGGTGCATCTGTTATTTCGACCGCTACCGCGGTTAGGTTGTCCTCCCCTCCCCTCTCGTTGGCAATATCCCTAAGCTTCTCAAGGAGGGGCTTTGGTTCATATTTTCTTATGTAATCAAATAGCTCGCGGAAGGAAAAGTAAGAGTAAAGTCCGTCGGATGCTAGTAGAAATTTATCCCCCTTTGATATGTACCCTTCGTACATATGAGGCTTTACTAAGGGTTTTGAGCCCAAAGCCCTAACCAAAATGTTCCTTGCTGGGTGATTTAATGCCTCATGGGGTTTTATAAGCTTTTGTTTAACCATAAGTTGGGCCTTTGTGTCATCTTCGGTTAATAGATAAAGGTGTTTCCCCCTCAAAAGGTAAGCCCTCGTATCTCCAACGTGGGCTATATACCACTTTGATCCCGCAAGAAGCAGGGCGGTTAATGTGGTCATAGCCCCTTTCAGTTCTAAGGAGGAGGTTGTTTTTTGGAAAACGGCGGAAGAGGTGTTTAAAAAAGCTTTTAAAAGGGCTATCTTGGGATTCCTTTCGGTTTTTAGGGTTTTCTGAAGCTCCAAATCCAAAATTTCCAGCGCGTAATTTGAGGCAAAATCCCCCGCCTTTCTACCCCCAAGCCCGTCCGCTATGGCAAATAACCCCGTAAATGGATTTATTACGTAGGCATCTTCGTTTTTGTTCCTTACCCTTCCTATATCCGTTATCCCGTAAAACTTTCCGCGCACGTCTTATAAGGATTGCCACTCCTTTATAGCCTTATCCAAAAGGTTTTCGTATTTCTTTATGTATGCGAAAACCAATCCCAAAATCGCCCTTTCCCTCTTGAGGACTATGTGCATATAGAAGGGCGTGTTGTTTATGATCTTTGATATAAAGATGTACTTGGAGGTGAAGGAGAAGATCTCAACCTTGTCCTCGGATTCTCCCATGGCCTCCATTGCCCTCCTTTGAGCCCTTAAAAGCTCAACGCTGTAAGCCGCGGTTATCGCAACCTCAAAGTTCTGATCCGCCTTATATTCCGCTATCGTCAGCCCCTCCTCCTTATCCACCACCGCGCCTGCGACGAAACCCTGTACCTCCGAAGACATAGACGCCAAAATATTTACGAGCTTTTCCATCTCATACCTCCTTTTTTTCCATCTTTATCAAAACCCCATCCTCAAGCCTATAAACGGATGTAAAGAACTCCAAAAGCCTCTCATCATGCGTTGCTATTACAAACGTCTTCCCTATCGCCCTTAGATTGTTCATTATATGCATCAAATTCATAGCATTTTTTCTATCAAGCTCGGATGTGGGTTCATCGCAAACGAATATATCCACATCCATAGCTAAGGCCCTTGCAACCGCTACCCTCTGCCTCTCCCCTCCCGAAAGGAGCTGGATATTCTTGAACATCCTATCTTTACCTATTTCCACCGCCTCTAGGACATCCTCCGCCCTTTTCTTCGCCCTTTTCGGTGAGTACCCCTTCAATAGTAGGGGGAAATATACGTTTTCAAAGGCATTCATCTCGGGCATAAGGTTATGGGACTGGAAGATTATAGCTATATGTTTTCTGCGGAATTCCGCAAGCTTATCGTAAGTGAATTTTTCGGGTGATATTTCGTTCTCCATAATCTCAACAAAACCCTTGTCCGCAAAATCTAAAGTTGAAATTATGTTTAAAAGGGTAGTTTTCCCCGAGCCCGAGGGACCAAAGATCCCCACCATATCCCCCGGCACAACCCTCAAACTCGCCCCCTTAAGAACATCAATTTTTGTTTCCCCAACTTTATAAGATTTCCAAACATCACTTAACTTTATTATGGGCAGGTACAAGCATAGAATTATAACATTGAAAATCATTCCAAACGCTCACCCTCTCCCCTAACGGGGGATTTGAACTTTATGTAAGATATTTCCTCATCCGTTTCAAGGCCCCTACCATAAAGTACCCTATCCCTCTGCCTTATCTTCACGGGATCGTCCGTCCATATAACCTTCCTCTTTTTATCCCAATGTAAAGACCCCGTCCACAGCTCCGTACTGTCGGAGGATATAACATACACCTCCCCGTATGCGCTCACGTTCCCGGAAACCTGATCGTACTTTCCGCTGTCCGCCCATAGCTGTGAAGATGGTTTATCACCCGAAAAGAACGTTATGCTAACGCCAAAACCCACCAACGTATCCCCCCTTTCCACCACCTTTTTCGCCTTCATTATCCACATCTTTCTACCGTTATCCGTTGATACAACCTCAACGCTATCCGCCCCAGGCTTCACCTTTTCTTTAATTTCCCCCTTTTCACCGCAGGATAAAAATAAAAGAAGAAACAACAAAACTTTCCACATTTTCGGAAATTTTAAGGCCGATGTTTCACGGGTTTCTCAAAAGCTTTATGACTTTTGACCCATTTAGAATACTCACCTATGAAAAGTTACGTTTATATCGGCGCCCTCGCTGTTCTCCCAGGGCTCCTCTTTGGGGGAGAGGTAAAGGTGGAGGGGTTAATGTTTGGGGATTACTACCACTTCACCTCCGCCCAGGATACCGCGAACGTCCAATACCAAAGCGGTTTCTGGATCAGGCGAATATACCTAACCTTCAAGGCGGACATAGCGGATAACTTCTCAAGTGTAATAAACTTTGAGATGAACTCACCATACGGTTTTGATCAGAGCAAATCCGCCACTTTGGTACCTTTCGTAAAGGACGCGTATCTGAAATATAAGTTTTACGATCAGGCGCTCCTTATGGGGATAATTCCCGCTCCCACGTATTCGGTGGTTGAGAAGGTTTGGGGAAAGAGGTACCTTGAGAAGACACCTGAGGACCTTTACAGGCTCGCACCAACGAGGGAAATAGGGGTAGGATTGGAGGGGGGATTCGGGATCTTGAAGTACTACCTAACTTTTGGGAACGGCGAAGGAGAAAGGTCGGAGTACAACAGGAACAAGAAGGGTATGGCGAGCCTCTCGATAAAGCCCTACAGCGATTTTGTGATTGAAATTTACGGGGATTGGTGGGATAGGGACAGCTCAAAGGACAAGATTCTGGGGCATATATTCCTTGGGTACGACGGCAAGGATTTGGGTTTCGGTGTCCTATACGCCCAACAGCGCATACAAGGTGGATTAGGAGATCCCAATAGGTGGGATAATATAAGGGTTGCGGGCGTTTTTCTCAGATCGAAGTTTATGGATAATTTTGGGCTCGTTCTTAGGTATGACAGGAGCCTTGACAAAAATAGGGATGTTTTAAGGCAGAATTACGTATATTTTCCTTCCGATACATCCTTCCACTTCGGTCTCGTTGCCCTTGAGTATTACCCCGCAAAAAACATAATAGTTTCCCCGAACGTGGAGGTAATAAAATCTGACCAACCGAACGTGAAACCCACGGTAATCTCAAGGCTTACTTTATTTTATAGGTTTTAGGGAGGTGGGAATATGAAAAGGGGAATTTTTGCGCTCCTTGTTTTGGCGGTATCTTGCGCCCCCAAAGGGAAGGGGGGACGGTGATCGTGGACGGTTCTTCAACGGTATATCCCATAACCGAGGCGGTTGCAGACAAATTCCAAAAGGAAAACCCGAACATAAAGGTAACCGTGGGAATATCCGGGACGGGTGGGGGTTTCAAGAAGTTCTGCAGGGGTGAAACGGACATAAACAACGCTTCAAGGCCCATAAAGGATAAGGAGATAGAGGCTTGCAAGGAAAACGGTATAGAGTTCATAGAGCTTCCCATAGCTTACGATGCTTTGACAGTAGTGGTTAATCCCCAGAACAACTGGGTGGATTATTTAACCGTACAAGAGCTAAAGAAGATATGGGAGCCGGAAGCTCAGGGTAAGATAACAAAGTGGAACCAGATAAGGCCTAACTGGCCCGACGCCTCCTTAAACCTCTACGGCGCGGGTGTGGATTCCGGAACCTTTGATTACTTTACGGAGGCGATAGTGGGAAAGGAAAAGGCAAGCAGGGGTGATTACGTCTCTTCCGAGGATGATAACGTCCTGGTTCAGGGGGTGGCGAACGACAAGTACGCGTTGGGTTATTTCGGTTTTGCGTATTACGAGGCAAACAAGGATAAGCTCAAGGCGGTTCCCATAGATAACGGAAACGGACCCGTTGCACCCTCATACGAAAACGTCATAAACGGGACATATCAACCCCTCTCGAGGCCCATTTTCATATATGTAAACAAGGAGTCCTACGAAAAGAAGCCCTATGTTAAGAAGTTCGTAGATTATTACCTGAAGGTAGCTAAGGAGAGCGTAAAAGAGGTGGGTTATGTGCCTTTGCCCGATGAGGCTTACGATCTCGTGAAAAAGAGACTTGAAAAGAAAATAACGGGTTCCGCCTTCAAGGATGCAAAACCTGGCTTAAAAATCCAAGACATAATAAAGCTGGAGAAATAAAAAATAGGGGGGCCTCAAGGCCCCCCCTTCTTTTATATTCCCATTTCCTCGCGCTGTTTCCTCATCATCTCAAACTGTTTCTCCATTTGTTCCATAAGGGCGGTGAGTTGTTTACCGGAGGTATCTATACTTCTTCCCAAAGCTTTTAACATAAGGAAAATGAAGCCGAGCGCCCTTTGAACATCGGGATCCCCAAGTTCCTTTATTATGCCCGAGATCCCAACCTTTGGAGGGTTTTTGAAGGTTTCTGGTGTCATAATTTCTCCCGTAGCCTTTATGAAGTTGTTCCCCATAACGGAAATTATCGTGGGATCCATAAGCTCAAGGAAATGTAAAAAGTAAGCGATGTTTGCCCAAATTCTAAGGACCTTTGGGTCGGTTAAATAGGATAGAGCCTCTGAGGAAACTTCGCTTATATTCTCAAGGAGATCCAACGTTCCATTCTCGTGAAGCCTAAACGCAACATCCAACAGCCTTTCTAAGGCTTCCGCCCTTTTTGCCTCCATCATTTTCCACCTCCCTTATTTTGTCAAATAACTTCCAAACCACGTGGCCTCGAAGGCCATCTTTAACAACCTAACACCCTTTCCGCGTCCCAATATTCCACAACTTGGGGGACCGGAAAGATCCACATAAAACTTTGAGAATTCGCACATTGGAAGGACCGCATCATCCCCGAAGTCCATAATACACATAGCTACCGGAGAGAAACTCTCACCCACGTAAGCCCCCTTTATCTCCGACGCTATCTCGGTGGATACGAACTCCGCCTGAAAGTGCGCAACAACACCGGCGGGAGGAAGGTTTATGGCTGGGTTTACGACATCCCCTATTATGAATACATTGTCAAACTTCTTTGAGCGGAAGGTAAGGGGATCGACGGGAGGGAAGCCCTTCGGACCCGCAAGCTCACTTTTTGCAACCACTGTGCTTGGTTTGTGGGGAGGAGTCATTATCAACAGGTCGTATTCCAGCTCCCTTCCGTCCTTGGAGACGACCTTCTTGGCATCCTTGTCTATTTTAGCAGGTTCAAAGTTCCCAACGAATTTTACCCCTTTGTTCGTGAGGATCTCGGAGATTATTGAGCTTATAGCAGGTCCCATATTTGATAGGGGACCGGGCGTTATATGAAATACCGTTATTTCGCTCTTTTCCCTTATCTTCTTTGCCTTAAGCAGGAGATCCAATTGTCCCGCAACCTCAAAGGGAGCGGGTGGGCACCTATAGTATATCCCCGATATTCCGATCAATATCTTTCCTCCTTTGAAGTTCTTTAAGGCTTCCCTCAGTCTAAGGGAGCCCTCCATCGTCCAAGGATGATATGCCTCCTCCTTGAAGTTTGGCATAGCCTCCTCATCTATCTCGGCCCCCAAGGATACAATAAGGTAATCGTAAGAAATCTCGCCCGTTTTTTCAAGAACAACCTTGTTTTGCGAGGGTATAATTTCCTTTACGTTGTCGTTTATGAATTTTACGCCTTTCCTCTCAAGAAGATTCAAAGGTCTCCTTATATCGTCGGGATCCTTATAACCCATCGCCACCCAGGGGTAGCTGGGCATAAACTCGTGGTAAGGGTTTCTATCAATTAGGGTGATCTCCGCCTGATCCTTAAATATTTTTGCTAATTTGTTGGCGGAGACCAAACCCCCGCTTCCACCTCCCAGTATAAGTATTCTTGGTTTCATGGCACGGATATTATAAGGCTGACTTCCTGATAAAAAAATATGTATATTTGAAAATCATTTTATGTGGGCGAGCGTAGTTGAAAATTTCCCCGCACAGCCATAAAATTTTCATACTATGAAGAGGTTTATTCCAATAATATCCATAGCCTTTGGCTTGAAAATACTCATTTTTCGGCTTGGGGAACAAAGCCCCACATAAAACCAATAAATTCAAAAAATTTTTTATAACTTATTGACTATCAATAACTTAACACTATTTATTGGACAAAGCGATCAATAATTCTTTTATTATTTCAATAGCCTTTTTTAAGGATTTTAACTCAAGGGGCTTAAAAAATTTCTCTTTATGTATTGGTTCATCTACCTTTCTTTCACCTCTCAAAAGCGTAATGATGTTTAAATCTATATCAAAGTATGACAATAAAGTATGAACTGATGGACTACCTACATTAACTTTCTTGTAAATTTTTGAATAATCACCACCAAGTTGGCTTTCTAATTGAAATAACAAAAATTTAACATCTGGGTAGATATGTTTTACAAGTGTGCAATCAACCAAAATTCTTTTAAGCATAGCAACCTCTGTATAAGCTTTACATTCAATATAAACTTTAAATCTGTTATCAATATAAACTTGAATATCAGGCTTTATTTCATAAAACATCTCATTTGAATTTTTTTAAAATGTACTTTCTAACTTCATGATTTTTTAACCTTTGGACATATTTTTTAACATCTTTTATAGGGATTCTTATTTTTCCATTTCTAAATTTTAATCTATTTTCATCATTCCCCAAATCTTCCCAAGCAATCCTAAAAAGTTCCTTTGCAATACTTTCTACTAATTTCCCTTTGCCAGCCCTTAAAATTCCACCATAAGCTCTACCTTCTAATTTTTCTTTTTCTTTGGCAGATCGATCTATTCCTTTAACTAAATCTTCATAAGCTGATATTATTCTTTTTAATTCCTTTGTTAGTTTATCTTTCATTTTCTTTCTTAATATCAAACAATGATGGAGGTGAAGCTTCGTTTTTTAATCTTTCTTCCGCTATTCTACAATAATCTTCTGATATATCTATACCTACATATTTTCTTCCTAGTCTTTTTGCTACAACAGTTGTCGTTCCAACTCCATTAAAAGGATCTAAAACAATATCACCCTTAAAACTAAATAATTTAATAACCCTTTCCGCTAATTCTTCTGGAAACATAGCAGGGTGACCAAACTTTTTCATATTTCTTTCAGGAGGAATTTCCCACTTAGCATATACCCATTTTTTGAACTCATCAGCGGTGATAGTTGCATCTTCTTTTTTCCCATAATGCTTTAAAGTTCCTTTACTGAAAATTTCAAGGAATTCCCATGTATATTTTAAATATGGATTAGATGGACTTTTCCACGACCCCCAAGCAGTATATTTACAGTTATAGTTATTCTTTTCCCAAATTATTTCTCCTTTCCATATCATTTTATTTTCCATAAAGAAATTTGAAATAATATGGTGAGTTGGGATATAATCTGAAAATAAAGGTTGAACATTTACTACAATTCTTCCTCCAAATTTTAAAACCCTTATACACTCCTTAAAAATTCTAAATAGTTTATCAAAGTATTCTTCCCAATGAACACCGTCCTTGTAGGTTTCATAATCCAAACCGAAATTATATGGTGGCGAAGTAAAAATTAAATCTATTGAATTATCGGGAAATTTCTTTAAAATTTCTTCACTATCTCCTACTATGATCTTATTAACAAACTCATCAGGCAACTTATTGTTTTTTCTTGAAAAGTTATGATTTTTAGCATAGAAAAACGGATTTCTCAATTTTTCTTTTAATGCTCTATTTTTGACTTTTCTTTCCTTGTTATAATCAACATAAATTCTTTTGTTTCCTTTAACTCCATAGCTTTTTATATTTTCAATTTTGGATAAAATTTCCAAGAAAATTTTTTCATTTTCATTATTTGTTAGCTCCGATAATTGTTTCTTAAAAGCCATAAAGTCTATTTGTCTTAAATATACTTTTAATAAGTTTCCCTGAATTTCATAAAATATATCTTCCTTCGGAAAATGAGAAAACAAGTTTTCAATATAAGAAATAATAGTTTGATTTAAAGGATAGTTTATTTCAATAATTTTATATTTCATAGCTTATAATTCTAAGATTGAATCTTGGTTTCATGGCACGGATATTATAAGGCTGACTTCCTGATAAAAAAATATGTATATTTGAAAATCATTTTATGTGGGTGAGCGTAGTTAAAGATTTTCCCACACAATCATAAAATTTTCATTCCAATAATATCCATAGCCTTCAGCGGGTGTTTCTTTGGGACCTAACAATATTTATTGGGCAATGCAATAACGAATAAAATACGCCAGATTTTGCTTTCGGGGGGCTTTATATATTGGGAAAATACCGCTTTAAAATTTTCATTTTAAATGAAAGAAAAAGATTTAACCTTTGAAGACAAACTTTGGAAAGCAGCGGATAAGTTAAGGAAAAAAGTTGAAGTTCATGAGTATAAATACATAGTTTTGGGTCTTATATTTTTAAGGTACGTTTCCTTTGCTTTTGAAGAAGTTAGAGAAAAGATAAAGGAAAAATACAAAAACGATCCAGACTTAGAAAAAATACTTGAAGACAGGGATGAGTATATTTCAGAAGGGGTTTTATATGTTCCAGAAAACGCAAGGTGGGATTATATAAAGAAAAACGCAAACAATCCAGAAATCAAGGAAATTATAGACAAGGCGATAGAAGCCCTTGAAGAAGCAAACCCAAAACAATTAAAAGACGTCATCCCTAAAGTATATGCCAAAACAAACTTGGATTACCACGACCTTGCTTACCTTATAAATCTCTTCTCTGAAATAACCTTTGACAACGACCACAAAGGAAAAGATATTTTCGGAAGGATCTATGAGTATTTCTTGGGAAAATTCACAGAAGCAGAGGGTAGAAAGGGTGGTGAATTTTACACTCCTCGCTCTTTAACAAGGCTAATAGTTGAAGTTTTGGATGTTAAGGATGGAAGAATTTTTGACCCAGCTTGTGGTTCAGGAGGATTTTTTGTTGCCGCTTTGGAAAAGTTGGAAAGGGAAGGTATAGACAAGGACCATCTTTCTATATACGGGCAGGAATCAAAGGAGTTTGTGTGGAAGATGTGTAAAATGAACTTGGCAATAAGAGGAGTGGAAGGAGACATTAGGTTTGGAGATTCCTATCACGACGATAAGTTCCCTGACCTTAGGGCAGACTATGTGGTTTCAAACCCACCCTTTAACGACAGTGCATGGGGAAGGGACAGAGTTAAACCCACAGACCCAAGGTTTAAGTACGGAATACCGCCGGACAGCAACGCTAACTATGTATGGATTCAGCATTTTATATATCATCTTTCACCAAATGGAAAGGCAGGTTTTGTTATGGCAAATGGTGCCTTGTCCGTAGGTGGAATTGAAGGGAAAATTAGGGAAAAGATAATTGAGGATGACCTAATTTATGGTATTGTTGCTACACCGCCTAAAATGTTTTATACCGTTTCACTTCCCGCTTCTTTGTGGTTTTTGAGGAAGGAAAAACCGGAACACATGAAAGGTAAGGTTCTATTCATCTACGCAAAGAAGTTATTTAAGCCCATATCAAGAAGGCAGAATGTATTCACAGATGAGCATATAGCCAAGATCGTGGAAAAGTTCAGGATGTTTGAAAGGGGAGAGCCAGAGGAAAAGATAAATGAGGTGGGCTTTGCTAAGGTAGCCACTATTGAAGAAATCGCAAAAAATGGTTATGTCCTTACACCCGGAAGGTATGTGGGAATAAAGCTTGATGAAGAGGACGAGCCTTTTGAGGAAAAGATGAAAAGATACTCCGAGGAATTATCGGAGCTTTTGAAAAGAGAGGAGGAATTAAATTACAAAATTAGAGAGGTTTTTAAGGCTTTGGGATGGGAGGTGTGAAGATGAAAGAAAAAATCAAAAAGATAATAAGCCAAGTTTTTGAGGAAAAAGGGATAAAGGTTGAAAGAATAATTCTTTTTGGTTCAAGGGCAAGGGGTGATTTTAGGGAAAATAGTGATTGGGATTTATTGATTGTTGTTAGCAATGAATTAGATTTAAAAGATAAAAGGAGAATTTCAAAAGAAATTAGAATAAAGCTTGCTGAAATTTTCATTCCTTGCGATGTGTTGATAAAATCTGCAAGTGAAATAGAATATTATTCTAACTTTATAGGAACAACCACAAGGGAAGCATTGAAAGAGGGAGTAGAAATATGATTGATGAGAGAGTTAAGAAATGGATTATAAAGGCTATGGAAGATTATAAAACCATAGAAAATGAATTTAAGTTATCAGAAGAAGAAATTGTTCCTTCTGCTGTTTGTTTTCATGCCCAACAATTCGTTGAAAAAATTTTAAAGGCTTACCTTACACTAAAAGGAAGAGATTTTGGAAAGACGCATAATCTTGAATTTCTTTTAAGGCTTTGTTCCGAAGAAGACAAGGATTTTGATAAGTTAGATGTAGGAGATTTGACATTTTATGCGGTTGATGTTAGATATCCTGATGAATTTTATACACCTTCCTTAGAGGAAGCAAAGGAAGCTTTTGAAATTGCCAAACAAGTAAAGGATTTTATATTCAAAAAACTAAACATAACCGAGAAGGACATATTATGAAAGAAAAAATAAAAAAGATAATAAATCAAGTTTTTGAGGAAAAAGGGATAAAGGTTGAAAAAATAATTCTTTTTGGTTCAAGGGCAAGGGGAGAATATAGAGCGTTAAGTGATGAAATTTTATCGGAAGGTGTAAAAATGGGGGGTAGTGAAGATGAAGGAGCCTAGAATGAAGTTCCGCTGGGAGACAGAGTTTAAAGAAACGGAGATTGGGGAGATACCGAGGGAGTGGGAGGTGAGAAAATTAGGGGACTTACTGAGAAGTTTGGAGAGTGGCAGTAGACCTAAAGGTGGAAGCTTAGCTCATACACCAAATGGAGTATTAAGTATTGGTGGTGAAAATATCAATTGGGATGGAAGTTTAAACATTGATGAATGCTTACGATTTGAAGAAAGTTTTTATAACAGATTGAAGAGAGGCAGAATAGAAGAAGGCGATATTTTATTAGTAAAAGATGGTGCGACTATAGGAAAATTAGCTTTCATTAAGGAAGTTCCAGAAGGTAAAGCTATGGTTAATGAGCATGTTTTCTTGCTTAAATCAAATAATCTTAAAATCAACCCAAAGTTTTTGTTTTACTTCTTATTTTCGGAAGTAGGGCGACAGCAAATTGAAAGCTTGATATTTGGAAGTGCTCAAGGTGGAATTAACAAATCAATCCAGGACAATATTTTAGTTTTTTATCCTCCCCTCCCCGAACAATCCCGCATTGCTACCGTCTTATCCTGGTTTGATGATTTGATAGAAGTTAAGAAAAGGCAAAATGAAATTTTAGAAAAGACAGCAATGGCAATTTTTAAAAGTTGGTTTATTGATTTTGAGCCGTTTAGGGATGGAGAGTTTGTTTATAGTGAGGAGTTGGGTAAAGAAATACCGAAGGGGTGGGAGGTGAAGAAAATAGGAGAAATAGCTGAAATAATAATGGGACAGTCACCACCTTCGAAGTTCTATAACGAAGATGGCATAGGTATTCCCTTTATTCAAGGCAAAGGGCAATTAGGGAAGTATACGCCGCAAACCACAATTTTTTGTTCCTGTGATGGTAAGTTAGCAAGAGCTTACGATATTTTATTAACAGTTCGAGCACCAGTAGGGGAATTAAATTTGGCTGATAAAGAATATATAATTGGAAGAGGGATAGCTTCTATACGAAGTAATTATTGGCCGTTTTTGTTTCTTTATTTTAATTTTAACAGAGAGCTTTTAAAATCTCTTGAAAAAGGAACAACTTATGATGCAATTGTAAAAGAGGACATAGAAAATCTACTTATTGTAATCCCCCCCTCCCACATCCTCCAATCCTTTCACTCCCTCGTCGAGCCACTATTTCAAAAAATCATCCTCAACCAAAAGCAAATAATGACCCTCCGGAAAATCAGAGATACCCTTTTGCCTTTGCTTGTGTTTGGTAAATTAAGAATAGAGGAGGTGTAAAATGGCATCATTGAACGAATATTATCTCGTTGAACAGCCCGCCATAAATTGGTTCAAAGAAATTGGCTATTTATACATTCCCGGCTCAGAGTTGATTCCTGAGAATGGAGAGAGAGAATCTTATAGGGATGTTATTTTGAAGAAAAGTTTTATCCAAGCAATAAAAAGATTAAATCCGTTCCTTACTGACAACCTCGCAGAGGAAGTTTATAAAAAAGTTAGAAATATAGACCATCCAGATTTTATAATTAAGGGAAAAATCTTTTATCAATACCTGACAGGGGGAGTAAAGATAACTTAC
>Ga0079997_108181_pt1 | contig 91441 bp, 89 predicted proteins | sample PerSpoCPS_CMetaG_FD_69200 | JGI IMG/M metagenome (GOLD analysis project Ga0079997, IMG submission 69200) | Archaeal communities from Yellowstone National Park, Wyoming, USA - Perpetual Spouter C (PS_C) MetaG (SPADES assembly) (version 2) | ecosystem: Environmental > Aquatic > Thermal springs >...
GAGGTTTTTCGGCGGGGTTGAGCGAAAAGTCTTCATCTGTGCACACAATCCCCCTAGCCGATGCATGGAAGGCCTCACGTCTGAGGAGGGCTGACGCAGCCATCAGGCTGATAAGGGAGTATGCTAGAAGACATGCCAAAGCCCTGAACGTGAAGATATCTCCGAAGGTGAGTGAGCTTGTGTGGCGTGACGGCCGCCAGAACCCGCCGAGGCGGGTGAGGGTTGTCTTGGAGAAGACGGACGACGAAACGGTCTACGTGAGGCTTGAGGGGGAGACGGCGGAGGAGGAAGAGAAGGAGTAACAAGTTGACGGAGATACTGCTTGAGACGGTTCTCGGCACCTCCGAGGTCGGGCTCTTCGCATTAGCCACCGACAGATACCTAATCATCTCGAAGCACGTCAACCCATCCAAGAGAAGGGTCTTCGAAGAAGCCCTCGGGGTCAGGTCAGCGGCCACATCGCTCTCCGACAGCATACTCATCTCCCCGTTCGCGGCAGGCAACTCAAACGGCCTTCTACTCTCCTCCCTGACGCTGGACACCGAGATAGAGGAGGTCCGCGGACAGCTACCCGACCTAAACATAGCCAGGCTCGACTCAAAATACACCGCCGTCGGCAACCTCATAGCATGCAACGACAAGGGCGCGTTGGCCAGCAGCCTGCTCGGCAGGCAGGCCCTGAAAACGGTGGGCGACGTGCTCGGTGTGGAGGCGGTCCCCGCCACCATAGCTGGGAGAACCTACGTAGGCTCGCTCTGCGCAGCCACTAACCAGGGCGCCCTCGTCTTCCTGGAGGCCAGCGACGAGGACTTGAAGCTTGTCGAGGATGTTTTAAGAGTCCCGGCCGCGGTGGGGACAGTCGACGGCGGCGTAAAGTTTCCGAGAAGCGGGCTTGTAGCTAACTCACGCGGGGTTATCGTTGGGGCTAGGACAACCGGGCCCGAGCTGATGACGATATCACGTATATTCTACGGCCGCTGAGACAGCCTGAACCGCCATTTATATGTTGTGGCCCACTTTCGCAGGAGACGTCGCCGCGACATCTTATTTGTCCGGCCGCCGGACGAAAAAGATGTCTCCGAGATGTCGCCTGCTTTCTCACGTTTATAAGGGGTTGTTGTCATTTTTAGTCGGGTTTAGGAAGCTGTGTTAAATATGCTTTATAAGTATGGTTAACGGCTCTCCTGTGATGTCGGAGGCCGAGGTTGCGAGGGCGTTGGAGGAGCTGCAGACCCTTGAAAGACTTCTAGCCGACCTTCAGGCACGCCTCATCACAATACAGCGAAGCATCGTGGAGCATGAGGAGGCGGTGAAGGTTGTTGAGGAGATCAAGAAGGCGGGTGGGCGTTTGAGGATTATGGTGCCGATAGGTGCGGGGGCTTTCGCGGAGGCCTCCCTGGAGTCGGTTGAGAAACTGACAGTTAACCTGGGTGCGGGTGTTTACGGGCTTAAGAGCCTTGACGACGCCCAGCAGCTCCTGACGAGGAGAAGTCAAAACCTTCAAGCCCTCTACGACAGCCTCTCGAAACGTGCTGGAGAGTACTCCGCTAGAATGGAGGAGTTGAGGCGTTTCCTCGGAGCGGTGTTGGCGCCGCAGCGCCGTCAGGGAACCTAAACATGCTCAAGTCCCTCTCCAAGGCTTTTTCAAACCTTGTCGAAAAAGTCTCAACCACCACGCTCACGGGGCCTGAGGTGGAGAGCCTGCTCCAAGAATTCTACCTCCAGCTGGTGGCCGCGGACGTGGCTGTTGAGACAGCCGACGCAGTCGTCGAGGGCCTGCGCCAGAGGTTGAAGGAGTTCCGGGTTCCAAGGTTCTCGGACAAGCGTGAGATGGTTAAGGATGTTTTGAAGTCAACGCTGTCCTCGGTGATAAAGACGGCCAGCATACAGGATGTTTTGAAGACAGCGGAGGAGAGGAGGAAATCAGGCAGGCCGGTCGTCATAATGTTTGTCGGGCCTAACGGCTCCGGCAAAACATCCACGGTGGTTAAGCTAGCCCACTACCTGCGTAAAAAAGGGTACTCAGCCATACTTGCGTCGGCGGACACGTTTAGGGCGGGTGCGATAGAGCAGCTGGAGACCCTGGGTGAGAAGGCGGGGTTTCTCGTCGTAAGCCAGCAGTATGGGGCGGACCCGGCCGCCGTAGCAGTTGACGCCATCAATAAAGCAGCCTCGCTCCGCGCAAACTTCGTGATAATAGACACAGCAGGCAGGACGGAGGTCGACAGAGGACTTTTAGAGGAGATGCGGAAGATAAAACGCGTGGCCAAACCCGACTACGTGATATACATCGGTGACGCATTGGCTGGAAACGTCGCCGTAAACCAGGCAAAGATGTTTGACGAGGTTGTAGGGGTTGACTTCGTCGTCCTCGCAAAGCTTGACGCAGACGCAAAAGGCGGTTCAGCCGTCTCGATTTCACACGCCACCGGTAAGCCGCTGCTCTTTGTCTGCACGGGGCAGGAGCTAGATGACCTAGATGACAACCCTAGGCAGAGGCTGCTCGACGCTCTGGGGCTTGCGTAGGTTTAAGTTACGCTTCTGAACGTCTCTTGACGAATGGAGACCCTTCAAAAGCTTTCGGAGCTGAGGGATTTGAAGGGCCCTTCACCAGCCTTCACAAAGGTCCAGCTAGCATATGCTTTGATGGTTGTGGGCGGCGCGGAGGGTGTGGGACGTAAGAGGCTGGCCCAGCTTCTCGGGCTGGGGGAGGGAACCGTCAGGACTATGGTCTCAAGGCTGGCCTCAGCCGGCTTGATACACACAACAAGAAAAGGCCTCTCACTCACTGAGAGAGGAAGGCAGCTATACCAAAGCCTGACAGGCATTATAAGCTCTGTGGGTAGGGCCTCCTTCCCCCTGCCCTGGGACCTGAAACACAGCATAGGTGTTTTGGTGAGGGGGTTGGCGGACAGGGTTTTGTCGGGGCTTGAGGAAAGGGATGAAGCGATAAGGTACGGCGCTGATGCAGCCATCGTCCTGACACGGGAGGCCGACGGAATACACATGCCGCAAGTATCCAACATATCGCGTGAAAGGCCCGAGTTCGCCAAAAACGTTGAGGAGTTCTTCAAACCATCCGTCGGCGATGTAATGATTATCGCGGGAGCTCAGGAGGAGCGGAAAGCTCTCTACGCAGCCCTCGCCGCGGCCCTGAAGCTGTATGAAAAAGCTAAAAAACCATGAGTAGGCACGAAACACATGCCGCGTAGTTCACGCATCCCCGGCTTCTACCAGCTACCACCGGATGAGAGGCTAAAACATGTTAAGGAATTCGCCTCCCTCACAGATGAGGAGGCAGAGATAATCAGGTCTGGCGGCCTTGACTTGGCGACAGCCAGCAGGATGATTGAAAACGTTGTGGGAAAATTCCCACTGCCCCTAGGTATAGCGGTGAACTTTCTGGTGAACGGCAGAGACTACCTTGTGCCGATGGCCATAGAGGAGCCGTCGGTTGTTGCAGCCGCTTCAAACGCCGCCAAGATGGCTAGGGACGGGGGAGGTATTCACTCATTTCAGGGAGACCAGCTCATGATTGGGCAGGTCCAGCTTGTTAACGTCCCGAACCCCTACGCGGCGAAGATGGAGATACTCCGTAACAAGGAGGAGATACTGGCTGCAGCCAACGAGAGAGACCCTGTCCTGGTAAATCTAGGGGGAGGTGCGAAGGACTTGGAGGCGCGGGTTATAGAGACGGAGCTTGGGAAGATGCTGATAACCCATCTGATAGTAGATGTCAAGGACGCTATGGGGGCTAACGCCGTCAACACCATGTGCGAGGCCGTGGCTCCGATGCTTGCAAGGCTTACGGGGGGAAGCTTCAGGCTCCGGATAATATCCAACCTGGCGGACAGACGCATCGTAAGGGCTTACGCACGTATTCCCGCGGAGTCCGTCGGGGGTGTGGATGTCGCTAAGGGGATTGTGGAGGCCTACCATTTTGCGAAAGCAGACCCGTACAGGGCCGCGACACACAACAAGGGCATAATGAACGGCATAGACGCCGTGGTCATCGCAACAGGGAACGACTGGAGAGCGGTTGAGGCAGGTGCCCACGCATACGCGGCGAGGAACGGCAGGTACGAGCCCCTATCCGTCTGGGAGCAGCTTCCGAACGGCGACCTCCACGGCTCCATCGAGCTCCCGTTGGCGGTGGGCATCGTTGGCGGGGCTACGCGGACAAACCCTTTGGCGAAACTCTGCCTAAAGATTCTCGGCGTGAAAACAGCTAAAGAGCTTGCGGAGGTTATTGCGGCTGTGGGGCTGGTCCAGAACCTGGCCGCCCTAAGGGCCCTTGCAGCCGAAGGTATTCAGGCTGGCCATATGTCGCTGCATGCAAAGAACATAGCGGTCATGGCGGGCGCGGTCGGCGAGGAGATAGACATGGTGGCCGAGGCGATGGTGAGGGAGAAAACGGTCCGGGTTGACAGGGCGCAGGAAATCCTCGCGGAGCTCAGGTCACGCCGTGCTAAAACAACGTAAGAGACGATACAGGTATTATGAAAATTCAATGTGGATATGGCGGCAAAGAATTTTCACGTTATAAATGGCCTATTTCCCGCCGCTGAGGGCCCGCCGCCACTCATCGGGGTTAAAACGCTTCTCCATCCTCTCAAGCTCGGTCTCCAAAGCCTTCTCAAGGTCCACGCCAAACCGGTTGGCGAGCTGGACAAACAAAGTAAGCGATTGGGCGAACTCGCTTCCAAGATCTTCCCCGGGGCTTGAGTGCCCCAGGTCAGCCCTCTTATACCCCTCTTTTGCAAGGATGAACCTCCCGATCTCCGTCAACTCCTCGATAAGGTGGGCGTAAATCAGGGATTCGCGGAAGCTTTCCCAGCCGCGGGCTTTCTCAAACTCTTCAACCCTTCTCTGAAGCTCGGACAGTCTCATCACACCACCTCAAAGGTATAGCTGAATATGCGGTATCCCGTCAACATATTGGACGGAGTCCTTCCGAGCTAGGCCTGAGCGTACCGCGGCCTCGATGCATCTCTCACCTAGGAGGTTGATTATTGAACCGTTTCTGATGTAGCCGGCTACGTCGGTCTGATCTATTAAGACACCTTTGTAGAACGACTCTGCGACGACGACCGTGCACCCCGACGGAAGCCTCAGACGGCGGCCTACCAATTCTTCGTCACATATCGCCACCACAACCTCACCTGTCCTAGAGTAGTGAGTTTTTACCCAGCATCTACCGCTAGATTCTGCGGACAGGGTTCTTCGCCCCGCATGCGTCACAGACAAGGAACCTGAACCTCTTCTCGCTCACTATCCTCGTGTCTATCCCGTTGCAGAGAGGGCATCGGACAAACTCTTTGACATAGAGGTCGATGAGTTTTTTCATCTCGTCGTAGGACATCCTGCCCTGTATGGTTAGCTTGTCGTCGGATACTGTTCCAGCCCTACCGGTCTCCTTTAGGATGAACCGCGCTAGATGGGCGGGCTCCCTGTTAAGGGTTTTCGAGAGCTGGCCGAGGTTTGAGAGGATTGTGTTTTTGGCGTCGAAGACAAGGCTTGGACGGAGCTCGATAACTCTGTCGCCCGCCGATGCCGCCTGCTTGGACGTCTTCGCCAAAACGTTGTCCAACAGCATGAGGTAGTACTCCCTGCTAGCCAGCCTGTGGCTCACTCCAGATATAGCCCTTACCACCGATATTTAAGGCGGAAACAACAAATATACCGCAAATGCATGGGTTGACCGGTTTGCCCGAGTACACTGTTAGGGATGTTGGGCTGGCGGAGCAAGGCTCTAGGAAGGTAGAGATGGCTGAGGCGGTTATGCCTGTTTTAGGGCTGTTGAGGAAGAGGTATGAGTCTGAGAGGCCGTTTGACGGTCTCAGGGTTGCTGCATGCCTTCATGTGACGAAGGAGACGGCGGTTCTGGTCCATGTCTTGAGGGCTGGAGGGGCCCGTGTGGCGTTATGCGCCTCCAACCCGTTAAGCACGCAGGACGACGTAGCGGCCTCTCTTGCGAAGGCTGGGTTCAACGTCTATGCGTTTAGGGGGATGACGGAAGAGGACTACTACAGGGCCATAGGGAATGTTTTGGCGCACAGGCCCCACCTCACAGTGGACGATGGCGCAGACCTCGTCACCTCTCTCCACAAAGCCGCTCTATCAATCGTTGACAGAAGCGTGGAGATAGTGTTGGAGGCCGCCGGCGACATTGGCCGCCACGCGGAGTCTGTCTGGGGTGGGACTGAGGAGACTACGACGGGTGTTAACCGGCTTAGGGCGTTGGCTGCCGAAGGACTTCTAAAATACCCGATAATAGCGGTAAACGACGCCCTCTCTAAAAGCCTTTTCGACAACCCGCTTGGAACAGGGCAGTCGGCGTTAGACGGCGTCATGAGGGCGACAAACATATTGTTTGCGGGGAAAAACGTGGTTGTCTGCGGCTATGGCCGTGTCGGGTCGGGGATAGCTGAAAGGGCGCGCGGACTTGGCGCAAGGGTTACTGTCGTGGAGCCGGACCCGATAAAGGCTTTGCAGGCATACATGGCGGGCTACACAGTAACCACGATGGAGAAGGCGGCCGCATACGGTGATGTCTTCATAACTGCTACGGGGAACACGGACGTGATACGCGGCGAGCACATTTCCAGGATGAAGGACGGCGCAGTACTGGCCAACGCAGGCCACATGGACGTCGAGATAAACAAAGCGGATTTGGCACAGCTATCCGTCGGCGTTGAACGTGTCAGGGAAAACGTCGACATGTACAGGCTCAGGGATGGTCGGAGGATTCTCCTCCTAGGCGAGGGTAGGCTGGTCAACCTTGTCTGCGCAGAGGGACATCCGTCGGAGGTAATGGACCTGTCGTTCGCACTACAGGCCGAGTCACTCCGATACATAGTGGAGAACCATGACAGGCTTGAGAAAAAAGTCCATCCGGTGCCCGCGGACATAGACAGGGGGGTTGCCGCGCTCAAGCTCAAAAGCCTCGGGGTGGAGCTGGAGCAGCTGACACCGAAGCAGATAGAGTATCTTAGGGCGTGGCAGCTGGGGACGTGAAAGCTGTAAAGCCGAAAACCGCCTTCCTAGACATCCGGTTTACAGGAAATGGTGTAATGGACTCTCTCATCGAGGCCGCGGCGGTGAAAGAGCTGGACGGCGCTCTACGTGTTCATAGGGGTGGTGAAAGAAAAATCGTCTCAACCCTGGTTAGGGGTTTGGAGAAATACGACCTGCTGGTTTTCTGGGGAGGCGAGGTATCGCCGATAGCTCTGCTGACCGCGAAGGCACTACACCACGGCGTCGACCCATCGCCAATCCACATGCTCATGCACCTCGACGTCAAGCAATTCGTTGAACAAAACCTCGGCATCCATAACGCAGACTTGGAGAAAACAGCCCGCTTCCTCAAAGCACGCAAAAGCAGCGAAAAAACCAAAACCCTGGAAAACATCTTCAGAAAGCTACTGCCCCTACTGAAAACAACAAGGCCCGAACTAGCCCTATAAACCAACATAACCTCAGCACTACACTACAGGCCCTAACAGCTTTTCCTCACCTTAGGTTCTCAGCCGCGATGGAAACCCGTTCCATGTACGTGTTGAACCCAGGGCCCCATCTTTAAAACCATCTGTCTTTTAGCCCCAGTAGGTATGCGGCTGTGTTTGTTCCGACGTGCATGAGGGCTGTGAAAAGCATTAGGGCGAGAAGTGTGTATGCGTCGAGCCATGGGGGGATTTCGGAGAGAAGGTATGTGAGGGTGAGGGCGGCTACTAGGAAGCCCAGCTGGTCCAGTATCGGTGCGGGGCCTCCCTGAGAAATACCGAGCCTTCTCTTGATAAACGCGCCTGCGATGTCGCCTAGTAGTGCTCCGAGGGAGAGCAGGAGTGCTTGGCTGAGGCTGACCAGCCAGGGTGTGTAGAGATGTATGAGTGCTCCCGTTAAGAAGCCCGCCGCTGTCCCTGAGAAAAGGCCTTCAAAGGTCTTCCCATCACCCAACACCCTCCTACCGTCGACGAACACACGGCCGAAATCAATTGGATGCCTTCTCGCCAGAAAGCGGACCACGACCACGGGTGTCGCGTTTGAGACATATGCGGGGAAGATAAACGCAAGCCCAAGTATGAAGGATTGAGCGTCCATCCAAAACAAGCCCGGCAACCCATCATTTATGCATGTTGATATACCGATGAGTTTCATTTATGGAGCGGTATGGTTGAGCTGAGGCTTTACAGCTACGGTCCGGCGGCCAGGGTGAATGTTGCCGAAAAGGTTGTCGAGGTGGGTCCTGATGTTTTCATAGCTGTTGAGGGTGTGGGGACTTTTGAGGGGGTTGCGTTGGAGAAGAGGCTGGCGAAGCTCTACTCCGAGGGCCGTGATGTGGTGAAGATGGCTGCGAGGACGCATCGGGAGTCAACCCGGAGGGGCCACGCATCCCTGACGACAAGTATGCAGCTCATGATGGAGGTGTCGGACTGCAGCAGGGCCCTTTCCATGCTCCTGGTTGCGCCACCCTTCGGCTCCTACCTGCAGGAATCGCAGAGGAGGGCCCGAATAGACACCGGCTACGTGGTCACACCGCAGCCCCTCGCAGAAGACAGAAGGTACGGCTCGGCCGTGGAGAAAGCTGTCCAGACCTATTTCAAGCTCTTGGACGGGGGTGTGGAGCTTGAGGACGCCCGCTACATACTCCCCCTCTGCACCAAAACATCCCTCTTCATAAGCTGCAGCCTTGAAAACTACGTGGCGTTCATGCAGCTCCGCCGCACCAGCGGACTTGAGGAGTTTCTCCCCGCCGAAGTCGGGGAGTTCGCTGAGAAGTTTGAGGGGCTTGCGCGGTCTCTGGCGCCTCTGATGGTTGAGGCGAGGCTCGGCTTCGGGAACAGGCTTGCAACATACCCGTACCCCAACCCCTACAAGCCGCGGGACGTTTTGATGGAGAGGCTGGTAAGGGAAAACAGGTATCCAGACGAACCCATCATGCTGTCGGTTTACACGGCGCTCGATGGCTTACCTGAACTCGGAGACCTGCTGTTTTCCCAGAACAAGGAAACCTACGACAGCTTAAACCCACTCATCACAGCCCACACCCTCGAACCCATGTCCCTGGTAGCATACCACCAGGCGATAAGACACCGCACAATCCCGACATCCGTCGAGTCAGTATACACCGCGGCAGAGAGGGCGTTAGGGAAGCCCGAGGAAAACATCGTCATACCGCCGTCGATACGTAAGGAGGAGAGGCTGAAGGCCATGTTTCTCGAAGCGGCCATGCGCTCCCTCCACACCTATGAAAGCCTCATAGCCGAGGGTTACCGCAGGTCCGACGCCGTCCTAGTCCTGCCCCAGGCCTTGAGGCTTTACGTGGCAAGGCTCTACAACGGCTTCAACCTGCTGCACCCCTCCGGCTTCCTCGCCACAAGAACCTGCAGCTACGCCCAGTGGGAGGAACGTGGAATAGCCTACAAAATCATGTACGAATTACTGAAGAAAGCTCCCTCAATCTCCCCTGCTGTGGGGGAGAAGTGCCGACACCTGGGCTTCTGCCCTGAGAAAAGTTGGTGCCCGGTAATATTAAAGTACCACCGCTACGACGATGAACTGCATAAGAGGTTTGCCGGAAGTGGTTGAGGCGAGGCAGAAGGCATGGCTTAAGGTCGTCGAAGTCGGCGGGCCCGGGATAAACTTCGACTACGCCCACTTCCTACCCTCATCGCCGAAATGCGGCGTACTGCACGGCCATTCCTCGATGCTGCATGTAAGGGTTTACGGAGAAGTTCTAGAGGACATGGTTGTGGAGTTCGGCGAGCTCAAGAAAACGGTGAAAAAAGTGGTTGACGAAATGGACCACAAGCTAATCGTGGCGGGCAGATATGTTGAAGGGCTCGACGACAACCGTGTAAAGGTATCGTTTAGAGGAGTTGGAGGCGAGTACACACTAATCCTACCGACCAGCTCAATATACGTTATAGAGAAAGACTCGACAGTTGAAAACATCTCCGAACACATAGCGAACAGGCTTAAGGCCGTGATGCCTAGAAACATACGTAAGGTCTCGGTTAGGATGTCGGAGGGGTTCGGCAAGTCAGCCACATCCACGGCATGAAGAAAACAGTCATCCTCCTCTCGGGCGGAATAGACTCCACTGTTGCGGCGTGGAAGCTTAGGTGTGAGGGACACACGCTTATCCCTGTAACCTTCATAACATATAGAAGGAACAAGCGTGAAATCGAGGCTGTTGAAAAAATTGTGGACACCGCCGGTGGGTACGGGCTACGGGTATTGGATACATCCTACCTCCGGGAGCTTTTTGACTTTCCACCCAAGCAGGCGGAGAAAATTTATAGCAGCCTAAACAACCCACCCAACATCCTAATACCCTACAGAAACATCATCTTCTACTCAATAGCCGCACACATAGCCTGTTACGAAGACGCCGAATACGTAGCAGGCGGGCACACATACGAGGACCTTGGGAGACTGCCCGACGTTGGGGAAACCTTCTTCAACAACCTTGGAGCACTGCTCAAACAGTCGCTGAAGGGATTTGAGGTCAGGTTTCTAGCCCCCCTGATATCGCTCAGAAAGCCCCAAGTCATTAAACTTGGTGCCGAGCTGAACGCCCCGCTCAAACTCACGTGGAGCTGCTGGTCTGTTTACGAGAAACACTGCGGCACATGTCCGGGATGCCTAGCGCGGAAACAGTCCTTCAGGGATGCGGGGGTTGAGGACGCGACAGAATATATCATGTGAGTTAAAATAAAGGCGGTTTCACTTAAGCCCTCATGAACACCGGTGAGCTTATAGTCGTTGCGCTGGGTGGCAACGCGTTACTGAGGAGGGGTGACAAGGGCTCTTTCGAGGAGCAGTACAGAAACGTTGGGCAGACAGCGGTTTATCTGGCTGACTTGGTGGAGAAGGGCTACAGGCTCGTCATAACGCATGGAAACGGTCCCCAGGTGGGGGCCACGATGCTTAGGCATGAGGCCGGTCAGAAGCTTTACAGCCTGCCTGCATTCCCGATGGACGCATGCGGGGCCGAGACCCAGGGCTTCATAGGGTACATAATTCAGCAAAACCTCCGAAACGAGCTCAAGAGGAGGGGAATAGACAAGTACGTCATAACCGTCGTAACCAGAGTAATCGTCGACAAAAATGACCCGGCCTTCCAGAAGCCGTCAAAGCCGGTGGGGCCCTTCTACAGCAGGGAGGAGATGGAGAAGATCAAGGCCGAGCATCCCGAGTTTATCTTTGTTGAGGACAAGGCCCGAGGAGGCTGGAGACGTGTCGTCCCATCGCCCGACCCCAAGATCATAGCTGAGAGGTTTGCGATAAGGAAGCTGGTTGACGAAGGCTTCATCGTCGTGGCCAGCGGGGGCGGAGGCATCCCCATAATTGAGGAGAACGGCCGGGCACAGGGTGTGGAAGCCGTGATAGATAAAGACCTGGCGGGGGAGAGGCTGGCGGAGCTGATAGGTGCGGCGAGGTTCATCATACTGACAGACGTTGACGGGGCATACATCAACTTCGGGAAACCAGACCAGAGAAGACTGGAGAGGGTGACGGCTTCGGAGGCTAGGCGCTACCTAGAGGAAGGCCATTTCGGAAGCGGCAGCATGCTTCCCAAGGTCCTGGCCTGCATAAGGTTTGTGGAGGCGGGTGGGAAGGAGGCGGTTATAGCCGAGCTTTCCCAGCTCAAAGACGCATTAGAGGGTAGGGCGGGTACTCACGTCGTACCGGGCTAAACCATACCGGCAACCAAGGCCAGAATGGCCGCCCTAACGTATAGAAGGTTTTCAGCCTGGTCGTAGATCACGCTCCGGGGCCCGTCCATTACATCGTCGTCGGCCTCCTGACCCCTGAACACGGGCAGAACATGCGTAACCACGCCTTTCTTCGACATCAGGTCCGCCAACTCCTTCGTAAGCCGCCAATCCCTGTACTTGTTGTGAAGCTCGACCTCCCTATCCCTGCCGAACCTATTCATCCCCGTCATAACGCATTCGTGGCTGGCCCAGCTCCTCGGGAACACCGCGTCAGCCCCACGCAACGCCTCCCTATAGTCATGGGATATTTCCAGGCTTCCACCGCTCTCCTCCGCGTTCTTTCTCGCAAGCTCTACGAGGTTTTTGTCTATGTCGAAGCCCGGTGGGTAGGCTAGGACGACGTCCATGCCGAAACGTGTTGAGATAAGCATCTCGTCCTGTATGCTTCCCCAACTCCTAACCCTGTCGCTGTAGGCCCACATCAAAACATACTTCCTCTTCTCAACCCTGCCCAGCTTCTCCCTCAGAGTGTAGAGATCTGTTATGGCCTGGCTTGGGTGGTACATGTCGTCAGCCATGTTTATGACAGGTATCTTGGCGTGTTCGGCGTACTCGCGTATGACTGCGTTGCCGCGGCCGTAGACATAGTCGACAGCTGACTCGAGAATCCTAACCCCCAGAACATGGCCCATTCTCTCATACATCTTGGCGATGTCCTTGACTGACTCGCCTTCGGCTCCACGGGTTGTGGCGAAGTCGATGAACTGTGCATGGCCGCCCAGCATCGTGGCCGCAGCCTCAAAGCTCGCCCTCGTCCTCGTGGACGTGTTGTAGAAAAGCATGAACATGGTTCTGTTCTTGAAAAGCTCCGGCACATTCCCCGCGGCCCGCGAAATCTTCAGGCTACGGGCCAGCTCCATCGCCGCCTCGATTTCCTCAACGCTCCAGTCCTGCGAGGAGATTAGGTCACGTCCGTGTAGGTCTACCAGAGTCATGGTTTCTGTGGCGCTCACAGTGTTTTTAGGTTTTTCAGAACCCGTTCAGGCTTGAGGGGGAGCTCCCTTATGTGTATGCCCGTTGCGTTGGCGACCGCTCCTGCTATGGCGGCTGCTGGCAGGACCACAGGTATCTCCCCCATCGCCTTGGCTCCGAAAACACCCATCGGCCCCGGAACCTCCACTATTATGCTTCTGACCTCTAACGGGGAGTCTGTTGAGGTGGGTATTATGAAGGAGTGGAGGTCTGGGTTCAAGACGTATCCGTTTTCATGGACTATCTCCTCTGTCAGCGCGTAGCCTATGCCCATTATGCTTCCACCCTGGAAGACGGTCTCGAGGCCCAACGGGTTGATGGCCCTGCCCACATCGTAGGCCGCCGTCAGCCTCTCAACCCTGACGAAGCCCGTCTCCACGTCGACGGAGACCTCCGCAACCAGCGCTCCATAGGTGTACTGGTTGTAGGGTGAGCCCTGACCGGTCTCGGGGTCCCACCTTGTCGGGGGCGCCATATAGTGGCCGAGGGCCTTCAGCTCTATCCCCTGCTCAAAACACTGCTGCACGGCCTCCTCCCATGCAACATACCTTCCGCCCGGGCTCTGTATCCTACCATCCCTAAACTCCAGCTCCTCGGGTTTTACACCCAAGGCCCTTGAAGCCACAGACGCCACCGTGGCCCTGATCTTCAAAGCCGCGTCCAAAGCCGCCCTACCGCCTATCACCGTGGTCCTTGACGCGACCGTCGGGCCCGAGTTGGGTATAGCCGCTGTGTCAGGGCGTTCAAGCCGCACCCTTGAAGTAGGTATCCCGAGTGTTTCAGCCGTTACGATAACTAGGGAGGTGAGGGCTCCGGTGCCGTACTCCGTCAGCCCTGTCTGGACGTGGACTGTGCCATCCCTGTCAACGTATGTTAGTACTGTGGCGAAGTCGTCGCCTTCAGGCCCTAACGTGTTGCCGTGGTATAGTAGCGCTATCCCAATCCCTTTCTTAACCGATTTGCTTGACCTGTTGTATTCGCTGTACTCCACCAGCCTACGCTCGAAGGAGGAGGCCTCCAGGGCTTTCCGGTAACATCTCAGCAGCCCGTCATCCTCAACCCTCTGGCCTGTGGCGGTATACCTACCGGGTTTAAGCATGTTTATTTCACGGATCTCGAGGGGTGAGATGCCCAGCTCCTCCGCCAACTCGTTCATCGTGCTTTCCGCGGCGAAATGTGCCTGGGGCGCTCCAAAACCCCTCGTCGACCCCGCCATCGTGTTGTTTGTCAGCACACAGTATCCATCGGCCCAGACGTTCGGAACCTCGTAGGGGCCTGTGCAGTGGAATGTGGCCCTGCCGATAACCAGGTGGCCCTTAGAGATGTAGGCGCCCGTGTCCTCCAGCAGGGTTGATCTCCAGGCGAGAAGCCGGCCGTCCCTCGAGGCCCCAACAATGTTGGTTATCTCGAATGGATGCCTTTTGCACTGCACAGTCATGGCTTCGCTGCGTGTGAAGGCTGCGAGGGCTGGTCTACCGGTGTGATAGGTTGCGAGGCAGGCGTACGCCGCGACGTCGATGGGTGTTTCATCCGACTTTGGCCCGAACCCGCCGCCGGTAGCAGCTTGGACAACCCGGAGCTTCTCCGCGGGAAGACCCAGAATCTTCAACACCTTGTTGTATACATCGTAGAGGTTCTGCATCGAGGAGATGCAGGTTATGCGGCCGTCCATGTCCGGGTAGGAGTACGCTATCTCTATCTCCAGCGGGAGGCCTGTGATGAACTGCGTCCTGTATGTCCTTTCAATCACAACATCTGATTCACGGAAACCTCTCTCAACATCGCCTTTCCTGATCTTGAAATGGGTTACTACGTTGTCTCTGTCCTCCTGTATCCTGGGGGCGTTTGGGGACATGGCCTCCCTCGGGCTTTTCACAACAGGGAGCGGGTCGTACCAAACATCTACATTCCCCGCGGCGTCCTCAGCGTCTTCCATGCTTTCGGAGACCACGAGAGCCACAGCCTCCCCTATGTGGCGCACCTTGTTGACCGCCAGCAGAGGCCTGTCGGGTATGAGGCTGCCTGCGTCGTTTACACCGGGTATGTCCCTGTGGGTGAGTATCTTGACACCCTTGGCCCTGGAGGTGTCTATTCCCTTGATGAGGGCGTGGGGTAGCTTTGACCTGACAGCTTTTACGAAGAGGGTTTTACCGGTGACAAGGTCTCCTGTGTAGATGGGTCTTCCGAGGACCGCGTCTAACGCATCAACTCTGGCAACCTTTTTACCGACCACCAGAAACTCGCGGGCCTCTATTATCTGCCTGAACCGCTCAACTATTTCCTCGCTCACTTCCCCCTCACCTGCTCAAAAGCCTCTTCAAAACGGAGATAGCTACCGCATCTGCAGAGGACGTTGCGGAGGGCGTGCCGTACCTCTTCACGCCGGGCGTATGGGTTTGTGTCATGTAGGTGTTTGAGGACAAGGAGGGCTGCGGGTATGCAGTACCCGCACTGTACAGCGCCCACGTCTATGAAGGCTTTCTGGAGTGGGTGTAGGTTTTTCTCAGTCCCCAGCGCCTCGACCGTGGTTATCTCGCTGCCCGAGGCCCTATATGCGAGGACTAGGCATGAGGTAACAGGTTTTCCGTTAACCAGGACTGTGCAGAGGCCGCAGTCCCCGACCCCGCACCCTGTCTTGACACTCATCAAACCCAGCCGGTTACGTAGAACGTCGCAAAGCCTCTCATGGGGCTCAACCTCAAGAGAGTATTCTACACCGTTAACCCTAAACTTCAGCGGCATCACATCCCAACACCTGTGAGAAGCCTCCGCAGGAGAACGGCCGCGACCTCCCGCCTATATTCCGATGACGCGAGAACATCGGTTGAGGGGTTAATGCTGGAGGACATGATTTTTCCAGCCCTTTGGACAACATCTTGCTCCAGACGCCTGCCCTCAAGAAACCTCTCCACAGAAACCACCCTTCCGGGTGTGCTGCCGTCCCTATGGGAGACCGCGACCCTGGCAAGCCTCACCCTGTCCACGCCCTCCACGTAGGCCGCAACAGAGATCAGCGGGTTTCTCGAGACACCTAGCCAGAGCTTATCGAAGACGCAGCCGCCTCTGACGTTGAAGGATATCTCCGTCAAAATCGTGTTTGAAGGCGTTGGGCTGCGAAGGTATCCATCCAGGCTGACCTTCTTAACACCGACGCCATCCGCAAACGTGAGCTCCGCGTCCAGCGTCAGAAGTATCGGTATCAGGTCTTCCGAGGATTTTTTCAACATAACGCTCCCGCCCACAGTGGCTATGTTGGCGATTGTTGGCGCGGAGTATTTCTCCATGAAGGATTTGAAGGCCCTGATTTCATTCATCATCTTTTCCGCAAGCTCTGAATGTGTGACGAGGGCCCCGACCCGCGCCCTGCCGCCGTCCACATGTATTTTTTTCAGCTCGTCGAGACGGGAGATGTCCACGAATTTTCTGATAGGTGTCCTGTTCTCTAAAAGGGTATGGATTACGTGGGTCCCGCCCGCGATCACTGCGACATCCTTCTCCCTACCCAGAATTTCGACGGCCTCCGCCAACGAGGAGGGTATTGACACCGAGATGCGCGGTAAACTCAGACGGCTTAACTCCATCATTTCACTAACCCCAGAGGCTCAACAGCTTCTGCAGGTGTTTCGCCGACCTTCGCCCAAAGCCGTTCAACGGTCCGTAAAACACGTTTTTCAGCCTCCTCTTTATCGAGAAGTGTGAAGACCCTGTTTCTCACCACCTGCCTCCCGTTCACATAGACGTGGACGACGTCACCGCCTCTCAAACCGTTCACAATGTAGCCGTAGACGTTTCCCGACAAAGGCGTCGCCATAACCTCAGGTCTTACGACGATAATGTCGGCCTTCTTCCCAGCCTCCAATGAGCCGATTTGGTTTAGGCCGTATGCGCGGGCTGCGTTGACGGTGGCCATTTCGACCACGGACTGCGGCGAGATGACTGCTGGGTCTCGTCTGTCAACGCGGTGTATCAGGAATGCAGCCCTCATGTTCTCGAAGCCGTCGAAAACATATCCGTCGTTTCCAAGCCCGACGTTAACGCCTGCTTCAAGCATCTCGGGCAGCTTCATTACACCGACCGCGTTTAACATGTTACTCATAGGGTTGTGGGCTACATGGGTTCCTGTGGAGGCGAGAATACCTATCTCCGTCCTGTTCAGGTGGACGCAGTGGGCTAGGACGGCCCGGGGGCCCAGGAGGCCTGTGTCCCGGAGCCTCTCAACGGTCCGCTTACCGTATCTCTCAAGGTTGTGGTATACGTCGTTCGGGCCCTCCGAAACATGTATTGTTAGGGGTGCGTTGTATTTCTCGGCTGCCTCAACCCCGCGGGCTATGAGGTCGTCTGTTATCGTGAAGGATGCGTGGAGGCTCACCATTCCACGGACAAGCCCCACCCCGCCTTTTGCGAGAAACCTGACGTTTTCCTCCAAGCCCCTGCGGCCCTCCTCCCTGCTCCGCCTCTCGGTGGCCTCAAACGAGATAACCCCCCTTATCCCCACCTCGTTAACTGCTTTCGCTATGGCGTCGAGCGAGCCCTCCGGACGCGGTGGTGCTGAGTAGGTGTCTGCGAAGGCTGTTGTCCCGTTAAGCGCCATCTCCATGGAGGCGGCAAGGGCTGTGGCGTACGCGTCCTCGTTATCCATCTGAAGGTCGACAGGCCACCAGATACGTTGCAGGTTCTGCAGAAAGTCGGTTGAGGGCTTTATGTTTAGGGCGGCGCCCCTAAGCGCTATTCCATATAGATGTGTGTGGGCGCAGATGAGGCCGGGCATTATGAAGCATCCACGCGCATCAACCACGTTTTCAAAGCCTTTCGCATCCTCGGACTTACCCACAAAAACTATTGTATCGCCTTCGAAGCCAACGGTCCCGTCCCGGATTACCCGCCTGGCTGAATCCATCGTGACAACTACGCCGCCCTTAAGCAGCGTCCTCTCAGGGGCCAAGACAACTACACCTTCGAGATCGACTTGACCACGTACTCGACGTTGCCGCTTAATGGGAGGAGGAGCGGTGATGTGCAGCCATGCTCGATGTATTCCTTAACCTTTGCCACAACATCCGACACGGTCCCGGAGGCTGTTATCATCCTAACCACATCGTCGGGAACTATTTCGGCAGCCTTCTCGATGCCGCCGGGCTTCGCAGGCCACCCACCCATTATCCTCTGGACTTCGGCGATGAGGTCCTCGCTTACGCCGCTGGCTTTCATTATGTGGGGTTGCTGGCCCAAAGTCATGGTCACATGTTTTTTCGCGAGCTTGACTGCTTTGTCGGCGTCCTCATCCATCGAGCATGCCACGAGCTGGGGCCTGTCGATGTCCTCAAGCCTTCTCCCCACCTTGGCAGCCCCCTTCCTGATGTATTCCAGTGCTGTGTCGTTGTACTTCGGTGAGACGAGGTAGTTAAGCAGCACCCCGTCGCCTATCTCGCCAGCAAGCTCCATCATCTTCCAGCCTGTGGCCCCGATGTAGATTGGGATGTTTCGGGGTTTTTCACCGGCCCCGTGGAGAACGTCAAGCCGTACCCCACGCATCTTGACGAACTTACCCTCAAAAGTAACCTCCTCCATCCTGAAAAGCCTGCGGATAACCTCCACATACTCCCTCATACATGTAAGGGGTTCTCTGCGCTCGATGCCGACCTTCCAGGCGAGAGGGTCCCACCATGCTCCAAGCCCGAGCATGACCCTGCCGTCGGAGAGCTCATCCATCGTTGCGAAGGTCTGGGCTATGAGGGCGGCGTTCCTCGTCCACGTGTTAATCACTCCCGCGCCAACCTTTATACGTGAGGTAACCGTCGCTATTGCCGTCATAGGGGTTAGGGCGTCCCTTGCAAGACGCGACTCCGCAACCCACGCCGACTCAAAGCCATGCTGCTCAGCCAGCTGAGCATACCTAACCATCTCACGCACATGCATATCCTGAAGATACAAACCCCATCTGATAGCCATCACAGAAAATAGTCACAAAGCGTTATTAAGCTTTGTTTACCTAACTCATGCGGCTGGAAAAAGCTTGATTAACGCGTTTATCCGTCTTGTTTATATCCGCCTAGTGTGATTTTCTCTACATGGGGAGGCTGCCGCTTTACAAGGTTACTCGTGGGCTTGTCCGGACAGCTCTCGGTGTTGAGAAAGCAGACTTGGTGATTAAGGGAGGTAATGTGGTTAACGTGCATACCCGTGAGCTTTTGGAGAACGTGGATGTAGCTGTTAGGTTTGGTAGGATTGCGTTGGTCGGCGACGCAAGCCCCTGCATGGGGCCCGACACACTTGTCTACGAAGCGGAGGGAAAATATGTCGTCCCAGGACTTCTCGACCCACATGTCCACATAGAGAGCTCCATGGTTACCGTAACGGAGTTCGCCAAAATCGTCCTCCCCCACGGTACCACCACGGTCTTCATCGACCCTCATGAAATAGGTAACGTCTTCGGACTAGACGGAGTTAGGCTGATGGCTGAGGAGTCACGCAACCTGCCGCTCAAGGTGTACATCACGTATCCATCCTGTGTTCCAGCCGCCCCTGGGTATGAGACCTCGGGCGCCGTAATAACCCCTGAAAACGTTGCCGAGGCCATGAAGTTTGAGGAGGTTATTGCGTTGGGTGAGATGATGAACTTCCCCGGTGTGTTGGCTGCCGATGAAAACGTCCACGCCGAGATTGGGGAGACGTTGAAGGCGGGGAAGCTGGTTGAGGGACATGACTCGGGGCTGTTGGGAAGGGAGCTGACAGCCTACGTAGCCGCCGGAATAACCTCAACCCATGAAAGCGTCACTAAGAGGCAGACCCTTGAACGGCTTAGGAACGGGATGTATGTTTATCTGAGGGAGGGGAGCGCGTGGCTCGACATCAAGGAGACGATAAAGGCTTACACCGAGACGGGCATAGACCCGCGGCACATATGCCTCTGCACCGACGACAAGGAGCCTGAGTCGATTCTGAGGGATGGGGGTATGGACCACTGTGTCCGGAGAGCCATCGAGGAGGGGGTTGACCCGCTGACCGCCATCCAGATGGCCACCATCAACCCAGCCGAGAGATACCGGCTACAGTACGAGCTGGGCAGCATAGCTCCCGCAAGGCTTGCCGACATCCTTGTTGTGTCGGACTTGACAAAGTTCAGGATAGAGGCCGTATTCGCCGACGGGGAGCTTGTGGCCGAGAAGGGGAGGATGGTCAAGGAACTCCCACGCTTCAGCTACCCTGAGAAGTTCATGAAGAGCGTTAAGCTGCCTCACACAATAAAGCCTGAGGAGTTTGAGATTCCGTTTGAGAACGAGGGTGAGGAGGTGCGTGTCAGGGTGATTAAGGCGTTGGAGGGAAGTGTGTTGACGAAGCATGTGATTGAAAGGCTTGAGGTCGGCAAAGCCGGCATATCGCCTGACCCCGACCGCAGCATCTTGAAGGCCGCTGTAATAGAGCGTCATGGGAGGACGGGAAACATGGCCCTCGGCTTCGTGCAGGGGTTTGGGCTTAGGAAGGGCGCGATATCGTCGACGGTTGCACACGACAGCCACAACCTTCTCGTCCTAGGATATGATGGACGGGACATGGCCCTCGCAGCCAACGAGAACGCGCGGATGAACGGCGGAATCGTGACCGTGGCCGACGGCGAGGTCGTGGCGAGGGTTGAGCTCTCCCTGGCTGGGTTAATGTCTGTAGAGCCTGCCGAGACTGTGGCAGCTAAGCTGGGCAGAACCTACGAGGTCTGGCGCCGCCTAGGATGTGACTGGGTCTCGCCCTTCATGACTATGTCGCTTCTCAGCCTCAGCGTAATACCCGAGCTACGGCTCACAGACAAAGGACTCCTCGACACCGTGACCTTCCAGTTCGTCGACCTAGTAATTGACTAGTCCGTAAAAACCATAAATACACGGCACGCATTATTTTGTTGATGAAGGAAAAAGCCCGAATATCCAGGCGCAGGTTTCTAGCCGTCTCATCAGGTGTTGCCGCAGGCTCTGTAGCGGCGGCCGCGGTCGTGGGCGGGCTTGCAGGATATTTCGCTGGAACATCACAGGCACCCGCACCGGTAACTAGGACGGTGACGGCTCCGGCGGGAACCGTCACAGTAACAGCTCCGGGAACTACTGTAAGGACTACCGTTACAGCACCAGCCAAACGCCTCAAAGTCGGATACATATACGTAGGCCCTGTGGGCGACTTTGGTTGGACTTATGCACACAACGAGGGACGTAAATGGGCTGACAACGCCTTCAAAAACGTGGACAGCTCCTACATAGAGAGCGTCCCCGAAGCGGAGGCCGCGGGCGCCATAGAAACACTGGTTAACCAGGGCGCCGACTTGGTCATAACAACCAGCTTCGGCTACATGGACCAGACAGCCGAGGTCGCGGCAAAACATCCCGACAGATACTTTGTACATATCTCAGGCTACAGGAGCGGGGCGGCGGGCAACGCACCCCAGAACATGAGCAGCGCCTTCGCAGAGTTCTACCAGCTCTACTACCTTAACGGCCTGGCTGCGGGAGCGGTTACACAGACAGGCGTGGTCGGCTACGTAGCAGCCCACCCCATACCAGAGGTCGTCAGACACATAAACGCATTCGTCTTGGGCGCAAACTACGCCTACAAGAAAAGGACGGGCAAAAACATCAAGGCATATGTTAACTGGCTGTTCAGCTGGTTTGACCCAGGAAAGACAAGGCAGGCAGCCACAGCGCTTATCGAAGAGTCTAAGGCTGACGTGCTCGCTTTCACCGAGGACTCGCCTACGACCCTGCAGGTGGCCGAGGAGTACACAACCCAGAAGGGTAGGAGGGTGTGGAGCTTCAGCCATTACGGGGACATGTCACAGTACGGGCCCAACTCTCATCTTACGGGGCAGATAGTAAACTGGGGCCCAATATACCTAGAATTCTATAGAATGGTTGCGACAAACACTTGGAGGTCGGTTGACATATGGACAAGGATTGGGGACTACATGCCCTACCGCTGGAGACAGCCCGTCGAGAAGAGCACGGCGGGACAGGTGGATGGAACACTACAGCTTGGTAAGCTGCATCCAGCCATCCCAAGCGAGTGGCAGGCCGAGATCAAACGCCGGTATGAGGAGATGAAGGAGCTGCTGTTCGAGCCGTTCAGCGTCGAAGGAAACCTGGGTGAACCAATCAGAGACCAGAAGGGCGAGGTAAGGATAAAGGCTGGGGAGCGCGCGGACCGCGACATGCTCTGGAACATGGACTGGTTCGTTGAATACATCCTGAGCGAGCTGCCTAGAGGCTAGAAACCTTAACCTCCCACATATTTTTTAATTGTTTTATAGCTGTTTTTACGGGATGGGGGTATGGCGGAGGATGAATACTTAGTTGAGATGCGTGGGATAGTAAAACGTTTTCCCAACGTATTAGCTAACGATAACGCAAACTTCACATTAAAGAAGGGAGAGGTCCATGCGCTGCTGGGCGAGAACGGCGCGGGCAAGACAACATTGATGAACGTTCTGTATGGTCTATATAGGCCCGACGCCGGCGAGATCAAGGTTTACGGTAAACGGGTTGAGATAAGAAGCCCACGTGACGCCATCAGGCTTGGCATAGGCATGGTCCATCAACAGTTCAAGCTAATACCAGTACACACCGTGGCTGAAAACATAATCCTAGGAATCAGGGAGGCGGGAATCATTTTAAACACGGGGAAAATCAACCAAGAACTCTCCAGAATAATAGAAAGCTACGGGTGGAGAATATCGCCTGAATCGAGGGTTTGGCAGCTCTCGGCTGGTGAGAAACAGCAGGTGGAGCTGTTGAAAGCACTTTATAGGAAAGCCAGGATACTGATACTCGACGAGCCGACCTCTGTCCTTACACCGCAGGAGGCTACGGTGCTGTTTCAAACGCTGCGTAAGATGGCGGCGGAGGGTATGGGCGTTGTCCTCATCACACATAAGCTGGACGAGGTCATGGCCGTCAGCGACAGGGTTACTGTTATGCGGCAGGGCCGCACGGTGGCTACAAAGCGCACCAGCGAAACAAACATAGAGGAACTCGTCAACCTCATGATCGGCAGGCCGCTGATCAAGATAAAGCCAACCCGCCAAATCTCAGAGGAAAACCCCATCCTAGAGGTAAGCAACCTTGTAGTCTTTAACGATAAGGGACTAGAGGCGGTCAGAAAGGTCTCCTTCAAGCTTTATCGGGGTGAGATACTTGGTGTGGCCGGTGTTTCGGGGAACGGACAGCAGGAGCTGTTGGAAGCCATAGCCGGCCTCAGGAAAGTGGTCTCGGGAAAGGTTTTACTCGACTCGGTGGACATCACCAACCGACATCCATCCGAAATAATTGATTTAGGTGTCGGGTTCATCCCTGCGGAGGCCCTCCGCTACTCAGCACCCGACATGACTGTCGCCGAAAACCTCATACTAAAGGCCTACAGAACTAAAATGTTTTCAAAAAACATACTGGTAGACTTTAAGAACGTCGAGAAAACTGCTCAAGAGCTTGTTGCGAAATTCAATATAGTGACCCCATCAACACGCAATAAGGCCGGAAACCTCTCCGGCGGAAACATACAGCGGCTTGTGCTGGCACGGGAGCTGGGGACCTTGCCGAACCTACGCGTCCTCCTCGCATTATACCCGACGCGTGGGCTGGACATCGCATCCACTGAAAACATCCACAAGTATTTGGTTGAGAAGTCGCAGCAGGGGGCCTCGGTGCTCCTTGTCTCCGAGGAGTTGGAGGAGTTAATGGAGCTCAGTGACAGGATAATGGTGATGTATAGAGGCGAGATAGTCGGAATACTAAGCCGCAGCCAATGTGATGTGGAGACAATAGGTCTTATGATGACCGGTGTGAAGAAGCTGGAGGTACAGGCGTAGCAATGGCCTTAAGGCTTGAGAGAAGGCTTGAAATTTCGCGTAAGCTCTCCGCCTCTATATCCGCCTTCTTCATAATACTCGCGATAATAGCTGCGAGCCTAGTCTTTGAACTCCTAGGCGTAAGCTCAGTGGAGACGTTGTCAAAAATCTACTACGTTTTCACGACGCCTGCAACACTTCTCCAAGCTGTTTTAAGAGGCCTGCCCATGGGCTTCGCCGCACTAGGCCTCTGCCTCGCCTTCAAAATGAATTTCTGGAACATTGGGGCCGATGGACAGATATACATGGGGATGATGGCCTCAACTGGAATCGTACTAATACATGTATACTACGGATTGATCCCGGAGCCTCTTGTTTTGCCCGCCATGGTTGCAGCCTCATTTATAGCGGGTGGTGTTTACTGCGCCCTCCCCGCCTTCCTAAAAGCCCGACTCGGAGTCAACGAGATACTTCCAACCCTAATGCTCAACTACGTCGCCATGCTGTTTGTCGACTTCCTGGTTTACGGACCGTGGAGAGACCCAACAGGTTACGGGTTTCCTCACTCTGTAGTGTTCCCCGACTACGCTAGGCTTGAAAACTTTCTGGGCCACTCGAGCTACGTCGGTTTCCCCGCGGCCACGGCGGTGGCGGCGGTACTGTATGGGCTTCTGCAGAAAACCACTTTGGGGTTTGAGATGCGTGTAATGGGGCAGAATATCGAGGCTGCTAGGTATGCCGGTATAAGGCTCGGTAGGACGTTGTTGACCGGTAGCCTAATCGCTGGAGGGCTTGCGGGAATAGGTGGGCTGGTGATTGTAAGTGGTATCATAGGAAGGCTGCGTCCAAGGGCCTCACCCGGCTACGGATACACAGCAATTATCATCGCATTCCTCTCAGGCCTAAACCCGTGGCTGGCCCTACCGGCATCGGTCTTCTTCGGCGGCCTACTGGTGGCTGGAGACGTAATACAGTCAACCCTAAACCTACCCTTCGCAGCAGTCCAAATCTTCCAAGCCACAATCTTCCTGATGATCATACTGGGCGAATTTTTTAAACGATATTCCATAAGTTGGACATCTCTCACATCCTTTAAAGAATAATTGGAAATCGGTGCAGATACGCCATCCATCTTCGGCTTTTATGAAGAATTACCGTTATTTCCTTTCTTCTTTCTTGGTGAATTCCTTAACATTATACCGTCTTTTGGACATACCATAATTGTGAAAAGGTCTGGCATTTAGAGCAATAACGCCAACCATCCTCATATCTTGCCGACTTGAATATAGGGAAAAGAGATTGTTCGTCTTTATAGAATAGCTCCAATTTGCTGTTAAATAGCTTAAAAGTAACAGTAATTCTGTTTCCCTCTCCCTGAAACAGGTAGGTAAACCCCGCTCCCAGATTAAAAAGTTAAAACAGTAAGTATGAAAAGGAAGGATAAGAGGGGAGAGGGGGTTTGGCTGGGCACCTCCAACCTAACACTAGAGAACCCAGAAGGCCGGAAGGAATAAAAAACTTACCCATCCAGGATGGATAGGATAAACGCTACTACCCTCCAGCCTCCGGGTTTTTCCCCGTCAGGATGGAGGGCTCAGCCGCCCTCCTGGGTTTTCCTTGCCAGCTTTCTGATGTCCCGTAGGATTCTTCGTGCTACTCGTAGTATTGCTGCCCAGTGTTTCTTACCTTTCTGTCGGTATTCTTCGTAGATTAACGTGTATCTTGGGTGTTTGTTTGTGACAGTTGCGAATGCTAGCCGTATTAGTAACTGCCCTCGCAGTGGCATTCTCCACGGGCGTGAGAACATTCCATAACGTGTTTCTAGCTTGGTCCTTGGTAGCGTCTTTAATGCCCAACTATCGTGGCTTAGTAGGTATGCCAGCGCAGGGCCTTTAAGTCCTAATTGTTCAAAGGTTAGCCTGTATAGCGGTAGCTTCAACGCCTCCATGTGTATCTCCTCTGCAAGCCTTTCGACCAGCCTTCTATGCGTTCTATGTATCTCCACTGCTATTGGATGGTTTGTTGCAGTCTTCTTCTGTTTTGCGACCTTCTTCATCGATGTAAAGGTAGCCCATTCTTCCGTCAGCTCCCTTACAGTAAGCTCTTCAGGTGTTTCAAATAACGGCTGGAAGATGTCTGGGTCTCGGCGGAATAATGTCTTCAACATAACTACGTCGTTTTCATCGGACTTCTTCACCCCGTTATTCTTCCGCTCCTCGGAGAGCTTCTTCAAGTCCTTGAGCCGTAGGAATACAATGCCTGTTTTCGCAAGCTCCGCTGCCGTGTTCTGTAGCTTACCCGGAAGGCTATCTAAGACAACGACCGTGGGCCTAAGTTTCTCAACCAGCTCAGCTAGGTTGTTGAAGACCAGTATTTCGCTGCTCTCATCGGTTATGGCGTAGACTTTGTTCCTCCCGAAGTCCACGTAGACGACCTCTCCCCCAGCCTGTCTAGAGACTGAAGCAAGCCCAACCATCAAAACCATCACCACAAAAACCCACAACACAAATTTAACAATTGAAGCAGATCTCTGACAGGGGGGAGGGGGTAGCTACATACAACACCTTCCGGAGATATACCCCCAACCCCACCATGGTTCACTGTGAAATTGTTGAGGGAGAGGAGTGGATAGAGTTTATTAGGGAATGAAAGATAAACGGATACCAGATGCCTGAGGAGATAAAGATATTCGACCAGTGGAGTGTTGAGGGCATAGAGGTGCTAGATGAGGGGCTGAAACGCTACAGGGTGAAGGTCGTCAGATGATCGACGTAGGATGGGTAAGCTCCGTCCTTGCAGGCGCAGTCTCAGCGGGCACCGTCTTCCTCATCGCCTCGCTTGGCGAGACGTATGCTGAGCGGGCGGGTGTGCTCAACCTGGGGATGGAGGGGATGATGATTATAGGCGCCGCCGTTTCATTCATCTTTACGAACGCGCTGGGGCATGGTGCCGCTTTGCTCGCCGTCGTCCTTATAGGCCTCGTCCTCGGGGTTTCCCACGCCGTCTTCTCGGTAAGCCTCAAACTCAACCAAGTCGTCGTCGGGCTGGCCTTCACGATACTGGGGCTTGGTGTGAGCGGGTTGATAACTGCGGCAGAAATACGTAAACGGTTCATACTGGCCCTGAACCCCGAAACCCCCGAGAGGCTGGTGATAACACAGGAGGCCGCAAAGCTCCCAGTCATACCGATACCAGTTCTCAAGGACATACCCGTCATAGGCCCTGTCTTCTTCAACCACAACGTACTTGTCTACTTCGCGTTCACGCTGAGCGTCGTAATGTGGTTTGTCCTCTTCAGGACAAGGTTCGGCCTCAGCCTACGTTCCTGCGGTGAAAACCCCTCGATGGCGGACTCTCTCGGCGTCAACGTGTACAGGGTGAGGTACATATCGATGGCCATCTGCGGAATGCTGGGAAGCCTCGCCGGAGCCTACCTCTTCATAGGGTACCAGCCGTTCTGGGTTGAGGGTATGACGGCTGGGAGAGGCTTCATATCCCTAGCCCTGGTCATATTGGCTACATGGAGCCCTTTGAGGGCAATTCTCGGCGCCCTGCTCTTCGGAGGCGTTGAAACACTCCAGTTCAGGCTACAGGTGTTGGGCGTGGCAGCACAGCTCCCCCAGTTCCTACTCATGCTACCCTACATAGTGACCATAATCACGCTAACCCTGCTTTCGCTCGAGTCTGTCAGAAAGAGGGTTGGGGCGCCGGCGGCCCTTGGCATCCCATACACACGGGAATAAGCAGGTGGAGGCCTGATGGACAGGCTGATTCCGAGGACTATGAGCTCCCAGCACCCGGATAACGCGATGCCCCCGCCCTGGCTTGAAACACCGTTTATCGCTGGAGACGACGAGGTTGACGAGGTGTTCCACAGCTGGGTCCGGCTAGGATGCCAGGAGGCGATGTGGGATGCTGAGGGCAAGGACGTCGACCTAAACGTAGTCCGCAAACTCCTGGCAAAGTATGGGGACGCTTTCAGGGACAGAGTAATCGGTAGAGATGTTTTCCTGACATACAGGATACCCAACCCGGCCGTGGAACAGGGTGAGCGCAAGATATTCTTTGAAACCCTCCAAAGCATCCCGAAACACTTTGACGCAGCCAAGGTTTTCTACGGGGAGAAAGCCGTCCCACCCGTTTTCGAGATAATACTCCCATTCACAACATCCGCACACCAGCTCATCCAAGTCCTCAACACATACAGGCGGGGAGTGGTACAGCTTGCAGACATCTTCATAGACTACCCACACGTCAGGCTCCGCGACATCATAGGCGAGGTGAGGCCGGAGAAGGTCGAGGTCATCCCCCTCTTCGAAGACCTTGAGAGCATGCTGAACATAGACAGCATAATCACCAGCTATGTCGAGATGACTTCGCCTAAATACGTCAGGGTATTCATAGCGCGTTCCGACCCGGCGCTCAACAACGGACTCCTGGCTGCAACACTAATTGCGAAGACGGCTTTCCACAAGCTCTCAAAGGCAAAGAACTACACCGGGATAGAGATATACCCGATAATAGGCGTCGGCACAATGCCTTTCAGAGGCGGCCTCAACCCCGAGAACGTGGAACTCTTCCTTAAAGAATATGGTGAAGTATCAACCGTAACAATACAGTCCGCATTCAGATACGACTATCCCGAAAACATGGTGGCGGAGGCCGTGTCAAAGCTCAACAAGAACCTCCCGGCCCGTGAGCTGCCGGACCCTGACGCCATAGATTACGTGCTTATGGCTAAAGTGGTGTCGAAGCTGTCGGAAGGGTATAGGAGGTTTGCTGAAGCAGCTGCCCCCACAATCACAGCCCTCACCAAACTCGTACCCAGCCGCAGGGCCCGTAAACTGCATATCGGGATGTTCTCATACGGACGCAAGGTCGGAGACGTCGAGCTCCCGCGCGCAATCCCTTTCGCGTGCGTCCTCTACAGCCTAGGTCTCCCACCCGAGCTTATCGGTTTAAGTGTGTTAAACGACCTAAATGAAGAAGAATATGATGCTGTAAAACAACTCTACCACAACATTTGGGAAGACCTTTCGAGGGCGGCGTCATATGTCTGCATGGAGAACGTGAACACACTGCTCGCCGGCGTCGAAAACCCGGCGTTGAAGCCGTTGGCGAACACACTGCCACTCTACGTCGAAAGCCTTGAAACATTAGAAAACCAGCTGAACATCAGAATAGGCCCGAAAAACACAACCGAGAGGAAATACAGCAACATAGTCAACAACTTCCTAATCTCCTTCATCGAAGGCGACCTAGCCTCAGCCAGGGAAGAGCTGCTGAGAGCAGCTAAGATAAGGCGGTGTATAGGTTAGCTGTAAACGGCGTATCAGCAAGTATGTAAAATAAAAATTTATATTAGAAGTAGTTTTGCCTAAACCCATGCGTGCAGCAATTCTTGCTGAGGGTAGTGCAGCACTTCAAGTCGAAGAGCTGAGGGACCCGCGGCCTAAGAGAGGGGAAGTCTTGGTAAAAGTTTCTGCATGCGGGCTATGCCACACAGACCTTCACGTAATCAAAGGCGAGGTCAAGTTTCCAAGACCCGCAGTTCTGGGGCATGAAATCTCCGGAATTGTCGAAGATGTGGGCGAGGGCGTAACGAACGTAAAAGTGGGAGACAGGGTTGTCTGCCCTTTCATAATGCCGTGCGGCGAGTGCCACTACTGCGTCCAAGGACTCGACAATCTATGTGAAAAATTTTTCACATTAAACAGGTTACAGGGAAAGCTTTACGACAACGACACTAGGCTCTTCAAACAAGACGGCTCCCCTGTATGGATGTATAGTATGGGTGGTCTCGCCGAGCTCGCTGTAGTACCGTCGTCAGCCGTTTTCAAAGCACCCGACAACATTCCCCTCCATGAATCAGCCGTCCTAGGCTGCGCGGTTTTCACAGCTTATGGTGCCGTGAAAAACTCCGCAAACCTGAGAGGGTCGGAATCCGTTGCAGTCATAGCTGCAGGTGGTGTTGGGATGAGTATAGTTTATCTCTCATCTTTAATGGGGGCGTACCCGGTAATAGCGGTCGATATTAGTGAGGAAAAACTTGCGATGGCTAAGGAGCTCGGTGCAACACATACGTTAAACCCGTCAAAAGAGGATGTTGTCAAGGAAATCTCCGCAATAACTGATGGGAGAGGTGTTGACGTCGCCTTCGAAGCCCTAGGCAACCCTAACACCTTTGCTACGGCTTTAAACTCTGTAAGGGACGGGGGAAGGGTTGTAGTGGTTGGGATAGCGCCTGTTGGTGTTGAGGGGAAGCTTGAGCTGATAAGAATCGTGAGGAGAGAGGTGAAGATAATAGGCTCATACGGGGCGAGGACAAGGACAGACATGCCAGCAATATTAAAACTGGCCGGCGGCGGGTTGATAAAACCGGAAAGACTTGTGACAGACAAGTTTGCATTGGAGGAGGTCAATGAGGGCTTTTCACGTCTATCCAGGGGGCAGATTAAGTGTAGGGCCGTGGTTAAGATTGGCTAAAAAAGGCCTAACACGTTGGCTGCTGGTTCCAGCGTTTCTGGCAGTTTCTCTAACAGTCTACACGTACCTGCAAACAAGCCTCTCCACACCCCGTCACAACACCGTGTTTATCGAGATGCGTGTAAACCAGACAGACCCATTCGCTGTGAAGGGTTTCTTCTCACCTAACTATGTGGAAATCTCTGTTGGGGACGAGGTGGTGTGGGTTAACAAAGACTTTAGACCACATAGTGTCGAATCACCAGACGGCCTGTTCAACTCTGGGTGGCTGAAGGAGGGTGAAAAGTGGAGTTACAGGTTTGAAAAAGAGGGGGTTTACAGATACAGGTGTATGATTTGCTTCTGCAACCCAATGGAAGGGACAATTGTCGTGAAGAAACAGGGCAGTTAGTTTGAAGCAACAACTATTAATTACAGTACCAGTAGTGATGGCTAACCTCCTTTTGTCCTTTATCGTCAATGACTACTGGCTTAATCTAATTTCCTACGGCTTGATTTACGGCATCGTTGCTATATCGCTAGGGTTTCTACTGCATATCGCAGGTCTGATATCCCTAGCACATATAGCGCTATTCACCATAGGAGCCTACACCGTCGCGCTCCTAAACCTATCCTGGGGGGTATACAATATCGACCTTCTAATCATCTACTCCTTCCTCACATCGCTAACGGCCTCAGCTGTGATAGGTTTGATAAGCTGCAGATATACTAAACTCCATTTCATCATGTTAACCTTCGCCCTGTCCGAGGTCATACATGCAATAATCCACTACACCTACGGGGCTACGGGGCTACCAATCCCGCTCGTAGTGTCGCAGTCACACCAAACAACAATCATGGGGATCACGATAATCGGCCAAAGCAGACTAGCTTTTTTAAGGATGTACTTTTTCAACTATCTGTTACTCTGGTTCGCTGTAACGGCATTAACTTTCACCCTTATTCGTGAATCACCGTTTGGTAAGGCTTTGAAAGCTGTGAAAAACAACGAGGAGAGGTCGGCCGATGTTGGGTTGAACATTTACTGGCTTAGGACCATAGGTTTTGCTGCTAGCGGGACCTTCACAGGTGTTGCTGGAGGTCTGTGGGCAGTCATTTCAGGGCTTGTCGACCCACATATGATTCACTGGGATGCGGGGATGGAGTTCCTTGCATACGCTGTCTTCATACCAAACATAGTTATTGGACCATATTTTGGTGCAATGTTACTTAGCGTGTTAAGGGAGTGGTCTGGGCTGTTAACCATTCACTGGAGGCTAATACTAGGTGTGTTCCTAATGTTATTTATGGCAAGCAGCTCGAAAAACATCAACTTAGTCAAACTTGTGAGAAATCTGGGAGGTCTCTTCAAATGAATTATGTTTCCTCAATTATATTGGTTTTGCTGGATAGTTTGCTTTTTGCTAATATCCTCGTCCTGGTATCCCTGGGAATTAACGCGATATACGGTATAATGAAGATTCTTAACATCGCGCACGGGGCCTTCATAACACTTGGAGCATACATTGCAGCAATAACAATATCCGCACTATATCCTTTTTTCGGTTTGACGATTATTGTGGTTGCTGTAGGCTTCTGCATTGTTCTAGGTATTGTTTTGTCCTATGTTCTGCATTGGTCTGTTTTCAGCAGGATAAAAAATAGATTAGACTACCAGCAGTTAATAATAACTTTCGGGTTACTGCTTGCATTGGAGGAAATAGTTGTCATTGTATGGGGTTCATCACCCATCCAGGCTGGAGATATTTTGACAAGATCGGGCTCTGTTAACATATACGGCCTCGACTATCCTCTATACAACGTTCTTGTGATTGCTGTTGGGACGGTAAGCTCGGTGATTGTCTGGCTGGTCGTACATCGTTTGAAATTTGGTAAAATAGTTAGGGCCGTTGCGTTCAATTACGAGTTGGCTAGCGCCATGGGTATAGACATAGAGAGAACTCTTGCCTCAACGCTTACATTCTCCATGTTGCTAGCTTTCCTGGCAGGGGCTTTGATCGCCCCCATCACCTCCGCCATACCCGGAATGGGTGTTGATATGCTGCTGTTTTCTTTCGCCGTAATCGTAATCGGGGGTCTGGGAAGCATTAAAGGAGCATATGTGGGGTCGTTCATCGTGGCGGTAACAAGGTCTTTGACTGTCGCGTTTTTACCTAGGCTTGAACTGGTCGTGATTTACTTGGTTGTGATCGTTTTACTAATTGTAAAGCCAAAAGGTCTTGTTCCACCCGTTTGGTGATTGTTGGTTGTTTTTCAGTAAAGTTAATAAAGGTGACCGTCAAAAGCATGTGTACATGAGGCTGGGAAAGGAGCTAATTGCTGTAATAATCGCAGGATTACTTATGGGTGTTCTCTTCCTAGTTTTAAACGGTGCCGCTGTCTTCTACAAACCTCCAAATGAGGGAGGGAAAGAGGGGACAGGCGCTACTAAGAACGTCAAAGACTTTGAATTCGTCTTAATAACTGACGATGGTGAAAGGCCGGCTAAGCTAAGCGAATTTCTGGGGAATGGTAAACCGGTGATACTGGAGGTTACCTATATTGGATGCGGAAGCTGTGAAATGCTCCACTCAGTGGGGTACCTTGAGAATGTCTATGAAAAATACGGGGACAAATTTGAGATAATATCTCTTTTCATATACAATGAAGGCCGTGACAAGATATTGAAATACAGGGAGAATTACGGGCTCAGCTGGAAATATTTCGGGTATTTGACAAAGAATGCAGCAGATTTCCTGATAAGTTTTGAAATTAAGCAGCTCTTCGCACACATATTTTTTGACGGCGAGGGTGTTGAACGTTATCGGAATTATGCGCAGATAGAATTCGTTAAAAACGCCTATCCTCGGATAATTGAATTACTGTGGACGAAGCAGTATGATAAGATAAAAGAGGAGTTCGGGGAACCTCTGGTCGTCATACAGGTAGGCTAAGTTATGGCAGAGCAGCTTTTGCTGCTTTTATCCTTCTCGTTAAGCGCAGGTGCTTTAACAGTCCTCTCACCCTGCGGATACGTCATGCTGCCGAGCTTGGCGGCCTATTTTATGGCGAGGAGGGCTGAGGTTGGAAATCTCATGTTCACCGTGGCTGTCATAGTAGGCGGTATTTTAACAATTCATGCGGTGCTAGGTGTTGCCCTGGGGTTTATTGGCGTTCACTTATTAGGCTACTCTAAGTTGCTGCAGTTTGTAGCGGCAGCGATGGTGATTGCGATGGGGGCTTTGATAACATTTGGCTCATCACTGCTGCCTTTCAGAACAACCTTAAGCTTCTCTCCAAATATGTTAAGCCGACCACATGTGTATTACGTCTTCGGCATAACCTACGGGTTGACAGCTCAAGCATGCACATTGCCCGTCTTCCTTGCCGTAAGCACCGCCGCCCTATCCCTAAACAATATACTCTACTCAACGGCCGTTCTTCTATCCTATGGTGGCGGGGCGTTGATACCGCTGTTGGCGGCTTTGCTACTCTCCTACGCTGGAAAGGAGTATTTATTGAGGAAAATAGGGGGAAGAACGGTTACCCTACATCGGGTTAGCGGTGTCCTGTTAATTGCTGTCGGAATATACCTTGTGCTCTACGCAATGGGTTTGATCTATATCTCGGGCAGTGAGATCATCATACGCCCTCCTGTCTTTTCTTAACACGGTGGCTGTTAAAGACTTTCACCGATAGGATGGCAACGACACCGACGCCTAAAGCTATCAAGAGGTAGCTAAGTGGAGCTGTGACCGCCGAATCGCCTGCAGCTTTAACTGTGACCGAGAAGGTAGTGCCTAAGGAATCAAACCTTACAACCACTATATATTCGCCCTCTCTTTCAAAGCTGTGTGTGCAGATATACTGCCCCGCAGCCACCTCCCTGCATGTTACCTCTCTAAACCCCTCTCCCCCCACCGCCTTTATCTGTGCCACGACACTAAGCCCGGAGACCCCCGTTTCATTAGATTTGTAGTCTATTAGTACGAAGAAATCTGTTGGACGGCCTGCTGTAAAAACTTTAGGCTGCACATCAACTAAGTATCCTCCAACCTCCACTCCGCCATGGTTTTGGTGCGAAAACGCCCCTGTCACAAATGCAGTTGATAAGATGAGTAGAACGGTAATTGTTGCTGAATTTTTTTTAAACGCCCCTGACAACTCTATAAATCTCCTCTCTTTTCGGGATCTCTGAAGGATCACCTTCGTAGATTATTTCACCCCTCTCTATTACTAGTGTCCTTCTATTCATGGAGAGCGCTGTGTTTACGTTCGATTCTGTTATTAGAAGCGATATTCCCATATTCTCTATCTCGGTTAGCGCTTTCTTAAACCGTTGTACTACGACTGGTGCAAGGCCTTCCATAGGCTCATCAAGTAAAATTAGCTTCGGCCTTAATGCCAACGCCCTCGCAACTGACACCATTTTCTTCTCACCTCCACTGCAATAGATCCCTTTTCGATTCATCAGACGCTTAATCTCGGGAAATACGTTGTAAATAGTCTCCATTACATCTTTCTCGTCACCTTTCTTATTTCCGGCCAGCCAGAGACCCATTTTTATGTTTTCTTCGACTGTGAGGTCTGGGAAGACTTTGCTGTCTTCGGGTGAATATGCTATTCCGAGTTTTGAAGCCCTTATGTGTGCTGGAACTTTAGTGATGTCGGCCCCGTCAAACACAATGCGGCCGCTTGTGAGCATGTATAATCCCATGATTGTTTTGAGTGTAGATGTTTTCCCCGCGCCGTTTCTACCGATTAACATTATGCTCTCGTTTTTTGCTATGTTCAGTGAAACTTCTCTTAGAACCTGGAGTGGTCCGATGAAGAAGTTCGCGTTCTCAACGGAAAGTAGGTTACTCATCCCTTTACACCCAGTATTTTCTCCTGAACCTCGGCGTTCTCAAGTACTTCCTCAGGCTTTCCCTCTGCTATAATTTTACCGCCGAAGAATACGACTGCCCTGTCGGAGTAGTTGTACACGATTTCCATGTCATGTTCTATGATGAGTGAGGCTATTCTCTTGTCTTTCACCGCTTTCACGATTATTTTCATTATGTCGTGTTTTTCTTTTGAGGCCACACCGCTGGTTGGCTCATCTAGGAGGAGGACTTTGGGGTTTAGTGCATAGGCTACAGCGACATCAAGTAGCTTTCTCATACCGCCTGGGAGCTCGGACGCCAGCACATTCGCTTTATCTTTTAGACCGAAGGTCTCAAGCACCTGAAAAGCTTCTTCAGTGACGTTTCTATAGCTGTCAAGTGTTTTCCAAAAAACGTGTGAGATACGTTCGCGGGAAAGTATTGCAACCCTCAAGTTGTCGAGGCATGTTAGCTGTTCGTAGAGGTTTACGAGCTGAAAACTTCTGGCAATCCCTAACTTGATTTTCTTTATCCGTGAGTGGTATGTTATGTCCCTGCCGTCGAAATATATCTTTCCCCCGTCCGGCATATAGTAGCCTGTGATCACGTTTACGAATGTTGTTTTTCCAGCTCCATTAGGGCCCACCATTGCCACAGCCTCACCAGGGCTTATAGCGAAATCAACCCCGTCGACGGCCCTTACTTCGCCGAAGTATTTTTTCAAACCTACTGTTCTCAAGATTGGGCTCTGGCCACCCACCATTCTCTGGGTCAGCCTCTTTCTTTAAGGGCTTGGATTGGTATATTAGCTTTTGTTGCGATGGTGGTGGTTTTCAGCGAGGGCAAGCCAGGTGTGAGGCCGAGGTATTGATAGAGTGTCCCCATGATACCCTTTGAGAATATGAGAACCATCGCTATCAGGACGGCGCCAAGAACCAGTTCCCAGTATATTGTGTAGCCCATTGCGTACTGTCTTATGAAGATGAAGAGAATTGCGCCTATTAGAGGGCCGTCGAAGGTTCTAAATCCTCCCAGGAGTGTGAGAAAGACGATGTTGCCGGAGAAAATCCAGTCCGAAATCTCGGGTGTGACGTGGCCGTTCAAAACTGCGAAGAGAGCGCCAGCCAAACCTGTAAACGTACCTGAGATTGTGAAGGCAATCCACCTGTATCTACGAACTGGAATTCCGATGAATTCGGCCCTAACTTCGTTGTCTCTGGTGGCTTGGAGGGCCCTCCCAAATGGTGAATGAATAATTAACCAGACTACTAGGACGGCGATAACGAACACGCCTAGAGCATAGTAGTAGAAGACGGAGGCTAGGTATTCAGGTCTGTTCATGGTTTTTTGAAATTCTATTCCTAGTAGGGCCATGTGGGGAACTCTTATTCCGTCGGAGCCGCCGGTAAGCCAGTACATCTTCAGAGTTGTAGCCCACACAACCTGCGTCAATGCCAGCGAAATAATGGAGAAGAATATTTTTGTAAACCTTGTGGCTACAAGTCCGAAAAAGGCTGACACAGCCAACGAGGTCAGGATTGCCGCGGCAAGCAAGATCTCAAGGTTTTCAATCTTCAAGTACCTATATAACATGGCTACGGTGTATGCTCCCACGGCGAAGTATGCCGCGTGGCCGAAGGAGAGGAGACCACCATAACCCAACAGGATGTTGAAAGCTAGCCCAGCTAGGCCAAAAACAATGCCGTAGGTAAGTAGGTTGATGTGAAACTCTGTCAGCACCCCTATCTGCATGAGCACTGGAGCAATAGCTAGAAAGACTGCTAGCAGTGGGAAGGCTCCGAAATGCCGGAATATCTCCAATGGCTTCATGTTTAGCGTCCTCCGAAAAGTCCCTGAGGTCTTGCTAACAGTATTCCTGCTGTGACAAGCCATAGGAGCATTAGCTCAGCCTCCGGATACAAAAGGGTCACGGCTACTCTCAAATACCCCACAATTAGAGCTCCGACGAACGCACCTTTCATGCTGCCCAGACCTCCTATGACCATCACAATGAATGCGAGAACTAGAGTGTTTATCCCTAAAGTTAGTGTAGCAGTGTCTTTTATCGCTAGGTATGCGCCGGCTATACCGGCTATGAAGGCCCCTATAACAAAGGTCATAGTCATCAGCCTTCTGACGTTTACTCCCATTGCCTGAGCCATCGATTGGTCAAGGGATGTTGCCCTAAGCATGATGCCGAATCTTGTCCTATATATCAGGAACCATAGAAATGCTGCCACAGCTATTCCTAAACCTATTATGAGAAAGTTGTAGACTGGGAAGTTGATGCCTCCAAAGTCTACAACACCCATTGAGAAATACGGTTCCCTAGCGGCGAGCGGCATAGGCCCAAATAGCATGAGTATCAGGTCTGCGAGCACCAGCAAAACCCCGAACGTCATTATCAGCTGGAATTCTTCAGGCCTCTTGTATACAGGCCTCAGGAGTGTGGGCTCTACAAGTATGGCTATGGCGGCGGCCACAACGCCTCCCAACAACGGAGGCAGTATGAACCAAACGGGTGTAGGCAAATAGTCTAGACCATAGACGAGAAGCAGCCAGATACAGGCATACGCTCCGAAGGCGAAGATGTTTCCGTGAGCCAAGTTCACTATCCGCATGACGCCATATATCAGGTTAAGACCTGAAGAAAGCAAGAAAAGTACAGATGCGTATAATAAACCGTTGAATAATGATACTAAAAAAATAGAGGGGTCGATCATTTCTGATGCCGACGGCGTTATGCCCTATACCCGACTGGTAGGCTCTCTAACCACGCTTTACTGGTGGGGTATTCAGCTGAGGCGGAGACTTTCTCAATGGGGATCGAGATCACCTGTGTCATTGTTGCGAATGGGTAGGTTGGGTCTTCGCCACCAACCCCTGTTACGGCGTTCTTGTATCCTTGGTGGTTCTTCTTTCTAAACCAGACATAGCCAGCCGGCCCGTAGAAGCCCATATTCTCAAGTATCGGGATGACCTCGGTGTGGTCTGGGTAGCCTCCGACAAGGCTTGATGCCTTCTCTATAGCGGACTTCCACATAAGTCCAGAAACGTAGGCGCCTTCACCTTCGAAGCTGGGCCACTCATTCCACATCTGGTAGAACTTCTCGGAGAAGGTCTTGTTTATCGGCCACGTCGTCCAGTCGGGGTGTGTGAACCAGTAGTTGGCGTGGACACCCATTATGTGTCCAGGTGGATGGTCTTTGCCGACCGTTTGTGGAGAGCCGCCGAACCCTAGGGTGGTGATGAACTTGGCCTGCTTGAACAGACCGTAGCCTAGGGCCTGCTTGTAAAAGTTGATGTAGTCCCCTCCCCATAGCGAAGTCAGCAAGACATCGGGTTTTTGAGCTGCTATGGCTGTTATCTGCGCTGAGAAGTCCGTTACTTGGAAGAGTGGGACAAACTGTGGTGGGAGTATCTCGACTTCTGGAACCATTTTCTTCAACATTGTTGTACCAAAGTCGTGGATGAGACGGCCGTAAGCATAGTCGGGGTGTATCCCCGCCACCTTAGCGTTCTTCGGCACAGCACCGGTGTCAAATAATACTCTGACACCTCCAGCTGCGGCTGTGAAGGCATCGCTCGACTGGATGTTGGTTATCCTGAAGACATATTTCGGATTAGGCACTGCTTGTTCGAACAGTATGTCTGTGCAGCCGTCGGTGAAAATCGTCAAAACCCGGTTTTGCTCAGCTTCAGGTCCTACGGCTGGTGTGTTGCCGCTTGAAATCAGCCCAAAGTAGTAATCGATTTTGTCCTCTAGGACCAGCTTCCTGAACTCAGCTACAGTTGCATCGGTGGCGCCCTCATCCCTCTCCAGCAATTCAACCTTTCTCCCCAAAACTCCCCCGGCATCGTTTATCTCCTTAACGGCCATCCTAAGACCATAGGCTCCGGGAAGACCGAGTACCGCGCCGCCGCCTTTAAACAGATACTGCGCCCCTATCTTAATCGGAGTTGTTGGAGTTGGCCTAGCAGTCCCACCAACCGTTACCGTCCTCGTTACGGTGGCACCGCCAACGGTTACTGTACCGCCACCTACCTGCTGGGTCACAGTTTTCTCAACAACACGTTCACGCCCAGGCAAAACCTGTGAACCCGCCGCCAGCCCTACAGCGAGGCCAACGACCCCCGCACCGACCGACGTTAGGAAACTCCGCCTTGACTGCTTTTCCACACTCATGGTGGCAAAAAATACACTCTTGCTAATATATTAGCTTTTCCCTAAACCTATCAAATTAATATATAAAGAACTTTCGCCACAAGGTAGCAGAAAATAATGGATGGAACATTCAAGGCCGGCTCAAAACGGATGGAGCGAAACGACTTATGGAAATACAGCATGTCAGCAGCGGCTGCTGTCGGCGAAATGCTGAAAACATCCATAGGCCCGCTCGGCTCCTACAAAGTCCTCGTAGACTACCTAGAGAATATCAAGGTAACATCTAGAGGTTTAGAGCTCTTCAAATTCCTGCTCGAGGACTACTCGCCCAAACACGACAAAAACTACAAACCCGTAAGAATAAACCCCATAATAAAGATAATAGCTGAAGGCGGGTTATCAATACATAAAAACCTCAAGGACGGCGTAATAACCTATGCGGTACTCTCCGGAGCTCTCATGGAGAAGGCAGCCAAGCTAATCCATGAAAAGCTACACATCAACACTATAGTAAAAGGTTACAAACTAGCCCTAAGTTGGGCCCTCGAAGAACTGGCCGAGATAGCTGTTAAAATAAATCCCGGCGACAAAGAAACATTAACAGGTATAGCCCGAACAATACTTGCGAAAAGCTACCTAGGGCCCTCATCTGCTCAAAAGCTTGCCGAATGCATAGTGGACGCCTACACCACCGTCGTAAAAAACACAACCAGCGACATCAAGAAATTCGAACCCGAAAAAGCAATCCAAATAATTGTAAAAGCAGGAGGCTATACACTGGACTCCAAATTCATACAGGGATTGGTGCTGGAGCGCGGACTAAAACACAGCCTCCTCCCCAAGAAAATAGTCGATGCAAAGATAGCCCTGATAGAAGACCACATGGACATAAAGAGGGTTAAGTGGTGGCATGAGATAAAAATATCAAACGCAGCTGATATAAACAATTTCAAAAAAGAGGAAGAAATGATATTGGAAAAGATGTTTGAGAGTGTGAGAAATCTGGGTGTAAATGTTGTTTTCTGCAAAAAGGGGATAAACGACAAACTGCTGTATCTATTTGGTAGGGCTGGAATCATGGCGGTAAGAGACATAAACGCGGCTGACTTTGAAATGCTCTCTGCTGCAACGTCCTCAAAGATCGTCCCTACCCCAGACAAGCTACAGGTAAGCGACCTGGGATACGCCGCCGTCGTGGAGGAAAGGATAATCGGCGCTGAAAACTGGGTATTTGTTGAGGGCTGTAGAAAACCCAAGGCAGTCTCATTAATGATAAGAGGCGGAGCCTACATGTTCGCAGACGAACTCAAACATGTTGTTAAAAGCGCAATAAATGCTCTGCATCAATCACTAGTCGAAGAACGTGTACTACCAGGCGCGGGCGCGGTTGAGTTGGAGCTTTCCAAAAGACTTAGAAAAAGGGCTCTAACAGTTAGCGGTAAACTTCAACCCGCCATCCAAGCATATGCCGAGGCCTTGGAATCCATTCCGAAAGCATTGCTGGAATCAGCAGGTGTCGATGTTTTGGAGAAGTTGGCAACACTAAAGGCTTTGCATGAAAACGGAGAAACAGGGGCCTGTTTCGATGTTTTATCGAGAAGGGTAACAGACGCGTTTAGGGAGAAGTTATTGGAACCATACAGTAGGCATGAAGTAATTCTAAAATCGGCAACCGAGCTTGTTTCACAGCTGATGAGGATTGACAACGCCTTCCTAGCCGGTCGTCGCTCATGGGGAGAGCTGCCGAAGGTGTCTGAGCAATCTACGGAGTTTTCAAGGCGTGCGATTATCGGGGAGCCCGGCTCCTACCCGACCTACGGCGAACCCTACTGAAAACAAAAACGGCTAGGATTGCTGCAGAGACAAATAGAGTAAGCAGCCAAGCGTCCAAGGAGGAAACGTTTGTCTTCCTTCCCGGCACGTTCAACAACATTTTCGCATAAGTCGTGTTCATATAGTTGTTTGTTGCAGGCAGTCCAAAGTATTGGTAGCTTGGAATTGGGACGATGAACAAATAATACTTCCCAGGCGACAGGGCTCGAACAAGCTCCGGTGGCAGAGATGAGCTGAAAACACCTTCCTTACTGGGTTTCCCGTCTAAACTATAGTAGTATAGTTTCCCAGCGCCGTCAACCAGATAGACAAAGATCTTCGCGGAGCCGCTTCCCCTAAATTCTTTGGAGTAGCTCCGTGCGTGGAAGAGGATGTCTTCAACCTCTACATGTACTTCAAACCGGACTGGTTTGCCGTCGTCCGCGGTGGTGTTTTGGAGAAAGGCTTTCGAGATACGTGCAAACCTGGGGACGTTGAGATGGTCGTATGAACCTATGCCAAGGGGGTAGGTGGGGTCTCTGAAAACCTTCAACACCACCTCGGACTTGCTGGTTTTCGCCAGCATGTAGGGCCCGTTGGTGACCACCAGGTTGCCCGTGCTATTAAACCAGGACATCAGGGAATCCCACCTCTTTCTCGCCTCCACGTCGTTTACCATACCTCTAAGCTGTGCAGGGACTGCGTTAACGGAGCTGAGTTCTCCAAGCTTCTCAGCCAAGATGTCGACGGTTTTTCCCTCGACCAGGTCTAAATCCCTGACGGAGAGCCTCCCCTCCTCAAGCGCTGTGTCTACGAGATATAGGAGCTCCCACGGCAGGGTAGTCCATGGCGGGTTTAAGGCAGCCACCTTCTCAAAATTCACCCGGTCAACTTTCAGATAACTCTCAACCCATAGATATCTCTTCGTCGAGTTTAGAACATTCGGGATTATGAACGGTACCTCAGTTATGTTTAAGACCCTAACCCCCCTCAAAACATCTAAAACATGTTTAGCTGTCTTCGCAAGCTCCGCATCACGTTCAACCCATTTCTTCATAAAAAACAAAGCATAGATAACGTCCTCCGCACCCATGTACACACCATGATGGTATGGCCCCAGCAAAACACGGTAAAGGACCTTAACGTTCGCGTCCACCCTCTCACCGCCGACAGCCCTAACACCCCCGCCGTCAAAGAACAAAGAATCAGGCGGCAGGAGAAAATCACCCTCAACAACCATGTGCGCAACCACCCTGTTCGGCTCAAAAGTAAGGTTGTATGGGTTTAGAACAAAGGCGGGGTCAGAGAGCACACTCCACAAACCATAACACGTCGCATCACCTGGCACGAGAACAGGGTTAAACCTGCATTTGTCAACAAATGGGGAACCGACTAAAAGCCAGCCATTCCATGGAAAAAGCTTAATCTTGACAGTTCTAAAAAACGTTGAAGGCTCTAGGAATCCAACCAAAGGCGACCAAGCCATGTTATGCAAGCCCTCATCATAATCGTCGTTATAGACATAGTACTGGAAGTCATACATCAGCGGGTGTGTAAAGCTATTCTCATACCAATCTGACACTAGCAAGCGTGTGTATAAGAACAAATCAGCCTCGTTTTTTATCCGCTGTTCTGTGATGTTCTTCCCAGCTAGGAACAAATCTCTGATAAATGTTATGCCATCAAACGAATCTGTTCCATAGAAGACGCCGTTTATGTATTTTAATTTTGAAAAAACATAACCAGGTACATCAACGCCAGCTACCAATATATCCCAGGCATCAGAATCCCTAACTTTTTCCACATTTATGTTCGACCCAGCGTTATGTTTTATCTGTCCTACTATTTTTTCCGCAACGGCTTCCTCGGCAGGCGTGAAACCAACCTTCAGGTTACCGAGCTTGTGGGAAACGTTTCCGCAATTAACAGTTTTTAGCATTTCTTCAAAATCCTTCACATAGGAAGTTTCTCTGTGTTGTGGGAGAAGCGGTATGAACAGGGGATTGGTTTTCATTTCTTTTGCGAGTTCAACTCGGTTTATGCATCCATACGATAAGGCGGTCCTGAGGGTTTTATCTTTCAGATGCTGATTAAACTCGCTAAACTTAAGATAGTATATTTTAGTTATTTGTTCAAGAAACTTTACTGAGGTAATTCCTGAAACTTCCTCTTTTTTCGACATCTCCATGTATAGATGTAGTCCCTGTACACGGCCCGACGTTGTTGTGTTTCTCATTAATTTTAGGGCCGAATCAAGGTTGTCAACCTGCAGGAAGCGGATTTCGTGAGGGTAGTATGATTGATATTGAACATTTTCGTGACCGGCTAAACCTATGTTTGCGTAAAATTGTGGGAAAACTAGGGTAAAGGCTATTAAGAATGCTGCATATTTTTTCATTTGGATGTCCTCACCCAGTCGACCATCCGTGTGTGTGGTGGCGGGACAGCCTGTTCTTTCGGCAAAACAAATACATTGCCTACATCCCATATGGGGAATGGCCACCTGTCGCTGTTTACAGTTCGGCCGATGGGTGGGTTTCTTACGGCTTGATGGTCCTCCGCACGGTATTGTATGAAACCACCCGGGGCCTGCAGCCCTAACCCCTCCATGCAGGCAGCTACCTCATATCTGTCTGGCCAGTCCCCAGTCGTGTTGTAGGCTTTTTGAGCAGCCGTTTTTAAAGCCATCAGGGAGGTGTAGGCAAGCTCTGCATGTGTTCCCGGATACTCCTTCCACATCTCGAAGTATTTCTCGTTAAACTTCCTGTTTATTTCATAGGAGTCCCAGGGTGGGTATAGGAAGTAGTAGTTGGCATGAGCACCCATTACAGAGCCTTCAGGCATATCTTTTGAGAAATGATGTGGCGGGATTGAGAAGCCGTATGTGGAAACGAGTCTAGTGTTGTTGAATAGCTTGTAAGCCATGGCTTGTCTGTAGAAGTTTATCAAGTCACCCCCCCATAGGGCGACTATCACCATGTCAGGGTTTTTCTGGAGCATCGACGAAATGTGGGTTGAGTAGTCTGTGGTAAATGGTGGGGGCCATCCAACGTAAACCGTTTCAGCATCCGGCATCAGCTTTTTCAACGCTACGCTCACCACTTCGGCAATAAGCTGGCCGTAGAGGTCGTCGGGATACAGTGCCGCTATCCTTTTTGTTTGGGGATACCAGTGGGCGATTCCCCTTACCGTTATGTATGAGTCTACCGTGTCTATGTTTGAGGTTCTGAAAACAAGCCTTGGTCTTGGGAGGACCTCGCTGAAAAGCTTCTCCGTCCCACCGTCAACGAAAACCGACAGCAGCCCTAGAGACTCCGCTTCTGGACCTAACGCCACCGTGTTGACGCTTTCAACAGCGCCTACGTAAAATGTAGCCCCGTCGGCCAGGGCCAGTCTCCTAAACTCCCTAACTGTCTGGTCAACCCCAAGCTCCTCCCTAAGGACCACCTCGACACTCCTTCCAAGCAGCCCTCCCGCTTCGTTTATCTCCCTGGCTGCGAGGACGACGCCTTTGTGGAGCGGCTCAGCTAAAACAGCGCCCGGGCCTCTTAAAATTGTCTGGACACCAACTTTGACCGGTGAGGTTGTTTCGGTTCTAGCCGTACCCGTTGACTGCGGAACCGTGTTCTCGGAGACAGGTTGTGTCAGCATCCTACCAGCCAAAAAACCCGCTGAAGCCGCGGCCGCGTAGCCAAGTAAGCTCCTTCTTGAAACACCCATGCTGCTGTCTTACATTTATCAGAGATATTAAACCGTTCATGTTTTCGGGAAATGTGTGAGGAATTCGCTGAGCAGTATCAGACGGCCATGCTGCCTAAAACCTTGTTCCTAGAGTTTTAAAATCTTAAATTCATGCGGCTTTTTCCATAAATATGCGTGTCCTCCTTGTGGGTGGAAGCGGCTTCATAGGGAGGTATCTTGCGTTAGGGCTTTTAGACAAGGGCTACGAGGTAGCCATAATAGACCCCTATCCTCCTCCTCGGAGGCTGATGGATATGGGAGTTGCATACTTTAAAGGGGACGCCGCATTACTTCCCCACCTCCTAACATGCTGGAAGAGCTTGGGAGGCTTTGACGGGATAATACATTTAGGGGCGGTTCTTTCCTCGAAGGCTGAGGAGGACCCGCACGGCTCCATAGGCTCCAATTTCCAGACGACGATAAATGTGCTGGAGCTCGCTAGGTTAACTGATGCCAGGCGTGTGGTGTTTACAAGCTCTATAGCAAGCTTCGGCGGCGGGCTCAAACAAGTAGGAGACAATACACCGCAACGCCCTGACACCATCTACGGTATTTCAAAGGTTTTCGGCGAGCTCCTCGGACTATACTACTCAAAGAAATACGGCGTCGACTTCAGGGCCGCTAGGCTGCCCGCCGTCATAGGGTATGGTAGAGGGCCTGGAGGGGCGTCGGCCTACGCATCCATGATGATTGAAAAACCTGCTTTGGGTGAGCCGTACTCTGTCCCGGTTAGAGGAGAAACAAGGATGCAAATCCTCTACATAAGAGATGCTGTAAACGCCTTAACACGTCTGCTGGAAGTGGAAAAAGCCCTGTCCCGCATCTACAACATACCTGGAATATCACCCACGGCGTTCGAAATAGCGGATGAGGTGAAAAAGCATGTAGCCCAGACCCAGATAATCTTTTCACCGGACCCCGAGATCGTTAGAATTGTGGAGAGCTGGCCCCTTGAGATGGACGGCGGCAGGGCATTCAACGAGCTTGGGTGGACGATGAGATATAACTTAGAGTCAGCCGTGAAGGACTTTGTCGAAACAGCACGAACTATGAAGGACCTAGCAACAATCGGCTAAACCATTTTACTGATAATCACACAACTATGTCTGCCAACCAGTCACTTTCTACATTAAGATGGTTAACAGCTAACGTAATGGTTTTATGTGATCTTGTTATAATTTGGATTCGCAGCTATGTTGAAGCAAGCTATTTTTAAGGAGCCAAGTAAAAGTTACCTAGCAGGGTTTGAAGGTATATAACCCATTTGTTGGATGGGTTAACTTCGTTGACAGGCCTCAACGGATTGTTAGTCTAAACCCATCAGTTACCGAAACTCTTTACATGCTAGGTGCTGGTGACAGGGTTGTGGGAGTTTCTAGTTGGTGTCATAGGCCGGCTGAAGTCCTCTCTAAGCCCAAAGTAGGGAGCTATACCATGGTTTTGGAAGACAAGTTAGCTATGCTGAACCCTGACCTGTTACTTACAACGACAGGTGCCCAGAGAGGTATTGTGGAAAAGCTTGTAGCGCTGGGATATCCTACATACCCCATACCATACCCTAGAGACCTCTACTCAATTTTGTCCATGATTTCCGAAATTGGCGGGCTAATTGGTGAAAATGATAAGGCACTAAACCTGTGTGAACAGCTGCTAAAACATGTGGAAAAGTTACGGTCTCTTGGTAGGGAATTTACGAATAAACATCAGTCGAGGCCGACAGTTTACGTTGAGATAGACCTAGGCGGACCAACCATACCTGCTTACTTCAACCACATTACCCATGCCTTATATCTCGCTGGATTAAAAAACATGTTTCAACATATATCACAAGACTATATTTACGGCATGGAAGTCAAAGGGTATCTCGCAATAGATATTGCCGAAACTTTAAGGAAGCTGGATCCCGACATTATAGTTTATGAGTCTAAAAACCTGCATCCAGATGGAAACGAGGCTTTCCAAGTGATGCATTCAAGGGGATTGGCGAACCTTCGTGCGGTCGAAAGCGGGAAGGTAATCACTCTTCCGGCAGACACACTCGCTCATTACGGACCATCCTTTCTAACAGAAATTGTTAATGTCGCAAGGAATATTTGGAAACTTGTTTCCTAAATGTCATCATCCTTTTTTCTTTAACAACAACAAAGCATCAAAAATTGCCACCAACTGACCATCCTGTTTATAAATTTCGTTTTTGAAGACAACCACTCCGCTAAACTCGTCTCTATCCCTTTTTGAGGCGACAGTTAGCTTAGCCCATATAGTATCCCCCGCCTTGACAGGTTTTATCCATCGCAAACCTTCAACGCCGTAAAAAGCAATCAAACTTTCCTCAAAAACTCCCAGCCTCATCCACAGGCCAGTAACTATGGAGACTGTTAACAAGCCATGTGCTACTCTAGTACCAAAAATTGTCTGTCCGGCATAAACTGCATCAGTGTGAAGCGGGTGGAAGTCGCCGCTGACGCCTGCAAAATTAATTATATCAGCCTCCGTAATTGTTCTGCGTGGTGTTGTAAAACTCTGTCCAACTTCAAAATCCTCGTAATAGTAAACCTTCTCCATAGCTGGGTTTACCATACATAAGTCTATATAGGTTTTAACCTTTACAAGCCGTTTTAAAACAAGGACGCGGTTCTAGTAATCGGTTTAACAGATTATGGAAAAGGAGGTGAGACAGTCATAAACCTATGTTTTTCTCTTTAAGTTTTTTTGTTATGGCGGTGATTATATCGTTTTCAGTGGTGCCAGGTCCAAAAACTAGGGAGAAGCCTAGCTGGTAGAGTGTTGGTATATCCTGTGGTGGTATTACACCGCCCATAACGTAGAGTCTTTCGTCGAAAACCCCCTCTTTTTTAGCCTGCTCAATTAGTTTAGAGCCAAGCGACAAGTGGGCTCCCCCTAGGCTGCTGACCCCTACTACATGTGGGTCCTCGTCGATAACTGTGTTAATTATATCCTCAGGCATGCTGTTGCCGATGTATATGACGTCTGCACCAGCATTCTTTAACATGTAACTAACAATAATGGCCCCTTTCCAGTGGGTATCAAGCCCCAACTTAGCAACAATGACCTTAACACCCCTTAACGGCTGTTCCATCATATTCTCACCGAGGGCTTCCAGACACCATATATGGATTTTAAGACGCTGTAGACCTCCCCCTCAGTCGCCCGTTCTCTTACGGCTTCAAGCACATATGGGAAAAGGTTTTCCTCACGCTTGGCCGCCTCTTTAATTGCATCCAACCTGTCAGCAACAGTTTCATTATCCCTCTCTTTCCTTAATTTTTCCAATTTCTTTCTCTGTCTCTCCTCAGCGTCGGGTGGGTATCTGAACACATCTATCTCTGGAACCTTAGCATCCGACCTGTAGCAGTTAACGCCCACAACCTTGATAACACCATCCTGTATCATGTACTGTTCCTTGTATGAGAACTCGGCGATCATTCTATGCAAAACCCCTTCCTCAATCGCGCTGATAATACCTCCACCTCTCAGCAGCTTATCGAGCTCAGCCAAAATGCCTTTTTCAGATTCGTTGGTTAACCATTCAACATAGAACGAGCCTGCCAGCGGGTCCACAACATTAGATACCCCGGTTTCCTCTAGAATTATCTGTTGCGTCCTGAGGCTTAGTAGGTGGGCTGCCTCTGTTGGAATAGAATATGCCTCATCGTAGCAGCTAACATGCATTGACTGTGCTCCGCCTAGAATTCCAGCTAATGCGTGGAGCGTAGACCTGACTACATTGTTCAGTGGTTCTTCACGTGTGAGAGATATTCCGGATGTCTGAACATGGAATCTGCACCACCAAGACCTCGGTGATTGGGCGCCTAGGACATGTCTGGTAATCTTATACCAGAGTCGTCTCGCAGCCCTCATTCGTGCTGCTTCTAGGAATAAATCGTTTCCGATGCCCCAGAAAAACGCCATCCTGTCAAGGAAATCATCCGGTTTATGACCTCTACTCATAAGTTGTAAGGATGTTTCTATTGCGTTGGCAAAGGCAACCGCTATTTCGGTAAACTCATCTACTCCAGCCTCTCTTAAGTTGTATCCATTGTATGTGACATAGTTCCATTTTGGTACAGCTTTTCTAAGAAACTCAACGTTATCCACATGCAGCTTATAAACTGCTTTTGGCGGTAAAGACTCTGGTGAAGTTCGAACAACGGTTTCCATTATGGGGCAGTTCTGCACCGTTCCTCTCAACTCGCCCAAACTGATCCCCATTTCCTCCGCAGCTACAATGTACATAGACATCAATATCATCGTATTTGACGGGTAGTGTGTGGTGAGAGAGATGCTCAACTCATTCAACGGCACATCCCTGAAAAGAGCTTTCATATCTTCGACGCTGTCGATGGCCACCCCACACAAACCTACTTGACCAGACGCGAAGGGATGGTCGCTGTCGTATTCTTGTATTGTTGGTAGATCGAAGACGATGTTTATACCTGTGGCACCACTTTTCAGCAGAAACTGTATACGCTTATTAGTGTCTTCTGGTGTACCAAAGCCAACAATAGGTCTAATGGTTATCTTTTTCCCACGATACATTGTATGATGCAGTCCTCTTGTGTAAGGTTCTTCCCCTGGGAAGCCGATGTCCTCGAGGTAGACAAGGTCTTTAACGTTTAGAGGTGTTGCAAAGAGGGGTCTCCTTAACTTATCCTTTACTCCCAGCATCGTATAGCTGGGGCTTTCGAAATCCGCGTACCCCGATTTCTGAAACCAGCTCTTCAAATGATCAGCTATTTCGTTGAGGGCTTCAAGGTTGTAGAGCTTTACCCCACTAGTGCTTTTAGGAATCAGGCCCGATAATCCTTTTTCAGTTATTGACTGCTTTATTTGTCTAGCCTCAAAAGCAACATCTAACATTTAACTCACCTCAACGTCCTTAATTGAAGTGTCTACCTCTGTATTAATCTCCTGCACTATTTTATTGAACACGGAAACGATGACTTCCCTGATACTTGAGGCATGTTTATAGGTTGTTAGTATTTGGTCATCTTCAGACAGTATTCTTTCGAAATGTTTGGCGGCATATGACATGAACATGTCTTTAAGCTCTGAAACATCCATCTCCTGACACCTTACATCGTACTGGCCGGTTTTCTGCAGATAACTATAATGTGTGTTGATTGCTTCTGCAAGCTGGTCAACCCCGGACCCATCTACTGCGTTTGTCAACAGCACGGGTATTTTCCACTCCGTTTTATAGCCTTTAAGGTTTACTACTTCTTCAAGCTCCTGTTTTAGTTTGTGTGGATTTCCCACATCTAATTTGTTTATTACATATATGTCCCCTAACTCCATAACCCCTGATTTAAGCATTTGTACATAATCGCCTGAGGCAGGAGTTAAGACTATTACTCTGGTGTGCGAGTAAAGAAGCGGCTTTATGTCTAGGTGTCCGGCACCAACCCCCTCAATTAGTATTTTTGTAAAGCCACATACTGAAAGCAGCTTTGAAGCCAGATATGCCTCCGTAGACATTCCCCCTAAAGAGCCACGGCTGGCGAAGCTTCTACAATAGACATTCTGCATACCCCTTAATGCATCCAACATTCTAATCCTGTTTCCAAGGAAGGACCCGCCTGTGTACGGGCTTGAGGGGTCGATTGTCAAGACTCCTAATTTCTCCCTATTTAAGAAATTTTTTGCAAGATTGGCGATTAGCGTGCTTTTGCCAGCTCCAGGGGGACCTACAAACCCAATGAAATGACTTTTGTCAACGTTTTTCTGGTGATTAACTATCTTTAAAAACTCGTCCCAAACCCTTGTGTCACCATACTCGAGTCTTGTGATTATCTTTGAGATGGAAATTCTGTCGCCCTGTATCGCTTTCGATAAAAGTTCTTGGAGTTTCGAGCTATTCAAGTTCTTCCTCCTCCAAGCTTAGCCAATTCTGCGGCTATGCTTCTTTCGTCAATTATTCTTTTAGCTTTATGCAACGCTCTCTCAAAGCTTCCAGGCGGAGCCAACTCGACAACAGCTGTTAAACCAACGCTGTCTCTCACAGCCCTTCTAAACTCGGCCTCAACGCTATCTCTGTAAAATTTGTCGGAGAGCCTTTCCCACACCTCTTTTGTAACTTCAACAACTATCTTTAAGTATTCTTTTCCAGCTTCCTCCCCCAGCACTATACGAAACTCTCCATTGTATGCGGGAACACGCTCAACCGCCTGCTGAATCAAAGACGGAAATAATTTGACGCCTTTGATTACTATCATGTCATCTGAACGGCCGTAGATGCCTCGCGGAAGCCGCGGGTAGGTTCTTTCACACTCGCACGGCTCGTCCGTCCAGAAACTTACATCACCAGAAAAGTATCTCACAAGCGGATATGTAGTTCTCAGCAGTGATGTATAGGTTAAGACACCCTCCTCCCCATACTGTTTTCTCGTAAAATCGTTTGGGTCGACGATTTCAGTGTATACAAAATCCTGCCATAGATGCATCCCGTTTTCATACTCACATTCAGCATTAGTCATCCAAGGCATGGCTTCAACCATGGACCCTGTATCTATTACCTTCACCCCATCACCTGCAAGTTTCCTGATTTTCTGTTTGACGGCAGGTATTGAAAGACCAGGCTCCCCGGATCCAAAAACTATTTTAAAGTTAAAATCCCTTGAGGGATCATAACCCAAATCTCTCGCTCTCTCAAAGAAATACTGTACAAACGATGGGGTGCCGTACAGTATCTCTGGTTTTAGGTCTTTTGCAGCTTTTATGGCATTGATGGTCGCACCGTGGCTTCCGCCTCCAGCTGGATAAATTTTTAGACCCATGTTACGGGCTCCCAGATAAACACCCCATGCCCCTGCGTAAAGTGTAAACATTGCAGCGATAAGAACACCCATGCCCGGTCTAATTCCGAAACTCCACATAATCTGGGAATGGGCTTCAGCTATGGCCTGTAACTCTTGTTGAGAGAAAGGAACGTAAGTTGGACGACCTGTTGTACCTGAGCTCGCCATGACAAACTCGTAATCATTGCTGCAGAGTATCCTGCCAAACGGTGGGTATTGTTCCTGCTCCAAACGTACGACCGACTTGTTTACCGGAGGAACTTTCTCTGCAAATTGCTCAAGAGTTTGTATGCCGGAAATATCAAGGCCGGCGGACTCGTATAACTTGTGATAGAAGATAGAATTCTCGCTGCACCACTTGAGCAGCCATTTAAGTTTCTTCAGAATTATTTGCTCCCTTTCTGAAGGGTTGAGAGTCTCAGTCTCCCTATTCCACCATTTACTGGATGGTTTGGGAATCACGTCCTACCGGTTATAGAAGTATATATATAAACATAATTTTTAGTGTGGACTGTAACATTAACGAGAGGCTAGGGCTACTCGCTCCTGCTCTATCTTCTTTCTGACCGCGTAGCTTTTCGTATCCTTCTCGGCGGCTAGTATAAGCTCGTCTGCTAGGGCCTCGTCTATTGTTTTCCGGTTTCTGAACGAGTTTTCACGGGCTGCCTGAGCTAGGTTTCGCAGGGCTAGGTCAACCCTTCTCTGGGGGCTTATATCCACGGCCTTGAAATACACTATGCCGCCGTAGCTGAGGCGTGTTACGTCCTCGAGCGGCGCGGAGTTTTCAACAGCTCTTACAAGCACTTCGACGGGGTTTTTCCCTGTCCTTAGGTGGATAATCCATAACGCGTTTTTCACAGCCGTGAGTGCCTTGGTCTTTTTGCCGCCGTTCTTACCCGGCCTTAACAGCATCGTCGCAAGCCTCTCAACTATGTTTACCTGAGATTTTGCGAAGCGTCTGTGCTCGTGTCTCCCGCCGCTATGGGGTATTAAGACGGGTTTGAGGCTTATGTAGCGTTTCAGCCCCTCATCTAGCACCTCTATGCCCTCAACACTCCACTGGTCAAATATCTTGATCTCCTCAGGCATCTGGCATCCGTTTATCCTGCATTTCCTAATAAATTCTACCTCACGAGGATGTGGTCGATGTTGAAATGGCGTTTGGCCAGCAGGCGGGCGAGGTTGATGTTTTTCCCGTCACGGCCTATTGCCACCCCTTTGTCCCGGGGGTTGACGGTCACTATGGCGACCTTCTTACCGTCAGGCTTCTCGAGCAGCCTTACGGGCTCAACGACCTCGGCGGGGTAGAAGAGGTTTTTGATGAAGTTCTGGGCCTCGGTGTCGTACTCAACGACCTTTATCTTCTTCCTGAAATATCTGACAAGCTCCTTGATCTTGCCGCCGCTACCTGAAACTGCTTTTTTTAGGTCGCCTTTCCTGACAACAAAAGTCAGTAAATCCCCCTCCTCGACGCAGTCCACCACAGCCGCACCCGTAACACCCTCAAACATCTGGATGTATTTCATCTCTTTTTCCGTAAGCTTTACCCCGCCCTCACTCACCAGACCTCGCCCTCACATGTTCAGCTATGTCAGAGCTGCCCGGGTCAAGCACGGCGATGAAGGACGTTGGGAAAGGTTTACGGAGGGCCAGCCCGAGCTCGGCGGGTGTAAGCTCTGTCATCAAAAGCGGCACCCCCATGGTCTGTGACAGAATCCTCACCCGTTTCAACAACGGGCCGCTGGACTTCTTTGAAGCCACGACTGCCGCAGGCTTTCTGGCCAGTATCTCCTTGACGGTTCTCCTGTAGCCGACCACGTACCTGCCTGTCCTACTTACTACCTCCAAGCTCTGTTTCAGGTCCACTTTCACCGCCTCCTGCCTCATGGCTCATGAGTAGTGTCACCATACCCGTGCCTACCGGTATCTCCCTGCCTATTAGTATGCGTTCGACGTTTCCCTTAAGGCTGTCGGTTTCACCGCGGGCCGCCGCCTCCAGAAGTGTTTGGACGCTTATCTCGTATGCTGCTCTCGCCAGAACGCTGCTCTTAAGCTTGACGACTCCATGCCTACCTATCTGCCTAACGCTGCCGCTGACCGTCATCATATCAGCCAACAGCAACAGGTGTCTTATGTCGACGTCCAGCCCCTGGTCCTCCATCACCTGCCGGGCCTCCTCGACTATGGCGTTGCGCGCCGCCTCGATACCTAAAACCTCCTGAATCTCGTATATGTCGTTGGTTTTTACGCGGCGCCAGTCTACTCCGGGGACTTCCAATACTTCCTTAAGGTTTGAGCCCTCCGTCCTGATGACGTAGCCCTCCTTCTCCTTGAAGACGGTTGCTTTTCTTATCTTCCTGATGCCCTTAACCTTCAGCTGGTAAACCCTATCCTTGATATGTTGGATATCGCCTATCGCCTCTTCATCCAGCTTCACGCTTACTACCTGGTTATCCTCGTCGTATTCGGCGTTGACGGGTTTTATTGCTTTCTCGATATCCTTCTTCCCAACACCGTGGTCTTCTAAGGCACGCCTGCTCAGATGGAACTCAACCACCCCACGCTTGTAGTTTACTACGACGCCTTCAACAAGGTCGCCGACGGTAGTGTACTGTATCTGTTTGGCGAGCTTCCTCGCCTTCGCAAGGTTGTTGGCGTACTCGGGCTCAAGGGGTATGTACATAATAGGTGTTGACGGGGTTCTCCTCGCGTCAACGATCTCTATAAGCCTTGGTAAGCCTTTTAGAATGCTTTGCTCCCCTACGCCGGCGAAGTGGAATGTTCTCAGGGTTAGCTGTGTGCCCGGCTCCCCTATGGACTGTGCTGTAATAACTCCCACAGCGTCACCCGGTTCCGCAAGTGAGTCGAGGTATTTCCTAACACATTCCTCCACGACCATGTCAACCACGTCCTTTGATGGATTAATCTTCTGAAATTCCCGCCGAATATCGTCTACAATGCTTTTCGGTATCTTGCCCGAGGCCTCGTTAAGCTTTTCCTCCACGTAGCTGGGGTCTGCTGGGGGTGCTTTCTGCGTTTTGGCGAGGACTGAGGCAACTATGTTTGAGACTGTAACTGATTTCCCGTGGTCTGATTTGGCTGGGTCAACTCCGTCCTCGCCGTATGCAAACTGTATTATCTTTCCCTCGTCGGCTGTCTTGACGGTTCCGTCGTAGTCGATGTATAGGGATTCAAGCGCGTTTATCAGCCTCCGCTGCATGTACCCGCTCTGCTGGGTTCTGACGGCCGTGTCCACCAACCCATCCCTTCCGCCGACCGCGTGGAAGAAGAACTCTATCGGGTCCAGGCCTTTGACGAACGAGTTGTAGACAAAGCCCCTCGCCCTAGGTGACAGGTCGCCCTTCTTGAAGAACGTTAACACCCTGCCCGAGTAGCCTCTGTGGACTCTCTCCCTTCTAACCGACTGCTGGCCGACCACTGCTATCATCTGGTCTATGTTAAGCATCGTCCCCCTAGCCCCCGTCTTAGCCATTATGAAGGCGCTGCTTTGGTGGGAGATTTTTGAGCGAACAAGCTTTCCAGCCTCATCCCTCGCCTCACTCAATATCTTGAGGACATCGGCTTCAAAGGCCTGTTCCTCGGTCATGCCGGGAGGTATGTCCTTCTCTCCCTTCTCATAGGCCTCCCTCAGCTTGTTAAACTCTATGTCGGCTTTCTTGAAAAACTGCTTAATCTCAGTGTATACTGTGGGGTCCACGTATAGGTCGTCGACAGAGAATGTAAAGCCACGCATCTCGATAAATGTGTTGGCGATGCGCACGATGTTGTCGAGGAACTGACGGGCGGTGTCTGCGCCGTAGTCTTTGTATAGACGGTGTAGTATGCTGTTTGCTTTTTCCACACCTATCGAGCTCTTATCGATAACCCCGGCAACAAGCTGGCCGTTTCTGACTACGACCTCCTGGTTGTTGAATGACGCTCTCGTTACGTGGTTGAAATCCTTGGGGAAGAGCAGACTGATTACCTGTTTTCCGGTCCACAGCGGTTCAGGCTCTTTTACCGCCGGCTCCGGTATGTCGCCTCTATAGTGTATGGCTGCCAGAACCCTCGAGAGCTCGGACTTGTTCAGGAATGTGTCGTCTTTTGTTAATAGATATAGGGCTGTTAGGAAGTCCCTGATCACGCCTATGATGGGTGCACCGTAGCGGGGGGATACGATGTTTTTCTCGACCACAAGCAGCTCGCGGGCCTCTGTCTGGGCTTCCTCACTCTGCGGGACATGTAGGTTCATTTCGTCGCCGTCAAAGTCTGCGTTGTATGGGGTGCAAACAAGGGGGTTGAGTCTAAGCGTCTTATATGGCAGAACCCTGACGTAGTGGGCCATGATGGACATTCTGTGGAGCGATGGCTGACGGTTGAAGAGGACTATGTCACCGTCCTGTAGATGCCTCTCAATTACGTAACCGGGTTCAAGCGAGTCAGCCAGCTCATCTAGGTTGGTTACAAACTTCAGCCTGACACGTTTTCCGTCAGGCCTTATAATGTATTTAGCGCCGGGGTATTTGTCTGACCCGTTTCGCACAAGCTGTCTAACCTTCTCTATGTTCCAAGGTGTTACGGTTTCTGCGACGGTCAGCTGCATCGCTATTTCGAGGGGTACTCCGACCTCGTTAACCTTGATGTTGGGGTCGGGTGAGATGACTGTCCTCGCGGAGAAGTCAACACGTTTTCCTGAAAGGTTCAGCCTGAAGCGCCCCTCCTTACCCTTAAGCCGCTGTGCCAACGTTTTGAGGACACGGCCAGACCTGTGTTTGGCGGGTGAAACACCCACGGACTCGTTGTTGATGTATGTTGTCACATGGTATTGGAGGAGGTCTGAAAGCTCCTCTATCACCGGTGAAGGCGCGCCCGTCCTTATGTTCTCCCTAAGCCTCTGAGCAACCCTCAAGATGTCGACGAGTTTATGCGTTAGGTCGTCCTCCGACCTATAGCCTGACTCCAGCGTTATGGAAGGCCTGACGTAGACGGGGGGGACCGGCAGCACTGTCAAAACCATCCACTCCGGCCTGGATGTCTCGGGGTTTATGTCGAGTAGGACGAGGTCCTGGTCCGTTATTCTCTCCAGCCTTGAGCGGACGGTGTTTGCGTTGAGCTTTGTCGTACCCGACTCCGAAACCTCTAGGAAGGTTGTAGGTTTATCCAGCTCCAGCTTAAGCTGTTTCTCACCGCAGTGGGGGCATGTGTGCTCATTCATAGCCCTCTGCTTTATTCTGTAGATAAGGTTCCTGTACGGCATATTCTTCTTCTTCAACTCCTCAAGCTCTCGATGATATTTCTCAATAACCTCGTCGGATAGCAGAAGCCGTCCACAGGACCTGCATGTCGACCTAAGAAGCTCGTAGATTATTTTCGCAAACCCTACATGTATCACGGGTACAGGTAACTCAATTCTGCCGAAGTGTCCGGGGCAGCCGAGGTATGTGTTGCCGCATGTCTTACATCGCTGGCCTGGTTCAAGGGTCCCAAGCCGTGGGTCCATAACACTCGTCGGGATAGGTAGGCCGTCTTCGTCGTATGTGTCCGGGCTGATTATCTCGGCTACGCTCATTTTTCTTATTAGGTCGGGCGATAGGATGCCGAACCTTATTCCCGCGACGGTTGCAGCCAGGCTCATACCTCCGGCTCCTCCAATAAAATCCTAGGATGTATGCCCATGCTCATCATCTCGTTGAGCAGTAGGTAGAAAGCATATGACATAGTGACCGCTTTAACCCTTACCTCTTTACCGTGGACGGGGCATACATACCTCTCCTGTTTAAGGTCGTAGTAGCTTGGGAGTCCGCAGATTTCGCAGAAGTAGGCAGTGTACTTATCGCTCTGCTCCAGCAGCCTGTCCAGCAGCAGGTATGACGCGCCGTAGGCGATAAGGCAGTCCCTCTCCATCTCGCCGAACTTCAACCCCCCGCCCCTTGACCTTCCCTCGGTAGGCTGCCGTGTAAGCATCTGGACCTGTCCCCGAGACCTAGCATGTATTTTATCCCTTACAAGGTGGTGGAGCCGTTGATAATACACAACGCCGATGAATATCTCCGCCTCAAGGGCCTTACCTGTTACGCCGCTGTAGAGCAGCTCTCTGCCGCTGCTCTTGAAACCGAGGGCCTCCAGCTCAGCCCTCAGCTCCTCGACGGGTTTACCGATAAACGGCGTGCCGTCCACCAGCTCGCCTTTAATGCTGCCCAGCTTACCGGCTAGGCTTTCGATAAGCTGTCCTATGGTCATACGTGAGGGGAATGCATGCGGGTCGATTAGGAGGTCTGGTACAACGCCGTCCTTGGTGTAGGGCATGTCTTCATGCGGTATAAGCATCCCCACGACGCCTTTCTGACCATGCCTTGAGGAAAACTTGTCACCTATCTCTGTGAAGCAGGTGGCCCTCACCTTCGCCTTAACCAGCTTATTCCCCTCAGCCCCAGTGGTCAGGAAAATGGTGTCCACAGTGCCTGTCTCTGAAGGCTGTACGGCCTCCGAGGAGTCGCGCCAAACCATCTCACGGGTGGGAACCCGTTGATACTCTTCAAGGAAGCGGGGCGGGCTGACCATACCTATTATAACCGTGCCCCCTGAGACATCGGACTCTATGTGTGCTAGGCCGTCTTGGTCCAAGACCCTGTAAAACTGTTCACCCCTGTAGCCGCGTACGGAGGGGTCGGGTATCGTAAACTTGTCCTTCTGGCCTCCCGGGGTCTGCCTAGCCTCAACCTCGTACACTCTCCAGCTAAGCGATAGGCCGAGCCCCCGCTCGACGGAAGACCTGTTTAAAACCACGGCGTCCTCCATGTTGTAGCCCTGACCGGTGAGGATGGCCACAACCATGTTCTGCCCTATGGGTCTTGTGTTGAGCCCTATGAAGTCAGCGGTTCTGGTTGTTACGATGGGTTTCTGGGGGTAGACGAGGAGGTGGCTGCGTGAATCAGTCCTCAACATGTAGTTTATTGCGAAGACACCTAGCGCCTGCTTAGCCATCGCGCCTTCGTAGACGTTTCTCGGTGATTGGTTGTGCTCCGCGTAGGGTATGAGGGAAACCGCCACACCGAACATTGCGAAAGGCGTTATCTCCAGATGTGTGTGCTCGTTCGTCACTTCGTCAGGCTTCAGGGCGACATACGCGTTCTCCTCCTCCTCAGCATCCAGGTATTCAACAATTCCAAGGCTTATGAGGTCTCTCAACCTCGAGGTCTTACGCCGTATTAGCTCGACATGCTGCCTCTGCAGCAGGGGCTGGCCGTTCTGGACAACTATAAGCGGCCTCCGGACTCTACCCTCATCAGTGTTTATAACAACCTCTTCAACATGTTTACGCTTATAATAGGCTACGTTGATGTTATGGCTTATAAGCCCCTCCCTTCTCAAACGCCGGAGCTCGTTAACAAGCGAGGCGCCGCTGCTGTGAAAACCCTCCAGGACCCCGTCAACGAATACCTTGACAGGGGGTGGTGTCTTCTTTTTCGCTATAATCTCGTTCAGGGGGATTACGTTGAGCTGGAAAAGCTTATCCATCAGGTCTTTCTTGTTTGCTTGGAAAGATATCTCAGCCGAGAGGGCTAGGTTTTTGACGAGGCCGGCGTTGCTTCCCTCAGGCGTCTCGCTCGGGCAGAGCCTTCCCCAGTGTGTCCCATGCAGGTCCCTTGCCTCGAAATGTGGCTGCCCCCTGCTCAGCGGTGACTGGACGCGTCTGAGATGGCTTAGCGTGGCGAGGTAGTTTGTCCTGTTGAGGAGCTGGGTTACCCCAACCCTTCCACCGGGCCAGTTGCCGGTGGCCATGGCGTGTCTGACGAACTCGGAGACAATACCGTGTCTGACGTACGAGCTTATCTGGAGAGGCTGACGTGAAGGGATTATCCTCTCCAGCTGGTAGCGCAGGTCGCGGAGCATCTTAGCGAAGGCCATCCGGTAAAGCTCCGTCAACAGGGCTGACTCGAGCTTTATCCGCTTGTTGGCGTAGTGGTCCCGGTCGTCCGGTTCGCGGAGCCCTAGGCTTGTTTCGAGAACGCGTCCAATCATTTCGCATAGGTGGACTGCTTTTCTGAGTCTAGCCGCTTTGTTTGTGCCTAGATGTATGAGGAACATTGTGTCGATTAACTGCTCAGCCTTCTCCAGCCTGTATTCCTCAGCATAGCCGAAGGCAATCCTGCTGCCTATGTAGTCAAGAGCCTGTGCAACCGTCTCAACCCCCTCCGCCTCCTGGAAGCTGGGCTCGAGAAGTTCCTGAACCTCCTTATGCGGGGAGATAAGGTTGGCTATCTCCTGGTCCTTGGTCAACCCGAGCGCTCTGAGCATGATTATGGCGGGGACGCCTTTGTATATGCGTGAGAAATAGACCTTGACCGGCCCATCTCTGCGGTAGCTGACCTCAACCCTGATCTGCCTGCCATAGGCAGATGAGAGTATGACGGCGGAGTACTGGGGCCTGCCGTCCCCCTCCTTAGCGGTTACGATAATCCTGTTGGGTGCTAGGTCCTCTATGGCTACGATGACGCGTTCAGAGCCGTTTATGATAAAGTATCCGCCTGGGTCGTTGGGGTCCTCGCCGGCCGACATAAGCTCGTCCGGCGTCATCTTCGAAAGCAGGCATATGTCAGACTTCACCATCACGGGGATTGTTCCGACCCAAACCCTTTCAGGAGCCGGCCCTCCTATGGGCTTTCCGTCAAGGTATATGCTCATGTAGACGTATATCGGGGCTTCGTAGGTTAAGTTCCTTAGACGGGCCTCGGATGGGTAAAGTTTCTGTAATGTGGGTGCCTCCACCTCGCGCTTGAACGGCTCGCCCACCTCGACCTTGCCGAATTTGACTATCACTGTTCCGTGCTTCGTCTTTATTTCATGGTCTCCAAACGACTGTAAGAGCTGCTGCAGCCCTTCCTTGATGAAATAGTTGTATGAGCGTAGGTGGTGCTGTACCAGCCCCTCGTCCTCAAGCGTGGATTTGAACACATCCCATAAATCATCTTTCGACAACTGGGAAGACATCAAGACTCACCCCAGACAACTCTGTAGTATACCGCCTCCCCAGCTGTCTCTGACCGCCGTGTTATTTTAACTATGTCACCCACCTTGGCCCCCAGCTTTTTAACCATCGGGTCTGACGGGCTTATGTACGGCAGCTTGTCAGCCGTAACACCCAGTTTTTTCAACAGCTCCTCAGCCTCCTCCTTAGAGAGAATTTCGTGTTTGGGGACATAGATGTGCTGCGAGAGGTCCCTCACCTCCTCTGGCTGCTCCTTTCTATCCTTCGCGACATCCGAAACAAGACGTTGTTTTGGCATAGTTCAACCCTACAGCTGTCTGTGAATGGCGTCCGCATCAATATAAGTTTTCATGGTGGATATGTCGGCTGACTGCTTTCTAGGTTCCACACCATTGTTTACTCTAACGCGGCCTCCGTCTTGACTGTGTTGCTCACAGCCATCAGCTTTTCCAGAATCATGTCGTGCTTTTCTTCGTCAGCCTCTATAGAGTCTAGGAGGATTTTTACAACATTGCTTTTGAGAAGTTTCTTCACCTCCTCGAAACCGGCTGAATGGCCTTTCTCCTCAAGCTGCTGAAGCTGGCGTAGACGTTCAGGGTCTGGGAGCGGGCCGTCAGTTACGTCTTTCTCAACGGCGGCGATGGCTGCCTGAACTATGTCGGCATGCCTTATGCTGTCTGAGGCGATTTGTCTGAAGAGAAGCCTAACCATGTCGTCACTGGCTTTGATGGCCTCGGAGAGAAATATTTCCGCAGCCTCCTGCTCTGCCACGAGTCTTTGGCGAAGAAGCCTTACCGCACTCATCTTAGCCTCTTCCCCACCCTCCCTCATGGAGGGAGCTGAACCAGTTAGTGTCAGGACCTCATAGGCGAGGTCGAGAAGCTCCGTCTCAGCCACAGCCCTTTTCTTCAACGCTATCTTACCAGCATATTCGCGGACCATTTTTCTAGCCTGCTCACTAACTGGGAAGTTTTTCCCGCTCAGGGCACGCACCCCCTTCAGGTACTGTGTGACCGCTTGCGGTGTTACTGAGAGTAGGCGGGCCGTTTCAGCCTTTCTCAGGCCATAGGTTTTGACCAGCTCAGCTGCTATGAGCGACCTGAGTACCGGAATGACCTCCTCGGCCTTGGGGGTTTTCATGGTTTTACCTGAGATTAACGGCGTTATATTCTTATTGTTTAACCATGTGAAATGTTTGCTTCACGGCGTATACTTTAAATCCACGTTATAACGCCGTTATATCGTGAAAGGCATAAGCAAAACAGTCATCTTGTTAACAGCAGGTGTTGTTATTGGTCTCTTAATTTCCACAGGCTTCGCCATCCTAACACAGCCCCGGCCAACGCAGAAGCTCGTCATCGCCATACAGCCAACCTTGGCTGCCGCCGAGGCTCTGCAGAGGTCAAAGCCCCTTGAATCTTTCCTCGAACAGCGGCTTGGTGTGGATGTCGAAATATATGTTCCAACATCTTACGCCGCTGTTGTTGAGGCTTTGAGGCAGGGGCATGCCGACGCCGCCATGATGAGTGCCTGGCCCTCATATCTCGCATGGAAGCTGGCTGGTGCGGAGGTTGTGCTTGCGGAGGTAAGGCGGGTTGGTGAGGGAGACAGGCTTGTTGAGAAAACATACTACTACTCGTACTGGGTAGTCTTGCCAGACTCACCAATCAAATCGCTTGAAGAACTTCGCGGCAGAAAAGTAGCCCTGCCCAGCCCAATATCCACATCGGGCTACGTAGCCCCCCTCGCCAAGCTTGTCGAAAAAGGCCTGGTAAGGGTTGAGGGTAAGAAGGAGGCAGACCCTTCAACATTTTTCACAGTAGTGTTCACTGGAGGCTACGCCCAGTCATGGAACGCGCTCAAGGCGGGTGATGTTGACGCTACGGTGATCGCCGGCGACATACCGGCAGACCTTTACCGTGACGTTATGTCTAAGGTGAGGGTTGTGGATTCGCAGGGGCCGATACCCAGCCACGGAGTAGTATTCTCCAAAAACCTGAAGGAACCTCTGCGCAGTAAATTGCTCCAAGCCTTCCTTGAGCTTGGGGAGAAACAGCCCGAGCTTATGCGCTCATTCATATCAGCCCTATTCGTCAGGTTTGAGCCGACAACCTCGGAAAAACACCTACAAGCGTTAGGCAAGTATCTCGAGCTCACCAACCTCAAGTACACGGAGAAGGTTGGATGAATTGAGGGTCCTCGAGGTACGCGACCTACATTTCTCATACGACGGCTCGAAGCCAGTCCTGCGCGGCGTTAACCTGGCGCTTGAAAGAGGTGAGGCTCTCGCTCTGATGGGGACTTCGGGCGCGGGTAAAACAACCCTGCTCAAAATAGTGGCTGGGCTTCTCTACCCCTACGAGGGCGTGGTGAAGCTATCCTCTGACAGGGTGGGATATATTCCGCAACACTTTGGACTCGTTAAAAACCTCACCGCCCTCCAGAACGTGCTGCTGGGCTCGCTGGGGCGTGTCGGGAAAACCTCATCCCTGTTGGGCAGGTTTCCAAGACACGAGGTTGAGAGGGCCTACGGCCTGCTGGAGGCTGTCGGGCTAGCTCATTTATCGGAGAGGAAGACAGCATTGCTCAGCGGCGGTGAGAGGCAGAGGGTTGCTGTGGCCAGGGCTTTGATGCAGTCGCCGTCAATACTTCTGGCCGACGAGTTTGTCGCCGACCTCGACGTAGCCAACGCCATCGACATAATGAGGCTCACAATCGATGTTTGCAAAAGAAGCGACATAGCTGTTTTAATGACGATGCATGACGCCTTTCTCGTCAACCGTTTCGCAGACAGGGTGGCGGTTTTGAAGGAGGGCAGGATTGCGGCTGAGATGGATGCGAAAACAGTCGACGTGGACAGGCTTGAAGCGGTTCTGAGGTGAGTTCTCCGGCATGAAATTTTGCTAGGCAAACCGGCTACCTGCTAACAGGGCTGGCGTTTATACTGGCGGCACAGCAGGTGGGCTTCACAGACCTGCCGCGCCTCTCCAAGGGGGTCACAAACCTATTACAGCTCTCGTCGGAGCTTTTTCCACCAAACCTGCAGGACGTGCCGGCAATCCTCAACGCACTCTTTGAAACAATCCAGATAGCGTTCGTCGGGACAATTATAGGATTCATTCTGTCAATCCCGGCCGCAGCCCTGGCCCTCCGCACAGCCTTCCCCAGCTACATAACAGCGCCGACAAGGGCTCTCTTGGCTCTGGTTAGAACAATCCCCGCACTATTCTGGGCAGTCATATTCGTCATAGCCGTAGGCCTCGGCCCTCTGGCGGGGACACTTGCGGTATCTGTATACTCGCTCGGATATCTTTCAAAACTGTACTATGAGGCCTTTGAGGCAGTTGACCAAGACACGATTGACGCGCTTAGATGCGCGGGGGCCTCAAGCCTAGCCCTCGTCAGATACGCCGTCATCCCCGAATCGTTAAACGCTATTTTCAGCCAGCTGTTTTTCATGTTCGAGTACAACGTAAGGGCTTCAACTGTTTTGGGGTTTGTGGGCGCGGGGGGTGTCGGCTTCCTCATGATAAACTACATAGAGACCCTCAGATACAGCAGCCTGACAACAATCATCATATTGACGCTCACGGTCGTGGTGGCTATCGACTACGTAAGCGGGCGGCTGCGTAAAATGGTTCTCCCAGAAGTCAGGCTTAAAACACCCACAAAAATCAGAACAGCCCCCGTACATTAATGTGTAAAAACAGCTAAAAACCAAACAATACATCAACATGCATGGCGGAAGTGGGGTTTTCCAAGGTCCTTTACAGGAAGGAGGGCGGGGTTGCCTGGATCACGCTAAACAACCCAGCCAAGTATAATGCTCTGGAGCTCGACCTTAGACGTGAGCTTAAAGCCGCTCTGATGGATGCTGCCGGAGACAGCGCGGTTAGGGCGGTTGTGATACGGGGAGCCGGCGGCAACTTCTCCGCAGGCGCCGACATTAAAGCCTTCCTCCAATGGGACCCGGCCGAGACAGTTAGAGTGGCTAACGAGGTCGGAACCTCGATGGTTTTGTCTTCGATCATCAGAAACATGCAGAAGCCGGTGATCGCCGTGGTGGAGGGCTACTGTCTAGGCGGGGGGTTTGAGCTTGCGCAGGCATGCGACCTCATTGTAGCATCCGAGGACGCTGTGTTCGGCCAGCCTGAGATAAACCTAGGCATCATACCGGGCGGAGGTGGGACGCAGAGGCTTACGAGGCTTGTGGGGGAGAAGAAGGCGAAGGAATTGATTTTCACAGGTGACAGGGTCTCGGCCTCAACCCTTGCGGCGCTGGGCCTAGTTAACGTCGTCGTCCCCAAGGAACGGTTGGAGGAGGCTTTGAAGACGCTGTTGGACAAAATACTTTCCAAACCGCCGCTTGCGGTTGCGGCTGCGAAGGAAGCCGTGAACCTTGCGCTCGAGACTGGACTGAGTGCTGGGCTGCGTGCGGAGTTGATGCTTTTCGCCTCGCTGTTCGCCAGCGAAGACCAGAAAGAGGGTGCGAGAGCTTTTCTGGAGAAGAGGAAACCTGTGTGGAAGGGTAGGTAGTCTACTGTGGCTCTATTGTTGAAGGTGGTTTGCTGGTTATGGCGTAGGTAACCCATGTAACGTTCTCAACCTCGTTAGCAATCCTCCTACCTATCCTGTCCAGTAATTCGTGCGGTAGCCGGGCCCAGTCGGCGGTCATGCCGTCGGTGGATGTGACGGCGCGGACAGTCACGATATAGCCAACGCTCCTCCTATCACCCTTCACACCCGTAGCCATGTCATCACCCACAACCGCAAAGCACTGCCAAATCTCATCACCGAGTCCGGCGGCCAATACCTCCTCCTCAACGATGGCTGAAGCCTCCCGGCACACTCTAAGCTTATCCTCAGTAACCTCCCCTATTATTCTGACCGCCAGCCCAGGCCCTGGAAAAGGCTGTCTCCTCACTATTTTCTCGGGCAGGCCCAAGACCCGGGCCAGCCTCCTCACCTCGTCTTTGTACAGCTCCCTCAGCGGCTCAACAACCCTCAGCCCAAGGTTCTCGGGGAGGCCTCCGACATTGTGGTGTGTCTTTATTACTGCGGAGCCGCCGACGGACCTCCCGCTCTCCACAACGTCTGGATATAGGGTTCCTTGGGCGAGGTGGGTGAAGGGCCCGTGAAGTCGGCTGACCTCCTCGAAGATGGCTGCGAACTCTGCCCCGATTATCTTCCTCTTCTCCTCGGGGTCCTTAACCCCTTTAAGCTTAGAGAGAAACCTTTGGGAAGCGTCCACGTAAATCAAGCTTTCGTCTCCCACGACCTTTTTCAAAACAGCCAAGACCTCCTCTGCCTCGTTCTTTCTAAGCAGTCCATGGTTTACGAAGAGACATTTGAGCCGGGCTCCGACTGCGCGTGAAACTATCGCCGCGGTAACAGTCGAGTCAACCCCTCCGCTGACTGCGCACAACACCTTCCCGTCCCCAACCGCCTCCGCCACTTCCCTGACGGCCTTCTCCAGATAGCTCTCCATGCTCCAGGAAGGCCTGCATCCACAGATGCCTATGACAAAGTTGCGGAGAATCTCGACACCTTTCTCTGTGTGGTGAACCTCTGGGTGGAACTGTATGCCGTAAACCCTGCGGCCGCTGTCGTAGATGGCTGCATGAGGTGACGACTCTGTTGAAGCCGCCGTCTTAAACCCCTCGGGAGGTTTCTCGACATTGTCTGAGTGGCTCATCCAAACCGTGAGGCTTTTGGGAAGCCCTTTGAAGAGTTCGCAGGTGTTGTCGAGACGTATCACCGTCCTGCCGTACTCTCTTCTTGCCGCTTTACTGACAGCGCCGCCGAAAGCCCATGCCAGAAGCTGGTGGCCGTAGCAGATGCCCAGCACCGGTCTTCCACCGAGCTTCCCGAAGTCGACTGCCGGCGCCCCAGCCTCGTAAACACTTGCAGGGCCCCCCGACAGTATAAACCCCTTAACCTCCCGCATACCAGCCACGGCCTCTACCTCTGTGTAAGGTGCCACGACGGTCTTTACGCCCAGCTCCCTGACCCGCCTGCTTATCAGGTGGGCGTACTGGCCCCCGAAATCAACGACTGCGATAACGTCCTCCGATATGGTGCTTCACCTGTTTTCCGGTGTTTCCAGCGAAATATATTGTTGGTTTGGTAAATCTTTTGCAGATTCACCAATAAGCTTAAATATATTATGATGTATTCCACAACATGCATCCGCAGCAAAGAGTGCTCTCAACAAAGAACTTGGCAGTTATTGCGCTTTTCGCAGCATTCTACACGTTGACGGCTGCTGTCACAGGTATTGTTTTACCTGTGTTGCGCGGCTATCCGGCACATTTCTTCAGAGGCCTTTCGATGAGCGCCTGCGCGGCCTTTTCAAGAGCGCGGTGGAGTGTGAGCATTATGTCCGTTATATCTGGCCTGGTCTTTCTGGCCGTTGTCCCAGCGCCCGCGCCTTACCTCCTCTTTTCAACTGTTGGGGCGGGGGTTACGTATGATCTATGCATGGGTCGTGCATACCAGCAGTCGGTGAGGAGGTTTGGTAGGATAACTGTGGGGACGCTGCTGAGCGGACTTGTTGAAGGGGTCATAGCTATGGCGGCGCTGACCTATGTCGGGCTGTTAAACGTCAGACCGGAGCTGTTGGCCGTGATATGGGCTGGTGCTATAGCCGCCAATATGGTCCTCAGCACAGTAGGGGCCCAGCTTACCGTTCTACTTCTCCGCCGCTACCGTAAATGACGCCAACGATGGTAGAGTTTCTCGCCAGAGCAGCCGCCGTCTACGCCCTAGTAGTCTGGGCAGGAGGAATTTTCCACCTAACCTTCGCCGCAATACCTGAGGCTTCAAGGCTTGACAGTGGGCTGCGGCTTAGGGTCATGGCTGGGATGATGAGGAGATACAACCCTTTTTCGTGGACAGCGTTGCCCGTTCTCCTAGCCGCAACATCCTATCTTGCTTTGTTCAAAACAGGTCTAACGCTAGTACCCATCATAACGTTGCTGGCCGTCGCTGCCTCCTTCACCCTAGACTTCATACACTCATTCATCTACGGGCCGAGGGCGGTAAGGGGGGATGGGGCTGCACGCCGTAAAGCACTTACCCTGGCGTGGGCTGAGACCTTAATGGTATTTGGCCTGCCCCCGCTTGTAGCCGCATTACTGTGAAAAGTTATAATATCATGGATGTTCTCAAAATGCTGTGAACAGGACTGTTGTGGCTGGTTTGCTGCTGTTTCTGGCAATCTTCCAGTTCTTCATGTTTTTCCGGGTGGCTGAGTCGATTTACCCGGGCTACAGCGTCTCCAACAACTACATCAGCGACTTGGGTGTGGGGCCCGCCGCAAATGTTTTCAACACCTCGATAGTCGTGCTTGGGCTGGCTGTGATGGCTGCCGCATATCTTGCGCTTCCCGCCTTCAGAAGCAGGGTGCTGAGTGTTTTGGTTGGGCTGGCTGGCTTTGGAGCCACAGGTGTTGGGGTGTTTCCGGAAAACGTCCCAGTCCTCCACACAGTGACGTCCTTCATCACATTCTTCTTCGCCGGAGTAGCAGCGGTCTACGCGGCCCGCGTCTTTAAGCAAGCCATGGGAGTGCTCTCACTGATTTCAGGCCTTACATCCCTAACAGCTCTGGCTCTTTTCGCGACAAACAACTACCTCGGCCTCGGACATGGAGGGATGGAGAGGCTGATCGTATACCCTGTTCTCTCATGGGGTCTCTTGATCGCCGGCTACCTGCTCACCGCCGGTCGCCAGCCCTGACTCTCTCTAACTCGACCCCGCAATCCGGGCACCGTGCAGCCGGCCTTGTGTGGGTTTTGCCGCAAACACTGCATCTGAAGACATATTCTCTAACCTCCTTGATGGGCTGCCTAGCCACACCCAGCACCTGAAGGCCTAGGTACAGCGCCATGTTCTGGACACTGTAGTCGTCTGAGACAACTACGACATCGCAGCCCTCCTTCTTTTCCTCGACCGCTGCCGCCAGTAAAAGAATGTCGGTTTTGGAGAGGCGGCCAAGCTCACCTCTTTCACGGGCCTTCAAGCTGACCTCTTCAACAGACTGCTTCGAGGGCTTCCTCAGCTTCAAAACCTTACGTGACAAAGCCATCGAAAGCCTTTCCGGCGCAAGTCCCCCATAGACAACCTCGTCAACCACCTCCTGCACCGTTACAAGCTCTGCCTTACCGGGTTCAAGCTGGGTGGCAAGTATCGCGGTGGTGTCGAGTACGTATACCTTACGGGCGGCCATATATCCTCTTCCGCAACCTGCGGCTGAATAATGGTTTCTCAGTGAATTTAACGAGGCTGATGTAGCGCGGTGATTTACTGATTTCGACCTGTCCTTTCCGAAGCTCTTTAACTGTGTGTCCGTCAACTAAAACCTGTGCCTCGCCTTTCGTCACAGTCACGGTTATCGGCATGTCTATGGATAGGACGATGGGCCTGATGTTTCCAAGCGACGCCATGGGTGCGACAACAACTGATTCAAGCCTTTCATCAACCACGGGGCCTCCGGCGGAAAAAGCATAGGCCGTTGAACCAATCGGGGTTGCCAGAATTACGCCGTCAGCCACGTCGGAGACAAGTTGCTCACGCTGCGATATCCTGTACTGGATGACCCTGCCCGGGTTCCTTGACGAGACATATGCCTCGTTTAATGCGTCCGCAACAAACTCTCCTTCGGCGAAGGTGGCGAGCCTCATAACCCGCTCCACAAAGTACGACCGCTCCACAATCCTGTAGCAGACCTGTTCAAGCTCATCTGCTTCAGCTGTGCAGAGATATCCGGCGCGGCCGTAGTTGACGCCTAAAAGCTTCACCTCCGGGTTAGAGACCTTTCTCGCTACACGGAGTAAGGTTCCGTCACCTCCGAGGACAAGAAGGAAGCCGTCGTCAATGCTCTCAAACCTCTTCTCAAACACTTCCAACGAATATGTTTGGCAGCTGCCTTTGGAGAAGAACTCACCCACCTTGACGGCCGCCTTAACCGCCTCAGGCCTGGTCGCCGCGTAGACAACGGTAATTTCCATAACTGTAAAAACCATACAATCAGATTTAACCCTCTACTACCGCCCAGAAAAGTGGAAGCCGTGGCTTTTTAGGCTTATCTTCTATTCCCTTCACTAATCTAAACACCTCTTCAACTTCTCTGACATACAACTATTCAACATCCATCAACCGCATACACAAATAGGAGGGTAAACCTGATTAATTAGCTAAAGCAGTAAACATGAAGAAGAGAGAAAAGGGGGGAGGGGGTTCGGCTGGGCGCCGTCAGCGGACTCGGAACCCAGACACACGGAAACGTTGTGTAAAGCCCCCCACGAGGAGGGATAGGTTATTTCAAACCGGGCCTGGGTTTTTCCGCCGCCCAGGCCCAGCCTACATGTCTGGGATCTGTCGTCCGTTATCCTTGGCTAGTCGTTTGAGGTCCACGAGTATCCTTCGAGCGACCCGAAGTGTGGCTTTCCAGTGTTTTCTCGGCCTATCCTTGAATTTCTCAATATATCGCAGGTAGATGCCGTAGTAGCGGGGATGTTTGTTTAATATTGTGGAATTCGCCAAGATCAAAAGCAGTCTGCTCCTTTTGTTCCATCGCTGGAATGGTGGTAGGAGGTGGTACCTCCTCAACAGCCTATCCCGTGGAAACGTTTTCAACGCGAATTCATCATGACTTATCAGGTGCGCCAGCGCTGGTCCTTTGAGTCCAAGATGTTCAAAGGCCAGACTGTATAGTGGTAGTTTTAAGGCTTCTCTATGGATTTCTTCAGAAAGCTCGTCGACGATGTTCCGGAGAGTTTTATGTGCCTTTCTTGCTAGCGGATGGTTTGTTGTAGTCCTCTTCTGTTTGGAGACCTTCTTCATTAATGTAAAGGTCGCCCATTCCTCCGTCAGCTCCCGTACCCGAAGCTCTTCGGGTGCTGTGAATAATGGCTGGAAGTCGTCTGAGTTTCGGAGGAATAGTGTCTTCAACACAGCGACATCATTTTCATCTGACTTACGCATACCATTGTTTCTCCGCTCCTCGGAGAGTTTCTTTAAATCCTTGAGCCGTAGGAATATGATGCCTGTTTTCGCAAGCTCCGCCGCCGTGTTCTGTAGCTTACCCGGAAGGCTATCTAAGACAATGACCGCGGGCCTAAGTTTCTCAGCCAGCTCAGCTAGGTTGTTGAAGACCAGTATTTCGTTGTTCTCGTCTGTTAGGGCGTAGACTTTGTTCCTCCCAAAGTCCACGTAGACGACCTCATTCACAGCCTGTCTAGAGACTGAAGCAAGCCCAACCATCAAACCCCCTCACCACAAAAACCTACACCACATATTTATCACTTGGAGCAGATATATGACAGGGGGGAGGGGATAGCTACATACAACTCCCCGCGGGAATACCCCCCACCATGGTTCACTGTGAAATTAAATAAATTGTAGCGACATTTAAGCTGTCTGAAGATGGCGGGTTAGAGCTATTCCATAAAAAGGATGAGGAATCTCTATACACAGTATGTAAGAGGTCGGCTAATACGTTGAGGGATGGAGTTACTTGCTCTATATGTCAATATTACTATCCTGCTGAGGAGAATAAATATAGGTGCCCATACGACCACATACCTTTAAGAATATCACCGAGAAAAAAGGAGAAATAACGGAAACCGTTAAAACGCCTTAATCCACCTCCGAGCTTTAACAAGTTTTTTACATTTGTCAGCAGCGACAAAAACATCTGTGTTACTGTATAAGCTACCTTTGGAGACATATGAAAAATCCAAGTCGGAGAAAATATAGCTGGCTTGGGCGAAGCAACGCTGCGGACTTGCCTGCATATGAGGTAAAGGTTTGCCGCCAGCACCGTTAACAAGGGAGTCAATCTAAAGTATGGGCGTGATTATTTCAGCCAGCCGCAGACACCCCTCACATAACCCACACACATATCAAGCTATGTGTTTTCTCAGCTCCGATATGTCCGGGTTTATCAACGGTATACCGGCCTCCACCCTCACCTTCTCAGGCTCTTTAAGCCCAGAGCCTGTCACCAAAACAACTACGGATTCTGAGCCGTCTAGGAAGCCTTCGTCCACCAGTTTCTTGACCGCCATAACGCCTACCGCGCCGGAGGGTTCTGCAAACACCCCCTCAAGTCCTGCAAGCAGTTTAACGGAATCCTTTATCTCGTCCTCCTCTAGGGCCACGGCTGTACCCCCTGTTATTTTCACGGCCTCCATCGCTGCATCCCCGTCCCATGGGTATGGGTCGAGAAGCCCTGAGGCGATTGATTTGGGCCACTTCTCTGCCTCCACCTCCTCAAACCTCTTACCCGCCCTGATGGCCCTGACAAGCGGCATGTTTCCAGCAGGCTGCACAGGTATTATCTTCGGGTAGCAGTCTGTCAGCCCGAGCTTTTTCAGTTCCTTAAACCCTTTCCAAACCCCTGTGGCGAGGCATCCGGAGCCCGTCGGTATCACTACCGCGTCGGGGCAACTCCAGCCCATCTGCTCAACGACTTCGTAGGAGATTGTTTTGGGGCCCTCGACTTGGTAGGGGTTGAAGGGGCCGAAGCTTGGGCATGGGTACCATCCAAGCATCTTCACCGTTTGGAGCATGAGGTCGACTGTCGGGTCCCTCCCCTCAGCCACCTGCCTAACCCTTACCACCTCAGCCCCAAACAGAAGCAGCTGCGAAGCCTTCCCAGCCGCCACATCCTCCGGCACAAATGCATGGCATCTCAGACCAAGCGACGCGCTGTAGGCAGCCAGCGATGAGGCAGCGTTACCGCTTGAAGCTATGACGACGTCGGAGACACCCATCTCATAGGCCTTCGCAGCACCGACGGACATGGCCCTGTCCTTGAAGGAGGACGTTGGGTTCCTTGTCTCATCCTTCAGGAAAAGGTTCGGTACCCCGATGTGTTTGCCCAGCCTTCTCGCCCTCAACAGCGGTGTGCCTCCCTCGTTGAGCGTCGACGCATATTTCCTGTCTACGGGCATCAGCTCCCAGTAGCGCCAGACACCGCTGGGGGGTCTTTCCGCAACACCGCTGGCGGTAAAGGTTTCCAACACCCTGTCAAAGTCGTAAACTATATCCAGCCTGCCGAAATCATTTCTCACACACATCAAGGGGTTGTCCTCGGGCCTGTAGCTGGTTCCGCATCTGCTGCATACAAGCTTTTCGACAAACATTTTCACAGAGGCCTCAACACAAACCTGCACACAGAGCCTCTGACTGCTCTGCACTCGGTCTCCCGCGACTCAAACCTCTTCCCGTATACGGCCTCCGCTATGCCTCCAAGTATGCCCGCTAGGAAGTAGCATGTGGGGCTTTGAAGGTTTGCCTGCTCGTGGCAGAAAACACAGTTTTCAAAAACAACCTCCACAACGTTGTCCTGTTGTAGCCTGTTGGTTACGTTGTTCCGGCCCCATCCGGACCTGAACGCGGCGTATGAGAGCATTTTAACCGCCTCCTCGGTGTTTGCTGTTGCTTGAACGGCTTTCTTTCCGAGGGCAACGCCGTAGCGGTGGCCTAGGTTCCATAGAAGTGCGTGAGCGGCCGGGGGAGATATATTATCCCCGAGAAGCTTGACCATCTCGCCGAAGGTTTTGGCTGAGAGGTAGAAGACCCTCCCACCCAATATGTTGTCATACAGTTCTCCGTCGTCCACGTATACGCGTACTCCTATCCGCTTAAAAATCTGGCTGTAGCGGGTTCTGCAATGTTTTTAACGTAATACCTCCAGACGCGACGCATAGAGCTCCCTCTGCTTCCGGGTATACTCTCATATACAGTGAAGAAAGGTGACATGCCGTCACGACTCCAGCCTTCTGGGGTTTTTCTCCGTCAGGCTGGAGGGCCGGTCTTCTGGGTTCTTAACGTAGTCTTCAAAATTCCGTTGAGGTCTTACGCAGGGGGAGAAGGGGTTCATCGTTCTTAACCGGGATGAAGCTTAAGCTGACATGGTCTGCGCTGAACAAGTAACCTTTAAAAATTTGCTCCAAATCCTACATTGGTGTCAATGGTTGAGAAAAAACAGATTGCTTGTATATTGAGTGCAGAGTTCTCCCCAAGGCCAGGCTATACGCCGAGTGAGAGGGAATCGACTACTCGGAAGGCTATTAATGGAAGCAGAGTTTGGAAACACCCCATGGTTCAGTTAAACGAGGCTCCAATACCTAAGCCAAGTCATGGACAGGTGTTGATTGCTTTAAAGGCGGTAGGCATCTGCGGTTCAGACATTCACATGGTTGAGAGCGATTCAAGTGGTTGGATGCTCTATCCTGGGCTGACCAAACTTCCGGTGGTTCCCGGGCATGAGCTGTCGGGTCAGGTTGCGGAGGTGGGTACGGGGGTTGAGGGCATCAAGCCCGGTGACATGGTGGTTGTTGAGGAGATGCAATGGTGCGGCATGTGTTACGCATGCAGGACCTCATTTTACAACCAGTGCGAAAACCTCGAAGAAGTTGGGTTTACAATAAATGGTGGGATGGAGGAATACATGGTTACGGACGCTAAGTTTGTTTGGAAAATAAATGGTTTTTTGGATGTGTTCGGTAGCGAGGAAAGAGCATTCGAGGTAGGGGCATTGGTTGAACCCATATGCGTCAGCTACAACGCAATATTCGTTAGGGCTGGCAATTACAGACCAGGATGGAATGTTGTGGTGTGGGGTGCGGGTCCTATAGGGCTTGGGGCGGTTGCTCTTTTGAAGGCTGCAGGTGCTGCAAGAATTATAGTGATGGAGCCTGTAGAGAGGAGGAGAGAGATAGCTAAGCAGCTGGGAGCCACACACACTTTTGACCCTATAGAGCTTAAAAAGAAAGGCACGAAACCATTTGAAAAAGTGCTTGAAGTAACAGATGGTTTGGGAGCTAACTTACATGTCGAGGCTACAGGCGTCCCTGCAGAAGTACTCCCCGAAATTGAGAAGTCTCTTGCAATAGGCGGGTCTGTGGTGTGGATTGGGCGAGCTGATCAGGAGGCTCCGATTTGGTTAGAACGTTTCCAGACAAGGGCTGCCCAGCTTTTCGGCTCGCAAGGGCATGCAGGGAATGCGGTATTTCCTTCTGTTATTAGGATGATGGAGAGTGGGGTGCTTGATCCAACACCAATAATAACAACTAGGTATAGGCTAGTAGATGTTTTGGATGCGTTTGAGCACGCTAAAGGAAGAAAGGAAGTCAAAGTTTTAGTAAAACCATGAAATCATCTATCAAAGAACTCATGTTAGAAATCAAAAGATATGGAAGTTTGATGATTTTCCATCCACGTGACAATGTTGCTATGGCGGTTGAGAAAATGGAAAAGGGTGAAAAGCATGTTATAAATGGTCTTGAGGTGAGCATTAAGGAACCCATACCTCAGTGGCATAAAGTGGCGATCAAGCCGATTAGAAAAGGGGATTATGTAATAAAATTAGGCTGTAAAATAGGCAGGGCTTCACGAACGATTAATGTGGGAGAATGGGTTAGCACCCACAATTTGTCAAGCCATCGGTTTAGGAGGCGGGCTGTTTGAAACGTGCTAACGGGCTAAATGTTTTCCTACGCGACGACCCTTTCTTCAGGTTTGGGATACGGAATAAGGTCGTCGTTATATCTGTGGGGGCATCAGCCAACCACGCTGTTAAAAAGATTTCAACTGCCGTAGGGGTTCCCGGATTAATACACGCTAAGGGCACAGACGGAGAAATAAGTGTAGACGCGGAAATTACAAAAAGGACGCTGATTAACGTGGCACTAAACCCAAATATTTACGGAGCGCTATTCGTAGGTCTAGGTGACGAAAGATATAACGCACATGACTTGAGCCAGATTGTAGAAGAAAAGAAGCCTTCTACATGGCTGCACATACACTCATTGGGAGAGTTAAAGGCTATCCAGAAGGGTGTTGAAATTGTAAACAATATGCTCAAAGAGGTTTCTCTACAATATAGGACGGTGGTTAATGATTTAAATGGGTTAACAGTCGGTGTTAAATGTGGTGCATCCGATTCGACCAGCATCTTTGCCAACATCATAACGGGATACGTAGCGGATTACATCGTAGAAAGGGGTGGGAGGGTTGTATTTACAGAGACGCTTGAGCTAATAGGTGCAGAAAGGTACCTAATTGGAAGATGTATAAGCAGAAAAGTAGCCAGGAAGCTCATAACCCATATCTCGAAAGAAGCTAAGGAAGTTTACAGATACTCACCTGAGTGGTTGGGTGCACAGCCCAATTACGGAAATATTAGAGGTGGAATAACTACTATAGAAGAGAAATCGATAGGAGCAGTTTTAAAGACCGGCTTCAGGTCTAAGATTATCGATGCTCTAGATTATGGGGAGAGGATAGACCGTGCAGATTCTGGGGTCTATTTCATAAATGGACCGGGATTCGATGTCCCGGCCATAACGGCGCTGTCAGCAGCAGGCTGCCACTTGATAATCTTCACCACAGGTTCCGGCGAACCTATTGGGTCACCAGTCTCACCTACAGTAAAGGTGACAGCAAACCCTAACACATCAAATATTATGAGGGATTCCATCGACCTCGATCTTAGTAGAATCCTGACAGCTGAGGAGGGGGTGGGGGAGTTAACTAATAGGCTAATCGACTTTGTTTTGCGGGTTGTATCTGGTGATGAAACCGCCGCGGAGAAAGCGGGTCATGAGGATTTTGCCGTGCTGAAAAAAGGCCCAACCCTTTGAAAATCTGATAAACCTTAATATCTCCATCTAACGCTTTGTAAGCATGTCCAACGGAATCCAATATAATGCAAGGTTCGGCATAGTTGCGACTAACAAGTTTGGTGGAAAGATATACATCGACCAAATGACAACGGATGAGCTACGCGATAGACTCAAAGAGTGTGATATTGTTTTTCTTCCATGCGGTGCTGTAGAGAACCATGGTCCGCAAGCACCAATCGGAGAGGACGTATACATAGGTACCTACATTGCGGAGAGAGTTGCATACGAGACTGGAATTTCCGTTGCACCCCCCATCTTCTATGGAAGCCACCCCTCACACCACCACGGGATGTTTGGAACTATTCCGGTGAAGAAAGAATCCTATATCGGATACGTCACGAGTGTTGTTAAATGGCTAAGCCACACCGGTTTTAAGAAAATAATTATCTTTAACTCGCATGGACAGGAATACGTCCTACCAATAGTGAAAGACAATGCAATTATTGAAGAGAGTGTGCATGCACTTATATTTGTAACAAGCTGGTGGGCGTTTGTTAGGGACATACTTAGGGTAGGAACTGAGCTAAAACCCGGTTTAGTGATAGAAACACCTTTCATCCATGCTGACGAAGTCGAAACCTCCGTGACATGGTATGTTGTGCCACACCTGGTTAAACCGGAGAAATTTTTGGAAGCGAAGGCTGAACGCATGATGGCTGTCTTGCCCGAAAAATGGGCTGATAAAGCGGGCAATGTATACGGCCGGCCCTTTGGGTGGTACGACATATCACAGTACATGGAAATAGAATACTATCCAAAGGGGTCAGTGGGTGACCCAACAAAATCCAACAGAGAGAAGGGTGAAGTTATTGTTGAGACCGCGGTTAAAAGAATTATCGAGTTTGTTGAATGGTTGAGGTCGGCCTATCCGGTGGGCGTAGTTCCCCGCGTTTGGCCACCTGAGGGGGCCTTCAAATTCTAAATTCTACGCCACAACTACTTCCGACATGTTTTTGGCTGACTCGTGTGCTGCCCGAGCGACCCTTAGAATATGAGCCGCTTCGAAAGCGCTGACTCGCGGCCTTAACCCCTCGCTAACCGCCTTGATGAAATATTCCAACTCTCGCTTGTAAGAGTCCCAGAACCTTGTTTGAAACCAGTAAGGATAATCCGTGAGCACCCCCTCCGCTCCATAATATTTAATTGGTGTGTGACTCTCTTGCTCTATCCTTATCGCTCCACGTGTACCATAAACCTCAACCCTTACATCATGTCCGTAGGAACAGAACCGATTGGCTCTCACGGTAGCCACTACCCCATTGTCAAGCCAAAGTTTGACGAAGACATCATCGAAGTCTCCCCTAGACCGCAGGTCATCATGCACATATACAGAGCCCGTAGCCCTCACTTTCTGAACTCTCCTACCCGTTAGATATATCACTGTCTGGAAATCATGCACGCAAGTTGTAAAGAAAATTCCACCGCTTTTGGTTGGGTCGGCCTCCCATCCTTTTGGTGGCTCAGGGTCGAGGGTCTGAGAGTGAATATAAGTTACTTTGCCTACACCTCCTGATTCAACAAAGTTCTTCGCCTTCTCGTAGCCTTGGTCGAAAGGTCTGTTATATCCTGCGTGTATCTGAACGTTTTTTCGCTCAGCCTTCAATGCAAGTTCTTCAAGATGCTCAGGTATAAGCCCTACAGGTTTCTCACAAAGTATATGAATCCCATTATCTACTAGCTGCTCAACAATAGATAGCTGGATATTGTTGGGGACAGAAACAATTGCCGCATCAACATCCACCGCCATCAACATGCGATCAACTGATTCATAGACCTTTGCGTCACTTACCAATTTAGCGACAGCTTCTGCTCTTTCTATAACCGAATCTACTATAGCAACCACTAAAGCCTTACCCTTTAAGCCTATAGCATTTGATGCATGTATCTCGCCCATCCTACCGACGCCCACTAATGCAAGCTTTACAGCATCCATGTTTGATCGCCCGATTTTCAGATTATTAGCTTTCCATTTTTATAGAAGTGTGCATGCCGGAAATCAATTGATATATTGACTTTTTCGCCTTCATTAACGACGGGCTTACCTGAGATTACTGATTTTACGTGTTGCCCATCAGGCAGCTCAAGATGAAGAATAGTTTCCCTTCCTAAGGGTTCCATCGTGAATATTTTGGCACTCCCCACGGCATCAGGATGTATTCTTAAGTGCTCTGGCCTAATCAAAATCTTCAGCTCACTACTTGCATCTGTAAACTTTAAGAGAGCTTGATAAATGTCGTAGGGTAATTCGAATTTGATACCTGAAATCTCACAGGTCTCGTCGGGCATGAGATGGATTGGTAGTACGTTCGCCGGCGGACTCCCTATGAAAGTCCCGACAAACAGGTCAGCCGGCGTTGAATACACCTCTTCGGGGGTACCAACCTGAAGCAGTTTGCCAGCGTTCATCAAAGCAACGCGGTCGGCTAAACTCATGGCCTCGACCTGGTCATGTGTCACATAAATAGTTGTTATTTTCAGAGATTTTTGAAGGTTCTTAATCTCAGCCCTGACCTCGACTCTTATTCTTGCATCTAAATTGCTAAGTGGCTCATCCATTAGGAAGACATCCGGTCTTTTCACAAGAGCCCTTGCAAGTGCCACCCTCTGTTGTTGGCCTCCACTGAGTTGTGAAGGCTTTCTCTGTAGCAGTTCCTCCAACCTTAAGAGTTCAGCTACTTCCCTAACTCTTCTGCTTATTTCATCTTTTGAAATCTTTTTTATTCTCAGCGGAAATGAGATGTTATCAAAAACGGTCATATGTGGGTATAAGGCGTAACTCTGGAATACTACTCCAACATTTCTATCCTTAGGTTCTACATTATTGACAGCCCTATCATCGAAGTATATGACTCCCTTCGTTGGATTGTAAATTCCTGCAACCATAAGTAAGGTGGTTGTCTTCCCGCATCCCGAGGGCCCCAGTAAAACCATAAATTCACTATCTCTAACCATCAAATTCAAGTCATCTACGGCGACAACTTTCTTCTCGAACAACTTAGTAACATGTTCAAATCTGACTGAAACCATTACCCCTTAACACCTCCGAGGGCTACCTTCAACAGATATTTCTGTGTGAAAATGAAAAACACCAGTATTGGCAAGGTGTAGAACATCGCTAGAGCTGCAATCAAATTCATGCTAACGGTTCCAAGTTCTCCCATCAAGCCCCTAATAAGATTTGAAAGAGTCCATGTCGTTCGATCCAGTATGAATGTATAGACAAAAATAAATTCACTCCATCCTGCTGTAAAGGCGAATATCGAGATTGCAGCTATTCCTGGTTTAACAGCTGGCAGGATGACGTGCCACCATGTCTTTAATCTTCCGGCTCCGTCAACAAGGCTTGCCATTTCCACATCCCATGGAACAGAGTCATAGAATCCTTTCATTACCCAAACCCCTAGAGGTAGTTCAACTGTGAGCCGTGCCAAAACCACACCCCATAAAGAATTGAGCAGGTTCATTGATTTAAGGATGAAATACAATGAAATAATCAAAGTGGTTGTTGGGAAGCCGTGAAGAACTAGGAAGAAACCGAGTATTGTACCGCGTGCTGGTATTTTATATCTGGAGAGGACGTAACCAGTCATGGAGGAAATTATGACAAATAAAACTGTTACTGAGCCTGCTAGGAAAAGTGTGTTGAGTGTAATGATATAAATGTTGGGATAATATTTTTGATACACCGGGTCTTGAAACAGCCATCCTGATTGGATAAATTCATAGTAATTGAGGGTCAACTCGGTCGAGAGTCTATTTCTGTCAGAACTTAGAGATAGCCAGACAATCGACCCAATGGGTGATAACACTATGATGCATAAAGCCGCAACAACCACATACCTCAAAATCTTTCCCAACCCCATTTTAATATACCTCTATCTTCGGCTCTGCTATAAGCTCCTTCAATCTAAATACACGCCAATATATTAAGGAAGCTACGATTCCTATGCCGGCGAGGAAGCTTATGAGAGCTGACGCATATCCATATAATGCCGCAAGCTGGTACTCGCTGAACGCTCTATGGTATGCGTGGAGAACCCATACCTCTGTTGTATAGTAGCCGGGGCCACCATCTAATGTCAAGAGAATGTATTCGAAGGATGTGAGAAGCGAAAGTGTCTGATATGCTGTGATAAAAGCTATTTGCCACCTTATTAATGGAATAATTATTTTGATAGCTATGGTTGTGCCTGATGCCCCATCAGCACGTGCAGCATTGATTATATCCTGTGGAATTGACTTGATTGCAGAGCTGAAAACCACCATACCGAGGCTACATCCTACAAATCCATTTAAGAGGAATAAGAACGGCCACGGATAATCTTTAGTGAAAGCCACTTGCCCGGCCTGTAAAAGCGAAAGTATTTGGTTAAGCGTCCCTGTCTCTAGCGGGGAGAAAAACCATGTCATGGAGAAGGCAAATACAACCGACGGCATAATCCTAGGCAATAGCCATGCAGCCCTCAGGAACGTACCCGTAGTTTCCCTTATTGAGGTGGATAGTAGTGCAAGGAAAAGCCCCATTCCGACATTGAATGCAAGGGTTCCTGAGACGAAAATAGCGGTATTCGTTAAAATCGTCACTGTTAATGGGTCTCTTATTATTCTTATGAAATTCTCAAAACCGACAAAATTCCAATTAAATCTATAGTCCAGACCTGTGAACGCAATGACAAATGTCAAAACAGCTGGAGCCAATAGAAAAAGTGTTAGTAATACTAGTGCGGGAGATGCCAGCGCGAAAAAATACAAGATATTTCTTCAGAAGGATGTTCATATTTAACTACCTACTCACATACGAAGGATTTTTTCGCTTACCTAATAATTATTGCATCACCCAGCTGTTTTTTAAGCTCATCTTCAAGGACATTGGCTGCACGCTGTGCATTAAACTGACCCGCCTCGATTCCCTTTATCACATCGAACAGTACCTTGTTGTATGTGCCCCAGCCGGGATGCATAGGTTGGTACTTCGAATACGCCACTAGGTATCCTGCCTCTGCGTTGAACCTATCCTTTTTATATTCAGAGTGGTTTAGCTGGGAGTTAAGTATGGCCAGGTGTGCGCTTTTGTTGGCGTGGAGCGAGTTGAGGTAGGGGTCTGTGGCCATTGATATAACAAGGAATGCCTGCCGGACGTATTTTGAGTTGCTAGATATCATGTAACACATGGGTTGCGATAGTGTTACTGGTTTAAGGCCTTTCTCACCCGCTGGATAAAGCATGAAGCCGAAATATCTCCAGAAATCATCTTCAGCGAGTCCAAACGATGAAACCCACTGACCCTTATGCCATGTACCGCCAAACCAGAAGGTTGTCTTCCCTGCTACAACCGTTGGATGGACATCTCTATTATAGTCTAATCCTATGAGTTTGTCTGATATGACTCCCATGTTTTTCATAGAGGCCCTTTCAAACCAGTCGAATACCTTCTCCCATACCTTCATCTCAGCAACCAGTTTGTTTTCTTTCTCATCATACAGGCTTCCACCATATGCTAGGTATGGGATTGGCCAGTCGGGTCCTGCGTTAGGTCTATGCCATATGCCGTAGCCGGGCTGAACAATGTTCTTCTTCACAGCCTCAGCTGCTGTGTTCAACATGTCCTCGAAGGTAAACCGGCCCTGCTCAACCCTTTTAGGTAGGGAGGCTATCTCATCCTCCGACCACCCTAATTTGATTAGATGGTCTTTTCTGAAGTAGACCGGTCTAGCCTCTGTGTCCTGTGGGATCCCCCATAATTTACCTTTATAGCTCACCGCGGACCATAAGCTCTCGATAACATCGTTGTAAACCCAATCCCAATATTCCTTTATCATATCGTCGAGAGAGATTATCCACCCATTGTCGCTGTAAACTGCTATATCTATATGGGCTGAAAGCACAATATCTGGTGCCTGTTTGGACTCAAAGGCTAGCTGCAGCTTTCTCCTATAATCTCCCCACGGTGCCGTTGAGAACTCGCCCGTGACCTCAACTTTCACACCAGCTCCTAGTATGGAATTCATTGAAGAAAGTTTACGTGCAGCTAGTACAAGGTTCTCCTGCCGATACACTGACTCCCTTTCCGGACCTTGTGTCCATGCCGATAATGTAACTGTTGCTACAGTTGGTTGAGTCTGAGTAACTGTCTCCGTCCTAGTGACTGTTCTCTCTACCTGTTGGGTTACGGTCTGGTTTACGGTTTTAGTAACGGTTACCCCGGTCGTCTCAGATGGTTTGATGGACCAGCCCGCCACACCTCCAACGACTAAACCAGCCACAGCACCTCCAGCGGTTAAAAGGAAATTCCTCCTACTGGAAGCTTGTGTCATACACCCTTTTTTTATTGCGGTGAAATTTAAGTTTTACCTAAAAACGTTTCGGGAAGCTAACTAAACCCCTGCGTTTATCAAGAAGCCACCGTCAACAATTATTACTTGACCGGTGATATATGAGGCATCATCCGAGGCGAGGAATGCTGCGACCTTAGCGACATCATCTGGCTTACCCAACCTACCTAGCGGTATTTTATTTATTACCTTTTCAAGGTTTAAAGCTCCCGAACTAGCTATTTTTCTCACCATATCGGTTTCGATAAAGCCTGGAGCTATTGAGTTAACCGTAATGTTATACCTTGCAAGCTCAAGCGCCAACGCCCTCGTTAGGCCAAGTATACCCGATTTAGTGGATGCGTAAGGAACCCTATTGGGTATTGCTAAAAACGATTGAATTGAGGCGATGTTAATTATTCTACCGAACCGTTGGCTTACCATATAGCTTGCGGCTCTCTTGGAGCATAGAAATGGAGCTGTCAAGTTTACTGCAACTATCTTACTCCAATCATCAAGCGTAAGTTCATCGACGCCTTTTGGCAGGTTCACACCAGCATTGTTAACCAACACATCAATCTTATTAAAGCTTTTTACAGTCTCGTCGACGATGCTGAAGCATTTTTCAGCAACCGATAAGTCTGCCGGCACCTGAATGAAATCCACCCCCATCCCATATAAAATTGAGGAGATCTTCGAAAGTGACTGTGGTGAGCTGGAATTGACCGCAAGTTTAGCCCCCCGTCTCGCAAACTCCAAAGCTATTCCAAAGCCTATCCCCCTGCTGGCCCCTGTCACAAGGCATACCTTTCCATTTAACGACATGCCAGTTTTGGATTTACCGCCCTTTGAATAAAGTTTACTCAGACAACTACGGCAGGGGTTAAGTATTTCTGCTCGACCCGCTTAACAGGTTCAAGACGTCGAAAAATTTATGATGCTGAATACGGACCATGGCAGGGAGGTGAAGAGGTTTTGATTAATGAAAGAGAAGTTAATCTAGATGCTAACGCGTTGGTTAACTGATTGGAGGTGTAGGGAGTTGGCGGAGGTTGTGTGTGTTGGAGAGCCGATGTTGCAGTTAAACGCCGTGACAAGAGGTCCGCTGAGATATGTCACATACTTTGAACGCCACGTTGCAGGCGCTGAGGCCAACGTAGCTGTAGCCGTAGCTAAGCTTGGACATACATCAGCTCTTGTAGCGAGAGTCGGTGAAGATGAATTCGGCTGGTGTATTTATAACTTCCTTCGAGGGGAAGGGGTTGATGTTCGGTGGGTTAAATTCGACCCAGACGCCCCAACAGCGGTTTATTTTATCCAGAGAGGTTACCCAGATCCTTGGTCAAGCAGAGTAGTCTACTATAGGAAGGGCTCGGCAGGCAGTAGACTGTCACCTGACGACATACAGGCCGAATCCCTAAAGGGGGCAAAATTCATCCATGTTACTGGAATAACCCCTGCAATAAGCGATACGGCTAGGGAGGCGGTAAAAAAGGCGGTGTTGCTCGCGAAAGACCTAGGGATAAAAGTTTCATCCGATACAAATATTAGACCACAGTTATGGCGGTCCACTAATGAGGCAAGCTCGGTTTTGAGATGGTTTTTAGAAAGAGCGGATCTGGTTTTCACAGATACTAAGGATGCAGGCATACTAATCGGGGAGTCTGATCCGAAATCAATCATTGACAAACTGCTTGTATCTTTCGAGGCTGAATTGGTGGTTCTTAAATTAGGTGCAGAAGGCGCAATAGCAGTCACCGATAACAATAGAGTCAGAGTTAAGGCACCTCAGATGCCTGTTGAAGATCCTATAGGAGCGGGTGACGCGCTTGCTGGCGCGATGCTGGCCTCTCTTCTAGATGGATTAGATGTTGAAGAAGCATTGAAAAGAGCAGTCATTGCAGGCTCACTTGCCGTAACAACTAGAGGCGATGTCGAGTCCCAGCCAGACATCAAAGCCATCAAAGAGCTACGGTCCATCTACAACTTATGATATTGTGGTGGAATTCGGGTAGCGATGTGAAAGAAGCGGATGATGAGCTTTTTGCATCGGGAATCAAACTCACGCTGTGGACGACTTTACAAGTCAACGCAGTAGCTGTGGTGATTGTCCGACCTAAATATCTTGGGATTAATTAGATGTGTAGGGTAAGTTAGGTCCTGCTGTGAAACCTAGACCTCTAATGAGAAGCCTGCATATGTTGCCGTCCGTTAAAAGACATCTGAGATTGTGAGGAGATGCAAGAATACATTAACTCCACAACCAGATTTCATGAAAAACGATACTAAAAGAAGTATCATGGATGGTGAAACGTAAACTACGTTAACCAATATGACACTATTAACGCTGTAAAGGATGTCGCTATCCAACCTAGTATTACGGTCCTCATAGTTTTCCATCCCACGATATGCCATGACGAAAGGGACATTGTAAGAATTGAAACTAAAAGGTAATGGGTAATACTAGTAGGGATTGAAAGATTTAGAAACATCCACATCGTTAGGGAAGAACCAAATGAAGCAGATAAGCCATACTGGGGCGAATACCTTACTATCCTTTCCCCTATAACCTCCCTTATCCTACTTCCCAACGTTGTTAATCCTATCGTCCATGATATAGCCAGTATTATCTGTGATAAAGGCCGGCCAGTGTCAGGCATTAAAGAGGCTAGAACCCCAATGTTGTTGGCCGCCAAACTGTAGCTCATCAAAAAACTAATAATGTAAAGTGAAAGTCTGTTTATTGCGTCAAGCGAGAATAAATCAAGGGTAGAAAAAGCCTTTGATGCAAGAAGGTAGCTTACCCTGCAAATAGCCGATGATATGAATGGTCCCAGCAACCACCCGAAAGCTAAGAGTCCTATCTCTAAGCTGCTGGGAAAAACCCCCTGCTTCGCAGCCCCACCTATCAAAGACATAACGAGAACATGGGAATAGCTTACAGGAATGGACAGAACGCTACCTATTAAGATTAGGCAGAAAGTAACAATAAGTGGATAAAGAAAACCACTTATCTCCAAAGGAGACCCTAAAAAGACTTTGTAGTCCATTTTCCAACCCTCAACAACGATGCCTAAAACCGCACCGACAGCTATAAAAAACCATAATACATTCTCCTTCCCTCCCAGTCCGGCTTTCATCATACTCAACACCAACGATCCATTGTTCCAGCCATGCACACCTGCAATTGCAATTAACAATAAGACCATTAAAAGTGCTTGCAACCCACTTCTTCGACACCAATTTTTCTCACACTATTTAAACTTAGACAAGACTTCACAAAACAGATACATCAGCTCCTGTAAAGCATAGAAATAATGTTTAGTAGAACATCACTAGAATCTTCAGCTGCATCGCATACACTATCAATAAGTAGGGTCAATTCTCTTAATAAGAAGAAATTAATCGGATCTATGCTGTCTCTGAGACTAAAGAGGGTTTTCAGAACCTCGTCCTTATCATTGTCTGCTTCTTCTTCCCATGTCTCAACTAACTGTATTTCCTCTATTGTCACCTTATGTCCGGCCGCTATAGATTTGATTATCTTGAGCAACGATTCCACGCAATTTTCTTGGCTGCTGAGAAACTTGGTAAATGATTCGCTCTCCAATACCTTCTTGAAGCCGCTGACATAACTCGAGGCATAAAAGAGTATTCTGCTAGCATCTTTGCAGTAGTCAACAATTTTATCCATTCTCTCCACTAATTCCAGTAGCAACTCTCTAAGGTTTGAGAAGAAACTACCTTTAACCAGTTTGCTTGAAATCTCACGTCTTAAAATATCGGCCGAACTCTCTCGTTCAAGGAGTTCTTTGTACTTTGTCTCAAGCAGCGCCTTCTTCCCAGCTATGAATGCTTCCACCATCTCTCTTAACAACGTTGCCGCTAGCTTTAATTCAGTCCCGTAAATCAGAAGCTCATTAAAGACTGTCTCCTCACTTCTAAGCATGGGAGACAGGATTTTTCGCAGCCTTAACTGCATACCACCAGAAAGTAAACGTATTTATAAAAAGCTTAACAGGCTTTTTGTGACACTATCCGGGTAACGGGTTTTATAGCTAGAGAGTCTTCTGTAACTGCCTGGAGCTAGGAATAGTCATCAGTTAAAGGTATTAAATCCTCGTCAGGGTATTACCCTTGTTGTTACGTTACGGCCACTCAATAACCCAGTTTCTTGCTGCTGATTTATGTTGTTTTCATTCCAAAGAAGTGGTTTTTAATTCTTACAGCCATCTCCACTTCATCAGTAACTATGAAGTCAACACCAGCCCTCAACAACTTAACTATCTCTTCCATCTCATTGACCGTGTAGGTAACGAATAGGAGGTTCAGCCTCTTTGCCTCTTTAAGCACCTCTTCGTCAAAAGCTAGATAGTGGTCGTTGACAGCGTCACAGCCAGCCTCTATTGTTCTCCGAAGCGATTCACGCCAGTTTAACAACTCAAAGGATGGGGCTGATAACACATCGATTTCTTTAGAGATTTTAACAACCGCGTTGGGGTTGCCGGCAATAATTACCCTCTCGCTTAACCCACGATCCTTAACCAATTGCGCCACATCCATCCAACAAACCTCATCCTTCACATCTAACATAATGTTAGATTCTTGAGGTAAAGACTTAATCAATTTCTCGACCTCTTCTATACCGTAACTCAAAATCTCTCCGCTGCCAGTTTCCCTGATTTTTCTTCCATTAGGAAGAGTTTCATCGTGGTACGCCACTAGAACGTTATCAGAAGTTATTCTAGCATCAATTTCAACCATTTCAGCTCCTGCCTTAAGGGCGGCTAAAAAGGATTCGAGGGTGTTCTCTCTGGCGACCTTTGGATACCCTCTGTGTCCAACGATTACCGGAAGTTTAGAGAGGTATTTTGCTTTCTTCATGCAAACAATCACATGTCAAATATTTTTAACTAATAAATGCTTCGCTATTAATACATTGTTTGATTTTGGATGTAGTGTTTATTTTACGTTCTTCACGACCATTGTGAGATGTTATCATGGAGTGCTCCGTCATCCACGTTCATAATTATTCCTAACCGCCTAAAAATTGGCTGTAGCCTGTTTTGATGCGTTTTTAACGTATAACCTCCAGACGAGATGCATATAATTCCCGCTGTTTCCGGGTATACTCGTCAAGGGGGTGCTCTCTCTCCGGGATTTTCACAGCCTTCTTCCCTGCACCGTAAGCCTCTGTCGAGAGGTACCGGTTTCCAGAGTCACATATCAGGGTGACGATTTTCCTAAGCTCCGGGTGTTTCCTCGCCACCTTTATGGCGGCGGCCACGTTGCAGCCCGAGGAGATTCCCGCGAAAACCCCCTCCAACCTAGCTAGCTTACGTGTCATCTCAATCGCCTCGTCCGAGGAGACTGTGACGACGCCGTCGAGAATGCTTATGTCGAGGTTGCGCGGTATGAAGCCGTCCCCGATACCTTCAATCCTGTGAGTTCCCCACCTACCCTCAGCTATGATCGGGGCCTCGCTGGGCTCAACCGTGTAAAGCCTGATTTTCTCCGACTTTGTCCTCAGATATCTTCCGACCCCTGTCACCGTACCCCCGGAGCCCTGCGACATCACGAAACAGTCAACCTCTCCCTTTGTCTGCTCCCATATCTCGGGCCCTGTTGTCTTGAAGTGTGCCTGCACGTTGTCAGGGTTTGTGAACTGGTTCGGCATCCAGTATTTCCCGGGGTTCGCGTTAAGCATGGAATGGGCTTTCTCCAGGCTTAGGTCTACGTCGCTCTCCGCCCCAGGCGTAAACACCAGCTCACCGCCGAAAGCCCTAATCAACTGTTTCCTCTCCTCACTCATACCCTCCGGCATAACTATCGTGACCTTGTAGCCTAGATGTGTGCCGACAAAGGAGCATGCGATGCCTGCGTTACCCGTCGAGACCTCCAGTATCTCCATGCCTGGCCTCAGCTCTCCCCTGTTTATTGCCGCCTGTATCATCTCACGGTATATGCGGTCCTTGAGGCTTCCTGAAGGGTTGTAGAACTCGAGCTTGGCGTATATCTCGGCTGAAATCCCCGCCTCCCGAGATATTTTGCTGAGCTTGAGCAGGGGTGTGTTACCTATTGTGTCGAGTATGTCTTCGGCTACCTTCATCTCTTCCTTCCCATGACCATCGACATGACGGCTTTCTGGACGTGGAGCCTGTTTTCGGCCTGCTGGAAGTAGAGGCTGTAGCTGGGGCTGTCTATCACTTCGTCCACTACCTCCTGCCCCCTGTCCGCCGGGCCGCAGTGCATGTACTTTCCCTTATTCGTCAGGTCCATCAGCTCAGGGGTGCATATCCAGTTCTTGAAGCCGTCTTGATACTTTGTCGCCCCCTCTTTGTCGACGGCGCTGTTGTAGGGTGGGAAGAATTTTTTCGGCGACCAAGCCTTTGGATACACGAAGTCAGCCCCCTCGAAAGCCTCCCTCATGTCATATGTTATGCTGAAAGAGCCTCCGTACTGTTCAACGTTTTTCTTACAAGCTTCTATGACATGGTCCTCTAGCTCAAAGCCTGGCGGGTGGGCTAGGACAACATCCATACCGAACTGTGTGCCGATGAGTATGCAGCTCTGCGGCACCGCGAGGGGCTTCAAACCACCCGAGTATGCATAGGATACGACAAATTTTTTCCCACGGGGCTTCGGCGCTACATCGGTGATCGCCATCATATCGGCTAGGGCCTGGAACGGGTGGTATATGTCGTCCTCCATGTTGAGGACGGGTATGCTCGCCCATTTGGCGAACTCCTCCATAACCCTGTGTCCTCGGCCGATATGCCACTTCGCCGCGTCGCCGTAGATTCTGACGGCTATCGCGTCCCCATAGGTGCTGAGAACCCTTGCCACGTCCGCGATGGACTCGGTCTGGTAGGGTATCATGTCTTCGGGGAGGGTTGGGGTGTAGACATCCGAGGGGCTGAGGAAGTGGGCGTGGCCTCCGAGCTGGTATATGCCTGCCTCGAAGCTGTTACGCGTCCTAAGCGACCTGTTGTAGAAAAGCATGAACAATGTCTGGCCCTTCAGGTACTCCGTGGGCCTCTTCGCCCTGAACTTTTCACGCAAATCCCTCGCAGCTTTCAGGATTTTCGCTATGTCGTCTTGGCTGTAGTCGTTTGTGTTGAGGAAATCCTTGCCCGCTAAACTTCCCACGTATGCGGGCTTACCTGCAGCACGACGTCTAACCATTTCAACCAACCTATGAAAAAGGCATAATAAAGCTATATGTTGAGAAGGTAATTTATTGCCGCCCAGGCGAAAAAGCCGGCCGCATGCAGTAAAGCTGTTCTTGTTGCAACCTGTATGTTGGCGGCCAACGCGGGTATCATTAAGTAAGGGCTTCCAAAGGTCTCTCGAACCGACCTGACGGTTTTGACTGCGAGGGGTATGGTCAGTAGTGCGAGTAAGGCGGTTGGCGGTGCGAAACCGATAACCACCGGGAGAACTACCATGAAATATGTGGCGGCCAGAAGAAGCCTGTAAAGAGTTAACACCTGCTCCTTCGTCAGCCGCGTGACCAGCGTCCTTTTACCCGCCGCCATGTCATAAGGTGAGTCGGGAATTTCGTTTATGTATAGGATGAGCGCTATCAGTATCCCGACGGGTATAGAGGCGAGGACGGCCTCGAGGCTGAAAGCCTGTGCCTGAACATAGTGGCTTCCCAGCACTATGACGGGGCCGAAGCCAACTCCGACCGCCAGCTCGCCGAGTCCGCGGTAGGCCAGCTTAAACGGCGGCGCCGTGTACGCCACGCTTATGAAAACACCTAAGGCTGTGAGGGCCATTATGGGTATGAACCCTCTCAACACCGCGAGGTAGAGTCCGATGACTACCCCTATGCCATAGAAGAGGGCGGCCATGCCTATTGTTTGGCGTGGTGTTAGCAGCCCGTATTGAATGACGCGTGAGCCGCCGCTGAACGGTGTTGGCGTAATGTTCACCTCGTCCGCCCCGAGCTTGGTGTCGAAGTAGTCGTTCGTCATGTTGAGCGCCAGATGAATCAGGCTGGCACCCACCAGGGTCAGGGCGAAAAGCAGTGGGTCGAAAAAGCCCTTGTAGGCGGCTACACCCGTACCCACCAACACGGGTGCGGCGGTGGCTATTAGGAACGGGAACCTCGTGGCTCTGAAAAGCAGCTGGAGCGTCGGAAGCCGTGGTTTAACAAGCCTTCCAAGCAGCTGGCTGAGGGCCGAGGTGTAGCGCTTGGCCTGCGGAACCCTCTCCTCACAGTACTGGAAGAAGGGCTTTTTCTTCTCATCCCATCCATAGAGCTTAACTGGCTTGAAGAATATGGTGCCGCCGCGCACCTCAGCCTCTCCCCTCATCATAACGTAGCGTCTGTCCGTGTAGCCTCCGGTTGGTAAAGGAGTTATATGGTTTAACGTCACAGTAAGCTTCTTCTTCGGGCTTATGTAGGGGGGCTTTTCAACGATAAAGCCGCCTTCCGCAGGCTTTACGACTGTTGAATAGCTTAGGGGGTAGCCGTCGTCGTCTAGGAATGTTGCGGCCGCGTCTGAAAACTCCTCAACATTAACCCGCTCCGTCAAGCCCTCCACCTCCACGGCTCCCTCTGCACATCCCCATTCTCCCAGAGCAGTATCTCGCGCGGCGTAATCTCGATCACGGCCCTCTCCCAGAAAAGTGGGAGCGCAACCCTCTGCTTCAGAAAAGCATCTATGTAGGGCTCCTTCCTACGCCAGAGGTCGACAAGCCACATCCAGCCGTTGTGAAGGTCTTCCTCGTAAACCTTTGCATCACCCTTAACGTGTACCGCCGCGTAGAAAGGGGCTTTGATGTACTGGCTGCCGCTGAAGAGAACGCCCACCCTCGGGTTTTTCCTGATATAGTCAATCTTTTTGCTGAAGAGGATGCTTGAAGTCATGTAAAGCCTCTTCCTTTCCCGGCTGTAGAGGGGTAGCATCGGGCTTGTCAAAACATCGCCCGAAGGTGTGACGACGCTCAGATATGAAACCAGGGCGTTCTCCATTATTGTCTCAGCTGCTTGATAGA